>Ga0209706_10002544_pt1 | contig 10102 bp, 7 predicted proteins | sample PPLLaktember2015_6_FD_187263 | JGI IMG/M metagenome (GOLD analysis project Ga0209706, IMG submission 187263) | Freshwater sediment microbial communities from Prairie Pothole Lake near Jamestown, North Dakota, USA - PPLs Lake P8 Core (1) Depth... | ecosystem: Environmental > Aquatic > Freshwater...
AGCGCATGGGCTACGACAAGTCCCTGAACTCCGGCATCGTGCTCACCGGCGGCACGGCCCTCCTCGAGGGGCTCGAGGAAGTCGCCGAGGAGATCTTCGACCTGCCGGTGCGGCGCGGCGACCCGGGCGGCGTCGGCGGCCTCGTCGACCGCGTCTCGACCCCCGACTTTTCCACGGCCGTGGGGCTCGTCCTCTACGGCTTTCACATCTGGCAGGACCGCGGACTGTCCAAGGACAGGAAGAAGGGCGCCATCGCCAGGTTCAAAGACTGGTTCAAGGAAGGATAAGGAGGATATCATGAGCGACGAATCCAGCCGGCTGAAATTTCACCTCGTCGAAGACCACCTCGGGGCCAAGATCAAGGTCATCGGGCTCGGAGGAGGCGGCGGCAACGCCGTCAACCGGATGATCGAACACGGCGTCCAGGGCGTCGAGTTCATCGCCGTCAACACCGATCTCCAGGCGCTCAACAGCAACCGGGCCCGGACGAAGATCCAGATCGGCAACCTGCTGACCAAGGGGCTCGGCTCCGGCGGTCGCCCCGAGACCGGGCGCCAGGCGGCCATGGAGGACACCGAGAAGCTGCTCGAGATCCTCCAGGGCGCCGACATGGTCTTCCTGACGACGGGCCTCGGCGGAGGGACGGGCACCGGCTCGACGCCGATCATCGCCAACATCGCCGCCGAGCTCGACATCCTGGTCATCGCCATCGTCACCCTCCCCTTCGGCTTCGAAGGGCGGGTCCGGATGCGGCAGGCCGAAGAGGGGCTCAAGGAGCTCAAGACGGCCGTGGACACGGTCATCGCCATCCCCAACGAGCGGCTCCTGCAGACGGTCAACATCAACACCTCGATGCAGGACGCCTTCCGCCTGGCCGACGACATCCTGCGCCAGGCCGCCCAGGGCATCTCCGACCTCATCACCAAGCCCGGCCTCATCAATCTCGACTTCGCCGACGTCAAGTCGGTCATGAAGGGCATGGGCATGGCCTTCATGGGCACGGGCCTGGCCTCGGGCGAGAACCGGGCCCTCGAGGCCGCCGAGAAGGCGATCTCCTCGCCGCTGCTCATCGACACGTCGATCGAAGGCGCGCACGGCGTCCTCATCAACATCACCGGCGGCAAGACGATGACCCTCCACGAGGTCTCCAAGGCCTCCCAGCTCATCCACAGCATGGCCGACCCCGACGCCAATATCATCTTCGGCACGGTCATCGACGAGAGCATGAAGGACACGGTCAAGGTCACGGTCATCGCGACCGGGTTCGACCAGCCCGCGGAGAAGGCCGTCGCGGCGGCGGCGCCGGCCCCGGCCGCGGCCGCGGACCTCGGCCCCAAGCCCGGCCGCAAGACGCCGGCCCCCTTCCCCGTCCAGCCCCAGACCCCGCCCTATCTGTTCGAGGGCCGGGGCGCGACGGCGCCCGTCTGGGAGCCGTCCTCGGTCAGCGACAAGCAGTGGGAGCCCTTCGAGACCCCCGCGTTCATCCGCCGGACCAAGCACTCGACGATGAGGAAGACGCCGCATGAGATCAGCTGATCTCGTCGTCGCCGGCTGCCGCGAGCTCGTGACCTGCGCCGGGCCCTTGCCCAAGCGCGGTCCGGCCCTGCGGCAGCTCGGCGTCGTCGAGAACGGCTGGGTGGCGTCGTCCGAGGGCGTCATCGTCTTCGCCGGGACCGAGGAGGAATTCGGCGCCCAGGTGACGCCCGCGCCGGGCGCCGTCACGATCGACGCCCGGGGTTTGGTCGCCCTGCCCGGCTTCGTCGACGCCCACACCCATCTCCCCTTCGCCGGGGACCGCGCCAGGGAATTCGGTTTGCGCATCCAGGGCTGGACCTACCAGCAGCTGGCCGAGCGGGGCATGGGCATCCAGACGACGGTCAAGGCGACCCGGGCGGCCAGCCTCGACGACCTTGTCGGCCTCTCGCTCAAGCGCCTCGATCGCCTGCTCCTCACCGGGACGACGACGGTCGAGGCCAAGAGCGGCTACGGCCTCAACCTCGAGGACGAGACGAAGCAGCTCGAGGCCCTTCGCGACGCCGCCGCCCTTCATCCCGTCGACATCGTCCCGACCTTCATGGGCGCCCACGAGGTGCCGCCCGAGTTTCGGGACAAGCGTGAGGACTACGTCCGTCTCCTTATCGATACCATCATCCCCGAGGTCGCAAGCCGCGGCCTGGCCGAGTTCTTCGACGTTTTCTGCGAGCCCGGCGTCTTCTCGATCGAGGAGACGCGACGGCTGGTCGAGGCGGCCAAGACGGCCGGGTTCAGGATCAAGATCCACGCCGACGAGTTCGTCAGCCAGGGCGGGGCCGAGCTGGCCGCGGAGGTCGGGGCGGTCTCGGCCGAGCATCTCATCGCCGTCTCCGACGAAGGCATCGCCCGGCTCGCGGCGAGCGACACGGCCGCCATCCTCCTGCCCGGAGTGCCCTTCTTCCTGATGCTGGCCAAGCGCGCCCCGGCCCGGCGCCTGGTCGACGCCGGCGCGGCCGTGGCCCTGGCCTCGGACTTCAACCCCGGAAGCTCCCACATCAGCTCGATGCCCTTCATCCTCCAGCTCGGCGTCTTCATGCTGGGAATGACGGTCGAGGAGGCCATCGGCGCCTGCACGGCCAACGCGGCCTACGCCATCGGGCGGCAGGATTCGGTCGGCAGCCTCGAGCCGGGAAAGAAGATGGACCTCATCCTCTGCGACGCCCCGGACCATGTGTCGCTGGCCTACGAGGCCGGCCGGAACCCGGTCCGGACCGTGATCAAGAACGGGCGCGTCGTCGTCGAGGACGGCCGCAGGGTCGGTCAGCGCTGATGTCCCCGAGGATCAATCCCCGCTTCTACGTCCTCCGCCTCGTCTGGCTCGGCCGGCGGGCCGCCTATGCGGCCGTCGCGCTCAATCCCCGCCCGGCTCGAGGGCGAGCTTCGAGAAGCCGGTGGCCTCGTCCTTTTTCCGGGCGGCAGGAAACCGCCGGTCTCGGACTCAGAATCAAGCACCGGAACTGACCCAATCCCCTTGACTCGGGCCTGCTAAAGGATGAGAATCGGTCTGTCCGGAAAGTGATGGGATCCGGACCGGCACTTCGTAGGGGGGACAGCCATGGATCGGAGAACCTTCCTCAGGACCGCCGCCGCGGGAACGGCCGCCGCCCTGCAGTCTCTCGGACTTCACGAGAGCTGCAGCAGCGACGGCCCGGATCCGGGGCCCGATGATGATCCGGTTTATTACGGCGCTCATCCGTTCGTCGAAGGCAACCCCGGCGCGGTGTTCATCCTGCGCACGGCGGTCGCGGCGAAAACGGATTCCGCGGCGCTGAAGCAAGCGGGGCTGTCGTTCGGACGGTCTGTTTTCGTCAAGAAAACCCAGGCCGGCGCCGGGGCCCACCCTCTCGATCGCTTGATCGCTCTCAAGCCGAACCTCGTCATTCGGATGAACTGGGACCCGCGCTACACGGTCGAAGGCACGATGGGCATCGTCACCGACGCGTCGTTCGTCGAGGGGGTCATCAATAGCATCAAGGGACTCGGCGTGACGGGGGACAGATTCCATATCCTCGAGGTCCAGAGCTCCGAGGATTTCGACGACAGCGGCTATTGGGCGATGGCCGAGCGGACCGGGGCCGTGCTGAAAGACCGGAGCGCCCCGATCGGGACAATCCCCGAAAGCGAGATCCAATGGGCGGACGTGCCGTCGGGGGTCTGGTTCTCCAGGATCCCGTTCCTCAAACCCTACAACGCGCCCGACTCCTGGCTCCTGAATATCTCCAAGTTCAAGACCCATGACATGGGCATGACCCTGTGCGCCAAGAACCTGCAGGGGGCGATCGCCCATCATTACCAGGAGCACTGCGCCGCCTATGGCTCGGGGATGTCCATCGACCCGTCCCACATCGCGCCGAACGCCGGGAGCGTCATCATGGCCAACTACAACAGGCATGTGGCCGACGGCATCCCGCGCTGGGACAGGCCCGGGGGGGACACGGGCGGCCTGTGGATGGAGACCTGGGCCACTCGGTGTCTGGACAATCAATCGAAGGCTCCGGCCGGGCTCCACGTGATCGAGGGGATCTACGGGCGGGACGGGTACTGGATCGACGGCCCTTCGCCGGAAGGCCTGGCCACCGATACCATGACCAACGTGATCATCTTCGGCAAGAACCAGTTCCACGTCGACCTCGTCGGCTGCTGGCTGGCCGGGCACGAACCGGGGAACTTCGGCTTGTTCCACATGGCCCGGGAGAGGGGGTTCATCACCCAGTTCGATCCGAGGAACATCCCTCTGTACGAGTGGCACACGGACGGCAGCGCCTCCCTGACGCCTCTGGCCGAATTCCCCCGGGCCCAGCTGAGGACGCGCTACCTCCGCAGGGACTACGACGGTCAGACCGAGCCGCTCTATCACCTGGTCGACGAGCCGTTCGATTACCCGGCGGCGCCGTTTCAAGCCCGTCTCGAGCCGCGCCTGCGCGCCTGGCGCTACGTTCGCGGCGACAGCCGCCGGACCGCCTCGGCGATCGAGATCACGCTGCCCGAGACGGACATGGTCCGCCTGGAGATCTCGAACGTCCGCGGCGACGTCGTCGCGGTCCCCCTCGAAGGGCGTTTGACGCCGGGCCGGCATCTGGCCGTCTGGAACCATTCCGGCGAAGCGTCCGCCCGCTGCCGTTATGAGCTCCGGTCCACGAAGTTCCCTGCCGCTGGCCGGATCATGACCGGGTGAGCTCCTGACACCGGACCCCATGTCGCTGGCCTAAGAGGCCGGACGCAACCCCCTCCGGAGCCGAATAATTGGATGGGAATATCTTTCCAATGATCGGATGTTGCGTCAAGCCAATCCGCGGGGTTATCCTGATCGCGGCCCCAAGGCCGGGAGAACGACCATGATGCTCACCATCGACCGGAAGGGAACGCGGCCGCTGTACCGCCAGGTCATCGACGGGGTGCGGGGCCTCATCGACGCCGGGGCGCTCCGGCCGGACCAGGCCCTGCCCTCGAGCCGGCGGCTGGCTTCGCAGCTGGGCGTCGACCGCTCCACGGTGACGCAGGCCTATGCCGAGCTCCAAGCCATGGGCTACATCCGCAGCCGCCCCGGCTCCTACACCGTCGTCCAGAAACGCGGCGGGACCGGGCCGAGGCTCTCCGCCCCAGGACACGACGTCGAATGGCGGGACCTCGTCCGGCCCGAGGCCGAGTGGGCCGGCCGGCTCTTTCAGAAACATCCGTCCGAAGCCAAGGCCCGAACGGGTGCCGCCAAGCCCGCGATCAGCCTGGCCCAGCTCGATCCCGACCCCCGTCTCTTCCCCCTGGCAACGGTCCACCGGACCTTCAGCCGCATCCTCGGCGGCGAGGATGCGGCGTTGTTCGAATACGGCTCCTACCAAGGGTACGCTCCCCTGAGGGACCACCTGGCCCGGCGGATGCGTCTGCACGGGATCGCGGCGTCAGCCGACGAGATCCTGGTCACCAACGGCGCCCAACAGGCCCTCGACCTTCTCATCCGGGTGTTCGGCCGGCCGGGACGCGCCGTCGTCATCGAAGCCCCCACGTACGCCCTCATCATTCCCCTGCTGCGGCTGAACGGCGTCGAGGCCGTGGCCGTCCCCATGCGCCCGGACGGGATGGACCTCGACCGGTTGGAAAAGGTCCTTGGCGAGAACCGGGTCGCCTTCGTCTATACGATGCCGAACTTCCAGAACCCGACCGGGATCACGACCGGCCACGAACACCGCGAGCGGCTTCTCGCGCTCTGCCGGGCCCGGGGCGTACCCGTCGTCGAGGACGGGTTCGAGGAGGACATGAAGTACTACGGCCGGATCGACCTGCCCGTCAAGTCGATGGACGAGGGCGGCGTCGTCATTTATGTAGGGACGTTCTCGAAGGCCCTCTTCCCCGGGCTCCGGGTGGGTTGGATCGCCGCCGACAGGGAGTGTGTCCGGCGGCTCACGGCCGTCAAGCGCTATACGGACCTGACGTCGAACCACCTGGCCCAGGTCTTCATGCACCGTTTCTGCGAGGACGGACATTACGACCGCCACCTGCGGCGGCTGCACCGGGCCTACCGCAGACGTCTGGACCTCACCCTCCGGACCATGAAGGCGGCCTTCCCCTCGTCCGTCACCTGGACGGAGCCGCCGGGGGGCTATACGCTGTGGGTCAAGATGCCCGAACGGATGAGCCGGGCCGCGCTCGAGGCTTTCCTCGAGCCTTACGGCGTGATCGTCTCGGCCGGCGAGAATTACTACCAGGGCGGCGCGCCGTCGGAGCACTTCCGGCTGTGCATCGCCCGGACCGACGAGACCGAGATCCGCGATGGCGTCAACCGGCTGGGCCGGGCCCTGAGCGGCCGTTTCGGCGCCGCCGCGGGGAAAACGAGCCGGAGGAGAGGGCGATGATCCTCGAGCTCAAGGAGGGGTTGACCTACGGGCCCGTCCGGTCGCGGCGGCTTGGCGCGTCACTGGGGATCAACCTTTTTCCGGGCGGCTCGAAGCGCTGCCCGTTCGACTGCGTCTACTGCCAGTACGGCTGGACCCGGGAAACAGCCGTTCGTTTGGACCCGAAGATCGCGGCCCTTCCCGCTCCGGACGAGGTGGAGCGGGCGGTCGTCCTGGCCCTCGAGGGCCTGTCCGAGCCTCCCGCCTACCTGACGTTCTCCGGCAACGGCGAGCCGACCCTGCACCCCGATTTTCCCGAGATGGTCGACCGAGTGAACGGGATCCGGCGGCGGCTCGGCGCCGGGACGAGGACGGCGGCGCTCTCGAACTCCGCCCGCGTCACGGACCCCGCCGTTCGCGACGCCCTGGCCCGGCTGGACGTCCGGATCATGAAGCTCGACTGCGGCACGGAAGCCGCGTTCCGGCGCTACAACCGGCCGGCCCGGGGCCTGACGTTGGGGGCGATCGCGGACGGCTTACGGACCCTGGCCGAGCTGTCGCCCGTCACCATCCAAGCGCTCGTGTCTGGCGGGGCAGCCGGAAATCTCGACGAGGCCGAAGGGCGGGCCTGGATCGACCGGCTCGCCGCCATCAGGCCGGCGGCCGTCCAGCTCTACACCCTCGCCCGCGGCACCCCATCCACCGAACTTGTCTCGGCTCCTGTGACCGCGCTGCGCCGTCTTGCCGATGCGGCCGGGGCGAAGGGCATCCCCGTGACCGTTTTTTAGCCGCTCCGGCGGGCCCGGCTCGCGCGCCGTCCGGCGCTCACTTCGACTGCCGTTCGATGCGGAACTTGACGACCGGCGGGGTATGCCCGCCGGGCAGGGGGATGAGGATGCCGCGGAAGCTTTCTTCGCCTTCCAGCACGTCCCCCGCGAGGCGGCCGGTCAAGACCAACAGACCCAGCGGGCGCATGCCGTTCATGACTCCGAATTCGATCCCGTCGGGGAGCCGTTTCACGTACTCGTACGGCCGCCACACGGCGCCTCCGTCTTCCCGAGGGAACAGGTGCTCGACCACGGCCCGTCCTTCCTCGACGCGAAAGCGAACCGTCAGCTCCCACTGCGTCTCGTCGTTGATCCAAGACTTGCCGCGCCAAACGCCCAGATAAGGGGCGATATCGTCGGGCGACGGCCGCGGCGCGGCTTTGAGATCGGCGACCGTCTCCTTCAGCGGCAACCGCCCGGCCGCCTCGACGATCGTCGCCTCGAGCCGGGCCCGTTCGCTCCCCTCGCCGTAGCCCTCGAGCATCCAAGCCAGCGCCCGGCGGGCGGGTTCGACCTGGCCTTCCGTCAGCAGATCTTCCACGAGCCTCCGGAGAACCGGCGCGGGCGGCGGCAGCTCGGCGTCGAATTCTTTTTCGAACGCGCGGTAATGGTCGAAGGCCGCCATCGCGGGGGCGCGAGGCGGGATGGGCGCGCCGACGACGGAGAAGTCGCCGAAAGCGAACTTGAGGCCCTGGTACATGCCCAGGAAACCCATGCTCTCGTGCGATTCGCCGGCCAGCTTCTCCCGCCTGACGATCCAGCCCTTCGGGGCGGCCGTTTCGAGCTCGGCCCAGATCCGGTCGCTCCACCCCAATCCCGCCTCCACCGAGACGTAGCGAACCGGCGCCGCGGCGGGCCGGCGCGCTCGTTCGATCAGGCGCTTCGCCAGCCAGTCGTCGTCGAGATGAACGGGGGCGTCGATCGAGACGACGACCGGGAAGGCCGGGCGCGTCGCCGCCGCGTAGGTGGCGATGACGCCGCCTGAAGAGTGCCCGACGAGGACATGCGGCCGGCCGCCGCGGTGTTTCGCGGCCACGAGCGCCAACACCTCCCGCTCCATAAAGTCGAGGAACCGGTCGCCGCCCTCGCTGCGCGTGCTTCCGCTCACCGACAATCCCGGGGGCGTCATGTCATGGACGCGGTCCTTCGGATCGGAGGTCGCGTTGTGGACCGCCACCACGATCGACTCCGGGATGTGTCCGAGCTCCGCCAGGGTCGTCGCGATCAGGGTCGCGTCCGCGAAGTTCTCGGCGCCGTCGAGCACGACGATCACGGGATAGCGCCGCGTCGTCCGGGGGAACGACGGGGGGAACGATATTTCGATCCGCCGCGTCCGGCCCAGGATCGCCGAATCGATGGACTCGGCGAGAGGCGGGGCGGATTGGACGGCCGGCGCGCCCGCCGGCGCCTCGGATCCGGCAAACGACGCCAGGGCCAGAGCCGCGGCGGAGGCCAACAGGACTGTCATTCGGCGCATCATCGCTTGGTTACAACCTAGGGTTCGTCCGTTTCGTTGCGGGGACCGTGGGGCCGCGGCCCCGGCCGTCAATCCCCGCCCGGCTCGAGGGCGAGCTTCGAGAAGCCTGTGGCCTCGTCCTTCGTCCGGCCGATGTCGTCCCTGAACCGGGTCAGGGTGATCTCGCAGGTCACCGAGACGACGGCCTCCTTCAAGTGCCCTCCTTTGAGGGCGAAGGCCTTGTCGCCGAGGGCGATGTGGGCGTGGATGAACGGCTTGCCGTCGACCTTCGTGATGTTGCCGTAGAGGGAAACGATCTCGAGGGGTCCGGACAGCGTGAGCCACGAGTAGGCGTTCGCGGCCGGATCGAAGTGGCCGATCTCGGCCCCGGCGACGGCGCCGAGGCCGCTGAAGAAGCCTCCTCCGATCGCGTCGCGTTCGCAGAGCGCCGCGAGCGTCTCGACGATCCTCTCCCCCGCGTCCAGCCGGACGACATAAGTCGAACCAAGCACAAAGTAATTCATCAGGCCTGAGACTTGGGCGCCTTATCCAGCTTGGCCTTCCAGTAGAGATAGGCCGGGATGCCCAGGCAGATGATGCCCAAGCCGGCCAGGGCGTTCCAGAAGGCGCCGAGCAACGAGCCCACCGCGACGTAGACGGCGGCCAGGACGAAGAGGACGGGGGTCACGGGGTAGCCCCAGGTCTTGTAAGGCCTCTCGAGGTCGGGCCTCTTCTTCCTCAGGACGATGACGGCCGCGACGGTCAGGCCGAAGAAGACCCATTCGCCGAAGATGACGTAAGTGAAGAGCTGCTTGAAGGTCCCGGTCAACGTCAGGAGGATGCTCCAGACGGTGATGGCCACGATGGAGACGTGAGGCGTGAGGAACTTGGGATGGCACTCGGCGATCCTCTTGAAGAACATCCCGTCGCGGGCCATGGCGAAGTAGACCCGGGGCGAGCAGAGCATGTTCTGGTTGGCCGCGCCGAGGATGGAGAAGAGGATGAGGAAGGTGATGAGCGAGGCCAGGAAGGGACCGCCGACGACCTGCATGACGTCGAGCGCGACCCGGCCCTCGGAGGCGGCGATTTTCCCGGCGGGCATGATGTAGAGGTAGGCCAGATTGGCCAGGACGTAGAGGACGATGACGGCCGCCGTGCCGATGAGGATGCCGAGGGGCAGGTTCTTCCGGGGGTTCTTGACCTCGCCGGCGCTGTAGGTCGCCGCCTCCCAGCCCTTGTACGCCCACAGGGAGGCGACCAGGCCGACGCCGAAGGCCCCGAGCAGGCCGAAGTTGAACGGCCCGGGGGACGGTTCGACGAAGTTCCGGACCTGGCCCTGGCCCTTGGTGAAGAAGAAGACCCCGATGACGATGATGCCGATGGCCGAGGTCTTGAGGTAGGTCGTCCAGTTCTGGAGGCGCGAACCCCAGCGGAGGCCCACATAGTTGACGGCCCCGAGG
>Ga0209706_10002545_pt1 | contig 10099 bp, 7 predicted proteins | sample PPLLaktember2015_6_FD_187263 | JGI IMG/M metagenome (GOLD analysis project Ga0209706, IMG submission 187263) | Freshwater sediment microbial communities from Prairie Pothole Lake near Jamestown, North Dakota, USA - PPLs Lake P8 Core (1) Depth... | ecosystem: Environmental > Aquatic > Freshwater...
TTACCAGACCGGGGACAAGTTCTACACCGAGGGCGGCGACTCCTCGCCGGACGACGGCGTGTACTTCTTCCAGGGCAGCGACCTCGACCAGATCTCGCAGGAGTTCCGCTACGCGTGGAGCGTGGGCGACCACCAGATGGTCGCGGGCCTGTTCGGCATGGACGTCGACGGCGAGTACATCGGCAAGTTCGCCAGCCGCTTTTATGGCTACGACCCGGACGTCTCTTTCACGCAGGAGACGACCTCCTTCGCCGTGTTCTTCCAGGACGAGTGGAGCTTCGCGGAGCGCTGGAAGCTGGTCGGCGGCCTCAGGTACTGGGACGACTCGCGCGAGGGCTCCTACTTCGGCAACGCGCCCGCAATCCCGGACCTCGGCCAGCCCGAGGTCACGATCATCTTCGGGCCGGACGAGATCTTCCCGCTCGGCAGTGCCGTCACGACCGCCGATTCGGACCAGTCGTTCGAAGACTTCACGGCGAGGCTCCAGGTCAATTACCAGCCGAACGACGACATGCTCTGGTACCTGTCGTACAACCGCGGCAGCAAGAGCGGCGGCTTCACGTTCTCGACCGGCACGCCTTTCGACCCCAACCAGCTCGCGTTCCTGGAAGGCCTGGTGTTCGAGCCGGAGACGCTGAACGCCTACGAGCTCGGCATGAAGTCCAGTCTTGCCGGCGGCACGATCACGCTGAACATGGCGGCCTTCTACTACGACTACGAGGACTACCAGGCCTTCGCGCAGCTCGGCCCGATCCAGACCGTCATCAACCAGGACGCCGAGGCGACGGGTCTCGAGATCGAGCTCAACGCCTACCCGACCGACGGACTCACGCTGCAGCTCGGCGCATCGTTCATGGACAGTGAGGTCAAGGACATCACGCTCCCCGATCTCGCCACCGTCGTCGACAACGACCTGCCGCAGGCGCCGCCGTTCGCAGCCAACGCGCTGGCACGCTACGAGTTCCCGCTCGGCGCGGGCACTGCGTCCGTCCAGGGCGATGTGTACTACACGGACGACTTCTGCTTCACGACGCTGTGCGCGCCGGTGGAACGGGAGGATTCGTACACGGTCGCGAACGCGCGCATCGGTTACGCCGCGCCCGACGGGCGCTGGGAAGTCGCGGCCTTCGTGAACAACCTGTTTGAGGAGGAGTACCGCGTGTACGCCTTCGACAGCTCGCTGTTCGCCGGCGTGGTCGCTGGCGTGTACGCAAAGCCCCGGACCTACGGCCTGACCGCGAGCTGGCGCTTCGGCGCGCGCTACGACTGACGCGTTGACGGGTTGAAGCTACCCAGGCCATTTTTCCGCCTGCCGGTCCGCTTCGACGCGGAGCGCTTGCGCTCCGAAGTCGAGGCGCTGCCCGCGAGCGCCTGGTCGCGCCATCCCAAGGAGCACGCGGGCAACACGGCGGCGCGCCTTATCACGGCGGGCGGGGGCGACAACGACGCGGTCAGCGGCGAGATGAAGCCGACCGCGGCGCTCGCGGCCTGCCCGTACGTCAGCCAGGTGCTGGCGTCCTTCGACACGGTCTGGTCTCGCTCGCGGTTCATGAAGATCGAGGGCGGCGCGTCCGTCCCCCAGCACAGCGACATCAACTACCACTGGTTCCACCGCGTGCGGCTGCACGTGCCCGTGATCACGCGGCCCGAGGTGCGGTTCCATTGCGCGGGTGAAAGCGTGCACATGGCGGCCGGGGAAGCCTGGGTGTTCGACAACTGGCGCGAGCACCGCGTGGAGAATCCGGCTGCCGAGGCCCGCGTGCACCTCGTCGCCGACACGGCCGGAACCTCCGCGTTCTGGAGGCTCGTGGCGAAGGCGCAGTCCAAGGACTTCGGCTCGCCGGATCCGCAGGCGCGGCTCATCGCCTTCGACGCCGGCTTGCAGCCGCGGCTCCTCACCGAGCGCATCAACGTCATGCCCGTGATGCCGCCCGCGGAAGTCGAGCAGCTCGCCGTCGACCTGCTCGCCGACCTCGCGCCGGCCGACGCGCGGCCGGAATCCGCCGCGGCGGTTGGCCAGTTCGTGTCGATCATGGTGGACTTCTGCCGCGACTGGCGTTCGCTCTGGTCGCTGTTCGGCCTCGCGCGCGAGGGGCGCCCCCAGTACGAGAAGCTGCTCGCCGCCACGCGCCGGCAGATCGCGGGCCTGCCGCCCGTGCGCATCGCGAGCACGGGCTACAGCGCGCAGGCGGTGCTCAACTCGCGGCTGCTCGGGCACGCGCTGACGGACGGCGGCCGCCGCCGCGAGGCAGCCGAGTTCAACGCCGCGGCGGGCACGCCGCCGGCCGAAGCGGCAAAGACGCCGGTCGTCGAGCCACCCGCGGGCGAAGAGCCGACGTTGAGCAGCCTGCCGACCCTGGAGTTGCCGCAGATCGAGTTGCCGACGGTCGAGGTTCCGCGGATCGAGACCGTGACGATGGAGATTCCCGCGCCGCCGCCGGCGCCGGAACCGCACAAGCCGCCCGTGCTGGAGCGGCCGATCGTGATCCTCTCCGCGCCGCGCGCCGGCAGCACGCTGCTGTTCGAGACGCTCGCGCAGGCGGCAGGCGTCTACACCATCGGCGGCGAGAGCCACCAGCTCATCGAGAGCATCGCCGCGCTGCGGCCGGGCCGCGGGGTCGTGAACTCGAATCGCCTGACGCGCCGGGATGCGACCACGGCGATCGTCGCGGAGCTGCGCCAGCGCTTCGCGGGGCGGATCAGCGACCGCGACGGAAAGCCGCCGGCATCGGGCGCGAGTGTGCGCCTGCTCGAGAAGACACCGAAGAACGCGTTGCGCGTGCCGTTCCTGCTCGAGGTGTTCCCCGACGCGCAGTTCATCTTCCTGCGGCGCGATCCGCGCGCGAACCTCTCCAGCATGATGCAGGCCTGGCGGGCGAAGGGCTGGATCACCTACCGCCAGCTGCCCGGCTGGCCCGGCCCCTGGTCGCTGCTCCTGCCGCCGGGCTATGAACGCCTGCAGGGCCGGCCGCTGGAGGAAGTCGTCGCGTTCCAGTGGCGGATCGCGAACGAGACGATCCTGGATGACCTCGCCGACCTGCCGCGCGAGCGCTGGACCACCGTGCGCTACGAGTCGTTTGTCGCCGACCCGCGGGCGGAGATCGCGAAGCTGCTCGACTTCGCCGGGCTGGCGATGGATGCGCGGCTGGAGGACTACCTGGCCCGGCCGCTGCCGCTGTCGAAGTACACGCAGACCCGGCCCGATCCGGACAAGTGGAAGCAGAACGCGCAGGAAATCGAGCGGGTGATGCCGCAGCTCGAGGCGATCGCCAAGCGCCTCCATGAGTAAGCCCAACTTCCTGATCGTCATGGTCGACCAGTTGAGCGGCACGTTCTTTCCGGGCGGCGGCCCCGCCGACTTCCTGCACGCGCCGCACCTGAAAGCGCTGGCAAGCCGTTCCGCGCGATTCGCAAACGCCCACACACCCTGGGATTATCAGCCGCTGCAGAACGCGTCCGAGCGGTTCATGCGCAATCACATGAACCTGGACACGCTGGAGGGTTCGAAGCGGTTTCCGCGTGGGGAATAGCGCCTGCGGCCGACCTAGCGCACCTCGACAATCGCGAGGGTCACAGCCTCGCCCCCTGAGTTGCGGAAATGGGCCCGATCCCCTGGCTGCAGGACGATGAAGTCCCCGGGAGATCGCAGATTCGACGTTGAGCCTGTACCCGGCTCAATCACGACCGAACCGGATGACACTTGGACCACGACGACCGGGCGGCTACATCCTTGCGAGGCCCACGTCGCCTGGCTAGCAAGCGTGCGGCGGGTGCTCCGGAACCAGCGACCGCTCGTTTCGATCGGGTCCGTTTCGGCCGAGGACTCTTCCGTGCCGTTAGCCTGGCCAGGGCCACGATTCAAGATGGCGATCAGGCGAAACGGGACTTCGCCCGGATTCGTGACCCGGTGTTCCACCGGAGTGGCCGCGTAGGTCTCATTGAAAAGAACGCTCCCGATCCCAGGCAAGGGACTCGTGTTCGGGCTCGCGCCTCCCCAGTCCTCGCCGAGCACCTGCGCTTTCGTCGGCGCCGGGCTGATGTAGACGTACGCGATCGGCGCATCGTGCCGATGAAACAGCGTCGTGTCGCCCGGGGCAATCTCGACATCGAGAACCCTGAGCTCAGGCCCTTCATGGACCAGGCGATGACGTGGTTCCTGATGCACCGGGACCACGGTCTGAGCAGCCACTAGCAAGGGAGTTGTCGCGAGAAAAACGGCTGCAAACAGGCTTCGCATGATTCTGACTCGGCCTATGAATGGATTTAGGGGGGTCTAACGCGCGAAATGAGCCGCGCTTCGTGGCGACGTGAGTGCACAGGCCGGTGGAGCGTCGGCTCCATTTCGATGTTGGACGGCTCGTTGTGTGCGCTCGTTCTTGTCAACTGGCGCAACGTACAACCTTGCTCGGATCGTGCCGCGCAAAAGACGCAATCCGCCAACCGTCTGCCGTCTTGGCAAGTGTGTACGTGCCTCCGTATTGCCCGATTACGCTGCCATCTTTCCGATAGCGAATATAGCGGCCGCTGACTACGGCTGCCGCCTCATTGAGAACACAAACATTTCGGAGTGGCCACTCCGACTTTGCATATCCATCCGCGCCAAGAGTCTGAAGACTGGCTTCAAAGAATCTCTTAATCTCATCACGCGACGAGAACACAGTCAGTCCGGTTTCGTCCATTCGGACCGACGGAGTGAGATACGTCCGCTGGGCGATCAAGTCGGCGCGGCCAGTTGCAAACCAGGTATTGTACTGATCCATAACCGCAGCCACCGCGGCCATGATCACCTGCTGTTTGTCGGCGCCTGGCTGTTGCCCGGCCACTGCGGCCGAGCGGGCAACCAGAGAAAGAGCCGCCAGAGCAAAGAGTGCCGCGATCTTCATGTCGTTACCTTCCTGAAAGTCCGTCCAACGTCCGCGTTGAGCGGGCCGCGCGAGGCAATTGCAGCGCGCCGCAGGCGCTATAATTTTCTGCGCGCCTGCGGCGCGCCTGCTCAACGCTTTCACGGACCGCTCCAACGCATAGTTAGGCATCGCGCGCCCGTTTGCGTTGAATGCCTGCAAGGTGCACGCGCCTGGCATCGGCCCGGCGCGCCTGTTCGCGACGACGGCATGGTCGGCACAGCTTGGCAGTTGATTCCACGGAACCTTTCGCCACCTCATACCACCATTTTTGCTGCCACGCTCTCCAGACCTGCGGAGCGTTGCACTGGGTGCAGGTGAAGGCGAGGTCTTCGTAATAGCCGCGCGCGACAAAGGCTGGGAGACCATAGCTATTGTACGGGGCCAGAGCTGCAACGTTCACTCGCGCAGGGCCACGTGTCTCGCTCTCGATCCGGCGCTGGGTTTGGCGCTTCTTGCGACCAGTAACCACGATAAGCGATGCCTAACGTCCGCGTTGAGCGGGCCGCGCGAAACCGTTCCAGCGCGCCGCGAGCGTAAAATCTCTCTGCACGCGAGCGGCGCGCCACCCGCAACCTTTCACGGCCCGCTCCAACGCCTAGTTAGGTGGCGCACAAGCTACTTGTGACACTGCGGGCATTTGGATTGGGCCAACCAGTTGACCCAGTTACCGGCATCCTGGTCAGTCATGCCGATCCAGATCCAACGAGCCCCGCAACTCTGACAACGAACGGCTATCCAAGCGATTAGAAATCCTATGAGTATGAGAGTGCAGCCCAGCATTGCAATAACAGGTAGGCGGTCTGGAGCATTCATGCCGATTTGCGCCGCGTGATACCAAACAAGACCACTTCCGAGAATGATCGCCCAAAAAGCAGCGGCCACTTTCCACCACTGGCCGGTTCTGCGTATCACCGAAGACGCAAAGAGCATCGTCGTGCGCCACCTAACTACATTTAGGGGGCATAAATGCCCCGAGCAAGTGTTGCATTTGTGACCGTATAACACCGTTATCCGTGCACCGGAAGACGATCGAACCGCCAATTCAGGAATGCGCGTGTCTCCCGCGTCGTTACGGTCTCCCACCGCGGTCCTGCAGCCGCCCGTACTTCCTGAGTGCCTGCTGCAGCCGGTCATGCGGCAAAGCGTGCACCGTGTAGCCATTTGCGCCGGTCATGGTCCTGGCCGCGACGAGCGCGTTCACGATGGCCTCCTCAGTGGCCTCGACGGTCGCGCGGAACAGCGGACCCAGAGCGTCGTTCGGCAGCATCTCGAGCCGCGCACTGCCGGTGCGCGCGGCCGCGCGCGGATTGGCAGTCGAGAACGCGACGAAGATGTCGCCGGAGCCGTTGGAGGCATAGCTGCCCATCCGGCCGAGTCCCATCGATGCCCGCTGCGCGACGCGGCGCATCTGGTGCGGCAGCAGCGGGGCGTCGGTTGCGATGACGACGATGATGGAGCCGCGCTCCTCGGCCTGGGGTGCCTTGCCGGGCTGTAGGTCCGTGATCTCCTGGCCGACCGGCACGCCGGCGATGCGCAGGGTGTCGCGGATGCCGTAATTGGACTGCACGAGCGCGCCGACCACGTAATTGCCGGCGGCGAGCTCGACCCGCCGCGAGGCGGTGCCGATCCCGCCCTTGAATCCGTGCGTGATCATGCCGGTGCCGCCGCCGACGTTGCCCTCTGCGACCGGTCCCGTCTTGGCGCCGTCGAGCGCAGCAAACACGTGTTCCTGCCTGACGTGGAATCCGTTGATGTCGTTCAGGTCGCCGTCGTAAGTCTCGGCGATCACTGGCAGTGCCCAGAAGATGTCCGGCTCGTCCGGCAGCGCCTCGTAGTAGCCGTGCTCCAGTTGCCAGGCGATGACCGCGTCGTGCACGACGCCTACGGAATGCGTGTTGGTGATGAGGATCGGTCCCTCCAGAAAGCCGGACTCCGTGATCCAGGTGGTGCCAGTCATCTCGCCGTTGCCGTTCAGCGAATGCCAACCGGCGAACACCGGGTCGTAAGTGCCCCCGCGCGGCAGGATCGCGGTCACGCCGGTGCGCACCGGGCCCTTGCCGGGCTCCAGCTTTCCCTCGCCGCTGATCAGCGTCGTGTGGCCCACCGTGACGCCGGCGACGTCCGTAATCGCGTTCAGCGGTCCCGGCGTGCCGTCGAACGGGACGCCGAGGTGGCGTGCGCGAATGACAGGCTCCGAGGAGATCGCCGGCATCGTGGCCAGGAGCAGAAGACCCATGATCAGGGCGGTGCGCATGAGGCTCTCCCAATTCACTGCGGACGCGGAATCACCGTGCACGCGCCAACATACGTTGTTGCGAGGAGTCCTGATAGGTCGAACATTGCTTCGTTGACAACTGCCGGATAGCGATTCTGCCCGGCGATCCTGTACGGTACTACCGTGGTCGTTCGCGTTACTTGGCCGTCCATCGGATTGTCTTCCAGAATCACGCTAGTGGCAGTAACTCTGGCCCGGACTTCGTGTACCTCGTCGCCGATCCCGAACGCACGGCCTTTGCCGCTATCGAGATTCAATTGAAAGTAGTTCAGCTCATAGTTTTCCGGTGTCGGGCGATGCTCAATCGTTGTCCCGTACACTCCGAAGCGTTGCCCATTACCCATCTGACAGCGCAGACCCTCCGCAGACTTCAGGATATTCATTGCCCGATCCCTGTCACCCTCTGACTGGTGGACGGTTTCGTCATATTGCTGGTTCAAGGATTCCGGATAAGCGATGCAGCCTTTCACTTTGGTGGAAATATGCGCATTGGCCCGTGCGTCACCAGCGACGGCCTCGATCCAGTTGGCTAGTGCCGGCGCCGCATCCGCCAGGTTTCTCGATTCGAAATCGCCGGATTCGCGCAGCCGGATGTGCTGGCCCGGGTCGCCGTCCGAATCGAACATCCAGCACTGCGTGAACTGCATGCCGGCATCGGAAGCGACGTGGGTGGGCTTGGAAGTGGGGGAATAACGCACCGCGTTGAGCTGATCGCGCAACCAGATCATCTGCTCCGGACAAACCTTTCCGATCACTCGACGACCGGGTCGATACTTTTCGCGCAGGTCGCCTTGTGTCATCGGTTGACCCCGGTTCGGGACCGACCGCGAGTCGTCTGCCGAGTAGTTGAATTCACCGATCGCACCCGTTGGATCGATGTAAACACCCGAATGCTGGAATCCCCAAGCAGCATTCACATGGCTGACTTCGCAAACTACCTGCTGATCCGGCTCCTTGGCCAAGGATTGAGGGGCGTGGACGAAGCCGGCGATCGCGGCAATCGTCGATCGGAAGATCGTTTTCCTAAGTCATAGCCTTCGGTACGTGCCATCCGCGTGCTTGCTCCAGCCGTTTACGAACCGGCCGGAACGAACGTCGAAGTTGCTTTCGAACTCCTGAATCAAGGTTGCCGTCGAGTCGAACAGGAAACCACGAAGCTTCTCCAGACGAAGTCGCTGAACTTCCGCGAGGCTGTCCCACGCGTGTCCGCCATCCGAGTACTGGCTTAACGGAATAGCGGCGCTGAACACGCACTTTCCATCCGGCGACCAGCCTATGAGCACAGCCGTGTCGATGATTGAGCGATCTGTCATGACGCCTACCCCAGCCTGATCTCAGGCGGTTGAAGAACCAGCGACAACTATCCTCGCAACGCCGACCCACGCGTCGCAGCGCCCATTGAAGCACTCGACTGTGTCAAACCCGTTATTCCGCGAACCGCATCCGCCAGCTTTTCCGCCAGCATGATCGTCGGCGCGTTGAGGTTGCCGGTCGTGATGGACGGCATGATGGAGGAGTCGATCACGCGGATCGCCTCGAGGCCGAGCACGCGGGCCTCGGGATCCACGACCGTCATCGGGTCGCCCGGCGAGCCCATCCTGTTGCTGCACGAGGGGTGGTAGGCGCTCTCGACCCTGGCGCGCACGAAGGCGTCGATCTCGTCGTCCGTCTGCACGTCCTTGCCCGGCTGGATCTCCCGCCCGCGATACGGGTCGAAGGCCGGCTGCGCGAAAACCTCGCGCGTCAGGCGAAGGCCCGCGCGGAACTCGACGAGGTCGTCCGGGTGGCTCAGGTAGTTGAACAGGATCTTCGGCTTGTCGCGCGCGTCGCTCGAGGCGAGCCGCACGTGGCCGCGGCTCTTCGAGCGCATCGGGCCGACGTGGGCCTGGAAGCCGTGCTCGTTCGCGAGCGAGGAACCGTCGTAGGTCACGGCCAGCGGCAGGAAGTGGAACTGGATATCGGGGTAGGGCACGTCGGGGCGGCTCTTGATGAAGCCGCCGGTCTCGAAGTGGTTGGTCGCGCCGAGTCCGTCCTTGAACAGGATCCAGCGTACGCCGATCATCGCGCGCGCGATCAGTCCCATCGAAGAGTACAGCGTGACCGGCTGCGTGCAGGCGACCTGGAAGTAGAACTCGAGGTGATCCTGCAGGTTCTCGCCGACGCCCGGCAGGTCGTGAACGACCGGAATTCCGTGCTCGCGCAGCTCCGCGGCCGGCCCGATGCCGGAGAGCTTCAGCAGCTTCGGCGAATTGATGGGACCACCGCTGACGATCACTTCGCGGCGAGCGGTGACGCGCTCGACCGTCTCGCCCCGGCGATATTCGACGCCGGACGCGCGTATGCCATCGAAGAGCACGCGCGTCGCCAGCGCGCGGGTGCGCACAGTGAGGTTGGGGCGCCTCATCGCGGGACGGAGGTAGGCATTTGCTGCGCTGCAGCGGCGCCCGTCCGGGCCCACCGTCATGTCGAGTCTTCCGAAGCCTTCCTGCTGCTCGCCGTTGATGTCCGCGGTCGCGGGATAGCCCGCCTGGCGCCCGGCCTCCAGCCAGGCGGCGTGCAGCGGATTCGAGAGCGTGCCGTAACGCGTGTGCAGCGGACCTGAATCGCCGCGGTATTCGTCGCCGCCCGCCGCGCGCTTCTCCGCGCGACGGAAGTAGGGCAGCACGGACGCGTAGTTCCAGCCCTTCGCTCCTTCCGATTCCCAGCGCTCGAAGTCCTGCGCGTTGCCGCGCACGTACACGAGCCCGTTGATGGAGGACGAGCCGCCAAGCACCTTGCCGCGCGGCGTGTGCAGCCGCCGGCCGCCGAGTCCCGGCTCCGGCTCGCTGTAATAGCGCCAGTCGTACTGCTCCATGCCCATGGGAATGGAGAGCGCCGAGGGCATCTGCACGAAGATCGAGCGGTCGGAGCCGCCGAACTC
>Ga0209706_10002546_pt1 | contig 10089 bp, 11 predicted proteins | sample PPLLaktember2015_6_FD_187263 | JGI IMG/M metagenome (GOLD analysis project Ga0209706, IMG submission 187263) | Freshwater sediment microbial communities from Prairie Pothole Lake near Jamestown, North Dakota, USA - PPLs Lake P8 Core (1) Depth... | ecosystem: Environmental > Aquatic > Freshwater...
AGTCCGACTTCGTGGCCCGCAACTGCGAGTTCCAGGACCTCGTCAAGGAGCTCGGCCTGCAGATCGCGGCGGCCAAGCCGCGCTGGATCGCCTCGACCGACGTCCCCGCGGACATCGTGGCCAAGGAAAAGGAGATCATCCTGGCCCAGCTCGGCGACATGAAGAAGCCGCCGGAGATCATGGAGAAGATCGTCCAGGGCAAGCTGAACAAGTTCTTCGAGGAGGTCTGCCTCCTCGACCAGCCCTATATCCGCGAAGACAAGCTCAAAGTCCGCGACCTCGTGACCAAGCTCATCGCCAAGATGGGCGAGAACATCAAGGTCGGGCGGTTCGTGCGCTTCGAGATCGGGCAGGACTGACGGGGTCAAACCTAAGGTTTGACCCCATCTTCGGAACCGGTATAGAATACGGGCCGGAGCCTACCCATGAGCAAGCCGGCCTACAAGCGCATCCTTCTCAAGCTTTCGGGCGAGTCCTTCCTCGGCGATGTCACGACGGGCATCGATTTCAACCGGGCCCTCGCCGTCGCCCGCGAGATCAAAGAGGTCCATGACCTCGGCGTCGACGTCGCCGTCATGATCGGCGGCGGCAACCTCTTCCGCGGCGCCAAGGGCATCAGGGACGGCATCGACCAGGGCTCGGCCGACCAGATGGGCATGCTGGCCACGGTCATCAACGGCATCGCCTTGCAGGCGGCCCTCGACAAGGCCGGGGCCGACACGCGCCACGTCTCGGCCATCGAGATCAAATCCGTCGCCGAGCCGTTCATCCGCCGGCGGGTCATCCGGCACATGGAAAAGGGCCGGATCATCATCTTCTCGGCCGGCATCGGCAGCCCCTTCTTCACGACCGACACCGCGGCCGCCCAGCGGGCCCTCGAGATCGGGGCCGAGATCATCTTCAAGGCCACCAAGGTCGACGGCGTCTATTCCTCCGACCCGGTGACCGACAAGGCGGCCAAACGGTTCAAGGCCATCCGCTACATCGACGTCCTCAGGAAGAACCTCCGGGTCATGGACGCCACGGCCATCTCGCTCTGCAGCGACAACAGCATGCCCATCCTCGTCTTCGCCCTCGGCAAGGGCGGCAACATTAAGCGCGCCGTCATGGGCGAGGCCATCGGCACCCGCGTCTATTAAATCGGGGACACAATACCATTTCCCATTTCCTTCCTCCCCGGCTCTACTAAGACATCTCCCAGAAGCGCTGCTCCGAGTCGCTCCGCACCGCTTCTGATGGTCGCTTCGGGGACTTTGCTCCCTGCCGTAGGTTTGACCCCATCTGGTTTGACTTCGCCGGGGGCGATGGCTAATCTGAGGGCGTGACGACGCGCCGGGATTTCCTGAGGACCGCCCTCCGCACCGGGGCGGGGGCCGCGGCCCTTTCCTTCGCCGGCACCTCCGCGTGCCGCACCGGCCCGGCCAAGCCCAACATCGTCCTTATCCTCGCCGACGACCTTGGCTATTCGCAACTCGGCTGCTACGGGGAGCCGAAGATCCGGACGCCGCACATCGACCGGCTGGCGGCCGAAGGGACACGCTTCACCCAGGCCTATTCGGGGAGCCCGGTCTGCGCGCCGTCGAGATGCGTCCTGCTGACCGGCCTGCACACCGGCCACGCGCACATCCGGGACAACGCCGAGGTCGAGCCCGAAGGCCAGGCGCCCCTGCCGGCGGGGACGCCGACACTTCCGCGGCTGCTCCGGAACGAGGGCTATACGACCGGTCTCGTAGGCAAATGGGGCCTGGGCTATCCCGGCTCGGAAGGGGAGCCGCTTTCGCAAGGCTTTGACTTCTTCTTCGGCTTCAACTGCCAGCGCCAGGCCCATAACCACTATCCTCCCGGGCTCTGGCGCAATGCGGCCCGCGTCCGGCTCGAAGGGAATGAAGGGGGACCGACGGGAAGCCAATATGCCCCGGACCTCTTCGAACGCGAAGCCCTCGACTTCATCACGGCGAACCGGAAGCGACCGTTTTTCCTCTTCTTCGCGACGACCGTTCCCCACCTTGCGCTCCAAGTCCCCGAGGATTCGCTCGCCGAATACGCCGGTCTCTGGCCGGAGACGCCCTACGGCGGCGGCAAGGGATATCAGCCCCACGCCAAGCCCCGGGCGGCTTACGCGGCCATGATCACGCGCCTCGACCGCAGCGTCGGCCGCATCTTGGCCCTCCTCGCGAAGCTCGGCCTCGACGGGGACACGCTCGTCCTCTTCGCCAGCGACAACGGCCCGACCTTCGCCGCGGGAGGCTACGACGCGGCCTTCTTCGGCGGCGCGGACGGCTTCCGCGGCCAGAAGGGCTCCGTCTACGAGGGCGGCATCAGGGTGCCTTTCATCGCCCGCAGTCCCGGCGCGGTCCCGGCCGGACGCGAGAGCCCGGCGATCATCGCTTTCCAGGACATGCTCCCGACGCTGCTCGACGCCGCCGGCGCATTGGCCCGCACGCCGTCCGGGCTGGACGGCGTGAGCCGTCTTTCCTTGATCACAGGGAAGGCCGCAGCGCCTGCCGCACGTCCTCTCTACATGGAATTTCCGGGCTACGGCGGCCAGCAAATGACCCGGCTAGGCCGCTGGAAGGCCGTGCGCCGGGGTCTTCTCGAGAACCCGGAGGCCCCGATCGAGCTTTATGACATCGAAAACGATCCCGCCGAGTCGTCCAACGTCGCGGCGATGCATCCCGACACCGTCGCCGAGCTGAGGGGGCTCATGGACCGGCAACGCCGGCCGTCGGGGCTCTTCCCGTTCCCCGCCCTGGATCGGACCGCCTCCCGCGTTCCTTGACAGTCCAAAGCGCCTATTCTATCATCCCAAGGGTCCCATCACGGTTCTCGAGAGGAACACCATGGTCAAAGACGCGCTCAACGATACGGCCAAGAAGATGAAGACCTCGGCCGAGCACTTCCGCAAGGAGATCGGGATGCTCCGGACCGGCCGGGCCAACATCAGCATTTTCGAGGAGATCAAGGTCAGCTACTACGGCGTGCTCACGCCGGTCAACCAGGTGGCCACCGTCAAGGTGCCGGAGCCGACCCTCATCGTCATCCAGCCCTACGACCCCTCGATGCTGGAGCCGGTCGACAAGGCCATCCGCGGGGCCGACCTCGGCCTCAACCCGCTCAACGACGGCAAGCTCCTCCGCGTCCCTATCCCGCCCCTCGACGAGGAGCGCCGCCGGGAAATGGCCAAGAAGATCGGCAAGATGCTCGAAGAAGAGAAGACGGCCCTGCGGAACATGCGCCGCGACGCCAAGGAGTTCATCGAGGAGCTCGAGAAGGAGAAGGAGATCACCGAGGACGAGAAGTTCTCGGGGCTCGAGCAGCTCCAGAAGCTCCTCGACGAGACGATCGCGAAGACCGAAGAGCTGGCCGCGGCGAAAGAGAAAGAGATCCTCGAGCGCTGAGCCGCGTCAGCATACCGGCTTTTTGACGAACCAGTTCTCGCGCGAGCCGAACTTCGTCCGGATGGCGATGCCCCAGCCGACGGCGTTCATCACGAACGTGAACAGGAACCCGAGGACCGGCACGAACCCGGCCAGGCTGAAGACGAAGAGGCCCATCAGCACCGTCCCCATCGCCGAGACGCTCCGGGAGCGGAGGGCCATCAGGGCGCTCTCGCCGAGGAGGAAGAAGACCGCCAGCCGGCCGAACACCTTGACGATCATCCCGGCGACCGCGAGGGCCAGGGCGATCGGGATGCCGATGAGGATGAAGCTCAGCAGGGCGGCGAAGACGACCAGCATCGTGAAGACGAGAATGGCCACGATGCCCGTCCCCAGCGTCGGCCAGAAGTGCTTGCGGATCTCCCCGGCCGCGAAGGCGAGGGGCTTGGGAAAGAGGGCGGCGCCCATCACGGCGACGATGAGCCAGAGGAAGATCAGGACGAGCTTGACGACGATGATGATGGGGATGAGCGAAAGGGAGAAGGCGCCCTTGAACAGGTGCCCGTCCTTGAAGAGCCTGTCGCCGAGCTCGCGCGTCTGGAAATAGATCGTATCGCCGCCGATCGCGCAGCCCGGCTCCTTCTCCAGGGTCCCGCCCAGGGCGGCCAGGTCCTTGGCGATCGAGGCCGTGGACTTGATGATGACCCGCGAGCCGATGCCCACGACGGACTGTCCGACCTCGCCGCTGACCGTGATCGACCCGCCGATGACGACGACGTCGTTCTTGACCTTGCCCTCGATGAGGACGTGGCCGCCGAAGCTGATGATCTCCTCCTGCGTGTCCCCGGAGGCGACGTGGATCTCCTTCTGCGAGCTGATCTCGGCCCGGGCCGCCGGCGGGGCGGCGAGAGGGGCCAGGACGACCAGGCCGAAAAGGGCCAGAGTCAGTATCTTTTTCATCATGATCATTCTCCCTGGCGGAGGAATCGTCTCGCCCCGAAGAAGGCGAGGACCGATAGGAGGGCGCCCAGCCCGATGAGGAGGGTGATCCCCTGCGGGCCCAGGACGCGCGAGAAGGTCGCCAGGCCGGCAAGGCCCGTGTTCATGAGTCCTCCGGCGACCTCGAGCAGGACCCTTCCGATCTTGAAGGCCTTGGCGGCGAGGGGTGCCGCTTGGGCGATGACCGAGCCGAAGAAGCGGTTGACGGAGACCAGGACCTCAAAAATGCTCAGGCCCGTGAAGAAGTGGAAGCCGGCCAGTCCGACCGCGAGCGCGGACACGGCCGCGACGAGGGGCGCGAGCCATCGGGCTTTCCGGACCTCCGGCTCGGGCAGCCTGTCCATGACCGAGCGGGCGAAATCCTTAGGCACGTCGAACGGCGGGAGGGAGGTGAAGGCCTCATGGAGGACCCGCCTCTCGGCCAGGGCGTCGCGGCAGGCCGGGCAGCACTCGACGTGCTCTTCGAGCTTCCGGGCGTCATAGGGGCCGAGCTCGCCCTCGACATAGAGATAGAGGTCTTCGGGGCGAGGGCAGGACGTCACGATGCCTCCATTCTCTTTCTCAGCAGCTCTTTGGCCTGGAAGACGCGGTTCTTGACCGTTCCCACGGGCAGGCTCTTGATGTCGGCGATCTCCTCGTACGAGAACTCGCTGACGTGCCGGAGGACGAAGAGCTCCCGGAGCGCCTCGGGGACGGTCTCGAGGGCCCGCTCGATCTTCTCCCGGATCTCGGCCAGCTCGAATTTGCGGGCCACCGACGGTCCCGGGTCGGGGACCTGCGGCGAGAGAGGGCCTTCCCCGTCGTCGACCGTCTGGTCGATCGACACGGTCGGCAGCTTCTTCTTCCTCCAATGGTCGATGAGGTGGTTCGAGGCGATCTTGAACAGCCAGGTGCTGAACTTGAACGCCGGCCGGTAGGACGCCAGCGAACAGTACGCTTTGAGGAACACTTCCTGGGCGAAATCGAGGGCCGCCTCGCGCTCCCCGGTCATCCGGCCCAGGTAGCTCGTGAGCGGCTGCTCGTATTTGCGGACGATCATTTCGAACGCCTTGCGGTCTCCTCCGAGGGCCCGGGACACAAGCTGACGGTCTTCTGTCATCGAGAGAGCATCCTGCCCTCGTGTGTTCATACGATCCTCGAGCCGAAAGGTTCTGCGCCCCTAGCGCTTGACGTTCTCCGTGTCGTCGATGATCTCGGTGCCCGGGGGCACCTTCAAGGTGAAGGTCCTGGCGGGGATACGGACGCCGCTCCTGATCTGGCTGAAGACGAACTCGCGCTTGTTCCCCGCCCACTCGAGGAAAATGGCCCGCCGGAGCAGCCACGTCGCCTCGTCGATCTCGAGCAGGATATGGGTGAAATCGCCCTCGACCTTAGGGGTCAGCTTGACCTGCCGGACGCGGGTCGCTTCCGTCGGAAAGGCGTTGTCCTCGATGACGTAGGCGTCGCCGAAGGACATCGTCCCCAGGAAGATGCCGAAGATGTCGGACTTCAGGGCCTCCTCGGAGACCGGGCTCCGGGTGAGCTGGTTCTCCTCGGGCAGGTACATCTCGAGGATGCCCTCTTTATAGAGGAAGGTCTTGTCCTGAGGGTCCTTGTAGGTCCAGCGCATGCGGTCGGGCTTCTGGAGGAAGAGGTCGCCCTTCTCGCGCAGGGGCTCCGAGATCGACATGGAAAAGTAGAGCTGCTCGAAGCGGGCCTGGAGCGACGTGACGGCCTTGAGGGCCCGTTCCAGGTTGGCTACGGCCCCGGCTGCGGACACGGCGGTGGAGGAGGCGGCGGAGGGCAGGAAGGCCCCCGCCAGGGCGAACAAGCCTGCCACGACCGCTATCGGGCGCTTCATGCCGGTTATTATAGCGTAAAACGGGGATATGGTCCTCAGGTACGTGCCCCCGTTTTGTTGTATACTCCCTGGGCATGAAAACGGGCTTCGTCCTGGCCATCGCCGCTTACGTAGCGGCGCTCTGGGCGGCGGGCTTCGGCTTCCGGCGCAAGCCGGGGAGCCTCGAGTCGTACTTCCTGGCCTCGCGGCGGCTCGGCGCCGGCCGCGTCGCGTTCTCCCTTTGCGCCTCCTGGGTCGGGGCGGCCTCTCTCCTCGTGTCGACCGACGAAGCGTTCCGTGACGGCCTCAGCGCGATCTGGATCATCGGCCTCCCCGCCGTGGTGACGCTCGTCGTCCTCATGGCGCTCGTCCGGCCCATCCGGGCCGTCTCGGGCTCGACCCCGGCCGAGCTCATGCGCGACCGTTACGGGAAAACGGCCGGCTCCCTGACGACGATCCTCATCGTCTGGTACATGACCGCCCTGGCCGCCTCGCAGATCGTCGCGGCCGGGCCTTTTCTGGGCGCCTTTCTGGGCACCGGACCCCTGGTCAGCTTGGCCATCGCGGCCGGGATCGTCATCGTCTACTCGACGGCGGGCGGACTTCAGGCCCTGGCCAGGACGCACGTCCTACAGTTCGTGCTCCTCATCGCCGGCGTCGCCGGAATGGCGGTCTCCCTGGCCTCGAGGACGACATGGGGCGCGGTACGGGCAGCGGCCGCCGCGTCCGGGAGGATCGGGTATTTCGATGTCCTGGCGGAGGCGGAGCGAAACGTCCTCATCGCCCTCTCGTTCGTCCTCGCCTGGACGATCTCGCCCATCGCCTGGCAGAGGATGCAGGCGGCTCGGAGCGAAGGGGCGGCCCGCCGGGGCACGGCCGGCGCGGCCCTCCTTCTGGGGCTCTTCTACGCCGCCATCGTCCTGGCCGGCATGCTGTTCCTGCCGCTCTTCCCCGATGGCGGGACCGGCGTTCCGCTCGTCACCCGCTTCGTCTCGGAGGAGGCGGGATCCTTCCTCGGCGGGCTCGTCTTCGTGACCGTCCTCGCGGCGATCCTGTCGACCATGGATGCGGCCCTCAACGCCGGGGCCTTCACGCTGACGAAGGACCTCCTTGGACGGAGAGCGGACGCGGGCGCCGGCGGCCGGCCTCTCGTCCTGGCCAAGATCGCGACCGCGGCCCTCGCGCTAGCCGCTCTCCTCATCGCCGCCCGGCTTGGCGACATCCTCAAGACCCTGGGCCTGGCCTCCGCCATCATGGCCGAGGGCCTGCTCGTACCGGGCCTGGCCGCCCTTTTCCTGAAGAAAAGGGCCCCGCTGGCCGGCATCCTGGGCCTCGCCCTCGGCGGCGGGTATGCCGCGCTCTCGTTCCTCGGGGATTCGGGCTTCCGGTTCCTCCCCATCCCCCCCTGGCCGCGGTCCCTGCCGCTCGGCGTCGCCGTCGGCGCCGCCGGCTTTCTGGCCGGACTGGCCATCGAGGCCTGCCGGGGCCTGAGGACCCGTCCCGGGGCGCCCGCGGCTTGACATTCTTCACGAAAATTGCCATAGGTAGGTATCACGGAGGGAAAACAATGAAGAAGATCCTGTACGCATTAGTTGTAGCCGCCTTGCTTGCCGCGCCGGCCCTGGCCCAACAGCGGCCGACCACGTCCGGGAGGGCGACGCGGCTTACGCCATGTTGGATGACGCCAAGGCCCTCGAGCACTATCGGGCGGCGCTCGCGCTCGAGCCCGCGAACTACGATGCCCTGTGGAAGGCGTCGCGGGCCATCGTCGACATCGCCGACGTCATCCCGGCGGCCGGCAAGGATGTCAAGGAACAGCAAAAGAAGATGTACACCGAGGCCACGGCGCTGGCCCGCAAGGCGGTGGCCGCGAACCCGAACGACACCTGGGGCCATTTCCAGCTGGCCGCGTCGAACGGCAAGCGGCTCCTCCTGCTCGGCAAGAAGGAACAGATCGAGGCCTCGAAGGAAGTCCGGGCCGAGATCGAGAAGGCCATCGAGTTCGACCCGACGAACCATCTCGCCTATCACGCCTACGGGCGCTGGCACCGGCGGATGGACGAGATCGGCGGGGCCAAGAGGTTCTTCGGCAGCGTCATCTACGGATCCATTCCCAAGGGGTCATACGCGGAATCCGAAAAGTATCTCCGCAAGGCCATCGAGCTCCATCCCGAATACATCAACCATTACCTCGAGCTCGGCCGGACGCTGGTCGCCCTCAAGAAGTACGATGAGGCGGCGGAGTCTTTCCAGAAGGTCATCGACATGCCCAAGACGACCTCGAAGGACGACATGCTGAAGGCGGAAGCCAAGACGGAGCTGGACGCGCTGGCGAAGAAGAAAAAATAGGCCCGCTCGCGTCGGCGCTATTCGGAAAAGACTTGGGCGGTGAAGGTCTCGATTTCCGCCCCCGTCTTCCATTCCTCGGGCCGGAGCCCCGCTTTGAGACAGCCGTGGCTGAGGAACGTCTCCCTGTCCCAGCCGTGCTCGACCGGGACCTGGGGCAGGAGCAGCCCCTTGTTGTAACCCTTCGACACGATGATGCCGTGGCGGCCGACCTCGACCTTGCCGGGGTCGCCGACAGGCTCGGGCAGGCCCAGGACCGAGATCTCTATCTTAAGACGAGTCAGCTCTTTGGCTTCCAGGGGTTCGAACCGGTTATCGTGACACGCGGCGGCGACGGCCATCTCGATAATGGTCTCGTCGAGCGGCTTCACCGGCAGGGGATAGCCGACGCAGCCTCGCAGCTCCCCGTCCACGGTCAAGGTGACGAAGGCGCCCCTCTTCTCCTTGAGCGTGCCTGACTTGACGGGTGAGCGCATCCGGCTGCCCGTCATGAAATAATGCTCGAGCGCCTCGCGGGCGAGCTTGAGGCAGGTGATCTCTTCCTCGCGCGTCAGGGGTTCACTCATGGCCTTTCTCCTTAGCGGCCGGGGCGAACGGGATAGGGGCCAGGAAGAACCTCCGGCCGAACTCGACCACGGATGGGCTGAGGACAGGCGCTTTGACGGAGCCGGCCCATCGCAGGACGAGCTTGCCGTACCAGGCCGGTCCGAGCAACGCTTTCCTGAACGCGGCGCCGGGCCGCACGGCCACGATCCCGATGACCCGGCCCGGCCAGACGTTTTCGAGACCGGCGAGCAGCCGATCGTCCGGCACGGCCCCCGGGCTTCCGGCGAGCATGACTTTTTCGACGATGATCCGGGGCCCCCGTTTGTGGCCGACGATCGCGCCCCACGTCCCGGGCTTGGGCCGGAAGGCCATCAGCGCCTCGATCTCCCGCCCCGCTTCCGGCGTTATCAACACGTCCATGCCCCAATTATAGCACCCAAAATGGGGACGCTTCTATTTTTTATCCTGAGACCCCTCCGCAGCCGGCACCCGCGAACAGAGATCGCGTCCGGTTGACTCACGTGAACTTTGGCATTAAGATGGCTTCGGGTGCGGGTATGAAGTACGAATTGGTGGTGGTCGGGGCCCTCGAAACCAACTGTTATCTCGTCTACGATGAAGAGACGCGCGAGTGCGCCGTCATCGACCCCGGCGCCGGCCCCGAGAAGATCATCTCGGCCGTCGCCGACCTGGAGCTCAAACCCGTCATCGTCCTCAACACCCACGGTCATGTCGATCACATCGGCGCCAATAGCGACATCGTCAAGAAGTACGGTGTTCCGCTGGCGATGCACGCCGCGGACACCGGTATGCTCCAAGTCTCTGACTACATCGAGCTGTCCCTGCTTCTCGGGGCCCGGAACTCCCCCCCGCCGAACCGCCTCCTCGCCGAGGGCGACGAGATCGCCGTCGGCCGGACTTCGCTCCGGGTCATCCACACCCCCGGACACACCCCGGGGAGCATCGGCTTCGTGCACGGCGGGTTCCTCTTCTCCGGGGACA
>Ga0209706_10002547_pt1 | contig 10088 bp, 10 predicted proteins | sample PPLLaktember2015_6_FD_187263 | JGI IMG/M metagenome (GOLD analysis project Ga0209706, IMG submission 187263) | Freshwater sediment microbial communities from Prairie Pothole Lake near Jamestown, North Dakota, USA - PPLs Lake P8 Core (1) Depth... | ecosystem: Environmental > Aquatic > Freshwater...
TGTCGCGCTAGAATCGGCCCCCTGCGGAGAGATGGCCGAGCGGCTTAAGGCGCACGCTTGGAAAGCGTGTATACGTTAATAGCGTATCGAGGGTTCGAATCCCTCTCTCTCCGCCAGCCCTACAGCAGCAGTCCCCACAGGTAGACGAGGAGTCCGAGGGCGTTCATCGCCACGATGAGGCCGGTGGTCAGGCGGTGGCGTAGCAGGAACCCCGCGACCTGGCGCCACCCGGGGTAGTGGCGGAATCGCGGTCCTAGGAACCGCCGGTAGGCCGCGTCGGTGTTGCGCTCCTGGCAGGCGACGTAGGCTTCTTCCATCGGCCCATTTTGGAGAGAAGCGCGCGCCGCGCGGGAGTCGCGGATCGTGGCGATTTCATGTAGCCGTTCGGCGACCCGGCATTGTGCGCCGCGGCAATGGTCGGTTGCAAAACCGTAAGTGTGGTGTAAGCATCTGCGCGTCAGAATCCGGCAGTTGCTGAGAATGGTCGGTTCCTTTTCTAGACGGGAGGCTTGAATGGGACTCAATAAAAAGGGGAGGCAGTAATGGCCAACATGACACCCGCGCAACGCGAGGCGCACTGGTCCAAGACCTCGCGCCTGATGTGGACCATCATGGCGCTGTGGTTCTTCTTCAGCTTCGTGATTCCGGCCTTCGCAGCGCAGCTCAACAACGTGGTGATCGGCGGCTTCCCGCTCGGCTTCTACATGGCCGCGCAGGGCTCGCTGATCTCGTACGTGGTGCTGTGCTTCTGGAACGCGAGCTCGCAGAACAAGATCGACCAAGAATTCGGCGTCGCCGAAGACTGAGCCGGCCAACGAGAAACAGGGAGACCCATAATGGCCACTAGCAGCAGCAACGCGTTCGTCTCGAACCTGGGCAAGATCTACGGCGGCTACGCCGGCGGGTTCATCGGCTTCGTCATCATCCTGGCGATCCTCGAGCAGATGGGGGTGCCGAACAAGATCATCGGCTACGCCTTCGTCTTCCTGACGATCGGCGTCTACGCCTACATCGGCATCCTGTCGCGCACCTCCGAGCTGTCCGAGTACTACGTCGCGGGGCGCGTCGTGCCGCCGGTGTTCAACGGCATGGCGACCGGCGCGGACTGGATGAGCGCGGCGTCCTTCATTTCCATGGCCGGCGGCCTGTACCTCGCCGGCTACGGCGGCCTGGGCTACGTGCTCGGCTGGACCGGCGGCTACGTGCTGGTGGCGGTGCTGCTCGCGCCCTACCTGCGCAAGTTCGGCCAGTTCACGGTGCCCGACTTCCTCGGCGTGCGCTACGAGGGCAACACCGCGCGCGTCTGCGGCGTGATCGTGCTGTTCAGCGCCTCGTTCACCTACATCGTGGCGCAGACCTTCGGCATCGGCATCATCACCTCGCGCTTCCTCGGCATTCCGTTCGAGGTGGCGATCTTCGTCGGCCTGCTCGGCATCCTGGTGTGCTCGATGCTCGGCGGGATGCGCGCGGTGACCTGGACGCAGGTGGCGCAGTACATCATCCTGATCATCGCCTACCTGACGCCGGTGGTCTGGCTGTCGACCACGCTCTACGGCTTCCCCATCCCCGAGCTCACCTACGGGCAGGCGCTGAACGAGATCGCCGAGCTGGAGAAGAAGCTCGGCATCGTCAAGCCGCACGTCGCCGCCTACGTGGACGCCAAGGGCCAGTTCAGCTGGGTCGAGTTCCACAACTTTTGGGCGCTGGTGCTGTGCCTGATGGTGGGAACCGCCTCGCTGCCGCACATCCTGATGCGCTACTTCACCACGCCGAACGTGCGCGACGCGCGCAAGTCCGTGGCCTGGAGCATCTTCTTCATCTTCCTGCTCTACTTCACCGCCCCGGCGTACGCGGCGTTCGCCAAGCGCGAGGTCTACCGCGACGTGATCGGCCAGCAGATCTCATCGCTGCCGGCATGGGTGCAGAACTGGTCGCAGGTCGGGGGGCTGCTCACGATCAAGGACGGCAACAGCGACGGCATCCTGCAGCTCTCCGAGTTCGTCATCAACCAGGACATCATCGTCTTGTCGATGCCCGAGATCGCGGGGCTGCCGTATGTCGTCTCCGGCCTGGTGGCCGCGGGCGGCCTGGCGGCGGCGCTGTCGACCGCCGACGGCCTGCTGCTCGCGATCGCCAACGCGCTCAGCCACGACATCTACTTCAAGATGATCGACCCGAAGGCCTCGACGGTGCGGCGCCTGGTCGTGGCGCGTGCCCTTCTCGTCATCGTTGCGATCATGGGCGCGGCGATCGCCGGCACGCGGCCCGCGGGGATCATCCAGATGGTGGCGTGGGCGTTCTCGCTCGCGGCGGCGGGCCTGTTTGCGCCGCTGGTCCTCGGCATCTGGTGGAAACGCACGACGTCCATGGGCGCGATCATCGGCATGATGAGCGGCTTCGGCGTCTGCCTGTACTACCTCATCGCGACGCGCTATTTCGACATGCCGCTGTGGTTCGGCATCCGCAACATCTCGAGCGCGCTGTTCGGGATGCCGGTGGCATTCATCGTGACCTGGGCGGTCAGCCTCATGACCACGCCGCCGTCGAAGGAGATGCAGGACTTCGTCGACTCGATCCGTACGCCGAAGGGCGACCTCGCCTGGGTGAGAGGATCGCAGCACGAGTAAGGCGCTTCGGCTCAGCCGGGAAAGGCCCGCCTCGCGCGGGCCTTTTCTTTTTAGGCGAGCAGCTCCGCCGCGAGCATTTCCGGGGCGAGGCGCCGCTGCAGCTCCTGGTTCACGGCGATCATGCGAAAACGCACCGCGCCGTAAACCACCTCTTCGTCGAGCTCACGGTAGCTTGAGTGGATGGGCAGGGTGTCGAACAGCCGCTTCGCCGAATGGTCGGCGACATCGAGCGCCTGCGCCGGCGCGCCGGCGCTGCCCGTCCTGAGTCGCAGAGCGACGGATTCGCGCACGTCGCCCCAGCCCTGGGCGCGATGCGCCGGCGCCGGCATGGAGGAGAGGATCTGGGCATGCAGACCGGCCAGCGCGCCGCAAAGGCGCTCGCGCTGCTCCCGCCCGACCTGGGGCCGCAGCGCCGCTTCGACGAGGATCAGCAGGTCGCCGAGAATCACGGCGAAAGTTTCCCAGCGGCAGACATCGAGCGCATCGAGGAACGGCTTCTCGGTGAACAGCGCGTAGCTCGCCAGCCCGGTCTTGCCGCGGCAGTAGTCGATGGCGCACTTCTGGGCGATGAGGGAGGCCCGCTCCTGGAGGAACGTGCTTAGCGCATCGACCGTGGCGATGCGCGCCGGACGCAACCGGGAGATGACGCGGCGCAAGACGGAAGCTGACATCGGTTCTCATGGTAGCGTATGAAAATGCAGGCCGAGAACATCTGGTGGTCGTACCTCTATTTCCACCTGCCGAACTACGCGCTGGCGCTGCTCTTCTGGACGCTGATCGGCCGCTTCATGTTCTCGCTGTTCCTGCCGCCGGATTCGCCGAACTACATCTACCGCTGGTTCCGGCGGCTGACCGACTGGCTGATGCGGCCGGTGGCATTCATCACCCCGTCGATGGTACCGCCGCTCGCGCTCGCGCCGGTCGCCGCCTTCTGGGTGGCGATGGCAAGGATCGCGTTCTTCATGGCGCTGTACGCCGCGGGCTTGGCGCCGCGCGTCGCCCAGTAGCCGGCGCATGGACCGGCAGACCTTGTTCCCGCTCATCCTCGGCGTGTGCGTGGTGAACGGCATCTTCTCGCCGTACCTCAATCTCGCGGTCGCGGTGACCGCGGTGCTGCTGCCGGAGCTTTTTCCGCGTACCGTGGAGTGGGTGCTCTTCTGGAGCTCCATCCTGCTTTCCACCGCAACGCTCGTCTTCAGCGGCGTGCCGGCGGCGCTCTATGAGCGCCTGGTCGAGCGCGAGAGCATGGCCTCGACGTGGATCTGGCTGGCCGGGGCCTCGGCCCTCACCCTGCCGGCGGCCAGCCGGGCGCTCTGATGGCGAAGAGAGTCATGATCGTCGACGACGAGGCCAACATCGTCGCCGCGCTCGATTACCTGCTGCGCCGCAGCGGCTACGAAGTCAGCGTCGCCGCCACCGGTGACGAGGCGCTGCGCCAGATGGAGGCGTTCGCTCCCGATCTCGTGCTGCTCGACGTGATGATGCCGCAGAAGAGCGGCTACGAGGTCTGCCGGCGCATTCGCGAGCGGCCGGAATGGGCCGCGGTGAAGATCGTCATGCTCTCCGCCAAGGGGCGCGAGGCGGAGGTGAGCAAGGGGATGTCGCTCGGCGCCGACCTGTACGTGACCAAGCCATTCTCGAACGCGGAGCTCGTCGCGCGGATCCGCGAGCTCCTCGGGGACGCGTGAGCGGCCGGCGCAGCTTCGCGCTCTGGCTCGGCGCCGTGTACGGCGCACTTCTGCTGGTCCTGCTGTGCGCGGTGGCGCTGCTGCGTGTCGGCTTGCCCGAGGGTGACGCCGCAGTGTTGCAGAGCGTGCTCGAGCGGCGCAGCGGGGCGCTTGCGCTCGCGGCGCTGCTGCTGCTCTTCGTGTGCGCCGGGCTGGTGCGGTGGTTCTTCGTCGCCTATGTCATGCCGCCGCGCGCCATGGCGGAGCAGACCCGCGTGATCCGCAGCGCCAACGCCGAGTTGCGGGTCGCCGCGACGGCCAGCGGGCTCGCCGAGCTGGCCGCGGCGATCAACGAGCTCGCCGGCGCCTACCAGGCGGCGCAGTGCGAGAACGAGGCGCGCGCCGCCGACGCGCGCGCGCGGCTCGAAGAGGAGCGCAACCGCCTCGCCGCGCTCATGTCCGAGCTCGCGCAGGGCGTGCTGGTCTGCAGCGCCGAAGGCATCATCCTGCTCTACAACGAGCAGGCGAGGGCGCTGTTCGCCTCGCCCGGCGCCACCGCCTCGCAGCCGCCGGTCGGGCTGGGGCGCTCGGTCTTCGCGCTGCTCGATCGCGGCCAGATCGCGCACGCCGCGCACAAGCTCGAGCGCAGCCTGGCGCGCGGGGAGCCTCTGCCCAGCGCCCGCTTTCTTGCGAGCACGCGGGCGCGGCGGCTGCTCAAGGTGCAGGTGGCGCCCTTTCTCGACGCCGAGTCGCGGCTCGCCGGCATGGTGCTCACGCTCGACGACGTGACCGGCCTCATGGCGCGCGAGACGCAGCGCCGCTCGCTGCTGCAGGCGCTGGCCGCGCGCATCCGCGCGCCGGCGGCGAACATCCGCGCCGCCGCCGAGAACCTCGCGGCGTTTCCCGAGATCGACGAGCAGCGCCGCACGCAGTTCATCGGCATCGTCGCGACGGAGTCGCAGGCGCTCTCGGCGACCATCGACGAGGCGCTGCGCGAGCATACCGACGCTTTGAAGGCGGCGCTTGCCCTGGAGGACATGCGGGCCGCCGACCTGCTCGAGTTTGCGCGCATGCGCATGGGCGAGGACGTCGCCGTCGCCGTCGAAGCCGATCCCTGGGTGCGCGTCGACAGCTACGCGCTGGTCCAGGGGCTGGCGCATGTCGCGCAGCGCCTGCGCGCCGCGCACGGCGTCGAGGCGCTGCGGCTCCGGGCACACCAGGCGGGCGGGCACTGCGAGCTCGATCTCTCCTGGGACGGCGCCGGCGTGCCGAGCGAGGCGCTGGCGCTGTGGGAGTCCGAGCCGATGGAGGCGGGCGGCGAGCTCTCGCCGCTCAGCCTGCGCGAGGTCCTGGAGCAGCACGGCGGGGAGCTCTGGCTGGCGAATGCGCGCTGCATCCGCTTTCTCCTTCCCAGGGCCGAGGCGGCGCCGCCCGCGCCCGGGCCCGCCCGCCTGGCGGAGAGCCGGCCCGAATACTACGATTTCGACCTCTTCGGCCGCGGCGTCCTGACCGATGCGCCGAACGATGCGGCGCTTGCGACGCTGAGCTATACGGTGTTCGACACGGAGACGACCGGCCTGGAGCCTTCCGCCGGCGACGAGATCATCAGCATCGGCGCGGTGCGCATCGTCAACGGCCGGCTGCTGCGCAACGAGACCTTCGAGCAGCTGGTGAACCCGCACCGGCCGCTCAACCCGGCGTCGGCGCGCGTGCACCGCATCGACGCGGCGGCGCTCGGCGGCCAGCCGCCGATCGACGCGGTGCTTCCCGGCTTCCACCGGTTCTGCGAGCAGACCATCCTGGTGGGCCACAACGCCGCCTTCGACATGCGCTTCCTCGAGCTGAAGCAGAAGGCCGCCGGCGTGCGCTTTACCCAGCCCGTGCTCGATACGCTGCTGCTGTCGGCGGTCGCCCATCCGGCGCTGGAGGACCACCGGCTCGAGGCCATCGCGGCGCGCATGGGCGTGGACGTGATCGGCCGCCATACGGCACTGGGCGACGCCATCCTCGCCGCCGAGATCTTCCTGAAGCTGCTGCCGCTGCTCGCCGAGCGGGGCGTGCTGACGCTGGGGCAGGCGCTCGAGGCGTCCCGGCAGACCTACTACGCGCGGTTGCAGTACTGATGAAGTACGGTCACCTCGAGCGGCGCATCGCGGACGAGCAGCAGACGTTTGCGCGGCCGCTGCGCACGCTGGTGCGCCGGGATGCCGTGGTCTGCGACGAGACGGCGCTGATCTCCCAGGTGGCGGCGACGATGCGCGCCGAAGGCGTCGGCTCGATCGTGGTGCTCGACCAGGCCGGGCGCCCGAGCGGCATCCTCACCTCCCACGATATCGTCGCCGCGCTCGCCGACGGGGCGGCCGGCCGGCCGGCGGCGGAGCGCATGACGCGCGAGCCGCTCGCGCTGCCGGCGCACGCGCTCGCCTACGAGGCTGCGCTCGCCATGCTCTCGCGTCGCATCCGACACGTGCTCGTCGTGGAGGAGGGGCGCCTGCTCGGGGTGGTCTCCGAGCGCGACCTTTTCTCGCTGCAGCGCCTCGGGCTGGGCGAGATCACGATGGAGATCCGCCTCGCGCAGGAGCTCGGGGTGGTCGCCGGGGTCGCCGCCGAGGTGCGCAAGCTGACCGCCCGGCTGGTCGAGCACGGCGTGGCCGCCGAGCAGCTGATGGCGCTGGTCTCGGTGCTCAACGACAGGCTCTCGCAGCGGGTGATCGAGCTCGTGCGCAAGCGCCACGACCTCGAGCGCATCAGCTGGTGCTGGCTCGCCTTCGGCAGCGAAGGCCGGCTCGAGCAGACCTTCAGCTCCGACCAGGACAACGGTCTGATCTTCGTCACCCACGACAGCGCCCCGTCCGCGGCGCGCGAGAAGCTGCTGCCCTTCGCGCGCGAGGTCAACGAGGCGCTCGCCGCGTGCGGCTTCCCGCTGTGCAAGGGCAATGTCATGGCGTCGAACCCGGCCCTGTGCCTTTCGGCCGCCGAATGGCGCGCCAAGATGGCGCGGTGGATCGAGTCGTCGGTGCCCAAGGCGCTGCTCGAGGCGGCGATCCTCTTCGACTTCCGGGCCATCCAGGGCGACGGCTCGCTCGCCGACGCCTTGCGCGGCAACGTGCACGAGCTCGCGCGCCGCCACCCGGTGTTCCTGCGCAACATGGCCGAGAACGCCTTGCAGGCGCGGCCTGCGCTCGGCGCGGTCGGGGGCTTTGCCTCGGCCAACGCCGACGGCACGATCGACCTCAAGCTCCAGGGCGCGCGCATCTTCACCGACGCAGCGCGGATTTTTGCTCTGGCCCATGCGGTGGCGCGGACCAACACCGCCGAAAGGCTGCGTGCGGCGCACGCCGCCATGGGCATGCCGCGCGAGGAGGCGGACGCGGCAATCGACGCTTTCTTCGTCGTCCAGTCGGTGCGGTTGCGGCACCAGGCCGGGGAGCCGGAAGCCGCGCTGCAGAACCGCGTCGATCCGGCGGGCCTGGGGCGCCTGGAGAGCACGCTGCTCAAGGAATCGCTGCGCGTCGCTCGCGAGCTACAGGACCGGCTGGCGCTTGATTACGGCCTGTGAGGCCGTGGACTACGGCCTCTGACGCCGCGCCGCGCTAGAATGGCCGGCCCCGGAGAGATGGCCGAGCGGCTTAAGGCGCACGCTTGGAAAGCGTGTGTACGTTAACAGCGTACCGTGGGTTCGAATCCCACTCTCTCCGCCACCCCCCACAAAAGAAAACGCCCCGCGGGCTTTCGCCTGCAGGGCGCTTGAAACCATCGCGCGGATCGGCGCGATGGAGGAGGATGAATCAGCTTTGGAGCATAGCGCCCGCGCCCTCGTGCGTCCTGACGCGAGCCTGACAGGCGACTTACGGGAGTCGATGACTTACAATTCAAAGCGGCGGGCCTCCCCGCATTGCAGTCTGGTGAACCTGGTCAGGTCCGGAAGGAAGCAGCCACAGCCGGTCCCTGCAAGTGCCGGGGGTCAGGCTCGCCACGAATTGACTAAACGATGAGCTATCAAGTACTTGCCCGCAAGTGGCGGCCGCGGGATTTCGGCAGCCTGGTGGGGCAAGAGCACGTCGTGCGGGCCTTGCGTCATGCGCTCGAGCAGAACCGCCTGCATCACGCCTACTTGTTCACCGGCACGCGCGGCGTCGGCAAGACGACGCTGGCGCGCATTCTGGCCAAGTGCCTCAACTGCGAAACGGGCGTGACGGCGCAGCCCTGCGGCAAATGCTCGGCCTGCGTCGAGATCGACGCCGGCCGCTTCGTCGACCTGCTCGAAGTCGATGCCGCCACGAACACGCGCGTCGAGGAGATGCGCCAGCTGCTGGAAACGGCCCAGTACGCACCCACGCGCGGGCGCTTCAAGGTCTACGTCATCGACGAGGTGCACCAGCTCTCCGGCCATGCCTTCAACTCGATGCTGAAGACGCTCGAGGAGCCGCCCGAGCACATCAAGTTCATCCTCGCCACCACCGACCCGCAGAAGATCCCGGTGACGGTCCTCAGCCGCTGCCTGCAGTTCAACCTCAAGCAGATGCCGCCGGCGGCCATCGTTTCGCACCTGCAGAAAGTGCTCGCTGCGGAAGGAATCGAATACGAGGCGCAGGCGCTGCCTTTCATCGCGCGCGCCGCGGCAGGCAGCATGCGCGACGCGTTGTCGCTGCTCGACCAGGCGATCGCGCACGGCGGCAACCGCGTCGCGGCCGGCCCGGTGCGCGAGATGCTCGGCACGATCGACCAGGGCTACCTGCTCGGCCTGCTCGGCGCGCTCGCCGGCGCGGACGCCGCTGCGGTGCTGAGGACGGCCGACGAGATGCAGGCGCGCAGCCTCTCGTTCGACCAGGCCCTCGTGGATCTCGCGAGCCTGCTCCTGAAGCTCGCGCTCCTTCATTCCCTGCCCGAGGCCCTGGAGCCGGAGCTTCCGGAGCGCGCGCAGCTTGCTGAACTCGCCGCCCGCCTCGATCCCGAGTCGGTGCAGCTCTATTACCAGATCGCGCTGCAGGGCAGGGAAGACCTGCCGCTCGCGCCCGACGAGCACGCGGGCTTCGTCATGACCCTGCTGCGCATGCTCGCGTTCCGCCCCGAAGGGGCGCCGGCCGCGATTCCGCGGAGCGAGGCGGCAGCCCCGAGGCACGAGGCGGCGAAGCCGCGGCCGGCCGCGGCGGCGGCCGCCGACTGGCCGCAGCTCGTCCAGCAGCTCTCTCTTGCGGGCGCGGCCCGCGAGCTGGCGCGGCACGCCGAGCTGCAGGGCCGCGACAACGGCCGCTTCGATCTGGTCGTACCCAAGTCGAAAGCCTACCTCGCCGAGCGCAACTACCAGGACAAGCTCAAGGCCGCGCTCGAGAGCCACTTCGGCACCACCGTGACGCTGAAGGTTTCCCTCGGCGAGACCTCGGGCGCCAGCGCTGCCGCGATCGAGGCCGGCGAGCGCGACGCGCGCCACGCCGAGGCGCAGCGCGCGGTCCAGGCCGACGGCTTCGTGAAGGATCTCGTCAACCTGTTCGACGGCAAGGTCGTCGACTCCACTCCCCGGGAAGAGCGCAAATGAAGGGCAATATCGGCCAGTTGATGAAGCAGGCGCAGCAGATGCAGGAGAACATGCGCCGTATGCAGGAGCAGCTCGGCACGCTCGAAGTCGAGGGCCAGTCCGGCGCGGGCATGGTGAAGGTGCAGATGACCTGCAAGCACGAGGTGAAGCGCGTCAGCATCGATCCCAGCCTCTTCGGCGACGACCGCGAGATGCTCGAGGACTTGGTGGCCGCGGCGTTCAACGATGCGTCGCGGCGGGTCGAGTCCACCATCGCGG
>Ga0209706_10002550_pt1 | contig 10084 bp, 9 predicted proteins | sample PPLLaktember2015_6_FD_187263 | JGI IMG/M metagenome (GOLD analysis project Ga0209706, IMG submission 187263) | Freshwater sediment microbial communities from Prairie Pothole Lake near Jamestown, North Dakota, USA - PPLs Lake P8 Core (1) Depth... | ecosystem: Environmental > Aquatic > Freshwater...
TCGTGCGCCGCGGCTGCACGCCGAGCGTCTTGAGGATCCTCATAGCCTCGAAGGCGACGGCGCAGCCGGCCCCGTCGTCCGTGGCCCCCGTGCCGCCGTGCCAGGTGTCGAAGTGCCCACCGAGCATGACGATCTCCGATTTGAGCTTCTTGTCGACGCCGGGGATCTCGGCGATGACGTTCGTGCCCGGCTGGTCGTCGGCCGTGAAGCGGGCCTGGACCTCGACCTCGAGGGTCACCGGGACGTTCTTCTGGAGGATACGGACGATGCGGTTATACTGTTCCGTGGCGATGGCGATCGCCGGAACGGGCATCTCCGCGCCCTTCGTCCGTGAGCCACCGCTCGAGACGAAGACCGTCCCGAACTTGCCCCGGCCGGGATCGATAAGGACCCCCGCGCCCTCGGCCTTGAGCATCTTCTGCATGGCTTGATTGACCTGTTGGCGGGCCATCATGTCCTGCATCTGCGGGCTCTGGGGCCGACGGAGGCCCGGCTCGGGGGCCAGCAGGAGCTTCTCGAGATCGGGCCCGGAGATCCGCGAAGCCATCGGGTCGAACGAGATCGGGAGGTCCTGCTCGCCCTGCAGGAGGACGATGGCGTCCTTGAGCTTGCCCTTGTACTGGTCGAGATCGGCGACGGTCTTGGCCTGGATCAGGACAGCCGGTCCCCTGAGCACGCCGTTCGTCCCCGGGGTCCAGGCTTTGGGATAGCCGACGATGGGCATGTACTGGGGCTCGGTCATGGCAGCGTAGTACTTCAGGAGCTCCCAGCTGCGGCCGAACGTGCCGTAGGTCTCCATGGCGGCGTTGGCCAGGCCGAGCTCCTTGGACTTCGCCACCACCCACTCGCCCGCTTCGACGTATTGCGGGGAGGCCGGAAGCCGCGGTCCGTAGATATCGCAAAGGTAGATGAGGAAATCTGTGATTTTCGAATTCACGAGCCCCTCGGCGCGGATGCGGTCGAGCATCTGGAGGTCGAGCTTCTCCTGGGCGAAAGCCCCGAGCGAGAACAGGACGACGAGGAGCGCGATCGCAAGCGAGCGGACGGTCAGATGTTTTCTCATGAGGTCCTCCTCCGGAACGGCGTAACGGCAGGACTATACGCCGCCGCCCGGCCCGTGTCAAAACCGGGGGCCGGCCGGAGTCGGATGCTTCTGGATTCGGACGACCTGTCTTATAATAGGGGGACCATGAGAGCCGCGTTCCTCACCGGCGTCCGAACGATCGAGATCCGCGAAGCCCCGACCCCGAAGCCCGTCCGCGAGGACGACGTCCTCGTCAGGAGCAAGGCCGTCGGCGTTTGCGGCAGCGATCTCCACTACTACCTGTCCGGCTGCGTCGGCAGCGACACGGTGTCCTATCCATTCATCCCCGGGCACGAGTGCGCGGGCGTCGTCGAAGAGGTCGGCCGGGCCGTCACCCGGGTCAAGCCGGGGGACGCGGTCGTCGTCGAGCCGGCCGTCTCCTGCGGCGCGTGCGATCAGTGCCGGACGGGCCGGCCCCACACCTGCCGCAAGCTCCTCTTCCTCGGCCACTCCGGCGAGCTGACGGGCGGCATGGCGGAATACGTCCTGGCCCCGGAGCGCAACTGCGTGCCGCTCCCGGGCAAGATGACCTTCGTCCAGGGCGCGCTGGCGGAGCCGCTCTCGATCGCCCTCTACGCGGCCGGCCTGCCGGGGTCGGTCCGCGGCAAGACGGCCGCCGTCCTCGGGACCGGCCCCATCGGGCTGTGCGTCGTCATGGCCCTGAAGACGGAGGGTTCGGGGACCGTCTACGCGACGGAAAAAGTCGGGGCCCGGCTCGAGGCGGCCGTGACCGCCGGGGCCGACTGGACGGGGAACCCCGACCGCGAAGACATCCTCACCGAGATCCTGGCCCGCGAATCCCTCGGACTCGACATCGTCTTCGAATGCTGCGGCGAGCAGTCCGCCCTCGACCAGGGCGTCGCTCTGCTCAAGCCCGGCGGGACGCTCGTCGTCGTCGGCATCCCCCTCGAGCCGCGCATATCCTTCGACAGCTCCAAAGTGAGGCGCCGGGAGATCCGCGTCCAGAACGTCCGCCGCCAGAACAAGTGCCTGGAGAGGGCCGTGGGCATGATCCACACGGGACGGATCAAACCGGATTTCCTGGCCACCCACTTTTTCAAGCTCGACCAGGCTTGCGAGGCCTACGAGACGGCCGCAACGCGCCGCGACGGCGTCATCAAAGCTATCGTCACGCCCTGACGGGCCTTGCCGAAATAGGGACCTGCCGGCCGCTCCTTGCGGCTCACTTCATCTTCTCTCGCATCTTCGCTTCGGCGTCAGGGCCCCAGTAGCCGCAGTCGAGCTCCAGAAAGACCGTCGTGTAGGGGACCGCGAGCGTCGTCTTGACCATGATGATCTTGAAGGTCTTCCCGACCTCGTCGAGACGGGCGATGAGGTCCTCGTGGAGGACGGGCATCGCGCCCCGGCCCTCGAGGGCCTCGTCGAGCCGCCGGCGGACATCGTTAACCCCGGGCGCGAGCTCCTCGGGGACGAAAGCCAGCTCCTTATCGAGCCAGATCTTGGGGCTGATGTGCTTGGCCTCATCGACGGCCTTGAGGACTTTCTCCAGGACGGCGAAGTGGTCCTCGCCGGTCACGATCGTCTCGATCCCCGGGCTGATCTGAAGCGGGAAGGCCGAGTCGGCGATGACGATCCAGTTCCGGTGGCCGAGAGCGGGCAGGAAGGCCGCCAGGGTGTCCGTCCAGGCGGAGGATTTTACGACCAGGGTATTCGGCACGGCGGTTCCCTCCTCTCTCGCACCATCCTCGCGCTCGCAAGCGGAGAACGAAAAGACAAAAACGGCTATTCCGAGAATGGGGATCATGGCGCGCATGGGATGCCTCCTTTCGCACTATTCTAAGCGGCTTCCCGCTCCGGCGCAATGCTCATCGGACGATTATTGCGGCCCGGCCGAAAGGATTTGATTTTTCCACGGTGCTTATGATTAATTGGGGGTATCTGAACAGAAAAGGAGAGGGCCATGACAGATGGACAGACGCAATTCAAGGTCGACAAGACGAACCTTCTGAAGGCCGGGATGATCCCGGTCATCGCCGCGGCCATCGGCGGCGCTTTGTGGCTGCTGGGCTTCATGGGCGGCCTCTTGGGGATTCTCTTCTGGGCCGTCGCCGCGTTCGCCGGCTATTGGTACGTGAATCTGGTCATGAAATCCGGCGCCAAGCCGCCGATCCTCGAAGTCACCATCAACGGGGCCATCTTGGGCGCAGTCGTCGGCCTGGTCTACGCCGTGGTCTCCTGGATCGCCATCAGCATCCGCTACCCCGGTTTGGCGGGCGGCCTAGTGGGCTTCGGTTACCGCTGGGGATTCGGCTCCATCGTCCGCACCTTCCTGGAGGGCGCCCTCGGCGGCGCGATCGGCGCGGCCGCGTGGTACGCCTACAAGTCCGGGATGATCAAGACCAAGTAATACCGACGGTCCCGGCCCGTGTCCGGGTCCTTTGATCTCAGCCAGCGAGGAGCCGGAAGGTCGCTTTGATGGGCGCCGCCGCCTTGATCATAGCCCAGACGGGGCAGAAGCGCTCCTCCGACAGGGCCAGGGCCTTATCGACAGAGGGCCCGTCGACGCGGCCGCCTCGGAACTCGAACTCGAGCTCGATCGAGGTCAGGACTTTCGGGTGGATCTCTTTCTTGGTCCCGACGGCGTGGACGGTCAGGTCCTTGATCTCCTGGCCCATCCGCTTGAGGAGCTCGACCACGACCTGGCCGCTGCATCCGGCCAGGCTCGCGAGAAGGAGCTCGAGGGGCGTGAAGCCGTCGAGGGGCTCTCCTTCGGGTGTGAAATCGACGGCCACGGATCGGCCGGCCCGTCCCGATATCCCGTCGAATCTCATCCCCTCTTTGAAGACGATGTCGGCTCGGACCTCATTGGACATCGGCGGACTCCTTTCGCCGTCCCCGGACGTACGCCCGGGGATAGTATCCAATGGGGGGAGGGCCGGCGTCAATACAGGGGAGCGTCGTGACCGCGGGATCAAGCCGAGGCGGCGCGGCGGATGACGTCCCGGAGAGAGGTCGCGGCCCGCTGGACCTCGGCCGTGAGGCCGGCGCCGAACGCAAGGTCGGCGGGGACGACACCGAGCAGGAAAACCTTCTTTCCCGCGGACTCGAGGAACTTGCCGCTGAACGATAGGGCGAGCTTGTGGGTCGAATAGCTTTCGGCTTCGGCAAAGTCGGCCAGGGGACCGAAGACGACGGTACCGGGCGGGCCTTCGGAGGTCACGGCGTCAATGAAGATAACGTTCCGACAGTCATCGCGGGCGATGACATGGACAAAGTTCTCGGGGACGTCCTGGGCATCGATCACCCGCAGGCGCGTTCCCGAGACGGAGCCCCGCACGGCTCCAACGATCCACGGGCCGACACCGTCATCGCGGCGCAGCGGATTGCCGACCCCGACGAGACAAGTCGGTTCCCGGAGGAGTTCAGCGAGGGCGGCCCCGCCGGCGACAGCATCAAAGCCGCTCCCGTCGGGGGCGTGTTTTGTCGTTCTGTTGGTAATGTCGCTCTCCGGGACCGATATGTCATCTTATAACACAAATCGCCGGAGGTTTGCTGGGAACCGCGCCAAGCCGTGAAGAGGGAAAACCGGCCACGCGGGCGAGGCGAAGGAAAAAGAGCGGCCGGTCCCGGGGTCCGGGACGAATCCCCGGGCCGGCCGTCGATCCCCTATCACCCCTCACATTTTGCGCGTACAGACCAACTCCATGCCCTTCGTTTCCTTGCCGTCGGGCATGACCATGAACATCTCGAACTTGTATTTCCCGTCACTGATGAAGGTCGTGACGTTTTTGAACTTCTGCATCATCTTCCCGTCCGTCATGGGGTCGGGGGACATGCCCGTCTCGGTCAGGACATTGCCGGCCGCGTTGAGCGTACCGGTCGTGACCATGAACGACGTGCTCATGCTGTCGATCCAGAAGGTCGTGTACATTTTCTTGAACAGGTCGTAGCCGATGATCTCGACCCCCTGGAACTTCATTCCGCTCATCATCCCCTCGAAATTGGACTTCAGGTAGCGGCCGTCGAGGATGAGAATGTTCTTCATGGTGCCCTTGCTCATCTGGGGCTTGGCCATGGGGTCCTGCCATGTCGAGATGTCCACGTCCCAATCACCGACGTATTTCTGGAGCAGCTCGTGATTCTTGTCGGGGGTGCCGTATTTCATCATCTGCTCCATCATCTTCTTGTCCTGGGCGGACATTTCCTGATTCCCGACGATGGATGGCAGCGCCTGGATCAACAGGATGTTGACACCCGTGATCACGGCGGCCAAGAGGATAAAACGGGATATCTTCATTTTCATTCTAGACTCCTCAACCATTGTCTTATGCCTGGCAACGACCTGCTGCCGCCTGATTCAATGGCAAGATTCGTGCCATGCGCGGGGGGGTTCCCGCCCCTGGTACCCCGGAAACCGTCAGAGCCGGTCCCATCCTGCGGCGGAGGCCGGGTCTTGTCAGGCGGGACAGAGTCCCAAACGGGGGGACGGCCGGCCAGGCGGGGGATGGCCGCTCGGCGCCCCGCCAGGGACGATCCAACCGGAGCGGCCTGGCACATAATTTGCGGAAGGGACCCCCAGAGGTGAAGAATATGCCCGTCCGTAAAGGATTTGCCGTCTGGGAAGGCCCCTTCCGCGAGGGGAAGGGTTCCGTCAAGGTGGAAAGCGGCCTTTTCGAAGGGCCCTATTCCGCCGCCGCGCGATTCGAGAGCGGAAAGGGGACGAATCCCGAGGAGCTCATCGGGGCGGCCCATGCCGGCTGCTTCTCCATGGCCCTGGCGCTGGGCCTGAAAAAAACGCCCCCGAAAAGGATCGAAACGACAGCCGAGGTGACGATCGAGCCCGTGGGCCAGGGGTTCAAGATCACATCCAGCGCCCTCCACACGGTGGCGGACGTCCCCGGCATCTCGGAGGCGGATTTCCTCGAGGCGGCCAAGGCCGCCAAGGAGACCTGCCCCGTCTCTCAGGCTCTGGCGGGTGTCACGATCACCCTCGACGCGAAGCTGAAAAAATAATCCCTAGAGCTCCTGGTGCTCGGTGCGGTGGATGATCTCGTTCTGCAGCTCCGTGCTGCAGTCGACGAAATAATCGCTGTAGCCGGCGACCCGGACGATGAGATCGCGGTACTTGTCCGGCTGGGCCTGGGCTTCCCGCAAGAGATCGGCCGTTACGACATTGAACTGGATGTGATGGCCCATGAGCTTGAAGTAGGACCGGACGAGGTCCTTGAGCCCCCTGATCCCCGCGTCGTCGGCCAGGAGCTGGGGCGTGAACTTCTGGTTGAGGAGCGTGCCGCCCGTCCGGATGTGGTCCATCTTGCCGAGCGACTTGATGACAGCCGTGGGGCCCTTGCGGTCGGCGCCTTGGACGGGGGAAACGCCTTCCGACACGGCGTCGCCGGCCAGGCGCCCGTCGGCCGAGGCCCCGGTCATCTTGCCGAAATAGATGTGGGCGGTCGTCGGGAGGAGATTGATCCGGTACGATCCGCCGCGCGGCGTCGGCCGTCCATCGACGGCTTCGAAATAGGCGTCGAAGACGCGGGTCATCAGGCCGTCGGCGTAATCGTCGTCGTTGCCGAACTTCGGGGTCCGGTTGAGGACGCGCTGGCGGAGCGTCGCGTATCCCTCGAAGTTGGCCTTGAGCGCGGAGATGAGCTCCCCCATCGTGAAGTGGGCCTTGTCGTAGACGTTGAAGCGGATGGCGCTGAGGATGTCGGTGATGGTGCCCATGCCGACGCCCTGGATGTAGTTCGAGTTGTAGCGGGCGCCGCCGGCGTGGTAGTCCAGGCCCTTCTTGACACAATCGTCGACGAGAACGGACAGGAACGGCGCCGGGAGATAGGTCGCGTAGAGTTTCTCGATGACGTTGCTGCCGCGGACCTTGATATCGACGAAATGACGGATCTGCTTCCGGAAGGCCTCGAAGAGCTCGTCGAAGGTCTTGAACCCCGCCGGGTCGCCCGTCGCGAGCCCGATCGTCTTGCCCGTCCTCGGGTCCACGCCGTTGTTCAGCGCGATCTCGAAGACCTTGGGCAGGTTGAAATACCCGGTCAGGATGTAGGCCTCTTTGCCGAACGCCCCCGCCTCGACACACCCGCTGCACCCGCCGTTGCGGGCATCGACGACGCTCTTGCCCTGGCGGACGAGCTCCTGGACGATGGCGTCGGTGTTGAAGATCGAGGGCTGGCCGAACCCGGTCTTGACGATCTCGAGGGCCCGCAGCAGGAAGGCGTCGGGTCCCTTGGCGCTGATCTGGACCATCGAGCTCGGCTGGAGGATGCGCATCTCCTCGATGACGTCGAGGATGAGGTAGCTCAGTTCGTTGACGCCGTCCGTCCCGTCTTCTTTCAGGCCGCCGACGTTGATCAGGGCGAAGTCGGTGTAGGTCCCGCTCTCTTCGGCCGTGACCCCGACCTTGGGCGGGGCGGGCTGGTTGTTGAACTTGACCCAAAAGGCCTCGAGGAGCTCGCGGGCCGATTCTTTCGTCAGCGTGCCGTCCTCCAACCCCTTCTTGTAGAACGGCCAGAGGTGCTGGTCGAGGCGTCCCGGATTGAAGGAGTCCCAAGTGTTGTACTCGGTGATGACGCCGAGATGGACGAACCAATAGGCCTGGAGGGCCTCCCAGAAATCTCGAGGCGCGTGCGCGGGCACCCGGTCGCAGACCTCGGCGATCCGCCCGAGCTCTTTCTTCCGGGCCGGGTCTTTTTCCTCCGCCGCCAGCTCCCGGGCCTTGTCCGCGTGACGGCGCGCGAACGCGACCACGGCGTCGATGCTCGCGGCCATGGCCTTGAGCTCTTCCTGCTTGTCGTAGGCCGCCGGGTCGGTCATGAAATCGAGCCCGGCCAGGGACATCGCGATGTCCGCCTTGAAATCAAGCAGGCCCTTCCGGTAGATCTTGCCGTCGAGGACGGTGTGGCCGGGGGCGCGCTGCTCCATGAACTCGGTGAAGACCCCGGCCTCGTAGGCGGCGATCCAGTCCTTCGTCATCTCGGAGAAGATGCGGTCTCTCTGCGAGCGGCCCTGCCAGAAGGGGATGATCTCTTCGGCATAGATGCGGCGCGTCTCTTCATCGGAAGCGAAGGCCGTTTTTTTCCGGTCGTTGAGGTAGCTCAGGTCCTGGAGGGAGTGGATGCAGACCTCGGGATAGGTCGGCGTCGCCTTGGGCGCGGGCCCGCGCTCGCCGACGATGAGCTCGCCGTCGTTGAAGACGATGGCCTTGTTCTCCATGACGTGCTTGAAAGCCAGGGCGTGCTTCATCGGCGCCGAGAGCGCCCGCGTCTCCGGCCGCTTATAGAACTCGGTGACGAGCCGGGCCCGCTCGGCGCTGATCGTCGGCTTGGCCTCGAGCGTCTGCGCTCTGAGCTTGGCGATGCGTTCGTTCATGGTCATCCTCCGCGCCGGACCTCGAAATCCGCCTCGCGAAAGGCGGCTTCGATGGCGGCGATGCGCCCCTCAGGCGGGGCAGCGAATCTCCTGAAGTCCGGCTCCCGTCCGATCCTTCGGGCCTTGTCGAGCCCGCCCGCATGGTAGGGAAGCAGGCCGACCCGCCGGATCGTTTTGAGAGAAGAGAGAAAGGCGATCGTTCGCCGGATGTTGTCATCGTCATCGTTGACCCCGCCGACGAGCGGGATGCGGACCCATATCTCAGGGCCGGCCGCGGCCAGTCGCCTCAAGTTCGCCAGGATCGGCGCGTTCGAGACGCCGGTGAATTCCCGGTGCCGGACGTCGTCGACGCACTTGAGGTCGTAGAGGACGAGATCGGCCTTCCGGGCCAGGCGTTCGAGCGCGCCGTTCGCGGACATGCCGGCCGTGTCGAGCGCGGTGCGGATGCCCCGGGTATGGAGGGCATCGAGAAGCGCTTCGGCGAAACCGGCCTGGACGCCCGGGTCGCCGCCTGAGAGGGTCACGCCCCCGCCCGATTGTTCGTAAAAGACCCGGTCCTTTTCGACCTCGGTGAGAACGTCCTCGACGCTCATCTCCCGACCGACGATCTGCATGGCGTCGTAGAGGCAGGCGTCGGCGCACTTGCCGCAATAGTCGCACTTGGCCCGGTCGATCGCGACCGCGCCGGAGGCGCCGGCGGAAAGGGCGCCTGTGGGGCAGGCTTTGACGCAGGCATGGCATCGCGCGCACCGGGACGGCCAGTGCATAAGCTCGGGACCGGGGTGGATACTCTCGGGATTGTGGCACCAGAGGCAGCGCAGGGCGCAGCCCTTGAGAAAGACGGTCGTCCGGATGCCAGGTCCGTCATGGATCGAATACCGCTTGATGTCGAAAACCCAGCCCGTCATCATCCTCGTAATCCGTCCGCGAGCGTTCTCATCTTGACATTATATTATTGTAAATAAATAATATAAAACTCATTCACGTTGGTAATATATCAGATATCAGACCAAAAATCAAGCTATTTCTTGGCCCTGGGCCGGGTTCAGGGGCTCGCCCCGATCCTATCGGTCAGCGGCGCGGCCGGGTACGGCCGGTCACTTTAGGGCCTCCCCGGGGATGTCGACGGCTGGGATCCGGGCCGCGGGTCCGTCGAGCTCGAGGACCACGACGGTATCGGCGGGATGGCGGTCCCCTTCCGGGACGAGGATCTCGAGACCGGCGTCGGTCTGCCGGACCGAGGCCTGGCCGCCGCCGAGGACGCGGCTGCCGATGACCTTGGCCAGGAGAGGAGGAAGCAAGAGCGACGGACCGCCCCAGGCGAAGACGTGCACGTAGATCCGGTTGTCCCGCCGCGTGGACGCGCCGTAGCGGCCCGGCTTGAAGGGTCCGCCCCGCGTCCCGTAGATGCTTTCGCCGCACTGGCCGAGCCAGGCGCCGACGCCCCGGAGGACATCGACCTGTCGCGGCTCGATCCGGCCGTCCGGCATGGGCCCGACATTGAGGAGCAGGTTCCCGTCGCCGCCGGCGCACCCGGCCAGGATGCGGATGACCTCGTCCACGGACTTGATCTTGTCGTCCGGTTTCCAGGACCATTGCGTCCCGAGGGTCATGCACGTCTCCCACGGGCGCTCGTCATTGTAGGCGCCGATAACCTGT
>Ga0209706_10002553_pt1 | contig 10078 bp, 8 predicted proteins | sample PPLLaktember2015_6_FD_187263 | JGI IMG/M metagenome (GOLD analysis project Ga0209706, IMG submission 187263) | Freshwater sediment microbial communities from Prairie Pothole Lake near Jamestown, North Dakota, USA - PPLs Lake P8 Core (1) Depth... | ecosystem: Environmental > Aquatic > Freshwater...
GAGCTGGGCCAGGGCTTCGGCTACTGGGCCGGGCGGGGTGCCCATCATTCGCCGGGCGGTTTTCTCTTCCTTGATGTCGACGAAATTCAGGCCGGAGACGCCCGCCTCCGTGCCCTGGATCTCGATCGTCCCGATGGGCGATTCATAAAAGGCCGTGTACGTGGCGGGCTCGGGCATGCTCGGCTCCTGGCCGTCACATTAATATATTCCTGCTCTCCCTTCAACTCCCCCGGTCCGTTGACGGGATGGGCGGCGTGTGCTAAAAGCGGAGAAGATACCCGAGGTGAGCCCATGAACGGAAATATCCCGACCCTGGCGGTCACAGGACATACGCTTCCCGAGGCCTGGGAAAAGGCCGTCCTGGCCTGTTGGCGCGACGGGGTGGCCATCAAGACGGAGTACGACAAGCCGGGCGACCCGCCGAGCCGGGATTGCACCATGCTCTGGACGGTCGAAGACCCCTTCGCCGAGCCGCGCATCCACCGGGCCTTTCCGGGCGGACTCGAGGACCTCGAGGTCTATCGGCAGGAGGTCGTCGACGGCGTCCACGACCACTGGATCTGCCCCGAGGAAGGCAAGTGGACCTACACCTACCACAAGCGCCTCTTCGCCTACGACATCGAGGGCGAGACGGTCGACCAGATCGCCGCGGTCGTCGACCGGCTGGCCCGGACCGGCCACACCCGCCGGGCCCAGGCCATCACCTGGAACCCGAAGCTCGACGCCCCGACCGACGACCCGCCGTGCCTGCAGCGGCTCTGGTTCCGGATGCTCGAGGACGACCAGGGCGGGCTCGTCCTCAATATGAACGCCCATTGGCGGTCGCGCGACGCCTACAAGGCCGCCTATATGAACGTTTTCGCCCTGACCGATCTCCAGCGCGTCGTGGCCGGCCGCGTCGCCGCGAAGACGGGCCGGGCCGTGCGCGTCGGCCGCTACGCCGACCTCGTCGACAGCTTCCATATCTACGGCTCGTATTTCCACGATTTCGAGGGTTTCCTGAAGATGGTCGAGAAGCGGTCGTTCGAGGAGCGCACCTGGCCGAGCTCCTACGCCGAGCCGATGTTCGAGGACGCCCGAGAGCGTTTGAGGCGGGAAAAGGCGGAAGGGAAATAGGCCCGGGCCATGCCTGTCTTCAAGATCTTTCTCTCAGTCGCGGCGCTCGTATCGGCAGGGCTCACTATCTGGTCAGACTCGGCCGGGCGAAAGCGTCTCTTCCGCGTCGCCAAGCCCCTGACCACGGGGCTCATCATCGCCGTGGCGGCCATCGCCGCGGCACCCGTGCCGGCGTCCTATAAAACCCTCGTCCTGGCCGGACTCGCGTTCTCGCTCCTCGGGGACATCGCCCTGATGTTCCCCGCAAAGTGGTTCACGGCCGGACTGGCGGCCTTCCTCACCGCCCACATCTTCTATATCCTGGCCTTCAAACCCGGCCCGGGGCACCCGTCCTCCCCAACGGTCTTTCTCCCGTTCGTCCTCTACGGGCTGCTGATGTTCTTCCTTCTCGCGCCGGGGCTGGGGAAGATGAAGCTCCCCGTCCTGGTCTATATCGGGGTCATCACGACTATGGCCGGGTTCGCGGCGGGGCGGTTCGTCGACCTGGGCGGCACGCCCCCGCTTCTGGCCTTCGCCGGAGCGATCCTCTTCCTGATCTCCGATTCGGTATTGGCTTACGACCGGTTCGCCAGGAAGGTCCCCCGGGCACAGCTTCTTATTCTGGGGACCTATTTCCCGGCTCAGCTCCTGATCGCGCTTTCGATCTAGCCCGGATTATTCACGAGCCGAGGCGGCTGCAGATGCGAGGCGTCAAAGGGCGAAGCTGTACTCCGAGTACTGCGAACCCTTTGCAACGAAGCAGATGCGGCCGGATCGGCTTGCCCGAAGGGTAAAAACGCCGGTCTTGGGTCTTTTCGCCTTACTGAGAAAACCGGCGTTTTTATGAATAGTCCAGGCTAAGGCGGGCTCACGCCGCCGGAACGATCTTCCCGTCGATCCCAACGACGACCTTCTTCACTTCCAGGGGGACCCCGGCGCGCTCGACGGCGAGCCGGACCATCCGCTCCAGCCCCGAACAGCAGGGGACGGTCATGATGGCCACGGTGAGCGATTTGAGGTCGTTCCGTTTGATGAGCTCGGCCAGCTTCTCCACGTAGCCCCCGGTGTCGTCGAGCTTGGGGCAAGCGATGACCAGCTTCTTGCCCGCGAGGAGCTCATCGTGGAACCCGCCGAGCGCGAAGGCCGTGCAGTCGGCGGCGATGAGGAGGTGGCTGCTCTTGAAATAGGGAGCCAGGGGGGAGATGAGGTGGAGCTGGATGGGCCACTGACTGAGCCGCGAGCCGGCCGGCGAGCCGGCGTGTCCGCCGGCCTCCGGCTCACAGGGGATATCCCGGGCCTGGCTGCCCGGGCAGCCGCGATGGGCGGCTTGGGCTTTTTCCGCGTCGGCCCCGTGGACCCGGGAAGCGGCCGCCGCGCCCCGGGTCTCGAGGACGTGGTCGAAGGCGGCCCGGGCGTCATACTCATCGCCTTCCCGTTCGATGACCTTGAGCGCCCCGGTCGGGCAGACATCGAGGCAGGCGCCCAGCCCGTCGCAGAAGATCTCGCGGACGAGGACGGCCTTGTTCTGGGCGTCGAGCGCCAGCGCGCCTTCGGCGCAGGCGGTCGTGCAAAGGCCGCAGCCGTCGCACTTGTCGCGGTCGATCTCGACGATCCTTCTTTTAGTCATCGGGGGTACTCCTCGTCCCAAGAAGCCAAGCTACTCCGCTGCTATTCTGATGGTCCGCTCCGAAGACTGCGCTCCCCGCTGGGCGGGACCTGCGGGATGCGGCGGAAGGGCCCCGCCGACCCGAACCAATCGCCGGCATCACGTCCGAGCAGCCCCGCGAGGGCGATGATCCCCAGGATGGTGCCCACCGGGATCCCGATGAGAAGCAGGACCGCCATGGCGATCCCGGCGAAGCGGGCCCAAGGCCGGCCCTTGGCGATGCCGGAAGCGATGAAGAGGTCGGCGACGGCGAAGGCGGCAAATCCCGCAGCCAGGAAGATGCCGGTCGCCCCGAGCAGGGCGCTGCCGAGGAGGCCCGCCCGTTCCGTGCCCCAGCCGATGAGGGCGGCCCCGGCAAAGAAGATGAAGAGAAGGAGAGCCGCCGTCGCGAACGCAAGTCCCGCAGCGACGACGAACGCGATCCTGGTCGTTTTGATGCTATCCGGCATGGCCCGCCTCCCTCGGTTTCACTCGCCCATTCTATCCGAAGCTCCCGGGCGACACAACCGGGCTCTCGTGGGACTGTCCCTATTTCCCGGGGTCGCGTATCATGATCGGGGACATGTACCTCAGGTACGTGTCCCCGATGTATAATGCCCGCGGAGCCACCCATGGACAAGATCATCCGCATCAATCCCCTGCTCGAGGCCCTGCGGTCCGCGCCGGAGCGGGTCAACAAGGTCTTCATACAGGAGGAGAAGGGCCACGCCCGGATCGGCGAGGTCATCCGCGAGGCCAAGTCACGGCAGGTTCCGGTCGTCTTCGTCCCGGCCCGCCGTCTCGACCAGGTCGCGCCCGGGCACCAGGGCGTCATGGCCGAGGTCTCGCCCAGGAAATACGCCTCACTCGAGGCGATCCTGGCCCGCTCGGCGAAGCCTTTCGTCGTTCTCCTCGACGAGGTCGAGGACCCCCAGAACCTCGGGGCCATCGTCCGTAGCGCCGAGGGCGCTGGAGCCGACGGCCTCATCCTCCCTGAGCGGCGCTCGGCCGGGCTGACGGAGACCGTCGACACCGTTTCGGCCGGCGCCCTTGCGCACCTCTTCGTGGCCCGGGTCCCCAACCTCGTCCGGGCCATGGAGGAGCTCAAGGACAAGGGCCTTTGGCTCGTTGGCGCCGAGGGCTCAGGCGAGGAGCCCTGGTATGCATTCGATTACACCGGGCCGATCGGCATCGTCCTCGGTTCTGAGGGAAAGGGGCTCCGGCCCCTGGTCCGCAAGACCTGCGACAAGGTCCTGGCCATCCCGCTGGCCGGCAAGGTCGGCTCCCTCAACGTCGCCGCCGCGGCGGCCGTCTTCCTCTTCGAGGTCGTCCGCCAGCGCCGCGGGGCCAAGTAAGCTAATGCTCACCCTGGATCCGCAGGGCGGGCGCGGATGAGGGGCCGAGGGGAATCGCGAAGTGAGCATCAAGCGGCGATTTAGCCGCCATCGGGACGGAGACCTAAGAGCGGGCTCCGGACCGTGGCGGCGTGAAGAATTGCCGCAGCGAACGGAGACGATCCCCGAGGGCCTGCCGCGGCCGCCGACGGGCAGGCGGGGAGCATGGCTTGACTTGGCCCCCCTCCGCCCCTAGAATAGCCCCGTACCTATCCTATTGGAAGAGCAGCGCATGCAAAAATCGGCGGAGTTTTATAGCCTGGAAAAGGGCATCCTGTCCTTGAAGGACCAGATCGACGCCCTGGCCGAGACCGACGATCTCGACAAGAAGGAGAAGATCGCCGCTCTCCGCGCCCAGATCGAGAAGGAGTGGGCCGCCATCCTGCCGGGGCTCACGACCATCAACATCGTCCAGATCGCCCGCCACCCCAAGCGCCCCTACACCCTGGACTATATCGCCTTCCTCTTCCAGGACTTCATGGAGATGCACGGCGACCGCCGCTTCGCCGACGACCCGGCCATCGTCGCCGGGCTGGCCTTCTACAAGGGCCGGACCGTGGCCGTCATCGGCCACCAGAAGGGCCGGACGACCCGCGCTCGCATCGACCGGAACTTCGGCCAGGCCAATCCCGAGGGCTACCGGAAGGCCCTGCGGGTCATGCTGGAGGCCGAGAAGTTCGGTTTCCCGGTCATCACCCTCATCGACACGCCCGGGGCCTATCCCGGCATCGGCGCCGAGGAGCGCGGCCAGGCCGAGGCCATCGCCAACAACCTGAAGACCATCGCCATGCTGAAGGTCCCGATCATCAACGTCGTCATCGGCGAGGGCGGCAGCGGCGGCGGCCTGGGCATCGGCTTCGGCGACCAGCTGATGATGCTCGAGCATTCCTTCTACTCCGTCATCTCCCCCGAGGGCTGCGCCGCCATCGTCTGGAAGGACCAGGACGCCGTCGAGGAGGCCGCCGAGAACCTGGGCATCCGGGCCAAGACGCTCCTCGAGTTCGGCATCATCGACAAGATCATCCCCGAGCCCCCGGGCGGCGCCCACATCGACCCCGAGCAAACGTTCAAGAACGTCGACAAGCACATCTACCAGGCCCTGAAGAAACTCGAGGACAAGCCCGTCGACGTCCTGCTCAACGACAGATACAAGAAGATCCGCAAGCTGGGCGTCATCGAGGAACGGTGAACGAGGATTCCTCGGCCAAAAAAGAGCTCGCCGCCGTCAAGGGGACCAAAGACATCCTGCCTGGCGAAGTCGAGAAGTGGCAGTCCCTCGAGGTGCTGGCCCGGACAACCTTCGAGCTTTACGGTTTCCGCGAACTTCGGGCCCCCGTATTCGAGGCCACAGAGCTCTTCGAGAAGGGCACCGGCGCGACCTCCGACGTCGTCACCAAGGAAATGTACACGTTCACCGACAAGGGCGGGCGCTCCCTGACCCTGAGGCCGGAATACACGCCCTCGGTCGTCCGGGCTATCATCGAGCACCGGCTCGACCTCGAGGGCTCCCCCATGCGCTATTACTACATGGGGCCCATGTTCCGCTACGACAAGCCCCAGAAGGGGCGCTACCGGCAGTTCCATCAGGTCGACATCGAGGTCTTCGGCGAGAAGGACGCGGCCGTCGACGCCGAGATCATCGAGATGGCCCACGCCCTGCTCGGCAAGCTCGGGGTCGCGGGGACCGAGACCCTGGTCAATTCGGTCGGTTGCCGCGCCTGCCGCCCGGCCTACAGCTCCGCCTTGCGCGAGGCCGCGGCGAAGCGCAAGTCCGAGCTCTGCGCCGACTGCCAGAGGAAGGCCGAGACCAACCCGCTGCGGATCTTCGATTGCAAGGTCGAGGCCTGCCGCGAGGTAGCCGCGTCCTTCCCGAGCATCCAGGATTTCCTGTGCCAGGAATGCCAGGACCACTTCCGCGCGCTCCTCGCCTGCCTCGACGTCCTGAAGATCCCCTTCCGGGTGGACCCGCGGCTCGTGCGGGGCCTCGACTACTACACCAAGACGACCTTCGAGATCGTCTCCTCAGGACTCGGCGCCCAGAACGCCCTCCTCGGCGGCGGACGCTACGACGACATGATGAAGGATTTCGGCGGACCGGACATCTGCGGCACCGGGTTCGCCATGGGGATTGAACGCGTGCTCTCGATCGCCGAGCTCGTTCCGCCGCAAAAGAAGACCCTTTACCTCGCCTACCTCGGCGACGAAGCCAAAAAGGCGGCGCTCGAGCTGGCCCGCTTCTTTCGTTCGTACGGCGTCGAGTGTCTCGTCGAGTACAAGGACCGGGGCATGAAGGCCCATTTCGGCCGGGCCAACAAGCTCCAGGCGGCCTGGGTCCTCATCGTCGGGGAGAATGAGCTCAAGTCCGGCCACTTCGGCCTCAAGGACATGGCCACCGGCCGCCAGGTCGACGGCCCCCGCGAGGAGCTTTTGGCGCTTCTCCGGGAAAGCTGACCGCCCGGAGAAGTCCATGGACAATACGGCCAAGACCCCCACGCCCCTGAAAAGGACCGACTACTGCGGCGCCCTGCGCGCCTCGGACGAAGGCCGCCAGGTCGTCCTCTGCGGCTGGGTCCATAAGACGCGCGATATGGGCCATCTCGTCTTCGTCGACCTGCGCGACCGCGAGGGCCTGGCCCAGGTCGTCTTCCAGTCCGACCGGCCGGAGCTCGCCGAGGAAGCGAAAAGGCTCCGCGGCGAATTCGTGGTCGGGGTCAGGGGCCTTGTCCGCCGCCGCTCGTCCGTCAACAAGGACATCCCCACGGGCGAGGTCGAGGTCGAAGCGCTCGACCTGCACATCTTCGCGGCGGCCAAGGTGCCGCCGTTCGTCGTCGCCGACCCGCCCCAGGCCACCGAGGAGCTGCGCCTGAAATACCGCTACCTCGACCTGCGCCGGCCCAAGATGCAGCGTCACATCCGGCTCCGGCACGAAGCCGCGCTGGCCGCCCGGAATTACCTGAGCGGGCACGGCTATCTCGAGATCGAGACGCCCATCCTGGCCAACCCCACGCCCGAGGGGGCGCGCGACTTCCTCGTCCCGAGCCGGGTCTGCAAAGGCCGCTTCTACGCCCTGCCCCAATCGCCCCAGCAGTTCAAGCAGACGCTGATGGTCGCGGGCTGCGATCGCTATTTCCAGATCGTCCGCTGTTTCCGGGACGAAGCCCTGCGGGCCGACCGCCAGCTCGAGTTCACCCAGATCGATATCGAGACGAGCTTCATCGACCGCGACGACTTCTTCGCCCTCAACGAGGGCCTCATGGAAGCGCTCTTCGCCCTCATCGGCCGGAAGGTCGAGAGGCCGTTCCGCCGGATCCCTTATGCCGAGGCCATGGAGAAGTACGGTTCGGACAAGCCCGACCTGCGCGTGCCGCTCGAGATGCGCGACCTCACGGCCGCGGGCCGGGACGGCTCGTCCGATGTGCTCAAGAACGCCGTCGCCGCGGGCGGCGAGGTCAAAGGCCTGCTCGTCCCCGGCGCCGGGGGCCTCTCGCGCGGCCAGCTTGACAAGCTCGGCGAGAAGGCCAAGTCGCTCGGGGCCAAGGGCCTCATCTGGATCAAGAAGCAGGACGGCTGGAAGTCGTCGCTGAAGACGGCCGAAGCCGATTACGAGGGGATCTGGACCGCATTGGGCGGCGCCGATGCCGACCTGGCCCTTCTCGTCGCCGGACCGAAGGAAACGGCCCTCAAAGCCTTGGGCGAGATCCGCCGGACCTGGCCCATCGAGGACGCCGCCCGCCGCGACCGCCTCGCCTTCTGCTGGGTCACCGACTTTCCGCTCTTCGAGTGGAGCGAGGAAGAGAAGCGCTTCGTCTCGATGCACCACCCCTTCACCTCCCCTCACGAGGAGGACCTCCGTCTCCTCGAGACGCAGCCCGACAAGGTCCGGGCCAAGGCCTATGACCTCGTCCTCAACGGCACCGAGGTCGGCGGCGGCTCGATCCGTATCCACGACATGGACATCCAGCGCCGCATCTTCAAGGCCCTGGGATTGACCGACGAGGAAACCCAAGACAGGTTCGGCTACTTCCTCGACGCCCTGAGCTACGGCGCGCCTCCGCACGGCGGCATCGCCCACGGCTTCGACCGGCTGGTCATGTTCCTCGCCGGCGAGGAGTCCATCCGCGAGGTCATCCCCTTCCCCAAGACGACCGGCGCCCTCGACCTTATGACCGGCTCGCCCTCGTCGGTCGATCCTCGCCAGCTCGACGAGCTCGGCCTCAAGCTCAAAAGCTAGGGCTTGCGGGTCTCGGCCAGGAATGCGCCGGGGATCGCCAGAAGGGCGAAGATAAAGGTCTTCCAAAGGATGCCCAAGGCCGGGGCTCCGTTCACGGCGGCCGCTCCGGCGGCTTGGGCCAGACCGGGGAACTGCGGCGACAGGAAGGCGTTGACGAGGCCGTAGGCGAGCCCGACGAGCGCGCCGGCCATGATCCCGGTGGCGATGCGCTGGCCCATCTTCTTACGTCGAGACCATAGAGACGCGAGATAGCCCGCGGCTATCGGCGCCAAAAAGACCGCCCACCAGATGTCCTTAAGGACCGGCACCCGGCCGGCCGAGCGGACGAAGAGATAATCCACGAGCGTGACGAAGGCCGCGCCGATGGACGCGGCGGCCGGGACCGCCCACCAGCGAGGCTTCTTCGCCGCCGCGATCCTGTCCCGCTCTCTGATCCTGATCCCGAGGCTCAGCGGGTAGTTGTAGAAGGCGTCGAAGACGGCGTGCTCGAGCCAGGCGCCCCGCTCGCCGAAGACCGGGACGACGTGGACCGCCTCCGTTGCCCAGTGGCCGGCCATGAACCGGGCCAGCTCGGGGAAGCGGTAAGCCATCTGCAGCGGGAAGGCCAGATAGCCGATGATCTTGAAGAAGCTGACGGGGAGCGCCAGCCGGTAGTCGCGGATATTCTTTTCTTTGACACAGAGCCCGACGACATAGAAACCCCGCACGAGCGAGCCCGGCGATACGGGAAGCAAATTGAAGGCACCGATGATGAGGGCCGCCCGGGCCGTCGCTTCGGCCCAGCCGAACTCCGGATGTCCAAGAACGTAGATCACGGCGATCGTCAGGAAGACCGTTTCCGAAAGGAAGAGAGTGGCCATGTGGACGGCCAGGCTCTTCAGGTATTTCTGAATGTAGGGCTCGTCGATCTGGGCCAGAATGCCCCGGGCGTCTTCGGCGCTCAGCATGCGGTTCTTGCGGCCCTCTTCGACCATGTCCTTGAGCCACTTCTCGCGCACGGCCGGTTTGAAATAGAGCTGGAACGGCTTGACGAACATGACGTACAGCCGTTCCTTGAAATAGGCCTTGTCGGTCAGGAAGCGGTGGACCCCGGCGGGAAGGAACGCGAGCGGGCGGTTGAGGAGATAGAGCCCCGGCTTTGAGGAGATGGCCAGGGCGCGCTCTTCGCTCACCCGCCCCGACCTGTGCCAGCCGACGAGGGCCTCGGCGACGTGCCCTTTGAAGGCCCGGGCGAGGTAGCCGGCCTTCGTCACGAGAGCCCCGGCGTGGCGGCGGATCTCGGCCCGGCCCCAGAGCTTGCGGACGAACGGCCCGAGAAGCGGGGCGAGCCAGAGGATCCAGCGCCCGACCGACCGCCCCGGGAACTCGAGCAAGATCAGGACCGGGGTGAGGAGGGGCAGCAGGCCAAGGAGAAGAAAGAGAACGGCCGCGAACCTGTTCTTTCCCAGCCGGCCGGCCGCGGCCGGGTCGGCCATGCGGCGGATCTCCCAACCCCGGACCCAGGCCTTGTGGATGGCCGTCCAGAGCCGCGGCTTGGTGATCAGCTTGATGTGGTGGTGAGTGATATCGGGGAGCGAATCCCTGTAGGCCCCGTCGGCGCTCTTGAGCGCCTCGAGCGCGCCCGCCATGCCGGCAAAGGCTTCGGCGTCGCCGGCGACATAAGCTTCGAGCGCGCCGACGTCTCCCCTGTCGAACTGGACGAGGCTGCCCCGG
>Ga0209706_10002555_pt1 | contig 10074 bp, 6 predicted proteins | sample PPLLaktember2015_6_FD_187263 | JGI IMG/M metagenome (GOLD analysis project Ga0209706, IMG submission 187263) | Freshwater sediment microbial communities from Prairie Pothole Lake near Jamestown, North Dakota, USA - PPLs Lake P8 Core (1) Depth... | ecosystem: Environmental > Aquatic > Freshwater...
GCTGGTGCGGCTGGTGGCCGACGGATCGATCGCGACCCCGCAGCACTTCCCGCTCGCCGACCCCGAGCGCCTCGTGATCGACCTGCCCGGCCTGCAGAGCGCCGCGCCGGCCAAGACCGAGGTGGGGAGCGAGCAGGTCAAGCGCGTGCGCGTCGCCACCCACGACGGGAAGGTCCGGGTGGTGATCGACGGCGCGGCCCCGGGCTCCCTGAAGGGCGCCCAGGTGGCTCCGACGGAGGACGGCCTCGCGGTGTCCTTCGGCGGCGCCGCGCTGCCGATGGCTGCTGCTCCGGCGCCGGCGGCTCCGGACATGGCGGCGGGCGGCTCCCAGGTGATGGGCGTGCAGTTCGACGCGCAGGACGAGCGCGAGCGGGTGGCGATCCTCACCAGCGACGCGGCCACGTATCACGTGATGCAGCCCGACGACGAGACCTTCGTGGTCAGCTTCCCGGGGGCTTCGATCGATCCCGACGCCGCCATCCGGGTGGCGCCCGCGAAGCCGCGCGCGGTGTCGCTGGTGACGGCGTTCCAGCAGCCCGATGCCTCGCCCGCCGAGGTGCGGGTGGTGGTGCGGCGCGCCAAGGGCCTGGTGCCCGACGTGCACCGCGAGGGCAGCATGCTGTTCCTCGACTTCGCCCGCTCGAGCGACGTGGCCGCCGGGCTCCCGATGATGTCGGGTGACGCCGCGACCGCGGCGATGGCCGCCGAGGGCGCAGCGGAGGGCGGCGACCAGGCGCCCGCGGCGCTGGGCGACCCGACCGGCGACGACGCCATCGGCATGCTCCAGGAAGGGGGCATGATCCAGCAGAAGCGCTATACGGGCCGGCGCATCTCGCTCGACTTCAAGGAGGTCGAGATCTCCGACGTGCTGCGCCTGATCGCCGACGTGTCCGAGCTGAACATCATCGCCGGCGACGAGGTGAAGGGCGAGGTGACGATCCGCCTGGTCGACGTCCCCTGGGACCAGGCCCTCGACGTGATCCTGCTGACCAAGGGCCTCGGCTTCGTGCGGGTGGGCAACGTGCTCCGCATCGCGCCCGCCGAAGTCCTCAAGGCCGAGGACGAGGCCCGGCTGCAGGAGCGCCGCGCCAAGGAGAAGCTGGAAGACCTGGTGGTGAAGCTCCAGCCGGTCAACTACGGCAACGTCAAGGAAATCTCCAAGATGGTTTCCAAGCTGCTCAGCGCGCGGGGCACCGTCGACGTCGACGGCCGCACCAACACGCTGATCATCAAGGACATCAACTCGGTGATCGACGAGGCCACCGCGCTGGTCAAGGCGATCGACACGCAGACTCCGCAGGTGCTGATCGAGTCGAAGATCGTCGAGGCCAACCTCGACTTCTCCCGCGAGCTCGGCAGCGTGTGGGCCTTCGGCACGCAGCCGCTGAACGACGGCTTCGACGAGGCGAGCGGCGACCGGCAGGACCTGGGCGGGAACGACTTCCGCCTCCACGACAACTCGCTGTTCGGGCTTCCCAACTCGTTCAACAACGTGGCGGTGTCGAACCCGATCACGAGCGTGGCCAACGGCCTGCTCGACATCGGGGCCTTCCTGCTCGACGAGAAGCTGAACATCGAGCTGCAGCTGCAGGCCGCCGAGAGCAACGGCGAGGGCAAGGTGATCTCGAGCCCGCGCGTCGTGACCCTGGACAACCGCCGGGCCACGATCGAGCAGGGCCTCTCGATCCCCTTCCAGACCTTCGAGAACGGCGACGCCAAGCTGGAGTTCATCGACGCGGTGCTGAAGCTGGACGTGACGCCGCACATCACGGCGGACCGGTCCATCATCATGAAGGTGGAAGTGCAGCGCAACGCGCCGGACGACAGCGTCCAGACGCCCACCGGCTCGCCGGCGATCGCCAAGAACGAGGCGACCACCGAGACGCTGGTCAAGGACGGTCAGACGCTGGTGATCGGCGGGATCTACGTGGTGCGGAAGTCGGACCGCTCGTCCGGCGTGCCGTACCTCAACACGATCCCGATCCTGGGCAACGCCTTCAAGAACAAGGAAACGCGCGACATCCGGCAGGAGCTGCTGGTGTTCGTGACGCCGCGGATCGTGGTGAACCCGGACGTGGCCAGCTAGGCCGGGGAGGGGCACCCGCGCGGCGGGCCTCGGCCCGCCGCGCGTACGCGGCGCAGCGCGCCTCGAGCGGGGGAGAGGTCCCTACCTCTCCCCCGCTACCTTTTTCAGGATGGAGCGGCGCACGATCTGGCTGGTGGGGATGATGGGGGCCGGCAAGTCCGCGGTCGGCGCGGCGCTGGCCCGCCGCCTCGGCCGCCGCTTCGTGGACGCCGACGCCGACATCGAGGCCCGCGCGGGGCGCAGCGTGGCGGCGATCTTCGCGGAGGAGGGCGAGGCCGGCTTCCGGCTGCGGGAGCGCGCGGCGATCGAGGCGCTGGCGGGCAGCGGCGGCGTGGTGGCGCTCGGCGGCGGCGCGGTCGCGCAGCCGGGCGCGCGCGAGCGGCTGGCTGCGAGCGGGCGCATCGTCTGGCTGCGCGCGCGGCCGGCGACGCTGCTGGCCCGCGTCGGGCGCGGCGAAGGGCGCCCGCTGCTCGACGGGCTCGACGAGGCGGGGCGCCTCGAGCGGCTCGCCGGGTTGCTCGCCGAGCGCGCGCCCCACTACGCTGCGGCCGACCTCGTCCTCGATACGGACGACCGGGGCGTGGACGAGCTGGCCGCGGAGCTCGCGGCGAAGCTCGGCGGCGGAGCGGGGCAGGGAGGCGCGGTGGGGCCTGGAGAGCGCACGGTGCGGGTCGAGCTCGGCGAGCGGAGCTACGCCGTGCGGATCGGCTGGGGGAGCCTCGCGCAGCTCGGCCCTCGGGTCGCGGAGCTCGGTGCGCAGCGCGCCGCGCTGGTGACGGTGCCGCCGGTCGGCCGCCGGTACGGCGCCGCGGCGCTGCGCTCGCTGCGCGGGGCCGGCCTGCGCGCGACGCGCCTCGAGGTACCCGACGGAGACCGCACCAAGAACCTCGGCCAGGTCGCGCGCCTCTACGAGGCCTTCGCGGACGCCGGCCTCGATCGCAGCAGCGTGGTCGTCGCCCTCGGCGGCGGCATGGTGGGGGACCTCGCCGGCTTCGCCGCCGCCACCTGGCTGCGCGGCATCGCCGTCGTCCAGGTCCCGACCACCCTGCTCGCGATGATCGACTCCTCCGTCGGCGGCAAGACCGGCGTGAACCTCCGCCGGGGGAAGAACCTGGTCGGCGCCTTCCACCAGCCGAAGGGGGTCCACGTCGACGCCGCGGTGCTGCGCTCGCTGCCGCGGCGGGTGCTCGCCGCCGGCATGGCGGAGGTGATCAAGCACGGCGCGATCCGCGACGCGGCGCTCTTCGAGCTGCTGGAGCGGGACCTCGAGCGCGTGATGGCGCTCGGCGACCCGGATCTCGTCCTCGACGTGCTCGAGCAGGCCGTGGCGGTGAAGACCGTCGTCGTCGGCCTCGACGAGCGCGAGCAGGGGCTGCGCGTGCTGCTGAACTTCGGCCACACGCTGGGCCACGCGGTGGAGGCGCTGCGCGGCTACCGGGGCGTCCTGCACGGCGAGGCCGTCTCCATGGGCATGGTGTTCGCCGCGCGGCGCTCCGAGTCCCTCGGGATCGCCCCGGAGGGCACGGCGGAGCGCCTGGCGGCCCTGCTGCGGCGGGCCGGGCTGCCCAGCGAGCTTCCGGATTTCCCGCGGAAGGCTTATCTCTCCGCCCTGGCCGTCGATAAGAAGAAGCGGGAGGCGCGCATCCGCTTCGTGGTACTGAAGGGGATCGGCGAGGCGGATACGCTGCCGCTGACCCCGGAGGAGATCCTGCCTCCCGCGGCCCGGTCTTCCGGGCGGCGGGGTGCGGGCCGCCGAGGCCGTTGACGCGAGGCCTTTCGAGAGGAGGGGAGCCGGTGGAGGTCCAGGCGGCGGCGGGCGAGATCGCCCGCCTGGAAGCGCTGCTCGGCGCCGATGCCGGAGCGGGGGCCTTCCCGGCCCTGGCCGAGGCCAACCGGCGCGCGGGACGCCTCGAGGAGGCGGAGCGCGTGGCCCGCGAAGGCCTGCGCCGGCGCCCGGAGCTCCTCGCGGGCCGCGTCGCCCTGGCGCTGGCCCTGCTGGACCTGGACCGCGTGACGGAGGCGCGCGGCGAGCTCGAGCGCGTGCTCGAGGACGTTCCCGACCACCCCCTCGCCCTGGAGGCGCTGGCGGCGCACGCGGGCGCTGCGGCCCCCGATGCCCTCGACGCCCTCGCCGACGCCGAGATCGACGGCGCCTTCGCCGAGGCGGAGACGTCCCTCGGCGAGCTGGTCGACGCCAACGAGGTCGCCGCCCGGGCGGTGCGCGCCGCGGACCTGGACGAGCCCGAAGGCGTCTTCTCCGCCGGCGCGGAGTCGCCCTTCGCCACGCGAACCGTCGCCGATCTGCTCGAGCGACAGGGTCACCCCGCGGACGCGGAGGCGCTGCGGCGGCAGCTCTCGCAGCGGGGCGAGGATCCGCCCCTCGCGCTTCCCGGCGAGAAGCGCCGGGAGCAACTGATCGCCACCCTCGAGCGCTGGCTCGAGAACCTGCGGAGAACGAGACGATGAGCTTCACCTCGGCGCTGCGGAGCATCGTGGACGAGTGCGGCGGCGGTGTCGGCGCCGCGCTGATGGGCGGCGACGGCATCGCCATCGAGCAGGTGGAGGCGCGGGCGCTGCCGGCCGGCTTCTCCCACGAAGGCGCCGTCGGCGAGGAGATCGCCGCCCTCGGCGTCGAGTTCGGGCGCATCCTCGACGAGGCGCGCAAGGCGGCCGACTCCCTCGGTGGCGGCGCGGTCGAGGAGGCGTGCCTGCGCATGGCGCGCTTCTGGGTGCTGCTGCGGAACGTCGACCCCGAGACGTTCCTGGTGGTGGTGCTGGCTCCCGACGGCAACCTCGGGAAGGCCCGCTTCCTGATGCGCCGGCATCTGGCGGAGCTGCGCGAGCATCTCTAGCTTGCGCGCATGGCCGAGCCGCTGCGCGTCCTGGTGGTCCACGGGCCCAACCTGAACCTGCTCGGGACCCGCGAGCCCGAGGTCTACGGCCGCACCACGCTGCCCGAGATCGACGCGCGCCTCGCCGAGCAGGCGAAGGCGGCGGGGGCGGAGCTGCGCAGCGTCCAGTCGAACCACGAGGGCGAGCTGATCGACCAGGTGCAGGCCGCGCGCGGCTGGGCGGCGGGCATCCTCGTGAACCCGGGCGGCCTCACCCACACGAGCGTGGCGCTCCGCGACGCCCTGCTGGCGAGCGGCCTCCCGGTGGTCGAGGTCCACCTCTCGAACATCTTCGCCCGCGAGCCCTTCCGCCGGCACTCCTACGTCTCCGACGTGGCCGTGGGCGTGGTGACCGGCTTCGGGGCGGCCAGCTACCGGCTCGGGCTCGAAGCGCTGCTGGGGCATCTGGGGAGCCGCCGCCCCGCCTGAGGCCGGTCCCTTTTCCCCTCGTCCTGCCGCCCCTCTGCCGTCTCAAGGGGTCCCCCTCGCGACCCGATAGGGGTGCATGGAGGGGGCCCATCCCCCTCCCGGCGCCCGCTTTTCCTCGGGGTCCGGGGGATCGGTTGAGCATCAACAAGCGGAAGATCCTGGCATCGGCCCAGAAGCACATGCAGAAGGGCGCCCTCGACAAGGCGCTCAAGGACTACCAGACCCTTCTCGAGGCCGACCCCAAGGACGTGAACCTGCGCCTCAAGGTGGGCGACCTCTACCTGCGCCTCAACAAGAACGACGAGGCGGTGACGGCGTACCTGAAGGTCGCCGACCGGTTCATGAAGGACGGCTTCGACGCCAAGGCCGTCGCGCTCTACAAGCAGATCACCCGCATCGACCAGAAGCGGATGGACGTCTACCTCCCGCTCGCGGAGCTCTACCAGCGCCTCGGGCTGACCTCCGACGCGATGAGCGCGCTGCAGACCGCCGCCGACGCGCACTACAAGGACGGCAACAAGCCCGGCGCCCTCGAGCTGATGCGCAAGATGGCGACGCTCGATCCCAGCAACACCACGAGCCGCCTGAAGGTCGCCGAGCTGCTGCGCCAGGAGGGGATGAGCGACGAAGCGCTCGCGGAGTTCGAGGCGGTTGCGATCGAGCTCGAGCGCCAGGGCGAGGTCGAGGGCCGCGCCAGCGTGCTGCAGAAGATCGTGGAGCTCGACCCGCAGCGCATGGCCGCGGTCGAGGGTCTCGGCCGCTCCTTCCTGCTGGCCCGCAAGTGGAGCCAGGCCGAGGAGCTGGCGCACCGGCTGATCGACGCGGGCAGCGAGACCAACGTCGAGGGCTACGAGATCCTCGCCAGCGCCTGCGAGGGACTGCGCCGCGACGACGAGCTGCCGGAGATCTACAAGGCGATGGCGCAGGCGCTGCGCGAGCGCGGTCAGGACGACCGCGCGCGAGAGATCGCCCAGCGTTTCACCTCGGGCGCGATCTCGGGCGAGGTCAGCGAGGCCGCCGTCATCGAGGCCGCGGACCTCGACGCTGCGGTCGGCGGCATGGGCATGGGCTTCGGCGACGCGTCGCCCGAGGACTCCGGCTTCATCAGCGACTCGGGGCTGCGCCTCGGCGACTCCCACGCCGGCCGCGAGCGCGACGCCTCCGACGGCCGCCCGCGCGCGACGGCGAACACGCCCTTCAGTCCGCCGCCGCTCCCGCGGATGACGCAGAGCGAAGCCGGGGCCGACGAGTCGGACGCGCAGTTCCTCGACGAGAGCGAGGCCGAGGTCGTCGGCGCGGCGCCCGTGGCCGATGCGGACCAGCTCCTCGCCGAGGCCAGCGTCTACCTGCGCTACGGCAAGCACGAGCGCGCGATCGAGAGCCTGCGCTCCTTGCTGGCCGGCAACCCGGAGCATCGCCGCGCGCTCGAGAAGCTCGGCGAGGCCTGCGCCGCCGCGGAGCAGCGGGAGAACGCGGTGGAGGCGTGGCAGCGCGCCGCCGGGCTGGCGAGCGCCGAGGGCGACACGGCGGCGGTCGAAGCGATCCGCATGCAGCTCGCGGAGCTCGACCCCTCCGCCGCCGAGGCGCTCGGCGGCGCCGCGGACGACGCGGACGAGGACCTCGAGATCGAGATCGACGAGCTCGCGCCCGACGAGCTCGCCGCGGCGGACGAGGGCGAGGGCGACTTCACCTTCGACTTCGGCACCGACGAGTCGAATGGCGAGGCGCTGGAGGAGGTCGAGGCGGAGCTCTCGTTCTCCGGCGCCGAGGTCTCCCTCGACGCGACGCCGGCGCCGACCGCAGCCGAGCCGGAGCCGTCGCTGGACGACGACGAGGACCTCGCCGCCTTCGCGAAGGGCCCGGATGCGGACGCAGCCGACGAAGAGGTCGAGTTCGAGGTCGACCTCGGCGATGCCGACGACTCCGCCGCCGCGCTGGCGGCGGCCGGCTCCGAGGCGCCGGAGCTGGCGGCCTCGGCCGACGAGTCGGCGGCTGAAGAGCCCGAGGTCGAGGACGAGAGCGAAGCGGCCGCCGCCTCCGGCGGGGGCTCCTCGACGACGCCCCAGGAGGTGCTCGAGGGCCTCGAGGAGGCGGAGGTCTTCCTGTCCCAGGGGATGCTCGACGAGGCCCACGCCGTCTGTCGCCGCCTGCTCGAGGTGGCCCCGAGCCATCCGAAGGTCCTGCTGCGACTCGGCGAGGTCGAGGCCGCGCGCGCCCTGAAGGAGCGCGCCGCGAAGAGCCGGCCCGCTCCGCAGCCCGTGGTGGACGACGACAGCACCGGCGAGGTCGCGGTCGACGTGTCGCCCCCCGCCGCCCAGCCCGTCGCGGCTCCCGCCCCGCCGGTCGTCGCCGCGCCGGTCGCGCCCCCGGCGCCGGCGCCCGAGCCCGCTCCGGCGGCGCCGCCGGCGCCGACTCCGGTGGCAGCTCCCGTCGCCGCCCAGGCCGCCCCGCCGGTGGACACCGAGAGCGGCGACTTCGACCTCGCCGCGGAGCTCTCCGACGCCTTCGACGAGCGCGCGGCGGGGCCGTCCGCGGCGGCTTCCGGCAACACCGAGGAGGAGGGCTTCCTCCAGGTCTTCGCCGCCTTCAAGGCCGGCGTCGAGAAGCAGCTCGGCGCGCAGGACTACGAGGCGCGCTTCGATCTCGGCATCGCCTACAAGGAGATGGGGCTCTTCGACGACGCGATCGGCGAGTTCCGCGTCGCCATGGAGTCGCCCGGCCACAAGCTCCAGAGCCTCCACATGATGGGCCTCTGCGCCCTCGACGTCGGGCGCGCCGGCGACGCCGCGGCGCACCTCGAGCAGGCCCTCGGCCTGCCGGATCTCCCCGCCGAGCAGCAGATGGCGCTGCGCTTCGACCTCGGGCGCGCCTACCAGGCGCTCGGCGAGCGCGAGCGCGCCCGCGCGGCCTACGAGGCCGTAGCCGCAGTCGACCCCGACTTCTGCGAGGTGGGCGAGCGCATCGCGAGCCTCGACGCCGCGCCGGAGGAGGACGACGACGCCGGCGAGGACGACGAGGGCTTCGAGTCCTTCGACGACCTGATGAGCGAGAGCCTCGCCGACGACGCGGAGCCGAAGGCCGCCAAGGCGGAGAAGTACGAGTCTTTCGAGGACATCGTCGGCGACGACGACGCGGACGACGCCGAGGAAGACGGCGAGGACGACACCCAGGTGGCGGAGATCACGGCGGCCGAGGCCGCCGAGGCCGAGGCAGAGGCCGAGGAGCCGCCGCCGCCCCCCGAGCCGCCGGCGCCCGAGCCGCGCAGCCCCAAGCGCCGCAAGAAGATCTCCTTCGTCTAGGGAGCCAGCCAGAGTGGAACATCTCGAGCACTTCGGTCTCTCGCGAGACCCGTTCTCCAACGACCCGCAGCTCTCGGTCTACTTCGCGAGCGCCGAGCACGCGAGCGCCGAGCGGCGCCTGCGTCGCGGCGTCACGCAGCAGAAGGGCCTGTGCCTGCTCACCGGGCCCGCCGGCGCGGGCAAGAGCATGGTGGTGCGCCACCTGCTCGAGTCGCTCGAGGAGGAGGTCTACGAGGCCTGCCTGCTGGTGCCCGTGCCCGGCGTGGCGGACGTCACCTGGGTGCTGTCGCGCTTCGCCGCGCACCTCGGCGTCGAGGAGCCGTCCGCGGAGCGCGCCGCGCTGCTGGCGCAGATCTACGACCAGATGGCGATCGTCCGCGAGGACGGCCGCCACGTCGTGCTGATCATCGACGAGTCCGACGTGCTGGCCGAGCGCGGCGCCCTCGGCGACCTGCGCGCGCTGCTGAACCTCGAGTACGAGGAGCGTCGCCTGCTGACCCTGGTGCTGGTCGGCCCCAACGAGATCCAGGAGACCCTGGCCAAGGACGCGGGCCTCGCCGCGCGCGTCGACGTGCACGTGCGCCTGCGCCCCCTCGACCCCGAGGCCGCCACCCAGTACCTGACCCACCGCGTGCGCCGCGTCGGGGGCAGCCCGGCCATCCTCGATCACAGCGCCACCGCCGCCCTCATCGAGCGCGCCGGCGGCATCGTGCGGCGCATGAACTCGATCGCCGACAACGCGCTCTTCGAGGCGTTCCTGGCCGGCCGCGTCAGCGCGACCGCCGACGACGTGAAGCGCGCCGCCGACGAGCTCGAGATGGGGGAGGGGGCTCGCACCTCGGCCGCCACCGCGTCGCGACCGGCGCCGGCGCCGAAGGCCGCCGCGGCGCGCCCCGGAGCGCCCGCCCGCCGCCCGGCCCAGGGCGCATCCCTCGACAGCGTCTTCGACCAGCCCACCGGCCCGCGCCGCGGCGCCGAGGTCACGACCCTGCTCTCGGAGGGCGCCGAGCTCGACGACGTCATCGCGACGCCGACGCCCGCGCCCCGCACGCGCGCCAAGGCCCCCGCCTTCACCGGCCGCGGCGCCCCGGACAAGACCATGATGCTCGGCCTGGGCGAGAGCTTCGACCTGGAGGCCGAGCCGATGGCGGCCTCCGACAAAGAAGAGGAAATCGACGACCTCTTCGCCGACATCGTCGACGAACCGTAAGGAGTTTAGAAAGGGGACGGTCCTACCGCGCCAAGCCGATGCCGCGCGTTCGGTACCGCCAGGACCGTCCCCTTTCTAAACTCCGCGCCACGGAGTGCGTGCTGCGGTCTGGGTCCGGGGGCCGCCTGCTCCGGCCGTGCCGGGTCAGGCCGAGCCCCT
>Ga0209706_10002557_pt1 | contig 10071 bp, 12 predicted proteins | sample PPLLaktember2015_6_FD_187263 | JGI IMG/M metagenome (GOLD analysis project Ga0209706, IMG submission 187263) | Freshwater sediment microbial communities from Prairie Pothole Lake near Jamestown, North Dakota, USA - PPLs Lake P8 Core (1) Depth... | ecosystem: Environmental > Aquatic > Freshwater...
TCGTTCAGCTTCACTTCGAGAATCTTGGCCTCGAGCACCACCTGGCGATTGACCGTGGCATGGGTGATGCCGAGATATTCCTCGATGGTGCGCAGGTCCTCGGGCATGGCACGCACGACCACCAGGCTGGCCTGCGGGTTGACGATGACCTTGCGCCCGCCTGCGGTGCCGATGATGGCGCTGAGCGAGTCCTGCAATTCTTTCCAGAAATCAGCCTTGGAATCGGTTTCGACGCGAATACCGGTAACCGAAGTGGGTGCCGCGGCACCCGCGGTTGCACCCAGCCCACCAGTGCCCGACCCACTGGAGGGAGTACCGGATGACTGGATGCCCGACGTCACGCGCGTGTCGGATTTGCCGCGGCGGTTCATGGTCAGGTAATTGACCGGGAAAATGCGTGTCTGCATGCCGCTACCCAAAATAAAGTAGCGGTTGCCTTCGCGCCGGAAATGGTAGCCATACGCGCGCCGCAACGTTTCCAGTGCTTCCGGCACGGTCACACCCTTGAGCTGCAGAGAAACCTGTCCACTGACGTCCGGGTGCAGCACGATATTATAGGGCGTGCCTTCCACCAGGCTCAGAAACACCTGGCGCGCCGGCGCGTTGCTGACCGACAGATCGAAACGTGTCTCGAGCGGGCCGCCGCGGCCTTCCGCTTGGCGGGCACCGTATCCCGGCAGCAGCGCCTGACTCACCTCGGCCGGCACAGCGGCCTTGGCGTCGCTCTTGCCGGTCTTCTCGATCTCGCTGTCGATGTCTTTGGTCGTGTCGCTGTGCCAACGATACGGATTGGTCATGCCGCAGGCCGACAACAGCACGAACGTCAGCAGCAGCATGCAGCGCAGCATCGGTAGTTTCAAATCAGGTTCAGGGTAAGTCGGCATGGGGCTAGTTCTCGGGTTTGGGGGTGGCATTGGTGTCGCGCGATATATAGCGCGGCACCAAGCGTAATGTGAGTTCGCCTCCGGCGCGTTTCACCACGACTTCATGCGGCTGAATGGCGGCAACCGTGGCATCACCGATGCGCTCGCCGACGGCGAGTGTCTGGCCATTGATCACCGCCAGGCGCCGCTGCGGCGCGATCAGCACCGATTGCAACACCAGGCCATGCACACCGGTGGCCACGCCGTCGCCACCGCCCAGGGCGGAATACGGACGCGTCGGATCGGGCAGGCCGTGGAACACATCGGCGGCACGCGCCGGCGACACACTTGCAAGCCCGAGACCCAGTCCCATCGCCAGCACGAAGTATAGAGAATACATATCCCATCTACTCCAAGAATCGTGCCAGTTATTCATGACCAGCGTCTTCATACACCGATCCAGGCCTTGTCCAGGCTCAGGGTGTAGAGGGTCAAGGTTGCGTGGGTCACTGGATAGCGCTCGGTCTCGAGCTTCACCTCTCCCCACATCACCCGCCAGTTAAGATGCTCGAGTGTATTCAGATAGCGCGCGATGTCCGCATAGCGCCCCCTCACCTGCAAGCGCAAACCGTGCCGGTATACCGCTGGACCGACTGCCCCACCCGCGGCCACTGGCTTGTCACTGTCTGCAAGCGGTATCGCCTCGGCCGCCAGGTTCTCGACCTTCACCAACTGGAGGGCACTGTTTGCACGCAGCATGGTGTGCACGAGCTTGGTCATTTCACGCGGGTCGACCAGGCCACGCGTGATGTCGGCGGACGAGACTTCCAGTTCGGCATAGCGCTTGTTCAGGTCCGCGAGCCGCTGGCGCAGCACGACATCCGGGTCCTCGGTGTTTTCCCGGACAATGCGCGCGATCTGGTCATTGATGGTGTTGAGCTGGCCGAGCTGGACGCCGATCTGCTTCTCCAGCTGCTTTTGCTGGATGCGCAGGCCCGGGAACAACACTTGATCGGCGAGCAGGAACAGTGCCACCAGCAATGATACGAACAGGATCGTGCGCTCGCGCAACGACATGGCATCGATACGCGCGCCGAGGCGTTTGATGGGTTCCGGCATGGCCATTTTCATTTCTGCTTCTCCACCGGCTTGCTGCGCACTTCGAAATTGATATAGGGCTCCAGAACCGCATCGGTATGTTTGTCGGCGTCGGCGGAAATGCGCACCGGGCGCGTTATCTGGAAGATTTCAAACTCCTGGCCGGCGAGCGATTTCTCACTCGCCAGACGTTTTAAGTAACTCGGCACCAGTTCCGGCGAGTGGGTGCGGCCGGCCAGCACCACCGAATTGCCGGCGCCGCTGAGGGTAAGGCCGGTGATCCACAGCCCGGCCGTCGACTGACGCGCCAGCGCCAATAATGTATCCGAATAACCGGCACTGCTTTTAAAGAGGTCGCGCCGCGCCATGTTGCGGATGACTTCTACCGCTTCGATACGGCGTTCCAGATCGCGCACCTGCTGATCAAGACGCAGATTGGCACGACGCGTCGGCAGCTTGGTGCTCGCGTCATTCAGGCGTGCCAGCGCGGCCACATACTGGGCATTGATATCCTGCTGCTGGGCACGCAGGTCGTGGGTGCGCCACGCGGCATAACCGTACATCAGGACAACGCCGGTGAGCACGATCAGCCCGGCCTGCAACATGGTAGCGGCCGAAAATTTCTTCTCTTCCTTGCGGAAGATCGGGTGATAGAGATTGACCTGCTGGCTCACAGCGTCTTTACCTCTTGGCGCAAGGCGGCGCCAATGGTGGTGAGGCAGCGCGCCTGCAGCGCCGGGGTCAATTCCACGTCGCTGTCCAGTAACTGGCTAAGATCCATGCTGCCGACCGCGGCATTGAGATTGGCGCGCAGGTAATCCACGAAACCCGGAACTGGTTCAGCCAGCGGTGCGAGCACCAAGTACCGGATTGGCGCCTCGCGGAAATGGCTCTCGAAATAATCGAGCGAGCGCTGTATCTCAAGCACGATATGATCGAAATACATGGCTGGATCGGCGGCCGTGCGCAACGACTCATGGCCGATGTTGAGCGCACGGCTGAGATAGATGTAACCCTGGCGGGTAATGGTGACGAGGCCGCTCTTTTCCTGTAACGACAGCAATGCGACCCCGTCCGTGTCCTCCGGCAACAGCGCGGCCAGGTTACGCTGGGCGAGTTCGGGGATGTCAATCACATCCAGTCCGATTCCGGCCTCGGTGAGCAGATCGACGCGCCGCTGGATGGCCTCATTGCGCGCCGCGACCGTGTACATTTCACGCGACTTGGCGCCGGGCGCCGCGCCCGGCAGGTCGAACACGTCGAGGGTCGCGTCGTTGATGTGAAAATCGATCAGGTCCTTGATCTTCCAGCGCAGCGCCTGTTTGAGCTCGTCCGGACCGACGTCCGGTGCTTCGGTCAGCAATAGCTGGTAATCGCCCTCGGCCATAACTGTGGTGCAGCGCGCGCGCTTGAGGCCGTGTTGCGAGGCAAGCTGGGCGAGGGTTTTGGCTTCTTCACCGACCTGGACTGCCTGGAATTCGCAGGCCATCAGGCGCGGGCGGCTGCCCCCCTGGCGATCGACACGCGCCAGACAGACTCCTCCCACCTGTAAGCCGAGGGCGGCTAAATCCGTGCGTGCGGCTTGGTTTTTCAGAAAGCTGAACAGATTCGACCCCTTTCCCGGTGTGGTGCCCATTGCCTGCCCCGATCACTCAGCGGGACAGGGACAAATTATTTTTAAAGTATAGATCAAGGTTTCCAAAGTAACTGCCTGTTGTCAATAGATTTTCACAAGTTAATTCCGCCTCCACAGCCAGGCTGTCTTGTAACCAAACCGGGCAGGCAAAGCAGCCTGACCCGGAAACCTTGACTAGGGAATGATCTCCTGCCAGTCGATCCGGGGGGAGCCCAGATTGACCACGAACCAGGCGACCGTGGCATTGCCGCTGTCAGAATTAGAATCCCGTTCAAACTGCAGGTTCGAAGTTGAGGTGAGGGCGGCCGTGATCGACGTGTCGTCGAGGTACCCGTTCCCGTTGCCGCCGCCGCTCACCGAGATTATCGGAAAGCTGCGGTTGGGCACGATCGCCGGTGCGAGTCCCACATTCGCCGTATTATTGTTGTTGGCGAGCGTGGTGGTGCCTCGCTGAACCGTAGTGCCGTCGTTGAGGGTTACAACAAACCAGGCGATGTCCATGTCATTGTTATTGTCGACACGGGTAAAAGTCAGGGTGGTGGCGTTGGTCAGCTCCCCCCGTATCTGGTAATACTCCTCCCGGCCACCGGTATTGCGGTCCGCGCGTCGGGAAAAGACCAGAAACGTTTTGGTCGTATCAACCGCGGCGATTGTGGCCGTAGCCGTGGTCCAGTTGTTGTTGATAGTCGTCAACCCGGCTTGCACCGTGGCGTCCTGCATCTGGATCACCTGCCAGGCGACTAAAACGTCTTCTTCCCCACTATCCTCATCGCGTGAGAGCTCGAGAGTGGTGGGCGAGCTGAGGTGCGCGCGAATCGTCCAGATTTCGTCGCGGTTCGAGCTGTCTTCTCTAAATCGCTCACTGATCAGCACGAAGCTCCGGGTCAGGTCCACGGCCGTCGGCAGCGTGACAATGAAGTTGTGTGGTGCCGGATTTGGCTGGTTTTGGGGGATGGTGGCCACCCCGCGCTGCACGGCAATGCCGCTGGTGAATTCGACGACGTGCCACTGAACGATATTATCGCTGTCCCCGTCGATCGACCTGATCTGCAGGTTCGTGGCGCTGGTGAGCTCGCAGGTCACGCGCTGGTCCGGGTCGCCATCGTCGGTCCGGTTGTTGCACAAAACGAAAGTCCTGCCCATATCGACCGCCGTCAGTGCCACGTTGCGTGTCGCCGGGTTCATCGCGATCGAGCCGGACTGAACGTTCTTGACCGTGGTCGCCGCCTCCAGCGTGCGCTGGGCGATGTTGGTGGCGCCCACGGAGCGGATCAGGCACTGGTTCTGGTTGACCGCGGTACCGGCCGGGTGGGTTGCCGGTGTGGGCGAGCCGACCACGCCGCGCGTCGCGCCGGTGAAGCAGGGCGCGGCGCCGGGGGCGCAGCTGGCGGCGTCCGAAGATAGGCCGGCGTAGTTGATTTCCTCGTTCGCGATCGCGATGCGCCCGTGCGGCGCGAACCCGGCGATGGACGCGACCGGCACGATGCTGCTCGCGGCGGTGAGACCCGCGGTCAGCGTGGTCGCCGCCGGCTTATAGGTCGCGGCGGTCAGCGCGAAACTTCCCGAACCGAGCGGCTGCGTCAGGTCGAAGCCGGGTGAATTGCAGGCCGTGCCGCTGCGATAACGATAGCCCCCGGTTTCCAGCCCGCTTTCCGCCAGGAACAGGGCCTCGACGCTCAGGTTCTGGGTGCTGCTGTCGTGCACGTCGGTGGCGGCCATCTGGTGGGCGATCACCAGCACCACGCCCAGCATAAACAGCAGGAACAGCACCGCCATCAGCGCCACCACACCGCGTTGGCGTGCCAACCGGGAATGGTTCATAAGCGGTTCCTCATGGCTATACGGGTGCGCTGTTGCGCCGCGCCGCTGTTCGGGTCGGTGAGTGTGAGATTCACGTCGACATAGGCGACGTTGGCGGGGGTCACGCCGACGTTACTGTTGTTGATGTCGAAATACTCGAATTGCAGGCCGTTCACGGCCAGCTGGTCGGTGAGCGTGGCGCTCATGGCGGGTGTGCTGTATTGCAGGGTCGCGAGCGGCGGCGCGGAAGTGATGGTTACCACGGTGGCATCGATCTTGGTGAATTGCAGCGAGGTGGCCCCCATGACGATCGTGTAGGCACCACCGGTGTATTGCATGTCGCGGATTTCGCGCGCCATGCGCTCGGTGGCATAACGCAGCTTGGTAAGCGTCACCAGGTTGGACTGGTTGGTTTCGTAGGCGCGAAAACTGTTGATCAGCAGCGGGATCGAGGTCGCGGCAAGAATCCCGATCACCACGATGACCATGACCAGCTCGATGAGCGTAAAACCGGCGCTGCGTCTAGTTCTGCGGCGGCGCGCGCACGGTTGCATTTTGCGGAGCTGACTGGACATGTCTTAGAAATTCACCAACAGGAGATCGTTGACGGCCATCGGGACGCCGTTGCGCGTCACGGTGACGACGACCTGTTTGCAGGAATTGGCCAAGGCCGACGGACATGGGGCGGCCCCGGATGCGTCGGTCACGATATCGGTTACCGCGTAGCCCGCGAGCACCGGCAAGCCCGCGCACGTGCCGCTCGCGATCGGACCAAAACCGACCGCGGGATCGCGCCGCTGCGCCAGCACCCGCTCGCTGCACTGCTGGGCAAGCTGGGAGGCGGTCTGGGCACCCTCGCTCACATCCAGCGAGCGCGGCAACTGGCTGAACGTTGTGGTGAGAAACGCACTCGCGACACCAAGCGCGACGATGATCATTATGAGTTCGATCAGACTGAATCCGCGTGCGGGGCGCATGTTCAGTTCACAAAACCGGTGAGTCGTAACACGGTAACAGTCGAGGTCTGGGTGCCGCCGGTGAGCGTATAGATGGTGTTGGCGTTGAGTAAGGCGCCACCTGCTACGGGACGGCCGAGGGCGTCGATATCGAGCGCCGCGCCGGCCACGGTCACGCTATTTTCCAGCGTACGACTGAAGGCCGGGTTACCCGTCGTATCGGTGACGGCCGGATCGTTGACGGGAGCCACGCCATTACAAGGTGGCGTGACGCTGGCCGAGGCACAGGTCACACTATAACTGGCACCTGCCGGAGTCAGTCGCAAGGTCTGACCCCAAGTCATTGCCAGTCTCTGCATGTGGCGGATGTCGCGCGCCAGGTGATCGGCCTCGATGCTGACCGTGATCTCGGTGGGCTGATAATAACGCACCATACCCATCGTGCCGAGCACCGCCACGACCAGCAGGACGATAACCAGCTCGACCAAGGTAAATCCTTGCATCCGTCTGCGCACATCACACATGGCTGACCGCTGTCGCTCCCTTGCAAACAAAAAAGCGGGATGCCGTTTCACCGGACATCCCGCTTGGTTCACCTCACTACCCGTCACCTGCTGGCGACGGGTAGTGAGGCCTTTAAAGAACGGCAGCCCAGGTCGCAGTACCAACACCGCCTATGCCGCTCGTGCAGTCCGCAGCAGCAGCACCGGCGGAGTTGAGCAACGGCACGTTCACGCCCGCCCCACCCGACCCCGGAACCTTCGCGACACCCAAGACGCAGGTTGCGCCTGGAATCTCGGCAACAACTTCAGCACCAGTCGGCGCACCCTTTTTGCGTGCCGCACCGATCGCCACTGCCGACGCCACGCTACTGCGTGCTCCCCCAACAGCGGCGGCCTGCGCGTCCGTCGTCATATCAAAGTATCGCGGCACCGCCACTGCGGCCAGAATGCCGAGGATGACAATGACCATTACCAGTTCAATCAGGGTAAAACCGCTTTGCTGCCTGTTCATAATGTGTTCTCCTTAAGTTAACTTGAAATTACTAACGTTTCGTTCGACCGGACAACCTCAGCAGTTGGCCAGAATCACCGCTGACGTCAGTGGTGCACTGAATACCGGTGCCGTGTTCGGACCGGTCGGACTCCTATAACTGATTTGACAGGTGCCCGGAACCGCCGCGCCGGTTGCCTGAAGGGTAATGAGCTGGTTGGCGCCGGCGCCGCCGGCGGAAATGACGAAACCATCGTTCGCGAAAATCTGCGCGGCGGCGATGATTCCGGCGGCGTTGGCTGTGGGATACTGGTTGAGCAGGGTGATGTTCGCGCCCTCCATACTGAGCGTCGTCGCCGTGTTCGGAAGACTGCGGGCCAGCGCGGCACCGTGGCCGATGGCAGCGGCGGATTTCATGGCGCCGAGCGCGGCGTTCAATTTGGCTCCGCGTGCATCGGCCTGTAGCGAAACATAACGCGGCAGGGCCATGGCGGCGAGAATGCCCAGAATGACCAGCACGATCACCAGTTCGATCAAGGTAAAGCCTGCGGACTTCTGCATCGGTTTCATTTCCGTCATGACCTCAATACTCCAGTCGTTGATCAAGTTGCCTAAACCTACGGCCCCCATCGGTAGGCCCGTACGGTCTCCAACCGCACATTCTGAATCGCGTCTCCGGTGTCAAACCGGCCGTTGCGATTCCGATCCTCATACACCGGAACTAGCAAGAAGCGTGCCTCAGCCGGTGGCCCGAAACCGCCGAAAAACATATCCGCGTTCCGTACCCGGTAAACGAGCATTCGGCTCGTACGATCGAAGTACCACTCACCGCCTTCGACCGCCGCACTCTCGTCACCGGCCTGAACGCCCCGGAAGTTGCGCGGCAGCTCGGACAGCAAGTCCATCGGGTTGCTATCCGCGAGCGCCGCAATTCCCGGGAGGTCGCTCCTGGCTACAAGACTAGCAACCTTTATGCCAACTGCACTTCTTAAGCTCCCCACGAAATATTCAAGGCCCACCCGTTCGGCATCGGCCTGAATGGCCCAGATTCGATTGAGCGCCACAGCCGACAGGACAGCGAGCAGCACCAAAACAATGGAAAGTTCCACCGCACTGAGACCGGTCTGCGGCCGATGTGGGTCGCGAAACTGCCCCTTTGCGTCACATCCGGACACGCGCTTTCCCTTGTGAATTCATAGGTTAGATACAGCAGTTTGTCCAGAATCTTCGGATTGCGGATGAATCTGCCGCGCCGGGTAACGCCTTGGCTACTTGGCGCGAAACGCCTGGGCCATGTCCCACATGGGCAGAAACACGCCAAGCGCCAGCACCAGAACCAGGCCGCCCACCGCGACCAGCAGGATCGGTTCGATGGAACTGCTCAGGTTCTTGAGGTCGTAGTCCACCTCGCGTTCGTAATATTCGGCCACTTCCGTGAGCAGGGTATCGACCGAGCCCGACTCTTCGCCGACCGAGATCATCTGCAATACCAGTGGCGGGAACATGCCGGTGGCCGCCGCTGTGCGGGTAATGGTCTCGCCGCGTTCCAGTCCGTCGCGCATTTGCAGGATGCGGGTCGAGATGTATTCGTTGTCCACGGCATTGCTGATGACGGTCATGCCCTGCACTACCGGCACACCCGAGTGCATGGTCATGGACAGCGCGCGCGCGAAACGCCCGAGGCTGGCCCGGTAGATAATCCCGCCAATGACCGGGAATAGGAGCTTGAGCCGGTCCCAGCGGTAACGGCCATCGGGAGTTTGAATATACAGGCGCGCGCCCACCACCCCGCCCACCAAACCAATCGCCATCCAGTACCAGTTCTGCAGCGTGAAATTCGAGAAACCAATGAGAATGCGCGTCGGCAGCGGCAAGGCCACCTTGAGATTGCCATACACTTTAGCAAAGGCCGGAATCACGAAGATGTTCACAATGAGCAGGGCGATGCCCATGGCGATGAGCACGAATACCGGATAACGAATCGCCTGTTTGAGGCGATCGCGGGTATCTTTTTCACGATCGAAATAGTCGGCCAGCTGCGCAAAGGCCTCGGGCAGACTGCCGGTGTTTTCACCGACGCTGATCAGGCTGACAAACACCGGTGGAAACACCTCGGCGTGCCGTTTGACAGCGCCGGTCAGATCGAGACCGGCATCCAGTCCGTCGATGAGACTGCCAATCACCTTGGCCAGTGCCTGGTTCTGGGTTGTCTCGCGCAGGCCGCGCAGCGCTTGCATGATCGGTACACCGGCCTTGAGCAGGGTGTACATCTGCCGGCAGAAAAAAATCTGGTCGACAATCCGCACGCGTCCTTCGTTCCACTGCAGGCGCAGGCCCTGCAAGGCTCCAAACACGTCGCGACGCACATCCTCTGCGTGGATGTCGATCGGGGTGATGCCATTATTGAATAACTGGGTGGCGACGACATCGATCGAGGCGCCATCCATGCGGCCGTTCACGGACTCGCCGCGTCGATTGCGCCCGGTGTACTGAAACTGTGGCACCGGTCAGTCCTCGAGTCCGAAGGTGGCGCGCAGGACCTGGTCCATGGTCGTCTGCCCGCGCGCCGCAAGCTGCATCGCGCTCTGGCGCAGGCTTTGGTAGCCAGGTTGAGCGCGCACCGCTTCACCGAACGCCACCGGGTCGCCGTGGTGGAGGGACGCGGCCATGCTATCGTCGATTTCGATCAGTTCGTAGACGCCGATACGGCCCTGATAGCCACTGT
>Ga0209706_10002565_pt1 | contig 10031 bp, 8 predicted proteins | sample PPLLaktember2015_6_FD_187263 | JGI IMG/M metagenome (GOLD analysis project Ga0209706, IMG submission 187263) | Freshwater sediment microbial communities from Prairie Pothole Lake near Jamestown, North Dakota, USA - PPLs Lake P8 Core (1) Depth... | ecosystem: Environmental > Aquatic > Freshwater...
ATTTTCTGCATCTACGTAGCGGTGGGTCAGAAGAAATCAACCGTGGCCCAGGTCGTGGATGTGTTGCGGCGGCACGGGGCCATGGAATACACGACGGTCGTCGCAGCCTGTGCGAGTGACCCGGCCACCCAGCAGTATATCGCCCCCTATTCGGGCTGCGCCATCGGCGAATATTACAGGGACAGGGGCAAGCACGCCCTGATCATCTACGATGACCTCTCGAAGCAAGCGGTTGCCTACCGACAGGTTTCTCTGCTTCTGAGGAGGCCGCCTGGACGAGAAGCTTTCCCGGGCGATATCTTCTACAACCACTCCCGGCTTCTTGAAAGGGCCGCCAAATTGAACGACACGCTCGGAGGAGGGTCACTGACGGCTCTTCCCATTATTGAAACTCAGGCAGGCGACGTGTCCGCCTACATCCCGACCAACGTGATTTCCATTACGGATGGACAGGTGTACCTGGAACCGGGCCTCTTCTTTTCCGGCATGAGGCCGGCCATCAACGTGGGGCTCTCCGTGTCCCGTGTGGGAGGATCCGCTCAAACCAAGGCCATGAGAAAGGTTGCCGGCAGCCTTCGTCTGGACATGGCTCAGTACAGAGAGCTGGAGGCCTTTGCCCAGTTCGGAAGCGACCTGGACAAGGCAACGCAGCGGCAGATCAACCGGGGACGCAGGCTGGTGGAAATCCTGAAACAGCCCCAGTACCAGCCCATGTCTGCAGAAAAGCAAGTGATGATTCTTTTTGCAGGAGCCTTCGGATACCTTGACGAAGTTCCGGTCGATTCGGTGAGCGAATACGAAAAGCAGATGCTCGAATTTGTGGCAACGAGACAACCGGAGATCTTAAAGGAGATTAAGGAAAAAGCGATCATCAGCGATGAGCTGGAAGGGAAAATGAAAAAGGCCCTGGACCAATTTAAAGGGATGTTCCAGCCCACTGCTAAAGTGTAGCGTTTAAGGGGAGTCGATGGCCACACTAAGAGATATCAAACAGAAAATTTCTGGAGTCAGAAAGACCAAGCAGATTACCCGGGCCATGAACATGGTAGCAGCGGCCAGGCTCCGGAGCACGCAGACGAAAATGGAGAATTTCGGGCCCTATGCTCGGAAGTTTTCGGAAGTCCTGGGCAACCTGGCCGGACAGATCAACACGGACGTTCATCCACTCCTGAGCAAACGGGAAAAGATCTCCAAGGTGGAGCTTCTTCACTTCACGGCCGACAGAGGCCTGTGCGGGAGCTTCAACATGAACTCCATAAACAAGGCGGAGAAATGGATCAAGGAGCAGGGCTCCAAAGGCGTGGATGTTGGTCTCACCCTGGTGGGCAAGAAAGGGAGAGACTACTTCAAGCGAACAAAGGCTCCGGTGACCGCCGCCCACACCAATATCTATGGAACTGCAGATATATCCTTTGTGAACAAGATGACCGCCGGCTTTATCCAGCGGTTCATGGCAGGGGAGATCGACGAAGTCTATGTGCTTTTTTCCCGCTTCCTGAGCATGGCAAGGCAGGAACCCACCCTATTGAAACTGATCCCCATTGAACCTCCGAAACAGGAAGGGGCCGAGGGTGGAAAGGTGGATTATCTTTATGAACCATCCTCGGAGCAATTGCTGGTGGACCTGCTTCCCAAGCATGTCAGTGTGCAGATTCTGAACGCTTTTCTTCAGCAGGAAACGAGCGAGCATGCGGCGCGAATGGCCGCCATGGACAATGCGACCAAGAACTGCTCAGAGCTGATCGGCAGCCTGACGCTGATCTACAACAAGGCCAGGCAGGCTGCAATTACTGCGGAACTCATGGACATCGTGGGCGGTGCCGAAGCGCTGCGAGGCGCATGAGAACTGTTCAAGGTACAAGGCAAGAATAGCAGGGAGCGGATAGCAGAGAGTAAGATAGAAAAATCTTTAGGGGTTGTCCTTTACTCCGCGCTCTAAGCTCTGTGCTCTAAGCTCTATGCTTCTTTAGAAAGGGAGGTTTCGATCAAGTCATGAGTGATGGCAAAGTCATTCAGGTTATGGGCCCTGTGGTGGATGTGGAGTTTCCGGAAGGAGATCTGCCCCTTATTTTTACCGCACTCCATGTAACAAATCCTACAATCGATAACACGCCGGACAATCTGGTTATTGAAGTGGCCCTGCACCTGGGCGACAACGTGGTCCGCACGATCGCCATGGACACGACCGACGGACTGGTGCGGGGCATGAAAGTGAAAAACACGGCAAAACCGATCATGATGCCTGCAGGGGACATCATCCTCGGCCGGGTTCTCAATGTGGTGGGCAGGCCGGTCGACGGCTTAGGCCCTGTGAATGCAAATGAATTCCTGCCGATCCATCGCCATGCCCCCTCCTTTGTGGAGCAAGACACATCGGTCAAAGTCCTTGAAACCGGCGTCAAAGTCATTGACCTCCTTATCCCTTTCCCCCGTGGCGGCAAGATGGGCATGTTTGGAGGAGCGGGTGTGGGCAAGACCGTGGTCATGATGGAGATGATTCACAACATCGCCATGGAACACGGCGGGATCAGCGTTTTTGCCGGCGTGGGAGAGCGAACCCGAGAGGGAAACGATCTTTATCTGGAGATGAAGGAATCGGGCGTCATCAACAAAGCTGCCTTGATCTACGGACAAATGACGGAGCCGCCCGGCGCAAGGGCCAGGGTGGCGCTCTCGGCACTGACTGCTGCCGAATACTATCGAGATGTCCAGAATCAGGACGTGCTTCTCTTCATTGACAACATCTTCCGATTCACTCAGGCCGGATCCGAAGTGTCCGCGCTCCTCGGACGAATTCCTTCGGCCGTGGGTTATCAACCGACCCTGGGAACAGACCTTGGCGAGCTTCAGGAAAGAATCACTTCCACGAACAAGGGGTCCATTACTTCCGTGCAATGCGTTTACGTGCCTGCGGACGATTTGACCGACCCTGCACCGGCCACCACCTTTGCCCATCTGGATGGGACCGTGGTGCTTTCAAGACCCATTGCCGAGCTCGGTATCTATCCTGCAGTGGATCCGCTGGATTCCACCTCCAGGATTCTTGATCCCAACATCCTGGGGGAAGAGCACTACAGGGTGGCCCGCCAGACCCAGCAAATTCTTCAGAAGTACAAAGACCTCCAGGACATCATCGCCATCTTAGGGATGGATGAACTCTCTGACGAAGACAAGCTGGTGGTTGCCAGGGCAAGGAGGATACAGAGGTTTCTGTCCCAACCGTTCAACGTGGCCGAGGCATTTACAGGAAGGAAAGGACGTTATGTGCCTGTCGCGGAGACCGTGAGAGGGTTTCGGGAGATTATCGAAGGAAAACATGACGATCTTCCCGAAGCGGCATTCTACATGGTAGGTTCCATTGACGAGGTCAAGGAGCAGGCAGAGAAAATGGCTGCGGCGGCCTAACGAAGGATAGATTAGGTTATGGATAAGCTCCATCTGGAAGTCGTGACGCCCGCTAGGGTAGTGCTCGAAAAAGACGTGGACAGTGTGGTTGCGCCCGGCAGCGAAGGGGAATTCGGCGTCTTACCGGGCCATGTGTCGTTCCTTTCAGGAATTGTTCCTGGTGAATTGCGCTACACCGCGGGTTCTGAGAAAGAGGCCCTGTCCGTGACCGCGGGTTTTGCGGAGGTGTTCAGGAACAAGGTTTCGATCCTCGTGGACGCAGCCGAGAGAGCGCCTGAAATCGATGTGGAGAGAGCCAAGAAAGCCATGGAAAGGGCCAAAGAGCGGCTTGCCCGTGATCGAGCAGACAAAGAAATCGATTTTGCCAGGGCAGAGGCTGCTCTCAGGAGGGCTGTGGCCAGGCTGAAAATCGCTCAGAAGAGCGTGTAATACAAAGCACCTCAAACGGGGATAGAAAATCAAAAAAGACAAGCATAAGCTTGTCTTTTTTATTGACTTCTCTCCTCTACACGATAGTATGGATCCTACTGTCAGCAATAAGGATCTTGGTGATTTCGGCGGAGCCAGTGAAGGGGTGCCATGTTTAAGACAGAGGAAACGGATCAGTTTCAAGTTCTTGAAGCAAGAGTGGATTCTCTAATAAAATTCGCTAGCTCACTCAAGCAAGAAAAGGAATCTTTGATTGAAAAACTCCACATTCAGGAGGGAAAGATCGCTGATCTGATCAGTGAACTTGACAATCTGAAGGGTTCAAGAGACAAAGCGAAGCAGAGAGTTCTTGCGTTGTTGGACAAACTTGAGCAAATCGACATAACACATTAAAATCGTGCGGGTTGCCGTGCGTTTTGCTTTTGTGTGAAACGGCTTTGCTGGGGAGCATGATGGAGCCTGTTAAAGTCAAAATCCGCAACGCTGAGTACCTTGTTCAGGGTGGAGACGACGAAAAGCAGGTACAAAGGATTGCGGATTATGTCAACGACAAGCTGAAAGAGATAGAGCAGGGAGCCGAAGGGCTGTCGGAAAAGAGAACGGCGATTCTCGCAGCGCTCGATATAGCGGGCGATTATTTCCAGGTTCTGAAAGAGAAGGAAGACCTGCTTTCAAGGTTGAGGCAGAAAACGACGTCCCTGATTCGATCGATTGACTCGATCACTGGGCCTTCTAAAATACGATGAGATCACTCTTTTTCTGTCCCTTGATTAGGGAAGAAAGGGGTGGTTTTGTTGAAACATATACGACCTGCTTGGATATTAGGACCGGAAGAAGTGAGAAGAGGAAAAGTTGACTAGTAAGGCACTATGGAAACGAGCCTTTTAACATATCGTTTAGAATGCACTCCCATGCTCCCTTCGGGGAGCATTGACGATAAAAGGCTGTGCGTGAATGATCTCTTGAACTCTCCATCAAGGGGTTTTGACCTGTTTCTTTGTTTCCCTCAGTCGCTTTATTTTCCTCCTTATTCCTCTTTCCTTCTCTAGTCGTCGCTCCAAGGACAGACCTGAACACAGGTTTTAGCCAGCAGACCTCTCGCTTTGTTCGGAAGTGATGCAAGGTTTGCTGCGATATCAATATACAGAGGATGGCCAGATATGTCTTGGATTCAAATCTTAGGCGTCTTTGTTGTGGGGACTCTCATGGGCCTTCTGGTGGGATTCTGGGCTCGAAAGAGGGTCGTTGAAAGGCAGTATGACTCTATACGGAACTATTCGAAAAAGATCATAAACGAGGCCCACAAAAGGGCCAAGGCTCTGAAAAGGGAAACTGCCATCAGGGCTAAGGATACCCTCTATCAGATGCAACTGGAGTTTGACAGGGAGACCAAAGAGAAAAAAGAGCAAATGGCGGCCCAGGAGAAGCGGCTTTTTCACAAAGAAGAAAACCTGGATAAGAAAATCGAGCAGTCTGAGCAAAAGGAGAAAAGGCTAACCAAAAAAGAAAAAGATATTGAGACGTTGGAAGAGGACATAAAGACTAAGCACGCCCAGCTTGAGGAAATGATCGTGAACCAGAGAAGAGAGCTTGAAAGGCTGGCAGGACTTTCCAGCGAAGAAGCCAAGGCGTTGCTCATAGGGTCCCTGGAGGAGGAGGCTAAGGCGGATGCTGCAAAGCTCATGCGCAGGATTGAGAACGAAACGAGAGAGGCGGCCCAGCGAAAGGCTCAGGAGATCCTAGGGCTGGCTATCAAGAGGTATGCGGGCGACTATGTGGCGGAGAGGACCGTGTCCGTGGTGAGCCTGCCCAACGAGGAAATGAAAGGCCGGATCATTGGACGAGAGGGGCGAAACATTCGGGCAATTGAAGCAGCCACAGGCATTGACGTGATCATTGACGATACGCCGGAAGCGGTCATTCTCTCCGGTTTCAACCCGGTACGCCGTGAAGTGGCGAAAATCGCATTGGAGCGATTGATTGAAGACGGCAGAATCCACCCTGCCCGCATCGAGGAAATGGTGGAGAAGGTGAACAAGGAGATCGAGGCGGGCATTAAAGAGGCGGGAGAGCAGGCTGCCTTTGACCTGGGAGTCCATGGCATGGACCCGGAGATCATCAAACTGGTGGGCCGACTCAAGTACCGTACCAGTTTTGCCCAAAACGTTTTTCTCCATTCCATAGAGGTGGGATTCCTTTGCGGGGTCATGGCCTCTGAACTCGGCCTGAATGTCAAACAGGCCAAACGGGCGGGGTTGCTTCACGATATTGGGAAGGCGGTGGACCACGAGGTTGAAGGCCCTCACGCGTTGATCGGTGCGGAGATTGCAAAGAAATACAATGAGTCTCCTCAGGTGATTCACGCGATTGCGGCGCATCATGAAGAGGTGCCGCCGGAGTCCGTTCTTGCGGTGCTGGTCCAGGCTGCGGACACCCTGTCTGGGGCCCGGCCGGGCGCGCGTCAGGAGATGCTGGAATCATACGTGAAGAGACTGGATGATCTGGAAAAGATCGCTACCTCCTTCGGAGGGGTGACCAAGTCCTATGCCATTCAGGCGGGCCGCGAAATCCGGATCATGGTGGAGGGAAAAATCGTAGGGGACGATCAAGCTTTCGTTCTCTGCCGCGATATTGCAAAAAAAATTGAAAAGGAATTGACCTATCCCGGGCAGATCAAGGTCACGGTGATCCGGGAGACCCGTGCGGTTGAGTACGCGAGATAGCGGCAATTTCAATTGTATTGCCTCGCGGTCCCTGGTAGTGTCAAGGCAAAGCTTTCCCATGGCACCCTTGAACTCTTGAGTTCCGGGAGACAGGCTCCAGGGGGAGCGTTTTTGGGATGGATAGAATTCTGTACGATAAAAAAGGGGAAGCGGTGGCCTATATTGCCACGGACCAGCGCGAGGTTATCTTTCTCTGGGACGGGCAAGCGGTTGCGTACCTTTGTGAAGAAGACCATCTCTACGGCATCAGCGGCCGCCACCTTGGGCGGTTTATCGATGACATCGTGTATGATCAAGAGGGAGCAAGGATTGGATTCACCGCCAGAAGCTGTCCGGTAGCCATCGGCAGAAGACGGCCCAAGGGCAAGAGATCAGTTGTGCCCGAATTGAAACCGCGATGGGCTGCACCCCCTCTGCCCAAGCTGACCTTTCGTGAATCCGCTCAGGCGCTGGCGGATTTCCTGAACGAGGGAAGAGTCCTTTAGGAGCGATCCGGCAGGGAGTCTTCCGATCCGGCCGGCCATGACACTTCCGCCCGAACAAACCTGCCTGCCAGCCCTTTCTTTCTTGTGACCCAAGAGGCTGAAAGACTCATGACCCAAGAAGAAAAAGTCCTTTACCTGGTGGATGGGAGTTCCTACATCCATCGAGCCTATCATGCGGTGAGGAATCTCTCGAACTCCAAGGGCCTTCCGACGAATGCGATCTTCGGGTTTTCCCGAATGCTTCTTAAACTCCTCGGAGACAAGAAACCCTGTCAATTGGCCGTTGTGCTTGATGCGAAAGGCCCAACCTTCAGGCATGCGCTCTATGACGAGTACAAGGCAACGAGGCCCCCTGCCCCCGAAGACTTGGTCGCTCAGTTTCCCTACATACGGTCTGTCGTGCAGGGACTGGGTTTGGCGATGATTGAAAAAGAAGGCTATGAGGCGGACGACATCATTGGTACCCTGGCAAGAGTGGGAGAGGAAGAGGGTTACAAAGTCGTTGTCGTGAGCGGAGACAAGGATTTCCGGCAAATCATCTCTCCCTCGGTCGCGCTCTGGGATACCATGAAGGACAGGGTCACAACCTACGACAGTTTCATGGAAGAGTACGGGCTGGAACCCGAGCAAATGATCGATGTCATGGGTCTCTCTGGGGACAGCTCGGACAACATCCCTGGAGTCCCCGGTGTGGGCGAGAAGACGGCGATAGAGCTTGTGAGACAGTTCGGAACTCTGGAAAAGGTGCTGGAGAATGCCGAGCACCTCAGAAAGGCCAAACTCAAGGAAAGCCTGGCTCAAGCCCGTGAGGATGCTCTCCTGAGCAAAAAGCTGGTGACCCTGGATCTGCATGTGCCTCTGAAGTGCCACGTTGAAGACCTCAGGATCGGTCCTTTAAATCGGAAGAAACTCGGGGAGATTTTTCGGGAACTGGAATTCAAGGATCTCTGGGAGCGGTTTGCGCCGCAAGAGGACACCGGGAAAAGGGATTTCAGGTTGTGTCTTTCTGAAGAAGAGCTTTACGCGGTGGTGGACCGGATCAGACAGCACCAATTGGTTTCTCTGCGTTTGGAAACCTCGGCTGAGGACCCCTTGAGAGCGGAGGTGGTGGGCCTGTCTGTTTCCTGGGACGAAGGCGAGGCGGCTTATGTGCCCTTGAGTCATTCTTATCTGGGTGTTCCTCGCCAACTGGGAGTCCCCGAGGGGGTCGGGATCTTGAAGACGGTTCTGGAAGAGAACTCCATTGCGAAAGTGGGGCAGGACATCAAAGCCCAGGCTTTGGCGCTGCGTCGTCATGGCGTCTTCATCGAGGGAATTCACTTTGACACCATGATCGCCTCTTATGTTCTTAATCCAGGACTCAAACAGCACGACCTGGGAACCCTGGCGCAACAACATCTTGGCACCAAGGTCATTTCTTATGAGGCGGTGGCAGGAAAGACAAAGGGGCCCGAGGCTTTTTCAGCGGTAGATGTGGCAAGGGCTATGGAGTATTCTTGCGAGAGGGCTGAAGTGGCCTTGAGGTTGAAACGTCTCATGGAAGGGAAATTGGTCTCCCACAAGAATGACGACCTCTTTTACAATCTCGAAATGCGGCTGGTGCCGGTTCTGACGGACATGGAATGGGAAGGGATTCGCATCGACATCCCCTTTTTCAAGGCCCAGTCTCAGAAATACGGAGAGGAACTCCAGAGCATTGGACGGCAGATCTATGAAGAGGCGGGGATGGAATTCAACATCAACTCGCCTCAACAGCTCGGGTATGTGCTCTTTGAGAAACTTGGGCTTCCTTCACAGAGGAAGACAGGGAAAACCAAAGCCTATTCCACGGACGTGAAGGTTCTCACACGTCTGGCCTCGCTTCCTTACCGGATGCCTGGGCTTCTTCTCAGGTACCGCAGCCTGTCCAAATTGAAATCCACGTACCTGGATGCCCTGATCGACTTGGTCCATCCCGCGACGGGAAGAATTCACACCTCTTTTAACCAGGCAGTCACCGCCACAGGCCGCCTGAGCAGCAGCAATCCAAACCTCCAGAATATTCCTGCTCGAGGAGAAGAGGGGAGGGAGATTCGTAAGGGTTTCATTGCAGATAAGGGCCGCTTGTTTTTGTCCGCCGATTACAGCCAGATTGAGCTTAGGGTCTTTGCCCACTACTCGGGGGATCGCGCGTTCATAGAGGCCTTCAAGCTGGACGAGGACATCCACGCCAGAACAGCCTCCGAAGTCCTGGGGGTTGAAAAAGACCGGGTCACCCCCGACATGCGGCGAATCGCCAAAGCCATCAATTTCGGCATCATCTACGGGATGGGACCTCAGACCTTGAGTGAGCAACTGGGCATCGACGTTTCAACCGCCAAAGCCTACATCGCTGCATACTACAGCCGGTATGAGGGAGTGGCTCGCTACAGACAGGCGGCCATTGGCGCGGCGCGCGAAAAAGGGTACGTGACAACCCTCTTTCAGCGCAGACGATATCTCCCGGATATTGAGCACGAGAACAGGATGATCCGGGCTGAGTCAGAGCGCATGGCCATCAACACACCCATTCAGGGAACCGCAGCGGACCTGATCAAGAAGGCGATGATCCGCATTCATGAAAGGCTAGGAGAAGAAAAGCTCAGGTCCCGACTCCTTCTCCAGGTTCACGACGAGCTCCTTTTCGAGGTTTTGGATGAGGAGATCACTCCAGTCAGTTTGCTCGTCAAAGAAGAAATGGAGGGGGTTCACCGACTGGATGTGCCTCTCAAAGTGGATATCAAGACGGGGAGAAACTGGGAGGAAGCGCATTAGAAGAAGTGCCTAATGCAGGCCTGCGGCCGCAACCAAACTTGAGCCCGGACCGGGGGGTGTGGTCTCATTAGAGCCGCAACCATTTCTCCGGGGCTGTGAAGCGGCGCCGAAAAGTCAGTGGGTTACGGTAAAAGCCCTTTGGTACAGATCCTCCGATTGGCTTGAAGGTCTGCGCCTTCTTTGGCGAAGGTTCGAA
>Ga0209706_10002567_pt1 | contig 10028 bp, 11 predicted proteins | sample PPLLaktember2015_6_FD_187263 | JGI IMG/M metagenome (GOLD analysis project Ga0209706, IMG submission 187263) | Freshwater sediment microbial communities from Prairie Pothole Lake near Jamestown, North Dakota, USA - PPLs Lake P8 Core (1) Depth... | ecosystem: Environmental > Aquatic > Freshwater...
AACCGGCTTCCCCGACAGGAAAGATGAAATATCATCGCCACGGCTGCCTATTACTGCAACATTAACCAATACGGGAACCTCCGCGCCTTCTTCATATAAAATCGCGAGCAGTGTGCCGTCGGCCGGGGATTCCATATCGAATGCAGCCTTATCGGTCTCGTAAGAAAACAATATATCTCCTGTTTTGATCTGGTCTCCTTTTTGCCTGAACCATTTTGTGATTATGCAGGTTTCGACTGACTGCCCCTGCCTGGGCATTATTATGGGAATTGCCATCGTGTTGTGATTAGTGATTAGTAATTGGTTGCCGGATGCTGGTTGCGAGTTGCGGGTTGCAGGTTACAGGTTGCGGGTTGCAGGTTGCAGGTTCTTTTTTGTACCTGTCATCATGGTCCAGGCTTAAATCATTCCCCATTCGGAGAATCCCGGGTACCCGGGAGGGAAGTGGGCTGACTTTTATCAGGTAGTGAATTTTGTAAGTGATCACTGCTTGTTAACTTGTTAAAATAAGTATATTAAATGTTAAATTTATAATAAGTAATATCATTAATAATCAATGGATACAAAATTATAGAAATAAACTTGTATTTACAAGTGGATATAACTATATTTACAAAAAATATTTAACCGATGGTTTCTTCAAAGCCGGTACCGCAATACAGGAGGCTTTATGAGATCCTTCGAAAGCACATTGCCGAAGGGATCTATAAGGAGGGTGATCTTCTTCCCTCGGAAAATGAGCTCTGCCAGATTTACGGAATGACTCGTCCGACAGTTCGCCAGTCGCTCAGCACACTTGCCGGCGACGGCTATATCAGGAAGCACCAGGGAAAAGGCAGCATAGTTCATCTGATCCCCAGGGAAATAGGCATCCTTTCAGTTTCGGGAACCACATCTGCAGTAGGCGACAGGAATCTGAAAACGAGGATCATCGTAAAACCGGTCCTGCAGAAGTGGAATGAAGAATTCATGTTCCCTCTGTCGGAACTTGAAAAGGAATCAGGCTACGTTTATCTGGAGAGGCTCAGGCTACTTAACGACAATCCTGTTTTTTATGATATCAGCTATCTGCCTAATATCAGCATGCCGAGGATCACTTCGCGTCAGTTTGAAAACAGGTCCCTGTTCCAGATCCTGAGGGAGCATTACAGTATTGAGATCAGGGGAGGTGAACAAAGGATCAAGGCAATCCCGGCCGATGCCAGGATAAGCAGGTTCCTGAAGCTGAAAAAAGGCCAGCCTGTGCTTCACCTCGAAAGGAAAATGGAAACAAATGTTAATGGCCTGTCACTTTATTCATCAATATATTGCAATACCGAAAAATTCTCAATTTTCGGCAGATTTTAGAAATTCAATCAGTTTTTGGTTTTAATAAAAAAGTTTAATTTTATAGGCTAATTTCCTGTTGATTGGATAATAAAATAAAATAAATATTGCATTTCATTAACTAACCTTAAATAAAAAATTTGAATTTATGAAAGATCAGAAGTCCTTATGGTCGAGACGCCGGTTCCTTGGTTCCGCAGCGCTCGGAATGGCCGGTATGGTTGCGATCCCGGGTATTGCAACTTCCTGCAAGGGAGGAAAAAAGCCCGCAGCCGAATCAGAAACTGGCGATGAGATCACGCTTGGTTTCATTGGATTGGGACAACAGTCTATGTTCCTTCTCAGTGGCTTTCTCCAGGTAGCCGGAGTAAAAGTGGTTGCCGGATGTGACGTTTACGGTATCAAGCGACAACGTTTTGAAAAGCGGGTAACAGATTTTTATACAAAAGCCGGCAAGGAGTTTAAGGTTGATACCTACGAAAAGTACCAGGATGTACTGGCACGGACCGATATTGGTGCCGTGGTCATTGCCGTTCCCGATCACAATCATGCAATGATTGCCATTGCAGCGCTGAAGGCAGGCAAGGATGTTTACCTTGAAAAACCGATGACTTTTACAATTCATGAAGGGCAGGAACTTAAAAAGGCTGTTCGTGAAAATAACAGGGTACTTGCAGTAGGAAGCCAGCAACGTTCCGATTCCCTTTTCCAGCATGCAGTGAATCTGGTTCAGACAGGCGCTATTGGCAAGATCACCAAAGTTAACGCTTACGTAGGCGCTCCTCCAAAGCCCTACGACCTGCCTGAGGAGCCGGTACCTGCCGATCTGAACTGGGACCTGTGGCTGGGACCTCTTCCTGAAACTATTCATTACAATAACCAGCTCGATCCTCTGATCTCACTCGATCCTCCGAAGGATGAAGAGATATGGGGCGCATGGAGATGGTACAAGGAAATGGGAGGCGGTTTCACAACTGACTGGGGAGCCCATATGTTCGATATTGCCCAGTGGGGCCTCGGAATGGATAAAAACGGGCCGGTCGAGATCTCTCCGATCGGCGACGGTACCGAGTTTATTTCCTGGAAATATGCCAGCGGAGTGGTAATGACTTCCGAACCGTTCAATGACGAATTGACAAAGGGAGTGAAATTCTGGGGTGAAACCGGCTGGATTGAAGTATCACGCGGGTTCTTCAATGCCTCCGACCCAAAACTCAATCCCCCGGAGTCTGCCGCTTCAAATGATGACGGCCCATACGAAACCAGGATCCCGCACCAGGTTAACTTCATTGAGTGCGTGCGCTCGCGTCAGGATCCTGTCGCTTCAGTTGACATCGGCCACAGCAGCTGCACAGTTTGCACACTCGGCAATATTGCCTGTGAACTCAAGAGGACGATCAGATGGAATCCTGAAACTGAAACATTTGTCGATGATACTGACGGGGCTGCTACCAGACTCCTCCACTATGAGTACAGGAGTCCGTGGAAACTGGTATGATGATTTTGCCCCTTAATCTCCTGAGGGGGACTTTAAGAATTTTTAGCTCCTCCTCCAGGAGCAGGAGGGCAATAAAATAAAAAGAGGCTGCAAATATTGCAGCCTCTTTTGGTATAATTTCGAATAAACTATTCTACTCTTTTAACTTTGATAGCAACAGGTCCTTTTTCTCTCATTTCAATCTCAAACTCGACAGCCTGTCCAGTCTCAAGCTCAGTGTGGGGAACTTCAAGACCTGAACGATGGATAAAAATATCCTTTTGATCTTCAGTCTGAAGGAACCCATAGCCTTTTACCCTGTCATACCATTTAACAGTGCCTTTCATAGTTTTTGATTTTTTGTTCCTACCTGTAATTATCCCTTCTGTTTCCTCCACCGCCTCTGCGGTCGTTATCGCCACCTCTGAAATTACTTCTTCTGTCTGTTCTTTCAATAGATTCGTTAACAATAATTTTCCTGCCCTGTACTTCGGCGCCATTAAGTTCTTCAATGGCCTTCTTTGCTTCAGCTTCGTTAGGCATTTCCACGAAACCAAATCCTTTACTTTTCCCAGAGTACTTGTCAATAATGATTTTTGCAGATCCTACTTCGCCATACTCTTCAAAGATTTCCTTTAATTCTGCTTCACTCATTTTAAAATGAAGACTTCCTACATAAATGTTCATGATTCAATAATTAAGTAATTAAAAACACTTTCAAAGGTCATATTTTTTTTCGAAAACTAAAAATAAAACTCATAATATATTGGAATTTAACAGTTTTTTGGTCTGAAAGACACATCAGGGACCACAGGCCAGGGTTAATTCACTCATGTTAAACAGTCAATTTATTTATTTAACAGTGGTACAATAAAATTGTTCGAAGTTCAAAGCCGGAAATTTTAAATTTGTTGAATTTTTATAAAACACCCCGTGACTCACAAATTAATCCAAAGACAGACATTGATCAGCTGGCAATAAATACTTGTTCACTTCTTGTTCCTTATATATATATGCTTTATCCCGCTTTGCCCCGAATCCCTTTCATCTATCTCAAAATCGAGCGATCGTATCAAAGGCGTTAGCTTGGCGAAACCATAGTTCCTCGGATCAAAATCGGGCTGTTTCTTAAGTATCAGGTTACCTACATCACCCAGGTATGCCCATCCGTTCTCATCAGCCAGATCAGCAATGGATGTGGCTATTAGCCGTTTTGCCTTCCTGATCTGGATCTGGCTTTCAATTTCTTCATTCTTTTGTTTCCTGGGCGATGGCTTTCCTGCCCTTTTCCTGACAACAAGCGGTTCTGCAACAACTGACGGTCCATTAATGATCTCAATGTAAATGAATTTATCACATGCTACAATAAAAGGAGCCGGGGTCTTTTTTTCGCCGATGCCGATCACCTTCATGCCTGCTTCCCTTAACCTCGTTGCAAGCCTTGTAAAGTCGCTGTCGCTCGATACAATGCAGAATCCGTCAACCTTACCGGAATACAGAATGTCCATTGCGTCAATTATCATCGCCGAATCAGTTGAATTTTTTCCCCTGGTGTAACTGTATTGCTGTACCGGAGTGATTGCATTTTCAAGAAGAACGGATTTCCATCCCGCCACCGTTGGAATTGTCCAGTCACCATATATCCTTTTAAAGGTAGGAGTCCCGTACTTCGCAATCTCCTCAAACATCCCCTTTACATTGCTGTAGGGGATATTGTCGGCATCAATCAGTACCGCAAGCCTCAGGTCATTTAATGTCTGCATAAAAAAATTGATTTAAAATTTTTCGCAATTTACTCTTTTTTAGGGCATTTAAGGCAGATCCGGTAAAATCAGAGGTAATTTGGCAACCTGCATATGAAAAACTTAACTAACTTTAATTTGTTCTAGCTAAACATCCGGAACCGGTTTAAACCTATGGAGGAAATCATCAGACTAAAACCAGGAGCCCTTGCCTTCCTTGCCGTCTTCAGCATTGCATTATTGTTTTACCTTTATTATTTCACAAGTAAACAGAAGGTAATACTGAACAGGATAATGCGACCTGCATTTCCGTCCCTTTCAGACGGAGTCCTTGAATTTTTATCTGAAAAACTGGGAGGTATTATTTTTACCGGAATTATTCCTGCCATTCTATTCCTCGGAGTTCTGAGAATTCCCGCTTCGCGGGCTGGACTTCAGATGGGGTTGACTTTCGAATTCCGGTACCTGATAATAATACTTGTGCTGGTTACCTGTCTGCTTTCATACGTATTTTCAAGGAAATCCGGCATTCAGGCTATGTCAGCCGACCTGAAGATAAAAAACTGGTACCCGAGGCACCTTTTTTTATATTCCGCGGTATGGATAATATATATCTTCGGATATGAGCTTCTTTTCAGGGGGATATTATGGTCCCTTTTCTTTGAGGCTTTCGGATTCTGGCCGGCCTTGCTGATAAACCTTTTGCTCTATTCGGCTGTCCATATAAGTAAAGGCAAATTCATGGCTCTGGGGGCTCTCCCCACCGGTATTATACTGTGTCTTTTAAGTTATCTTACCGGTTCGTTCCTGCCGGCTTTTTTTATTCATTCCACAATTGCCGTTATGACCGGATTATTTTCTGTCTATCACAATCCTGAAATTCGTGTTCACCTTAAGACGCAGCATGTATGAAGTTTTTTATAACAGGGGGAACAGGATTCATAGGTTCGAGATTGACTGAAAGGCTTGTTTTGGAGAATCACAGCGTTACCCTGCTTGTCAGGGATCCTGCCGTAAGCAGGTTCGCCGGCATGGAAAAAGCTGCCATTGTGACCGGTGATATTTTCAACGGGGAAGCTCTCCGGGAGGGGATGAGGGAGTGTGATTGCGTTTTCCACATGGCAGCATTCACAAAACCATGGAGTGACGACCCTTCACTGGTTACAAAGACTAATGTTACGGGCACTGTCAATATCCTTGAAGTTGCACTGGAATGTAAAGTCAGTAAAGTCGTCATTACGTCAACCGGAGGTACAATGGGTTATTCCCGAAATGGTAAATCGGTCGGTGAAATGACAAATTATGATCCCGTATATAATACTCTGTATGAAAAATCAAAAGCGGAAGCCGAGAAGGTGGCGATTGACTTCAGTAAAAAAGGACTGAATGTTTCAATTGTTAATCCCACCCGGGTGTATGGTCCGGGAAAACTTACAAAGAGCAATTCATTGACCAGGATAATCAGACTTTATATTTCAGGTCTCTGGAGGATCCTCCCGGGAGACGGCCGATCGGCCGGGAATTATGTTTTCATTGACGATGTTGTTGAAGGTCATTTACTTGCTGCAATGAAAGGAAGGCCGGGCGAACGATATATCCTCGGTGGGGAAAATCTCTCTTTCAGGGAGTTGTTTGCAAAAATAGGAGAGGAGGCAGGGAAAAGGAGAGTTTTAATTCCCTTTCCGGCTGGTTTTATGAAATGGATTGTCAATATTGCTGTATTTTTCTCAAAAATCACCGGGAAACCGCCTTTGATAACCAGGGACTGGCTTGATAAATACCTGAATGACTGGATTATGTCGAGTAAAAAGGCGGAATATGAATTGGGTTACACGATCACTCCTTTCAGTAAAGGGGTTGCAGAAACAATAAAATGGTTAAAAACGGAACAAAATGGGGTCAGAAAATAACGCATACGCGGTAGTTACGGGAGCCAGCAGCGGCATTGGCAAGGCTATTGCAGGTGAGCTGGCCAGAAGGAAACACAATCTGATTCTAAGCTCACTGCCGGGCCAGTCGCTGGGTGACTATTGCAGAGAACTGGAATCAGAAAACAGAATATCGGTTCTTTGTTTTGAAAGTGATCTGACCCACGAACGGGGACCTGAAAATCTGGTTGATTTTGTTCAGAAGAAAGGGCTTAAGGTGAACATACTGGTAAACAATGCAGGAATAGGATTTGAAGGTCCTATTGAAAGCATATCCAAAAAGCAGATCGATCATATGTTATTGTTAAACGTCAGGGCTCTGACACTGCTGACCAGTTTTTTTACTCCTGAACTTAAATCGCATAACGAATCCTATATCTTGAACCTCAGCAGCTTTGGGAGTTATCTTCCAACGGCTTATAAAAGCGTTTATCTGGCCTCGAAATCATATATATACTTTTTTACAAGGGCTCTCGAATCGGAATTTAAAGGATCTTCGCCATTTACCTGTGTCGTGGTGCCTGCTTCCGTAAGAACCAACAGGATGACACTCAACAGGATTGAAAGAAATGGGTGGTTCGCACGAAAACTGGCGCTGAGCGCTGAAGAGGTTGCATATGAGGCTGTTGATGGAATGTTTAAAAGAAGAAAGGTGGTAATGCCAGGCAGGTTCACCACACTGGTTTTCAGGTTGGCATTATTTGTCCCTGAAGGGATCATGCTGTGGATAACACGGGGAATATTCAGAAACTATAAAGTTGAAAACTGATCTTCCGGCTTACGTCAGATCTTTTTCCCGGTCATTGAAATTATATCGAGCCGTAATACGGTAGTTCTTTCAAAGACTTCAGGATGGTAATTAAATCCGCTTCTTTTTGAATAGTGCTGCATTATCGAAGTCAATCCTTCTTTTTTCTTCTCATTATCAGTAAGGATAAAAATCTTTCCCCAACCGATAATACTGCTGAATTTCATGCCAAAATCACAGGCCTCATTGCCTTCAATAATCGCATGATCAGTATCCATTTCAAAACAGACATAGTTGTTCTTTCTGATCATTTCGATTTTTCTACCCTCCGGTGCACAATGGAAATAGAGCTTTTTGTCAGCCCCTCCCGCATATCCGAAATTCATTGTTACGATATAGGGTGTGGTCCCGTCTGTCAATGCTATCCGGCATACATCCGACCGCAGAATTATCCCTTCCATCTCTTCAATGCCGACTTCCCTCTCTTTTCTTCTCATATGAAAGGATTAAATTTTTAATTAAAAATAAAGAATATTATTAACTTTGGCAGCAATAAAAAGATTTCACAGGAATCTTACAGTATATAAAGCAATTATTATGGGAAAAGGTGATAAAAAATCAAGAAGAGGGAAAATTATTCTTGGTACTTATGGTGTCAGACGTCGCAAGAAAAAAGCTGACAAACCGGGAATCAAACAGGTAATGGCAGTTCAGGAAAAAGAAATTAAGGATAAAAAGCCGGCCAGAGAAAAGAAAACGGTACAGGAGGTTAAGGAAGTTGTTGAAGTAAATGAAGTTCAGCCTCTCAATGAAGTGAAGGTAGTAAAGGAGGCAACGGAAGCCAGGCCGGCAAAGGAGGTAAAACCGTCAAAGGAAACCCCTGAAAAAAAGGAAGCCAAAACTGCCCCGCATAAGAAAGAACCTAAGGATGCTGTTGCTGCAAAGGAAAAAAAGGAAGCAAAGGAAGCCAAACCAAAGAAGGAAAAAACAAGCAAGTAATTCATCATTTATTTTCTGACGACCAGCCACGTATAGTCTTCAGGATCAATCCTTGCATTGATAATTACAGGTTCATTCAGTAAGAGTGCGTCGTTCACTGCATCACGCATGCCTGTTTCCGAATCGGCATTGATCACTTTTACACCCAGGAACGTCCCTGAAGCGAACAGATCGCCTGAATAGAGCACCGTACCATATGGCGCAATGTTTTTCCATGATTGTTTCAGTCTTATAAGATTCAGTTCGCCATCGGACAGGACAATGATTATCACGGGCAGGTTATATCTCCTTGCCGTAATCACCTCCCCGGCAGTCATCAGGAAACCCCCATCGCCTGTTATGCAGGCTACGGTCCTTCCCGGACTTACAAGCTGCGCCGACAATGCAGCAGGGATGCCGAATCCCATCCCTGACCAGCCGTTTGTCATTAACAGGTTTCTCCTGCCATGAGTTCTCCAGTACTGTCCTGCCAGATGCAGATGCGATCCGACATCGGCTGTTATGATGGCATCATCAGGTAACTCCTCCATAAGGACCTTAAGGGCTGTTACCGGACCAAAATGATCGGTAAAGCCTTCGAAAACCGAAGCCATCTCATCCCGTACTGAATTTATAACTGCGCTGTTGAATTCTGTATATACCGTAAAGTGGTTGTCCAGTATATCAAACCATTCTCCGGGAATGCCGGTGTATTGAACAATGTTATCGGATACGGGCATATCAGTGATCCTGGTATTGAAATGAATGAGCGGTACATCGGGCATCCACGATTCATAATTATATTCCACCGGATCATAACCGATCCCGATAACAAGGTCAGTCCGTTCAAATAAATCTTCAAGATAGTCGCTTAATGCATGAAAAAGCACACCGGCATAGCATTGATGATCTTCGGGGAGGACTCCCTTTGCCATCGGTGTCAGAACAACCGGTATCTTCTTCTTCTCAAGGAATGCCATCAATCCGGGTCCGGCACCCAGTCGGGCAGCAGTAAGTCCAACCGCCAGCAACGGATTCCTGGAATTCTCAAGCAGGGAAATGACCCGGCTGACATCATTTGTGTCACTCACCGGTTCAGGTTGAAATGAGGGCACTGGTCCGGCCTGAATTTCTGCATTTGCGATATCCGCCGGAAGACCTATATGGACGGGCCCGGGATACTCTTCCCTGCAGAGAGCGGCAGCTTTTTCGATCACCTCCGGTGCATTAAGGGGAGTAAGTCGGAAGGTACCCTTCGAAAGCGGTTCATAAAGTTTCTGATGATCAATGTTCATCTGGGTGGTCCGGTTGATCATACCATCTTCAATCTCACTTGTCAGAACGATGACAGGCGACCGGTCGAGCAGTGCGCAGCCGGCACCGGTTGCAAGATTGGTGGCTCCGGGACCGAATGTGGAATGGCACACCCCCGGAATTCCCGTCAGCCTGGCTGAAACGTCGGCCATGATCCCCGCGGCGGATTCGTGCGATACGAGGATAAACTCAATTCCGGCTGATCTGAATGCTTCCATATAAGGGATAGATGGCCCTCCGGGAATCCCAAAGACATATCGTACCCCCGTGGCTGCCAGCTGATCTGCCAGGTATTCTGCAACTGTCATAAAAAACAGGATATAAAAACAAATCTATTAAATATTATTGCATTCTGAAAATCCACACGAACTCTCCCCTAACCCCTGGCCGGGGTGGTTGATGCAGAAGCTGTTTTATGGAGTTAATTTGCAGAAAAACAATTAAATAAGTTTGGGATTGTTGAAAAAGTCCTTTTTAACCTCAAAGAATGCAAAGCTAAAACACATAAATTCAGC
>Ga0209706_10002568_pt1 | contig 10028 bp, 9 predicted proteins | sample PPLLaktember2015_6_FD_187263 | JGI IMG/M metagenome (GOLD analysis project Ga0209706, IMG submission 187263) | Freshwater sediment microbial communities from Prairie Pothole Lake near Jamestown, North Dakota, USA - PPLs Lake P8 Core (1) Depth... | ecosystem: Environmental > Aquatic > Freshwater...
AGGCGGCGAGGGATGTTGCCTCGATGATCCCCGTTGCTGGAGGAGGGGACCCGCGCAGCGGGGGGGAACCGTGCGAACTGGTTCCCCGGGGGGCCGGGGAGCAAGAGGCATATCCCGAGCAAAGCCGAAGAGAGGAGCTCGGGCTAGAACGCGATGCCGATGCTCGCCGACCAGACGCCGTTCTTGAAGTCGGGCTGGACCTCGCCTTCGAAGGTGGAGATGACCTTCTGCAGGCCCAGGCTGTAACGGACGTCGACCTGGAAGTTGCGGCCGAGGTTCAGGCCCGCGCCGAAGATGGCGCCGTAATCGTTGTTCTTCAGGAGGTTCTCGGTGAGCGGGACCTCCTCGCCGTTCGACTCGAGCTTCTCCGAGAGCTTGAAGCCGACGGTCGGCCCGCCGAAGATGAAGGGCTGGACGACCGGCAGGGGGAGCTTCAGCTTGAGGAGCAGGGGCACTTCGATGTAATCGGCGTAGAGCTTGTCGGTGAACGTGTCGTCGAGGGCCACATAGGTGGCGCCCTTCATCGTGTAGAGGGCCTCCCACTGGATGCTCACGACGCGGCCGAAATTGAAGGCCAGGAAGACGCCGCCGTTGAAGCCGACCTTGTTCTTCAGCGTGGCCAGGGGGTCTTGGGCATCGAGGCCGGTCGGCTTGGCCATATTGCCGCCGGCCTTGATGCCGAACTGGACGCTGGCGGCCGCCGCCGGCTGGGGCAGGGCCAGGAGCCCGGCAAAACCCGCGATCATCAGGACCGTCATCAGTCTCTTCATGGTTTCTCCTCGGAAGGACAGGATTCCGGATCCATTGTCCGGCCGGGAGGTTTCCCCGGCAATCCCCGCAAGGGGGGAATCGGCGGGGCTTCTCCCGCCCCCGCGGGAGGTGATGAAAAGAGCCCTATCTCATCGCGGGCTTCAGACTCAGAGCCCGATCAGCTTGAATTTCGCCTGTTTCTTCAGGTTTTCGACGTAATCCTGGACCCCCCGTCCCTGCCGGCTCTGTTTGAGCCTCGACTCGAGCTCGGCCCGGGCCTCCTCGAAGGTCCGGGTCTCGTTCTGCCGGTCGAGGACCATGAGGATATGGTAGCCGAATTCCGTCTCGACGATCCCGCTCAGCTGGCCGACGGGAACGGAGAACGCCGCGTCGTCGAAGGGCTGGACCATCTGGCCGCGGAGGCAATTGATGAGGCCGCCCCCGTCCTTGGACCCCGTGTCATCGGAATGCTGCTTGGCCAGCTCGGCGAAATCCGCGCCGGCCTTGGCCTCGGCCAGGAGACCTTCGATCTCGGCCTTGGCGGCGGTTTTCTCGGCGGGGGTCTTGTTCTGGGTCATCTTGAGGATGTGCCTCACGGACGCGGTCTTGCCCGCGGTCGATTCCAGCCGATAGGCCTCGCGCAGATCGTCCTCGGTCATCACCGCGGCCTTCTCGGCGATGCCGGACAGGAACTTGTTGATGAGAAGCGTCTCGGAGACGCTCTTCTTGACATGGTCGATCGAGACCTCGGCCCCCTTGAGGGCCGTGGCAAAGGCCTCCTCGCCGCCGGCCTGGGCGTACTCGGACTGCATGGCCCGGTCGAGGTCCTCGGGCGGAAGGACCGTCTTGGCTTCGGCCGCGGCGGCCAGGAGAAGCCTACGCTCGGCCTGTGTTTTCGCGGCCTTGTCGATGGTGGCCTTGAGCTGCGCCGCATCGAACGTCTTGAGCTGGTCGGCCCGCGTGCCCAGATTGTCCCGGGCGGCCTGGATGACCTCGGCGGCCGTGACGCGGAACGCTTTCGTCTCGACGAGGATGGTCGTCCGGTCCGGGTCGAGCGCCGGCAGGGTCACGGCCAGGTTCTTGGCCAAGGCGTAGGCGGGAGTGCCTGCCGTGAGGGCAAAATCGTCGGACTTCTTGGCGCACCCGGAAAAGGCCAGGGCGCAGGCCAGGATGAGGGTCCAGGCGTTCTTCATTCGTCTCTCCTTGAGGTCGCGAAACAGCATTGAACCTGGATTATTCACTGGAGAAATGCGGCGTTTTCACGAATAGTCCAGGTGAAATAGTATTTCACAAATCGGGGGCCGGCGCAAACAGCCGCGGCCGGAGCGGCCTCAGGCGCCGAGGACGATGCGGTGAACCTTTTTCTTGCCGGCCTTGAGGAGCAGGCCCCCGTCGGGGCCCAGGTCCCCGAGGGTGATGAGACGCTCGACTGAGTCGATGCGCATGTCGTTGACGTAGAGCCCGCCCTGATCGATCATCCTCTTGGCCTCTTTGCGGGAGGGTGTCAGGCCGACCTCGGTGAACAGGCCGGCCGGGGCGATGCCGGCTTCGAGCCTCGACCGGGGAACGGCCGTTGTCGGGAGGGCGCCGGTATCACCGGCCGCCGCGGATCCCCCGGAGGCGTCGCCGCCGAACGCCGCGGCGGCGGCCTGGCGGGCCTTTTCCGCCTCGAGCTCGCCGTGGGTGATCTTGGTGGCTTCGAAAGCCAGGATGCGCTTGGCTTCGTTGATGCCGCTGTCCTTGAGAGCCTCGAGCCGGCGGATCTCGTCGAGAGGCAGGAGGGTGAAGATGCGGAGGAACCGGCCCACGTCCCGGTCGTCGCTGTTGACCCAGTACTGGTAGAAATCGTAGGGGCTGAACTGCGCCGGGTCGAGCCAGACGGCGCCCTGGGCGGTCTTGCCCATCTTGGCCCCGGAGGCCGTGGTCAGGAGGGGAAAGGTCAGGGCCTGGACCGTCGCGCCTTCGACCCGGCGAACGAGATCGATCCCGGCCAGGATGTTGCCCCACTGGTCGTCCCCGCCCATCTGCAGCGTGCAATGGCAGTTGCGGAAAAGCGTCAGGTAATCGTAGGCCTGGAGGAGCTGGTAGTTGAACTCGATGAAGGACAGGCCTTTCTCCAGGCGCAGCCTGTACGCCTCGGCCGCCAGCATCCTGTTGACGCTGAAGTGGCGTCCGATGTCCCTGAGAAAGGCGATGTAGTGGAGCGGCATGAGCCAGTCGGCGTTGTCCACGGCGACGGCGTTGGTCCCGTCGAAATGGAGGTAGCGGGCGAGCTGGATGAGGATGGCCTGGCCCTGGGCCCGGATGGTCGCCTCGTCGAGCATCTGGCGCATCTCGCTCTTGCCGCTCGGGTCGCCGACCATGGTCGTCCCGCTGCCGACGACGGCGATGGCCCGGTGGCCGGCCCGGCGAAGGTGGACCATGGCCATGATCGGGACGAGGCTTCCGGCGTGGAGGCTGGTCGCCGTGCTGTCGAAGCCGACGTAGAAGGTCACCTTCTCGGAGGCGAGCATCCGGCGCACGGCCTCCTCGTCGGACACTTGGGCGACAAAACCGCGCTCCTTGATCTCGTCGTAGATGCTGCCGCTCACGACATTCCTCGGGGGATTTATATCACGGTCGGGGGGGGCAATCCAAGTCCCCCGGCCGCAGCGCTCGGGACTCCGGCCGGAGGCCCTATTTCTTCAAAGCCAGCTCGATCCCGCCCGAGCTCCCGTCGGAACCGAACCAGACGCCCTTGAGGGTCTCGTTGTCGAGGGTGAGCTCGATCGAGATCAGCATGGCCCCCATCGCCTCGGGCAGGTCGAATAGGCCGGTCAGCTTGTTGCCCTTGAAGAGGACCTCCCTCATCTCGGTCTCCGGGATCGCGCCGCTGGCGTCGCTGATCTTGGCCGTATATCCGGCCTCGACCTTGCCGACCACGACGGTGATATCGAAGGCCTGGCTGTTGTCGCTGACGGTGGCGGCGCCGATCCAGGTACCGGCGACATCGGCTTTCTTGGGGGCTTGGGCCAGGCCGGCTCCGGTCAGGACGGCCAAAGCGGCCAGAATGACGAGGGGGGCGGAAAGGGACTTCTTCATGATCGGGCTCCTTTCGGGGACTGGACGGAGAGATACTCTACCAGAGGCATGCGGGATCTGTCCATATCTCGACAGACGAGGGACCGGGCCGTTTGGTTCCCTGGGGGAGGGTGAAAGCCCTCGCCCCGGGGGACTACTCCCCAGCCCCTAAAATCACCCAGATATTCCCCTGGTCAAGCGATGGCCGGCCCGGCGCTCCTTTCTTATGCTGGGGGGAAGCCGGAACCAGGAAGGAAGCGACGGAGACATGACCAGCGACCAGGATGACCGGACCCCGGGCCCCGAGGAGGCCTCCGCTCGCGCCGGGAAGCGGCGGGCGGTCCCCAGGGTCCTGCTCGTCGATGACGACCCGACGACCCGGAACCTCGTCGCCCATTTCCTGCGCAAGGAGGACATCGTGGTCGTGAAGTCGTCCGGCGGGAGCGACGGCCTGGCCAGGGCCCGCAGCGACCGGCCCGACCTGCTCATCGTCGATGCCGCCGTACCGGGTGTGAACGGCTTCGAGATCCTCTCCCTCCTCCGCAGGGACCCGGAAACCCGCAGCCTGCCGGTCCTGATGCTCTCGTCGATCGACGACGAGGAGGCCATCGTCAAAAGCCTCGAGGAAGGGGCCGATTACATGATCAAGCCGTTCTCGCCGCGGATCCTCGTGGCCAAGGTCAAGAGGATCTTGAAGGATGTCGAAGACCATGCTGTCGATCGTCGTCCTCTATAGCTTCGCCTACCTCCTCCTGCTGTCGGCGGCCCTCTTTCTCTTCATCTTCACCCGCCGGCTCGTCGTCGAGGGCCGCGAACGGAAGGACCTGGCGCTCTATGCGGCCATGGAAGAGGACCTGCTCCAGGTCCTGACCGCCGCGGATCCCCGGGGGTCGGCCCGGGCCTTCGCCCGGAAGCACCGGACCCATGTCCGCGTTCTCAAACAGCTCCTTGTCGCTTATCGGGAGGCCCTCGCCGGCCGGAGCCTCGAGCCGCTCGGGATCATCTTCGACCGGACGATGCGGGCCCGCTGTCTGCGAGAGCTCCGGTCGCCGTGGCTGGCCACGCGTCTCCAGAACGTCCGCCTGTTCGTCGATTTCTCCAGCCCGGACGAGGCGGTCCACGTGGTCGAGCTTCTCAACGACAAACCCGTCGTCCGCCTCGCCGCGCTCAACGCCCTGACCGGCGTCGCGTCCCCGGACACTCTGGGGATCATCTTCGAGCTGTTCGAGAAGGACCCCAGGCCGAATTTCTTCGCTTATTCGAATATCTTCAACAGTCTCGGCCAGAGGATCGAGCCGTTCCTGAGAGCCTCGCTGCGCAAGCCGCTGCCGCCCGAGAAGCTGGCCCTGCTCATCGAAATGGCCGGGCGGCTCCTCCTGCGCGGCCTGTACCGGGACGTCATCCGGTTCGCGGGCCACGGCAACAAGGAACTGCGGATCCGGGCGGCCCGCTCCCTGGGCCGGCTGCTCGCGCCGGCCTCGTTCCGGACGCTCTGCTCGCTCGCCGCCGATCCGGCGTGGGAGGTCCAGGCCCAGGCCATCCGGAGCCTGGGCCACCTGAAGGACCGGCGGACGGTGCCCGTGCTGAACAAGGCCCTGTGCTCCCCGAACTGGCATGTCCGCTACAACGCGGGCACTGCGCTGGCGGAGCTCGGCCTCGTCGGCGTGCTCCAGCTCCAGGAGATCGCCCGGCAGAAGGAGGACCGCTACGCCGCGGACATGGCGGCCATGGTCCTCGACACGCTCGTCCTCGCGGGAGGCGCCTGATGGCCGGCATCCTCAGCCTGCTCGACACGGGGACGGAGCACCTCATCCTGGCCTACTTTCTTCTCCTCAACACCTTCTACTTCCTGTTCAACCTGGTGTCGCTCGCCGGCATCCTGCGGTACCGGCGGATGGTCACGTTCGTCCGCTTCGGCGAGATCTTCCGCATGCCCATCGTCCGGCCGATCTCGGTCATCGTCCCGGCCTTCAACGAGGAGGCCGGCATCCTCGACAGCGTCCGCTCGTTCCTGTCGCTCCGCTATCCGGTCTTCGAGGTCATCGTCATCAACGACGGCTCGACCGATGCGACCCTGGCCCGGCTCGTCGAAGCCTTCGGCCTCCGGCCGTCGCGGTCGGTCTTCCGCAGATCCGTGCCGACCCAGCCTGTCCGGGGCATCTACCGGTCGGCCGTTCATCCGCGGCTCATCGTCGTCGACAAAGTCAATGGCCAAAAGGCCGACGCCCTGAACGCCGGCCTGAACATCTCCCGCTATCCCCTGTTCTGCGCCGTGGACAGCGATTCCATCCTGGAAAAAGACGCGCTCCTCAAGGTCGTCCGGCCCTTCCTCGAGGACCCGGCCCTGACGATCGGCGCCGGCGGGGTCATCCGGCTGAGCAACGGCTGCGTCGTCCGCGACGGTCAGGTCGTCGAGGTCGGCATCCCCCGGAACTGGATCGCCCGTTTCCAGATCCTCGAGTATCTGCGGGCTTTCCTCGGAGGCCGGCTGGGGATGGCCAAGATGAAGAGCACGCTCATCATCTCCGGCGCCTTCGGCATCTTCCGCAAGGATATCGCCATGGCTTGCGGCGGCTACCGGGCCGATTCCATCACCGAGGACATGGATCTCGTCGTGCGCATGCAGAAGCACATGCACGACCGCAGGACGCCCTATCGCATCTATTTCATCCCGGACCCGATCTGCTGGACCGAAGCCCCGGAGAATCTCAAGGTCCTGGCCCGTCAACGGGGCCGCTGGCACCGCGGCCTCGTCCAGACCCTCTTCCGCTACCGCCGGATGCTGTTCAACCCCCGCTACGGCATCGCCGGGATGTTCGCCCTGCCCTTCTATACGGTCTTCGAGATGGCCGGGCCCTTCATCGAGGTCCTGGGCTACGCGTTGTTCGCGAGCCATGTCGTCCTCGGGCGGGTCGATTACCCTTTCGCTGTGACGTTCTTCTTCGTCGCCGTGTTCTACGGGACGTTCGTCTCCCTCCTGGCCATTCTCCTGGAGGAGATGTCCGCGCATCGCTATCCGAAGCTCCGCGACATCTTCACCCTGACGGCGGCCGGGATCGCCGAGAACCTTTTCTACCGCCAATACCTGTCCCTGGTCCGGGCGGGCGCGTACCTGGACTACCTGAGGGGCAAGAACGAATGGGGCGCCATGGAGAAGCGGGGTTTCGTCAAAGCGGGGCAGGCGCCATGAGCAAGAGCTTGCGGCGTCAGACTGTTCTTTCAGCGGTCCTCGGACTCGTCCTGGGTTTGGCAACGGCCGCGCCCGGTCGCGGCCAGACCCGGGACGACGTCCGCCAGGCTCTCGTCGCCGGAGCCTACGACAAAGCCGTTTCGCTGGCCCTCGACGCCCTGCGCGGCGATCCGGCGGACGCCGAGGCCCGCTTCCTGCTCGCCCGGGCTTACGCCTATTCCGGACGCCGGGACGAAGCGGAGGCGGTCCTCGGAGCGCTCCTGGCCGAACACCCGGCCGACGCCGACCTCCTCGTTTTCAAGGCCCGCCTCCTCTCCTGGCGCGGGGACCTCGAAGCGAGCGAGCGGACGTTCAGCCGGGCTTTAGAGCTCGAGCCCCGATCGGCCGACGCCTTGGCCGGGCTGGCCGACCTGGCGGCGTGGAGGGGCGACCACGACGCGGCGCTCGTCTTTTGCCGCCGGGCGCTCGACCTCGACGCCGGCCACGCCGGGGCCCTTTTCCGGACCGGGACGGTCCTGCTGGGACAAGGCGATTACGGCCGGGCCCGGGGCTACCTGGCCCGGGCCGTCGAGCTCGAGCCCCGGAACGGGGATTTCGCCCAGGGCCTGGCCGCCGCGGCCCCGGTCTTCGCCCGGCGGGCGGAGGTCTGGCTCTCCGGAAGGAACGAACATTGGAGCGACGGGCGGTCCGATTCATCCGCCCTCGGCTTCGCTGGCCTGTTCGGCCTCTTTCACGGCCGGGCCCGGCTCGCGGTCAAGGCCGACAAGCTCTGGAGGGCCGGCGAAAGCGATGACCGGATCGGCTTCGAGGTCTATCCTCAGCTCTGGCGGGGCGCCTACGGCTACGTCGACTTGAGCCTCGCCCCGAAGGCGCATGTCGCTCCGGGCGCCTCGTTCCACCTCGAGGTCTATCAGTCCGTCCTAAAGAAGCTCGAGGTCTCGCTCGGCGCCCGACGGATGAGCTTCGCCGGGAACGGGATCATCCTCCTGGCCGCGTCCGCGGCGCTCTATGCGGGGCCCTGGTATCCGAACGTCCGCATCCTTTGGACCGGCTCGGATCAGTCGGCCGGGCTCACCTGGATGGCCGGCCTGCGCCGCTATCTCGCGGACGCGAGCTATGTGTGGGCCGCGGCCGGCCGCGGGTCCAGGTCCTTCGAGGCCGGCTCTTCCGAGGAGCTCCTGGCCGCCCCGGCCTGGTTCGCCGAAGCCGGTTTCGACCTCTATGTCCTCCGCGGCATCAAGCTCCGGGGCTGCCTGTCCCGGCGCAAGGAGACGGGCGGGCCCTCGAGCACGGCCGTCGCGGCCGTTCTCGGATACCGGTTCTAGCCTGGGCTATTCAGTTTTTACCCTCCGGGCGAACCGATCCGGCCGCATCTGCTTCGTTCCAAAGGGCTCGCAGTACCAGGAGTACAGCTTCGCCCTTCGCGCCTCGCATCTACAGCCGCCTCGGCTCGTGAATAATCCAGGCCAGAGGCTCGCGTTCTTGACGGCCGGCGGGGGCTCCACTAGATTGGAGGGGCGGAGGATATCCCATGAGCCGAAAACCGCAGGACCGGCGGACATTCATCAAGACCGTGGCCGGGGGCGCCGTCGCCCTGGGATCGTCGCTCGCCGGATGGCCCGGCGGCCGCAGCGAGGAGGCGCCGGCGCGAGTCGTCAGGGACGGCATGGCCTATCGCCGGCTCGGCCGGACGGGCCTGCTCATCTCCGAGATCTCGCTTGGCAGCAGCCCCCTCCCAGATCCCGACCTGCTGAGGGCGATCATCGACCGCGGCGTCAACTATATCGATACTTCCCACAGCTACGAGAACGGCAACGCGGAGCGCCGGATCGGGCAGCTGGTCAGGGATGTCGGCAAGGACAAGCTCCATTTCTCCACGAAATTCCACGTCGCGCCGAGGGACACGCCGGCCTCCATCATCGCCTCGGTCCGCGGCAGTCTCCGCCGCCTGGGCGTCGAGACGATCGACGTGCTGATGATCCACGGCGCCGAATCGGCCGCCGTCGTCGTCGACGAGCGCGTCCTCGAGGCCTTCGAAAAGCTGAAAGCCGACGGCGCCTACCGCTTCAAAGGGTTGTCCTGCCATGCCAACCAGGACGAGGTCGTCCGGAAGGCGGTCGATTGCGGCCTCTACGACGCGGTCCAGGTCGGCTACAACGTCTTCGACATCCAGGGCGAAGGCGGAGTGGTCGAGACCTACCCGGATTATCTCGGCACGAGCGGGCTCCGGGCCCTGATCGGACACGCCCATGCGCACGGGGTGGGCGTCGTGGCCATGAAGACGCTCAAGGTCGGGGGCCGGAGGCAGGATCTTGCGAAATACCGGACCGGATCCGTTTCCCTTCATCAGGCCATGCTGAGATGGGTCCTCGACGACGAGCGGATCACCTCGGCCGTGATCGAGATCCTCAACCGGACGGAGATGGAGGAGGACCTGGGCGCGGCCGGGACGAAGCTCGCCGCCGCCGAGAGGGCCACCCTGGTCCGGTATGTCCGGGAGAACGGGACGGACTATTGCCACGGCTGCGCCCGCTGCCGCAAGGTTTGCCCGGCCGGCCTCGATACGACGGGGATCCTTCGCGCGCTCGCTTACAGCGAAGCCTACGGGAAGACGGGCCGGGCTCGGGCGGTCTACGCGTCCCTCGGCGGTGCGGAGCAAGCTCCGGCCTGCCGCGATTGCGGGGCCTGCGAACAGGCTTGCCCCTACGGGGTCGCCGTGCGGTCCGGGGTCAGGCGAGCCGGGCTCGTCCTGGCCTTGCCTGGATTATTCGCGAGCCGGGAATAGTCCAGCCTAGATCTGCCAGGCGTAGCCGATCTTCAGGAAGAACGTCCTATCGGTCGGGGTCATCCCGACGCGGCCGGGCCCGAGCCAGCTGTCTAAGACGCCCCCCATCGCGTTGCCCGAATAGCCCAGGAAGAGGACCGTCCGCGGATTGAGCTTGTAGGAGAACAGGAACTGGGTGAAGACCCCCTTCGACCGGGAATCGACCGGGTCGGCGTACATGGCCGGGTTCTGCCGGAGGTCCTG
>Ga0209706_10002570_pt1 | contig 10022 bp, 6 predicted proteins | sample PPLLaktember2015_6_FD_187263 | JGI IMG/M metagenome (GOLD analysis project Ga0209706, IMG submission 187263) | Freshwater sediment microbial communities from Prairie Pothole Lake near Jamestown, North Dakota, USA - PPLs Lake P8 Core (1) Depth... | ecosystem: Environmental > Aquatic > Freshwater...
CCCGTTGATGCTGCAGGTGTCGCGCTTTGACCGCTTCAAGGATCCGGTGGGCGTGATCCACTCCTATCGGCTGGCCAAGTCCTTCATTCCCGGCCTGCAGCTGGTGCTGGCCGGCGGTGGCGCGAGCGACGACCCTGAGGGCGAGGTCGTGCTGGCCGAGGTGCGGCTGGCCGCGCAGGACGACCCGGACGTGCACGTGTTGCTGCTGCCGGCCGATGCACACCGTACGATCAATGCCCTGCAGCGCGCCGCCGATTTCGTGCTGCAGAAATCACTGCGCGAAGGCTTCGGGCTGACCGTCACCGAAGCCATGTGGAAGGCCAAACCGGTGATCGGTGGCGACACTGGCGGCATCCGCCTGCAGGTCGTGAACCACCACACCGGCTTTCTGGTGTCCACACCCGAGGGCGCGGCACTGCGCATCCGCTACCTGCTGCACCACCGCGAGCGCCTGCTGGAAATGGGCAACAAGGCGCGCGAGTTTGTGCGCCAAAACTTCCTGCTGACGCGCCATCTGCGCGAGTATCTGACACTCATGGTCGGCCTGCAGCACGGGGCGCAAGACCGGATCGACATAGGCTAACGGCAACCATGCGGATTCTGCAGCCCACGGGCAATCCCGACCATTTCTTCGAAAAACTTGCGTGCGCTCCGCGCGCCGCGCTGTTGCTCGACTACGACGGCACACTCGCGCCGTTCTGCATAGATCCGCAGGATGCACTGCCGTACGCCGGCGTTCGCGCAGCGCTCGACACTCTTATGGCACAAAACGACACGCGCGTCGTGCTGGTGAGCGGCCGCTGGACGCGTGACCTGCTGCCTGTGCTTGGCCTCAAACAGATTCCGGAGATCTGGGGATCGCATGGCTGGGAGCGGCGTTTCCAGGACGGCCGCACGGAAATGGCGCGGCCGGCCGAGGCGGCGCTGTGCGCGCTGGTCGAGGCTGACAGCTGGATCGACGAAATACACGCACGCGGCGGACGCAGCGAATTCAAACCGGCCTGCCTGGCTATTCACTGGCGCGACCTGGACGCGGCCACCGCGGCCGACATCGGCGCCATCGTGACCGAGAACTGGGCGTTGCAGGCGCGCGACACCGGTCTTGCGCTGCACCACTTCGACGGCGGCATCGAGCTGCGCGTACCGGGCCGCCACAAGGGCAACGTGGTCCAGGCGATCCACGCCGAGATGCCGGATGCCCTGCTTGCCTACCTGGGCGACGATACGACCGACGAAGAGGCATTCCGGGAACTCGCCGACACCGGCCTCGGCGTTCTGGTGCGCAACGAGTTGCGCGCGACCGCTGCCGGGCTGTGGCTTGCCCCGCCGGGCGAGCTGCTCGAATTCCTGCAACGCTGGGCGCAGGTGCGGGAGGACCGGCATGCGTGCGCTTGAGCAGATCCTGCTGGCCAACACGCCTGCCGATTGGCTCAGCGCCCTCGGCATTGCGCTCGGCGTTTTTGCCGCCTTCTGGATTCTGAAGCGGACTGTAATCCGGCGGCTAGCTGCTTACGCACGTAAGACGCCTGCTCGCGTAGACGACTTCGCTGCCGACACCTTCGCCGCCACCCGCTTGCTGCTGCTCGCACCGTTGGCGTTTTACGCCGCCGCACAGGGTCTCACGCTGCCGGTGCGCGCCGAACACATCGTCAGCCAGCTCACGGTGATCACCCTGCTGCTGCAAACTGCCATCTGGGGGCACCATTTCATCGAGAGCTGGATGCGTCACACGCTGCGCGTCAAGCGGACCGAAGACGCCGCCAGCGCCTCGACCGTGGCCGTGCTCGGTTTCCTGGCGCGTCTCGGTTTGTGGTCGATCGCACTGCTGCTTGCGCTCGACAACCTCGGTTTCAACATCACTGCCCTGCTCACCGGCCTCGGCATCGGCGGCGTGGCCGTGGCGCTGGCCGCACAGAACATCCTGGGCGACCTGTTCGCGTCCATGTCGATCGTGCTCGACCGGCCGTTCGAGGTCGGCGACTTCATCGTGGTCGGCGACCAGCTGGGCACGGTCGAATACATCGGCCTCAAAACCACGCGCGTGCGCAGTCTGTCCGGCGAACAAATCGTGTTCTCCAACGCCGACCTGCTCAACAGCCGCATTCGCAACTACAAGCGCATGCACGAGCGGCGCGTGCCGTTCACCTTTGGCGTGGTCTACCAGGCGCCGCCTGATCTACTCGAATCGATCCCGGCACTGGTGCGCGCGTGCATCGAGGCGCAGGCGAAGACACGCTTCGACCGCGCGCACTTCAAGGAGTACGGCGACTCGGCGCTGGTCTTTGAAGCGGTGTATTTCGTACTCGACGCCGATTACAACGTCTACATGGACATTCACCAGGCGGTGCTGCTCGCGCTGTTTCGCCGCCTGCGTGAGCGCGGCATCGAGTTCGCTTACCCGACGCGCACACTCCATGTCAGCCAGGTCACGTCTGTCCCTGCCAGCAACACAGGAGCGAATTCATGACCAATATAACCAATACAACCCGCCCAAAGCTCACGCGCTCGCTGCGCCTGGGGTTGCTCATCGCCGCAGTTATCGGTGTGGTCACGGGGCTGTTCGCCTGGCACCAGGTAGACAGCGAACGCAAGATCGATCTCGATGATGTGACGCGCCGCGCCCACGTCCTGGCGCAGCAGCTCTCCGGGCGCGCGTCGTACGCGCTCACTCAACCGGACGCGCAGGCACGCCAGGCCCTGCTGCCGCGGCTCGAAGGTTACCAACGGCTGCTGGGCTATGCGGTGTTTCGCGCCAATGGCCGGTTGCTCGCGGCGGGCAAGGCGGTGACGGAATTCAGCGAGAAACTCGACGGCGCGGTGCGCGAGGCACTGCAATCCGGCAAGGAAGTCACACTGCTGCTGCGCGTGACCGGACTGCGCGTCCACGTTTTGGTGCAGCCACTGCCTGGCTCGGGACCGGCCACGGGCGTACTGGTCGTCGCGCACGACGTGTCGTTTCTCGATGAGCGCGCGCTCGTGCGGCTCGCGCAGTTCGCCTTCTGGGTCCTGATCGTCACGCTGCTCGCGGTCGCGCTGGTGGTGGGCAGCACCTGGTTCACCTACGAGCGCCCGCTGCACAAGCTCGCCGACTGGATGCGACGCCTGCGCACCGAAAACGTCACGGATGCACCGCCGCGCGGGCTGCCACCGGGTCTGCTGCGCAGCGAGTCGGATCGACTCGCCGCCTCGTTCCGCGCGGCGCGCTCCACCGGCAAGGCGTTGTCGGAAGCGGCGCTGCACAGCGAGCAGGTGTGGACCCCGGATCGCCTGCGTGCGCACGCGCTGGCCGCGCTCGGCAAGGCCCACCAGCTGATCGTGGTGAGCAACCGCGAGCCGTACATGCACCAGTGGCGCGACGGCAAGGCGCACGCCATCGTCCCGGCCGGCGGTCTGGTGACCGCGCTCGACCCGGTGCTGCAGGCCTGCGGTGGCGTATGGATCGCGCACGGTGCCGGCGACGCCGACCGCGCCACCAGCGACGCCGAAGGCCGGCTCACGGTACCGCCCGAGGATGCGCGCTATACGCTCCGGCGTGTGTGGCTCACGCGCGAGGAGGAACAGGGCTACTACTACGGTTTCTCGAACGAGGGCCTGTGGCCGCTCTGCCACTTGGCGCACGAACGCCCGGTATTCCGCGCCGCGGACTGGGAACACTATGTCCTGGCCAACCGCCGCTTCGCGGACGCGGTGCTGGACGAAGTCGGCGCCGGCCAGGCAGTCGTGCTGGTGCAGGACTACCAGCTGGCGCTGGTGCCGCGCATGCTCAAGGAGCGGCGACCCGACCTGCAGGTCGGACTGTTCTGGCACATCCCCTGGCCCACGCCGGAGGCGTTCCGCATCTGCCCGTGGGGCGCGGAAATCCTGGACGGCATGCTCGGTGCCGACCTGCTCGGCTTCCACCTGCAGCAGTACGGCAACAACTTCCTCGACACCGTGGACCGCATGCTCGAGTCGCGGCTCGACTGGGACCACTTCGCCGTCGAGCTGCGCGGCAACCGCACACTGGTGCGCCCATTCCCGATCAGCGTGCAGCCCTGGTCGGAGCGACATGTCCCCGAGGGCGATGACCTGGCCAAGCAAATCGCCGGTCTCAAAGCACAGTACCAGCTCGGTGACGCCTATATCGCAGTGGGCGTGGACCGCATTGACTACACGAAGGGCCTGCCGGAGCGTTTTCGTGCCATTGATCGACTACTGGAGAAGTACCCGCAATATCGCGGGCGATTCTCACTCGTTGAACTCGGCGCGCCGAGCCGCACCCACATCCCGCGTTACCGCGAACACCTGGACGGGCTCGAGGCGCTGGCCGACGAGATCAACTGGAAATACCAGACCGACAACTGGAAGCCGATCCACTTCCTGGTCGCACACCACGACGCCCAGACCGTGCACGCCTTCCTGCACATGGCGCCAATGTGCATCGTGAGCTCGCTGCATGACGGCATGAACCTGGTGGCCAAGGAATACGTCGCCGCACAAGGACGTGGCGACGGCGTGCTGGTACTGTCGGAGTTTGCCGGCGCGGCGCGCGAACTGGCCGACGCGTTGATCGTCAACCCGTACGACATCGAACAGTTCGCTGATGCCATACGCCAGGGACTGGAGATGAGCGCCAACGAACGACACGCACGCATGCGGAAACTGACCCGCCAGGTCGAGGAACACAACATCTACCGCTGGGCAGCGCGTCTGCTCACCCAGCTCGCGGCGACACAGGCGACGGGCAGCGAGAAGACCAGCGGTAGCAAGGCGGCGGCCTCGTAGAAGCTGTCAGCCCGACACCTAGCGGCGCCCGCTGGCCAGATATAACCAGACATAGCCGGCCATGCCGGCGAACAACGACGCGGTGAGAATGCCGGTCTTGGCCATCAGCAGGTACTCAGGTTGCCGGGCAAACCCCAGTTCGGCGATGAAGATCGCCATGGTGAAGCCGATGCCGCCGAGCAGCGACACACCGGCAATCTGGCTGAAGCGCGTCCCGGCCGGCAGCTGGCCAACGCCCAGCTTCAATGCCAGCCAGCACGCGCCGGTGATGCCAACGAACTTGCCAATAATCAGTCCCAGCCCGACGCCCAGGGTGACCGGATGCGACAGGGTTTCGCGCAGGGATCCGAGCTCCAGAGGAATGCCGGCATTGAACAGCGCAAACACCGGAATCACCAGAAACGCTACCGGCAAGTGCCAGAGATGCTCCAGGCGCTGCAACGGCGTTTCAACCTGCTGCACGCCATTCTCCAGTGTCTGAACAACCGTTTGCAGCTTGTCGTTGGTCAGGATGCTCTTGCCGGGTTCGTGACTGGCATCGAAACGCGCGATCAGCGTTTTGACGTGCCGACTGAATACATCGGGATCGTATTTCGGTCGCGCCGGCACGGTAAAGGCGCCCAGCACCCCCGCCAGGGTGGCGTGTACACCGGACTGCAACAGGGCATACCAAAGCAGCACGGCGACCATGAAATAGGGAATGATCCGGCGGATCCCCGCGAAGTTGAAGATCATGAGCACGGCCAGGAACAATGCAGCGACGGCCAACCAATCCAGCACCAGGTGTTCGGTATAGAAAACCGCGATGACGACGACGGCACCGAGGTCATCGACGATCGCCAGCGCCACCAGAAAGGTAATCAGCGCCTTGGGCACCCGGCTGGCGAGCAAGACCAGCGCGCCGATGGCGAACGCGATATCCGTTGCCATGGGAATGCCCCAACCGCGCGCGGCGTCACCCGCCGGATTCATGGCGAAATAAATCAGTGCCGGTACCGCCATGCCGCCGATCGCGGCCACGATCGGCAAGACTGCCTGGCGCGGCTGCGCCAGTTCACCTACGAGAATTTCACGCTTGAGTTCCAGGCCAACGACAAAGAAAAACAGCGCCATCAACCCGTCGTTCACCCAGTGGTGCAGGGTCTTTTCAAGGCTCCAGGTTCCGACGCTGATGCCGACCGGCAAATGAACCAGGTGCTGGTAAGCCGCGGCCAGCCCGCTGTTGGCCAACACCAGGGCGAGGATCGCGGTAGCCATCAGCAACAGGCCGGAGGTGGTCTGGCGGTGGACGAATTCCTCGAAGGGAGTCAGCACTTTGGCGAACGCCTTTTCCCAGGGAGCGTGGTGGATGCCCTCGTCGCTATCGGTCATCGGTGGTTTGGCCGGCGTAGTCATCTGATGATTACGTTTTCGTGTTGGTGCGTTTGTGGTCGCGTCGGTTGCAGAACAGCATCTGGCGGACGGCATTTATATTTAGCCGCGACCGATGATGCAAGTGTTCAACTTCATGCATCAAGCGTAACGTTTAAAACGCTGCCCCGAGTTTACCGAGAAACGCGGCGTATAGGTTGATTTTTTGAGTGCTCTCATGGCATATGTCGCCTTGCATGACAGAGCCCCAGGCGGACACGATAGATGGCCCCCCTTCGTGAATCGCTGCGATGCGCGATGCCCCTCCAACTCCGTTGCGTTCCTTAACGCACCCGCCTGACCGAACCTTGATCCATATCGGGGCATAGCAGCATGGCTGCCTGCCTGCACGGATCAGGCGCGCGGCTGAACCTCCACCTTCAGATGGGTCAGCTTGTGACAGAGCTGGCGCCTGTTGCGAATCGGCCACCAGTCATAGAGGAAGATCTGGATCGGCCGCCACATCGCCACCCAGCCGCTGATGAGCAGCCCTTCCTGGAGGATGTCGTGAAACATGCCTTCGCCGAGCGGGTCGAGGAGTGCCCGTGCGCTGACGCAAGTGAACAGGAACAGTAATCCGATGACCAGGCTCGCGCGTCCCTGGCGCAGTTTCTGGTGCAGCTCGCGGTCCGCCACCTCGGTCTGGTATTCAAAGAAGTTGTGGATCGCGCGGCCAATGTCCTCGCTCGACTCATCGGTCACCGCTTCGGGTGGCACGTGGATACGCAGCCGCAGCGGCGTCTTCAGCGGAAACTCTTGCGCGGTGCCGACGATGTACTTCACGGCATCGTCGTCCAGATCCTTGTCGTGAAACGGCGAGGGGTCCAGCGAGTTGAACAACTGCATGACACTGTGCAGGTTCAACTCGATCAGGATGTGCTCGCCGTGCTTGCGGTAGCGTGATTCGAGACCTTTGGCGGGGACCATGATCATGACTGTTGGTGAGAAAAAGCAGTTAGCTGCAGCTGAACGCAGATAAACGCGGAGCTTCAATGCGCTGCCTGAATCGCCGGCCCATCAAAAGGATGAATGGCCTCGGTGCATCAATGACATGACTCATCTGCGTTAATTTGCGTTCATCTGCGGCTAAACAGCGTTTTTAGTATGGGTGGTTCTTTACGAACAATCATTATATATGTGCCGCGCGTCAACGGCCGGGTTGCTCGCCATGGACCGACAGCCAGCGGAGAATGTCCTCGCGCCGGACGAGACCGAGCAGCGCGCCATGCTCGACAACCGGCACCTGGTTCAGATTGTGCTGCGCCAGCAGCGCCAGGGCTTCCATCGCACCCTGGCGCGGCGTCACCGCAATGATGGCCGGGGCCGGTGTCATGATCTCGCCCACGGTCGTGCGGTCCCAAGCGGCGCGTGGGCGCTTGCGCAGATCGTGCAGTGAAACCATGCCGATAAACCGCCCGTCCTGCTCGACCGGAAAAGAACGCTGGCCGCTCGGCATCAGATGCTCGTCGACGAGCGTGCTCATGCGCATCTGCGGCTCCACACGGGTGAACTGCGTCTGCATCAGACGCATCACCGCGACATGTGCGAGCGACTCGCGGATCAGGAGTTGGCGGTAACTCTGGATGGCGGAGTTGTTCAGGAACCAGCCGATCAGGGCCAGCCATAGCCCGCTGAGGAAGCCGCCACCCAAGAGCGGCACGCGCACACCGAGCAGCATCGCAAAGCCGGTGGCCATGAGCAGCCAGGCAAAACCCTGGCCGGCGCGCGAGGCATGACGCGTGGCTTGCCGCAGGTTGCCGGTCACCGCCCACAGGATCGCGCGCAGCACGCGGCCGCCGTCCATGGGAAACCCGGGGACGAGATTGAAGATCGCCAGCATGATATTGACCGGGCCGAGCCAGACGAGCAGTGTCGGCAACGGCGCCAGCGCGGCGAGCGTCGTCTGCGGATTCTCCGCATCCATGTCCAGGGGGCCGCTGATGATGGTCGCCAGCCACAGAAAGCCGAAGCCGAGCGCGAGACTGGTGAGCGGCCCGACGATCGCCATGGCAAACTCGCTGCGCCAGGTTGGCGGTTCGTTCTCCATCTGTGCCATGCCGCCGAACATGAAGAGCGTGATCTGCCGGATGACCACGCCGTGCGCGCGCCCGACCAGGGCATGGGAAAGCTCGTGGATCAGGACCGAGATGAAGAACAGCAGCGCCGCCGCCAGCGCCGTCATCCAGGAGAGCATCGCGCTCCAGTCGGGGTGCCAGCCCGGAAAGACACCCACGGCGAGGGTGAAGGTGATGAGCGAGAAAATGATCAACAGACTCCAGTCGACGCGAATCTGGATACCCGCGACATGTCCGACACGCAACCCGCCCGACAAATGCATGGTAATCTCCCCTCAATGACGCGCTGACCGTGTGCGGCCCCGGTATCCGCAACCTCGAGTACGGAACCGTACCGCACGGTGATTATCGCGGCGCATGCCCAGGCACCACAAGCCGGATGCGCCCGAAAGGCACAAGCCGGGCAAGGCATCGAAGCGCGGTTCGCCCGCTCGCCCGGTCGCGGATTCTCTGTTACCGTAACTCTCATGCCAATTCTGCGCCGGCTATTTTTTCTGCTGCTTGCGCTCTGGCCCGTGCTGTTCGCTGGCCAGGGCACGGCTGCACCCGAAACAATCGCAACCCCGCCCGCCGCCGTGCTGGTGTTGAACGTGAGCGGCGCGATCGGCCCGGCAACTGTCGACTACATTGCGCGCGGGATCGAGCAGGCCAAGGACCGGAACGCCGCGCTCGTGGTGCTGCAGCTCGACACTCCCGGCGGGCTGGACAGCGCGATGCGCAAGATCATCCAGGCCATTCTCGCTTCGCCCATTCCGGTCGCCACCTTCGTCGCGCCCTCGGGGGCGCGCGCCGCCAGCGCCGGCACCTACATCCTGCTGGCCTCGCACATTGCCGCGATGGCGCCCGCCACCACCCTCGGCGCCGCGACGCCGGTGCGCATCGGCGGCGTGCCCGATCCGGGCGCGCAGCCAGCGCGCGACGAACAGAAGAAAAACGAAAAAGACACGAAGACGCCGGCCAAGCCCGGCATGGACGAGAAGACCCTGCAGGACGCCATCGCCTACATCCGCGGCCTCGCGCAACTGCGCGGGCGCAACGTCGGCTGGGCGGAAAAGGCGGTGCGCGAAGCGGCGTCGCTGCCGGCCGAAGAGGCCGTGAAACAAAATGTCGCCGACCTGCTGGCCGCCGACCTGCCGGAACTTCTCAAGAAGCTCGACGGTCGCAAGATCAACATGGACGGGCGCGCGATCAGCTTGCAGACCCGCGGACTGACGGTCCTGACCTACGAGCCGGACTGGCGCAACCAGCTGCTCGCCGTCATTGCCGACCCGAACGTCGCCTACATCCTCATGCTGCTCGGCATCTACGGCCTGTTCTTCGAGCTGTGGAACCCGGGCTACATCGTGCCGGGCGTGATCGGCGGCATCTGTCTGTTGCTGGCGCTGTACGCCTTTCAGGTGCTGCCGATCAGTTACGCCGGCCTCGGGCTGTTGCTGCTCGGTGCCGCGTTAATGGTCGCGGAGGCCTTTGCGCCGGGCTTCGGCGTGCTCGGCCTGGGCGGACTCGCCGCCTTCGTGATCGGCTCGATCATCCTGTTCGACGTCGAGGGCGTCGGCGTCGCCTGGCCGCTGATCGCCGCGACCGCAGCAGTCAGCGCAGCGTTCTTCTTCGGCGTGGTGTATCTGGCGCTGCGCGCACGCCGGCGCGCCGTCGTCTCCGGCGCGGAGGAACTGATTGGCAGCCGCGGTGAGGCGCTCGAGGATTTCGCGCAAGGCACCGGTCGAGTGCGGGTGCACAGCGAAGAATGGCAGGCGCGCGCCGCCAGTCCGATTC
>Ga0209706_10002573_pt1 | contig 10020 bp, 8 predicted proteins | sample PPLLaktember2015_6_FD_187263 | JGI IMG/M metagenome (GOLD analysis project Ga0209706, IMG submission 187263) | Freshwater sediment microbial communities from Prairie Pothole Lake near Jamestown, North Dakota, USA - PPLs Lake P8 Core (1) Depth... | ecosystem: Environmental > Aquatic > Freshwater...
ATCGCGCGCTAGACTCGCGCGATGGACATTCCCTTCACGCCCGCGAGGCAGCTCGCCCGCCTCCTCCGCACGCGCAAGCTCTCCGCCACCGAGGTGATGCGCGCCTTCATCGCGCAGGTGGAGCGCGTCAACCCGAAGGTCAACGCCATCGTCACGTTCCTGCCCGAGCAGGCGCTGAAGGAGGCCAAGGCGCTCGACCGCGGCAAGGGCCCGAAGCCGCCGCTCGCGGGGCTGCCCATCGCCTACAAGGACCTCGTGGCGACCAAAGGCGTGCGAACGACGATGGGTTCGCTGGTCTACAAGGACAATTTCCCGAAGGAGGATGCGCTCCTCGTCGAGCGGCTGAAGGCCGCGGGCGCGATCACGCTCGGCAAGACCAATACGCCTGAGTTCGGGGCCGGCAGCAACACCTTCAACGCGGTGTTCGGCGCGACGCGCAATCCCTACGATCCTTCGAAGACCGCGGGCGGCTCTTCCGGCGGCGCGGCCGCCGCGGTCGCCTGCGGGATGCTCCCCTTCGCGGACGGCTCGGACCTCGCCGCGAGCCTCAGAAACCCCGGCAACTACTGCAACGTGGTGGGCTTCCGGCCGACGCCGGGGCGAGTGCCCACTTACCCCGCGGTGAACGCCTGGGACACCCAACCGGTGATCGGGCCGCTCGCGCGCAGCGTGGACGATGCGGCCTTTCTCCTGTCGGCGATGGCCGGACCGGACCGGCGCGCGCCGGTGTCGATTGCGGAGCCGGGATCGATCTTCTCCAAGCCCCTCAAGCGCTCCTTCAGGAAGGTGCGCATCGCCTGGACGAAGGACTTCGGCGGCCTGCCGGTCGAGCCGGCCGTCACCGCCGTCCTGGAGAAGCAGCGCAAGGTCTTCCAGGACCTCGGCTGCATCGTGGAAGAGGCCTGCCCCGACTTCAGCGGCGCCACCGAGGCCTTCGAGACGCTGCGCGCGGTGTCGTTCGCCATGCGCTTTGCGCCGCTCCTGAAGACGCATCGCACGGAGCTGAAGGACACCGTGATCTGGAACATCGAGCAGGGCCTTGCGCTCGACGGCGCGAGGATCGCGCGCGCGGAAAGCCTGCGCACCGAGCTCTACCAGCGCATGCGCGCCTTCCTGGAGAAGTACGAGTTCCTGCTCGGGCCGGTGAACCAGCTCCCGCCCTTCCCGGTGAATACCGAGTACCCGACCGAGATCGCGGGCGTGAAGCTTGCGAACTACCTCGACTGGATGAAGAGCTGCTACTACGTGACGATCACCAGCCACCCGGCGATCTCGGTGCCCGCGGGCTTCACCCCCGGCGGCCTGCCGGTCGGGCTGCAGGTCGTGGGCCGCTACCGCGACGACTTCGGCGTGCTGCAGCTCGCGCACGCCTTCGAGGCCCGGACCCAGGTCTGGAAGCAGCGCCCGCCGCTGGCGGGCTGACCCCCTTGCACGCCACCTCGGACCGGTGGCACACTGTCATATATATGAAAGCATTTTCACATATATGAATGTTGCCACGGTCAAGAGCGCCGACCGCACGGTGCAGATCCTCGAGGCCTTCGCCGCGGCGGGCGAGCCGCTCGGCATCGCGGAGCTCTCGCGCCGGCTCGCCATTCCGGTGTCGGCCTGCTACGCACTGCTGAAGACGCTGGAACTGCGCGGCTACCTGTACGAGCTCGGCCTGCGCAAGGGCTGGTACCCCACGCTGCGCTGGCTGCAGAAGGCGCGCGCCATCGCCGAGCACGACCCGATGCTCGAACGCGTGACGCCGCTGCTGGAAGCGCTCGGCAAGTCGACGGGTGAGACCATCGTCTTCGGCAAGCGCAGCGGCACCGAGGTCGTGTACCTGAACGTGGTCGAGTCGCCGCATTCCATCCGCTACAGCGCGCAACCCGGGGACCGCAAGCCGCTGCATTCGAGCTCGGCCGGCAAGGCGCTGCTCGGCGCCATGGCGTCGAAGGGGCGCGAGAGGCTCCTCGGCTCTCTCAAGTTGACCCGGGTCACGCCCAGCACGATCGTGCGGCGCGAGCAGCTGGAGAAGGACCTGGAGGCGGGCGCGAAGCGCGGCTGGTACGCCACGCGCGGCGAGAACGTCGCCGACGTGCACGCGATCGCCGCGCCAGTGCGCATCGACGGCGAGCACTACGCGTTGGTGGTGGCGGGGCCGGCGCACCGCATCGAGGCAGCGCTGAAGTCGCACGCCTCGGCGCTGCTGCGCACCGCCAAAGCGCTGGAGGGCCTGCGGTGAGCGCCACACCCTCGGGCATCGAAGTGCCCGTGGTGGCGACGCGCGACGCGGCATCCGATCCCGGCGCGCCGGGCGTCTATCCCTTCACGCGCGGCATCTTCGCCGACGGCTACCGCGGGCGGCCCTGGACCATTCGCCAGTACTCGGGCTTCGGCTCGGCCGAGGCGTCCAACCAGCGCTATCGGTTCCTGCTCGAGCAAGGACAGACCGGCCTGTCGGTCGCGCTCGACCTGCCGACGCAGTGCGGCTACGACCCCGACGACCCCATGGCGCGTCCCGAAGTCGGCAAGGTGGGCGTGTCGCTGTTTTCGCTCTCGGAGATGGAGACGCTGTTCGAGGGCATCGACCTCGGCGCGATCTCCACCTCGTTCACCATCAACGGCACCGCGGCGATCATCTACGCCATGTACCTCGCGGCGGCCGACAAGCAGGGCGTGCCGCGCGCCAAGCTCACCGGCACGATCCAGAACGACATCCTGAAGGAGTACGTGGCGCGCGGCACCTGGATCTTCCCGGTGCGGCCTTCGATGCGCCTCATCGCAGACTCGGTCCTGTACGCGAACGAGGTGACGCCGCGCTTCAACGCCATCTCGATCGCCGGCGCGCACGTGCGCGACGCGGGCTGCACCGCCGTGGAGGAGATGGCCTACACGCTCGCCAACGGCCTGGCCTACGTGGACGAGTTGATCCGCCGCGGCGGCGACGTGGCGAGGTTCGCGCGGCGGCTGTCGTTCTTCTTCTATGTCCACATGGACCTGTTCGAAGAGGCGTGCAAGTTCCGCGCCGGGCGCCGCCTGTGGGCCAAGCTGCTGCGCGAGCGCTACGGCGTGACCGACGAGAAGGCGCTGCACTTTCGCTTCGGCGTGGTGTGCGGCGGCTCGTCGCTCGTTGCCGCGCAGCCCTACAACAACGTCGTGCGCGTCGCGATCGAGAACCTGGCGGCGGTGCTTGGCGGCGCGCAGTCGATCTTCACCTGCGCCTACGACGAGGCATTCCAGATCCCGACCGAGTTCTCCGCCGAGCTCGCGCTGCGCACGCAGCAGATCGTGCAGCATGAGAGCGGCGTCGCGGCCACCGTCGATCCGCTCGGCGGCAGCTACTACGTCGAGTGGCTCACCGACCGCATGGAGGAAGGCATGCGCGCGGTGATGGGCGAGATCGACGCCTATGGCGGCGTGGTGAAGGCGATCGAGGACGGCTGGCTGCAGCGGCGCATCGCCGTGCGCGCGAAGGAGAAGAAGGACGCCACCGACCGCGGCGAGCGCGTGGTGGTCGGCATGAACCGCTACCGCCGCGAGGGCGAGGCGCAGAGCTTCGGCGAGGTGTTCCGCCTCGATCCGGGGACCGCCGCGCGCGTGCTGGCAAAGCACGCCGAGGTGAAGCGCACGCGCGACGCAGCGCGCGCGACGAGGGCGCTCGACGCGCTCGAGGCCGCGGCCGCCGACGACCGGGAGAACCTGATGCCGCTGCTCGTGGAGTGCTGCCACAGCTACGCGACGGTGGGCGAGATGGTCGAGCGCCTCAAGCGCCGCTGGGGCGAGTTCCAGGAGCCGGTGCAGCTATGAGCGCTCTCGCTCCAGGACCCCTCGCGGGCAAGCGCATCCTCGTCGCCAAGCCCGGCCTCGACGGTCACGACGCCGGCGCCAAGGTGATCGCGCTCGCGCTGCGCGACGCGGGCGCCGAAGTGATCTACACGGGCCTGCGCAAGTCGCCCGCGTTCATCGTGCGCGTGGCGCTCGACGAGGACGTCGCCGCCGTGGGCCTGTCGATCCTCTCGGGCAGCCACCAGGAGCTCGCCGGCGAGGTGCTCGAAGGCCTGCGCGCCGCGGGCGCGGGCGACATTTCCGTGTTCGTCGGCGGCACCATCCCGCCGCAGGACCGCGACGCGCTCCTCGCCGCGGGCGTGAAGGGCGTCTTCACCAACGACACACCGCTCGAGCAGATGATCGGCGAGCTCGCGCGGGCGCTTGCATGAGCGGGCCGCTTTCCGGCATCACGGTGCTCGAGGTCGGCCACATGCTCGCCGGCCCGTACTGCGGCATGCTGCTCGCCGACCTCGGCGCCGAGGTCATCAAGATCGAGCCGCCCGAGGGCGACATCGGCCGGCGCGTGAGCCCGCACGAGATCGCCGGCCACAACGCCTATTTCGCGAGCCTCAACCGCAGCAAGAAAAGCGTGGTGCTCGACCTGGCGAACGAGGCAGGCCAGGAGTCGCTGCGCACGCTCGCCGTGCGCGCGCACGCGCTGGTGACCAACCTGCGCCCGGCAGCCATCCACAAGCTTGGCCTCACCTACGAAGCGCTCAAGGACGCGAACCCGAAGCTGGTGTGCGTCGCGCTCACCGGCTTCGGCCTGCAAGGCAGCCACGCCGACCGCCCGGCCTACGACTACGTCATCCAGGCGCTCACCGGGGTGATGGCGATCACCGGCGAGCCGGGCGCGGCGCCCGCCAAGACCGGCTACTCGGCGGTGGACAACTCCGCCGGCATCATGGGCGCCCTGGGCCTGCTGGCGAAGATCGTCGAGGGCAAGGGCGGGCAGATCGACGTCTCCATGCACGACGTCATGCTCTCGCAGCTCAATTACCTTGCGGGCGCGTGGCTGAACGCGGGCGAGCGCGCCGCTCGCCTGCCGCGCTCAGCGCACCCGTATATCGTGCCCGCGCAGGTCTTCGAGACGCGCGACGGCTGGCTCGTGGTCTTCATCTCGCACGACGAGTTCTGGCGGCGCTTGTGCACCGAGGTCGGGCGCCAGGACTGGATCGAGGACGCACGCTTCGCGACCATGGCCGCGCGCCGCGAGCACCGCGACGCGCTGCTGGCCGAACTGGTGCCGCTGTTCAGGTCGGACTCGAGTGCTTCGTGGATGGCGCGGCTATCGCCCCTGGGCGTCGTGGCGGCGTCCGTGGAGACGCTCGAGCAGGCGCTCGACTCCCCGCTCGCGCAAGAGCGCGACATGGTGGTCTGGCTCGGCGGCGCCGGGATCCGGGCGGTCGGGAACCCGATCCGCATCGCCGGCGAGGCCACCGGCTACGGCCCGCCGCCCCGCTTGGGCGAGCACAACGCCGAGCTGCGGCAAGCGCCTTCAAACCTCGCCGCACGGGTGCTCGGCGGCGAGCGCCGCGCGATCGCGCGCGCCATCAGCGAGATCGAGGCCGGGAGCCCGGAGGGTGAAGCGCTCGGCCGGCAGCTGGCGCGCCATCGCGGGCACGCGCGCGTGGTCGGCATCACGGGGCCGCCCGGGGCCGGCAAGTCCACTCTGGTGGCCGCGCTTGCGCGCGAGTTGCTCGCCTCCGATGCGCGCGTCGCGGTGGTCGCCGTCGATCCGTCGAGCCCGATCTCGGGCGGGGCGCTGCTCGGCGATCGTATCCGCATGGGCGAAGTACAGCAGCACGACGGCGTCTTCATCCGCTCGCTCGCCTCGCGCGGTCACGCTGGCGGCGTGAGCGGCGCCACACGCGGCGTGGTCGCCCTGCTCGACGCGGCGGGCTTCGACTACGTGCTGGTGGAAACCGTGGGCGCCGGCCAGTCCGAGGTGGGGATCGCCTCGATCGCGGCGACACGGCTGGTGGTCTGCCCGCCCGGCCTCGGCGACGACGTGCAGGCGCTGAAGGCCGGCATCCTCGAGATCGCCGATGCCTTCGTGGTCAACAAAGCCGATCTCGAGGGCGCCGAGCGCACGGCGCGCGATCTGGTCGCGATGCTCTCGCTCGGGAAAGGCGCACGGCGTCCGGTGTTCCGCACCGTCGCCACCACCGGGCGCGGCGTCGACGCGCTGGCGCGCTGGCTCGTGGAGCGCGAAGCCGCGCTCGCCGCCTGAGCGCTTACTTCCCCTTGGCCATCCGCCCCATCAGGTAGAACTCGTCGTTCGGCCGCATGCGGGTGACGTTGGCCATGCGGTTTGACAGCGCGAAGAACGCGGCGATGGCGGCGATGTCCCAGATGTCCTCGTCGGCGAAACCCGCCTTGCGCAGCGCCTCCAGATCCGCATCCTCCACCGCGTGCGACTCGAGCGCCACCCGCATGGCGAAGTCGAGCATCGCGCGCTGTCGCGGCGTGATGTCGGCCTTGCGGTAGTTGATCGCCACCTGGTCGGCCACCAGCGGGTTCTTCGCGCGGATGCGCAGGATCGCGCCATGCGCCACCACGCAGTACTGGCACTGGTTCGCGCCGGAGGTGGCCACCACGATCATCTCGCGCTCGGCTTTCGTCAGGCCGCCCGCCTTCTCCATCAGCGCGTCGTGATAGGCAAAGAAGGCGCGGAACTCCTCCGGCCGGTGCGCCAGCACGAGGAACACGTTGGGCACGAAGCCGGATTTCTCCTGCACCGCCAGGATGCGCTCGCGCACGTCCCCGGGCAGGTCCGCGAGCTCGGGGACGGGAAAACGGCTGATCGGCTGGCTCGACACGTCGGGGCATTCTAGCGCCGGCCGGGATTCGGGTAACATGCCGGGGCCAACTTGGAGGAGGAGGCTTCAATGAAATTCGCACCCCATCGGGCCGCGGCGCTTGCCGCTGCCCTGCTCGTCGCCGGCGCCGCATCGGCGCAGGTCAAGCTGCCGCCGACCATCTCCTGGAGCGCCTACGACGTGGGCTCGGGCGGCTACAACCAGGCCGTCGCCATCGGCAACGCGCTCAAGCAGAAGTACAACGTCAGCCTGCGCGTGCTGCCGGGCAAGAACGACGTGTCGCGGAACCTCCCGGTGCGCGAAGGCCAGGTGCAGTTCTCCGCCAACGGCGTGGGCGGCGCCTACCTCGCGCAGGAAGGCGTGTTCGAGTTCGGCGCGCCCAGCTGGGGCCCGCAGCCGATCCGCGGCCTGATGCTGAACACCTCCGACCAGGTGCTCACGGTCGTCGCCGCGAAGGACAGCGGCGTGCGCACGGTCGCCGACCTGAAAGGCAAGCGCGTTGCCTGGGTGATCGGCGCACCGTCGCTCAACCAGAACATCACCGCGATGCTCGCCTTCGCCAACCTCACGTGGAACGACGTGCAGAAGGTGGAGTTCGGCGGCTTCGGCGCGGCGATGGATGGCATCATCAACAACCAGGTCGACGCGGCGTTCACCTCGTCGATCTCGGGCTTCGCCTACAAGATCGCCAAGTCGCCGCGCGGGCTGGTGTACCCGATCTTCCCGCACAACGACAAGGCGGGCTGGGCGCGCATGAAGGCGATGGCGCCGTTTTATTTCGCCTTCATGGGCACCGAGGGCGCGGAGCTCTCCAAGGACAAGCCGGCCGAGTCCGCGACCTACCCCTACCCGATCCTGATGACCTACGCCAAACAGGACGAGAGCCTTGTCTACAACATGACGCGGGCGATGGTGGAGACGTTCGACATGTACAAGGACGGCGCGCCCGGCAACGCGGGCTGGGCGGTCGACCGGCAGAACTTTGCCTGGGTGATCCCGTTCCACGACGGCGCGATCCGGTACTGGAAGGAATCCGGCCACTGGAAGCCGGAGCACCAGGCGCACAACGACAAACTCATCCAACGCCAGAAGGTCATGATGGACGCCTGGGCCGAGGTGAAGAAGGGCTCGTATGCGGACGACAAGGCATTCGTCGCCGCGTGGCAGAAGGCGCGCGCCGCAGCGCTGACCAAGGCGGGGTTGGACCCGGTCACGACCAGCTGGTGAGCTAGTCCCGCGCCATGTCCGGCGCCGACGCCGCCGAGGCGCCGAGCGAGGCGCGCTACCGCGCGCTGGGTCCGTTCTGGAGCGCGGTGCTGATCGCGCTCGTGCTGGGCGCGATCGGCCTCGCGCTCAACCAGCTGCTCAACCTGGGCTTCTTCGTCGGCCGGGCGCTGCTCGACAGCGCTTACCTGTACTGGTTGTGCGCGTTGCTGGTGGGCGGGGTGTTCCTGCTGGTGCCTGCCGGAAAGCGCGCGCGCCGCGACGCCGTGCCGTGGTACGACGCGCTGCTGTTCCTCGCCACGGTCGGCGTGTTCACGTACTTCGCGCTGAACGCACAGCGCATCGTCGAGGAAGCCTGGGAGTACAAGGCGCCGATGCTCGCGGTGTGGGTGGCCTACGCGGGCTGGGCGCTGCTGCTCGAGGCAACGCGGCGCGCCGGCGGCACCGCCGTGTTCGTCGTGGTGACGCTCATCTCGCTTTACCCGGTGTATGCCGGCTACATGCCGGGCCCCATCTCGGGGCTGCCGCGCGACCTCGCCGCCACGGCTTCGTTCCATTTCGCCTCCAGCGAGAGCGCGCTCGGCATCCCGACGCGCGCCTTCGGCGAACTGGTGATCGGCTTCGTCATGTTCGGCGCCGTCCTGCAGTACACGGGCGCCGCGCACTTCTTCAACAACCTCGCCTTCGCCCTGTTCGGCTCGGTGCGCGGCGGCCCGGCCAAGGTGGCAATTTTTGCCAGCGGCCTCATGGGCTCGGTCTCGGGCAGCGTGGTGTCCAACGTGCTCACCACCGGCGTGGTGACGATTCCCGCCATGAAACGCATCGGCTTCAAGCCCGCGTACGCGGGCGGCGTGGAGGCCTGCGCCTCCACCGGGGGCGTGCTGATGCCGCCCGTGATGGGCGCGACCGCCTTCGTCATGGCGGCGTTCCTCGGCGTGCCCTACGTCACCATCGCCATCGCGGCGCTGGTACCGTCGCTGCTGTTTTACTTCGCCTTGTTCGTGCAGATCGACGGCTACGCGGCGAAGAACGGCCTGCAGGGGCTGCCGCGCGCCGAACTGCCCTCGATCCGGCAGACCTTCGCCGAGGGCTGGCAGTACCTGTTCGTGTTCGCGTTGCTGGTGTGGATGCTGCTCATCCTGCAGCGCGAATCGCTGGCGCCGTTCTACGCCACGGCGCTGCTCCTGGTCATCAACCAGTTCTCGCGCCGCACGCGCCTGGACTGGCCGCGCCTGCGCAACTTGCTGGCGGGCGTGGCGAGCGCGCTGTCCGAACTCGCGGCGCTGCTCGCCGGCGTGGGCCTGATCATCGGCGCGCTCTCGGTCACGGGCCTCGCGGGCACGCTGGCCAACGATCTCGTGTACCTCGCCGGCAACAACATCTACGTGCTGCTGGTGATGGGCGCGCTCACCAGCTTCATCTTCGGCATGGGCATGACCATCACCGCCTGCTACATCTTCCTCGCTATCGTGCTCGCGCCGCCGCTGGTGGCCGCCGGGTTCGACCCGGTGGCGGTGCACCTGTTCATGCTCTATTGGGGCATGGTGTCGTTCATCACGCCGCCGGTCGCGCTCGCCGCGTTCGTCGCCGCCGGCATCGCCAAGGCGCCGCCGATGCAGGTCGGGTTGCAGTCCGTGCGCCTCGGCGCGGCGATGTACTTCGTACCGTTCTTCTTCGTGCTCAACCCGGCGCTCATCCTGCGCGGCGCGCCCGGTGAAATCATCGTGGTGGTGGGCACGGCGATCGCGGGCATTGCGCTGATCGCGTCGGCGCTTGAGGGCTACCTGGTCGGCATCGGCAAGACCGCTTGGCCCGCGAGACTGTTTCTCCTCGCCGGCGGGCTCATGATGGCGATGCCCGGCGGCGGCGAGCTCGGCCTGTCGCACGTGCAGCTCTCGCTCGGCGGGCTCATGCTGGCCGCGGCGGGTGCGGCCATCGCCTGGGCGGGAAGAATTCGCTAGGCTTCGCGCGGTTCGCGTACTCGCCGAGCACTTCGGTGACGCCCGCCTCGGCGGTAGTCGCCACCGCACAGACGCCCTTCGCCTTGCGCGCTCCGCGACTGCGGCTCTTCATATGCCCGCGGCACGAAATGCCCCCGGCCGCGGCTTACTTCCAACCCGTCATCCCGCACTTAAGATCTGCTCGCCCGTCGGCGCCC
>Ga0209706_10002576_pt1 | contig 10011 bp, 6 predicted proteins | sample PPLLaktember2015_6_FD_187263 | JGI IMG/M metagenome (GOLD analysis project Ga0209706, IMG submission 187263) | Freshwater sediment microbial communities from Prairie Pothole Lake near Jamestown, North Dakota, USA - PPLs Lake P8 Core (1) Depth... | ecosystem: Environmental > Aquatic > Freshwater...
TGGTTGCTTGTGCTGATAATCACTTTCATTCTAGACATAATCACGAGTCTGGGTTATAGGAACAGAAACAAGGATCTGGAGATCATCATTCTGCGCCAACAGGTGCGCATTTTACAACGCAAAGTAAAGACACCCCCGCGAATATCTGATCCGGAAAGAATGATCTTGGCAATCCTGGTGGATAAATTAAGCCAATCCACTAAAGCTTCGCGCCAACGACTCCATCAGGTCATGTTGATCTTCAAACCGGATACGGTACTTCGCTGGCATCGAGCATTGGTACGGCGCAAGTGGACTTTCAGTCGAAAAGCAAAACCAGGCAGACCCACGATATCGCCTGAACTGGAAACCTTAATTTTACGACTGGCAAAAGATAACCCTCGCTGGGGGTATGACAAGATCCAGGGAGAACTGCTCAAACATGGCCACAGGTTGAGTGCAACATCAGTGCACAATATCCTCAAACGACATCGGATCACACCTGCATTAGAGCGATCGTCTGGAAACTGGCGCAGTTTCTTGGGACATTTCAGGGAACAGATGTTGGCTTGCGATTTCTTCACGGTGGAGACAATCTGGCTCAAGACCATCTATGTGGTGTTCTTCATCGAATTGGGAACCAGACGCATCCATCTGGGGGGCTGCACGACGAACCCCGAGACAATCTGGAGTACACAGCAGGCGCGTCAATTGGTGTGGGAACTAAAGCATGATTCTCGGAGAATGGCTTTTCTTATCCATGATCATGACACGAAATTCACTTCCTCTTTCGATAAAGTGTTTTCTTCAGAAGGCATGATGTTGTTCACAGACCCTTCCGAGCACCCAGGGCAAATGCGTATGCTGAGCGGTGGGTGAGAACAGTTCGTGAAGAGTGTCTGGACCACATCCTTGTGGTAAATGAAAACCATCTACGAAATGTGCTCAGAGAGTATACACATTACTACAACCATTCACGCCCGCACCAAGGCATCAGCCAGCACTTTCCTGTGTCTGGCCCTGAGAGGAGTACAAGAGGTCTGATTAGACGGCAAGATATTCTGGGAGGTATCATCCACAATTATTTCGGGCAGCCTCCCGCCCCGGTTTCTGATTATGGATAGAATTTTTGCACCATACAGGCTTTCACCCACGGGCACACCATGCAGGATGACCTCCAGATCCGGAGTCTTGGCTGTCGCCAACTAGCGCGCCCGGTAAATCATGGCTGAATACCTGCTAGATTAGTTGATCGTATTCGACTCCTAAACACATTCTCGAGAAACTTTTTTGGTGGTTGGACATTACTGCAAAATCAACGGAGTGAGTGATCACATTCCAAGATCGCTAAAAACAAAAGCACAGCCGAACGGGAATTACATTTGGCTGTGCTTATCTGTTTCACTGAAATGACGTAATTTTTTCGATCCATCGACGCAGCGGTTCTTGCTCTCCGTAGGAAAGGCACCCACCCTCTCCGCTAAGAGAATATCCACGAATATACATGAATAAGCGAGCACGATCGCCCGGTAGACATTGGGCGATCGTGTATTTAAAGAGCAGTATCCCCATTTCTACCAGATGTTGAGCGGACAATTTCAGCGACTGGACTCGGAGCAAACCATTTTGGAAAGGCTCGGATTAATTCAGGAGTTGCATCGATTTTCAGCCGTTCTTCACGGATCACCCGGGCAAATGTAACCCGACCAAATAACACGTCGTAAAGGGCAACAAGCTCGGCTTGAATGAGCACGTCAATATCGAAGCCCGGATGTTTGACACAAACTGATACATCGCCTGGATCTAAAATGAGCCAAAAGTGTTTCGGGCGCGTCTCGCGAAAATTAAACTCAACCACCACGCGTTGCTTCGGCAGTTCTTCCCTTTTAGTCAGATCTCGCATCCACCACAGAAGCAAGACCGGATTTAGCTCATTGAGTTCCGGTTCGCCGAAAGCCCACTTCGCGCCCCAACGGGTGAGGCTCTCGATAATGGGATACAGTTCCCATCCGGCTGGCGTAAGCTGGTAACAGGTTCTCCGGCCGCCAGATTCACTCTGCCGAACAATGACGCCTACATGTTGTAAACGCCGCAGGCGGTCTGTCAAAAGTGCTTTGGGGATCCCCGGCAGCCCACGTTCCAGCTCATTAAAATGCTGCGCGCCGAACAACAGGTCGCGTACGATCAACAAAGTCCAACGGTCTCCCAAGATTTCCACCGCCCGTGCAATCGGACAGTACTGCCCATATTTATTCATGTCAGCAGTATAACAATTCAGATACTTATTGTCCAGTTCATTTATTGAACTTGTATTGGGGAACGGGTCGATCTACACTATAGGACAAACCGAAATCTGCTATGACATATGGAAAGGAGAACACGACATGAGCGATACAACGCTCCAAATAATGATCAATGCAGCCAAGGCATACGAAGCGTTGTTCGTGCCCGCGCTCTTCGGCCAATGGGCCACGAAGGTTGCAGATGTGGCGCAAATCCAGCCTGGCCACCGAGTGTTAGATGTTGCCTGCGGCACCGGGATTCTTGGGCGAGAAATCGCCTCACGTGTGGGAAGAAGCGGGCATGTCGCGGGGGTTGACCCGAATCAAGGAATGATCGCAGTAGCGAAACAGCTTGCCCCAAGTGTTGAGTGGCGGGAGGGAACCGCCGAGTCGCTGCCGTTCCCTGATGAATCCTTCGATGCTGTGGTGAGTCAGTTTGGTCTCATGTTCTTCACTAACCAGTGCCAGGCTTTGGATGAGATGCTACGAGTCTTGAAACCTGGAGGATGTATGGCCATCGCGGTCTGGGATTCTCTCGATAACCTGCCTGCGTATGCGTCCGAAGTGGCGCTGCTTGAGCAAATCGCTGGTCAACAAGCGGCTGATGCCCTACGTGCGCCGTTTGAGATCGGTGATCAGAGGGTTCTGAGCACATTGTTTGCAGATTGTGAAATAGCCTCAACCAAAATCACGACTCATTATGGTGTGGCACAATTCCCCGGCATTCGGACGATGGTCGAAGCTGACCTGAGGGGTTGGTTACCGGTGATGGGAGTTTTCTTAACGGAGAAACAGATCTATCGTATCCTGTTCGAAGCTGACCAGGTGCTCAGCGACTATACGTCTGCGGATGGACGGGTTATGTTCCAATTATCAGCCCATATCGTCGCCGTAAAGAAACCTCAATGACCATTTCGACCTAATACCAGATAGCCAAAAGCTACGAGCAGATCCTTGATCCGGCTATTCTCGGGCCGGCAGCTCAGGCACCTCTGGATTAAGCCGCTATGTGGGGCGGGTGTGCCGAGCTGGATATAACCTGCGGTACAGGCACTCCAGCACTCCTGGCTTCGTAACGGACTGATGTTTCCGGTCATGAAGTCGTATCGATTCACACCGCCAGCTCTGCATACCTTTTACTGATCTGCGGCTCAAGCTGACCTCGATATGGTTCGCAGCCATGATCGGCCGGATCTGCTCGCTGGCATACTGGCTGCCCAGGTTACCGTGGGCAATACCTGGCGCACCTTGTTGCCGGTATTGGGCAACCAGTCGATGGACCTGTCGCGTGGATAGTCCCAGGAGTTCAGCTGCTTGAAAAGCAGTCATGAGATGGAACAATGGACCGCTGCAAAAGATGCCGGGGATGGATTTCACGGCGGGTACGCCGCAGTTCTACCTGCTGGCAGCCGCCGGGCTGCTGCTGCTCACCGCGTATTGTCGGGGCAGGCAGGTGCGGGTGTAGAGAGAATGCAGGGGTTGCGTAATGCACTCCATTGTGCAACCCCACATCTTTTAATACCTGGGCGGCGTGCGGGTGATCGATCGCCCCGGTACGGTTGGGTCAGAGCAGTGGACGTAACCGGTGGTCACGAAGAAAACTCCGGTTCCGACAAACGTGATGTCAGAACCGGAGCGTTGACAGGTTGGATTACTTGGTTCCTAGAGATTGAAATTGGCCAAGGCCAGAGGCAGTCGTATTGGTCTGTGGATTGCCATAATATGAGACACTCCCACCGCCACTGATGTTTCCAGTAAGCTCGTTAGTTACCCACAACGTGGCGCCACCCAAGCCTGAGACGGTGACATCGGCAGTCTGAACCTGTAAATCCGAGGCGCTCACACTACCGGCGCCAGATATATCGATACTGGCATTGACTGCCTGACCTGAAATCTCAATTCCTCCAAGACCACTAATGGTGATGTTCAGGTCTTCCGTCGTGATCTGGTTTTGAACAACATTTCCAGCCCCACTCATATCAATGACCAACTTGGGGGTAGAGAGGGTTTCCAACTGGACATCGCCCAATCCACTGACCTCGAGAGAGGTGAGGTCTTTTACCACGATTGTAAAAGTCAATGGGTTGTCTTTTTCAAAAGGGCGGATATTAATGTTTTCTTGGTTGTAAATAACGAGCGTGCTATTCCTGACATTCGTAAGGATCTCCGGGACCAGGTTGTCGGGTCCTGAGATATTGAGTGACTCCTGATCTCCCTGAATAATGTTTACCTTGCCAAGGGTAGAAAACTCGATGGCAGTAAAACCAGAGACATCACGGTTCTCGCTGACAATCACCTCGGACGGGGTAATCGTTTTGATATTTATGTTGGTGAGCAAATTACAGCTCATTAAGAACATAAACATCAGCAGGACAAAACATATCATTCGGGTTTTCATGAGCGTTCCTTTCTATTGACTTGGTAAACGACAATTTGGCAATAGATTTGTGTTGCAGTACTCGTAAATTAGTAGATAAGCTCAAGCCCTACATACTCAATAACGAGGCGCTATTCAGAGAGATTTTTGGGTCGAGGACTGGGTATGAGGTCCAAATTTACTTTCCTATTATCATTATATTGGACGAAGGTGTTTTACTCCCCCTGCATAAGCCTAGTTTTATACTATCCGAATGGATAGTCTATCGCAATTAAAAAATTGATAACCGTTTCCAAAGCCCAATAGAAGCAAGTTGATTTTCGGTAAGTAGCACAATTTGGTCAACGTTTGCTGTTGGAATGATCATCTCGCCAGAAGTCTCCCAGATCTGAAATAAGCCCACATCCCCATCTTCCCACCTGAAATAGGGGTACACCCCCATGACAGCAGAAATCCGGGAATGCTATGCTCATCTAGAAAGCGGGGATACTCGTCTGTCCCCTGCTCCGCAGAATGGGTCTATCCCGGTTGATTTGGATCCAATGGGCTGACTCCATCGAAAGCTATTTCACACCAGGGAGGTGAGAAACTTCCCCGATCCAGATCAGAGAAGCGGAGAAAGTGAGGATTCTGTGGTCACACGCTGTCGGGTTTTGTTCTATCTGTTGGTAATTATTGGGATGAGCATCCAACCTGTTGCTGCCAATGCCGCAACCCAGGCCGTGATTACCATCGATTCCCTGGCAGACGACCTGGCAATCAACGGCAACTGCGCCCTGCGTGAGGCGCTACGGGCAGCCACGCTCGATATTCCCTGGGATGGCTGCAGGGCAGGCAGATACGGGTGTAGATACAGAATTGGGCTGACGAGGAGCGCTGTCTCTCATCAGCCCTAAATTTCTATTTGACTCTGCGTAACTTATTGGTCATGGCTCGCCCCGCATGCAGTGGGCAGGGCCTGGGCTTCCATGGCATCTTAGAAGACCGCAAACACGGCCTTGACCGGCTGGATCTGGCCCAAGCGCTACACCCTCCGAAGAGCTTACCAAGCAGGGCGTTGGTGCTGCGCGTGGTGGGCGAACTGCTGTTCTGGGAGTCGACGCGCCGTTGGGGTGGACAGCTCACCAAAGTAGTGGTTATCTAATTTTTTATTGGTCACCGTGCTCGCTGCCCGCCGCGGCATTCGGGATCAAATCTAATAGCTGGGAATAATTCCCCAACGGTCGTGGATGTACCCTAATTACCGCCAGGATGGATTGCTATCCTGGGCTGAATTTTGGGTCAGGTTATAAATCCCCTCCCCGGTGGTCCGGATGACATACAGCTCCAGATTGCCATCCCGATCCGAAGTAAACGCCACCCACTCGCTAGACGGACCAAATACCGGGTCGAGGTCTCGGGCGCCATGATTGGTTAAGTTTGTCTGATTCGATCCATCGAGATCCATAAGGTAGATCTCAGGGTTCCCATCCCGTTCTGAGACAAAGGTAATTTTTCCAATGAAACCCGAGCCGGAAGGCGAATAGTCATTTGCCGGACTCAGGCTCAGGTTGCGGATATCAGATCCATCTAGATTCGTGATATATATTTCCAGGTTGCCATCCCGGTTGGACGTGAAAGCGATCCAATCATTCCTGTCTATCAGGTCGCCTGTCCTGAACCAGAAAGGATCGGAATCATTGGCTGGATTATTGGAGATGTTGCGAAGCTCCGAGCCATCTATTCGTACAACATAGATTTCTTGATTGCCGTCCCGGTTGCTTGTGAATGCAATCCAATCCCCATCTGGCGACCAGGAGGGCTGCTGGTCATCGGCTGGATTATTGGACAGATTATATGGTGCCTGGCCTGTGACGCTCGTCAGGATGATCTCATTGTTATCATTTTGAGTGGCTACCAATGCGATTAGGAACGAGTCTGGAGCTAATACAGCCTGGGTATCAGAAATTTGATTATCGGTCAGGCGAACGATGCCCCGCTCTGAAACATTCATCGCATAGATTTCCGGATTCCCATCCCGATCAGACTCAAACAAGATCATACCTCCCAAATCAGGAGGTAGAGTTGGCAAAGGTGTAGCCAGAGGTGCAGTAGTGACGGTAGGTACTGCAGTGGGTGGTATCTGGGTCGCAGTTGGAAGACCGGATACCGCCGTAGCGGTTAACGCAGGATTATTTGGATCACAGGGTTCCGGATCCTGCCCATCAATGATCCCATCACCGTCTGAATCTGGTTTGAGCGGGTCAGGGCAGGGTAGTGTTTCCTGTCCATCGTTCAGGCCATCGTTATCTGTATCTGGACTGAGTGGATTGGTCCCCCGGTTGACTTCGTCTCCATCTCTAATGCCATCCTGATCGCTGTCCGGATTAAGTGGATCGCTGGTGAGCTGTACCTCTGCACCATCGCTCAGCCCATCGCTATCGGTATCAGGATTGCGCGGGTCAGTATTCCAGCGGATAATCTCTTCACCGTCCGAAAGTCCGTCACCATCCGTATCCGGATTCATCGGATCAGTACCCCTGTTTTTGACTTCGTCACCGTCGGTAAGCCCATCACTGTCTGAATCAGGATTGTTCGGGTCTGTAGCGAAGCTTATTTCTTCCAGGTTTGTTAATCCATCGCCATCGGAATCTTCTTGCCCATTCATTGCTGCTTGCGTCTGATTGATTGCCGCCGTTTGAGTGGCCCCGAGAATCTGGCCAATACCTGCCTGGTATGTCTGGGTCGCTCTCATTGCCTGAGCGCGATTATTGTTGAATAAGTAGAATGAAAGGCAGATACATGAAAGTAAGACGATCGCAAATGCAACCAATAGCCAGACCGGAATCAGTGCTCTCCCCACAATCTCGCCGCTCTGCGAAAGCACTTGTTTTGAGCTGGATTGGGCAATGGTTTTGAAGGGAATCCGAAAATCACCTCCCAGGATAGGCCGTGATCGCGGATGAGCTCTAAACTCAATCGATTCGTTTTGCCCTGCTTCCACGCGCAAGTGGACGGGTTCGGTAATCGGATAATATGAAACGCCGGCTTGTGGAAGCCTATCATCTGTTGCTGGTAACCCCTCGCGTTGTATGCCCTCGAATACCAGGCTGTTTTGCTGGTCTACCCATTCCAACGCATAGGTATCCGGCGAGTTGCCTTCATTAATGACAGTCAGATAACCCGATTGTTCAGGGTTAAGGGCCTGTGGGTGCAGTTGGATGCTGAAAGCAGAAAAGACAGCGATGGTTAACAGGCATTCAACATCCACTTTCTGACCGGGAGCAGATAGGCTGTAGATCGTTATCTTAAAAGGGGTGCGTCCGGCCTGGCTTTCGATGGAGTGAGGCGGATGGATCGCCAGCTCAATTTCCGTCTGCTCACCTACCTGTAAATGGGTTTGTACATCGGTAGTGGAGATCCAGGCTGTGGGCAAACCCTCAATGCTGAGCTTGAAAGTATCGGGGGTTAATCCGCGGTTATGGAGCACCAGGGGAATAGTGATCGAGCTTCCCGGCTCAACCGCGAATTGTGTGGCAGCCAACAGAATTCCAAGGCGCCCTTCAGTTTCAAAGGCAGCAACAGTGATAGAACCAGATAAGGTTTGTGACTGTTCAGGCTTACCCTGCCGGATCGCCTCGATCGTAAATGGATATCGTCCAACCTGGCCTTTAGGTGCTTCTGGAACAGTAATTGTCAGTTCGACTTCGCCCTGGCCTCTTGCTCCCAGCTCGATCACTGGCGAGCTCAGGAACACCCAGTCGCCGGGCAGCCCCTTCACGTCAAACTCGAAATATCCTTTTTCGGTACTCAGATTGGTTATGCTGAGGAGGAAAGCCTGGCTGGTCCCGGGAGGAACAATAAAATGATCGGTTTCCCAGGTCAGCAGGAAATTATCTCTTGAAGGATCTACAGTTTCATTCATAAGGAGCCTTCCAGTCTTTAGCCGTGAATTTCACCAATCGCTCATGGATCATCAATCCACGGTTGCGAAGTGACAGTAAGGAATTTTGTTTAACAAATATTGTGGGAAGGATTCTTTCTACACACTGTTTCATTGATCGATCAGGATAGAGCAAAGAGATTTAGATAAATTATATCAGCATTATGTTGAATATATCTGTCACCCCCGACTCTCAGCGATTATCGCTGTGACGGATACAACTGCACAATATCCTCAGAAGCCCGATTTTACCGGATTAGTTGTCTCATCCTGCGCACCGGCCAGTCGATATGTAAAAAAGAGTGTCACTGAGCGGCAACAATGAAGCAGAATTGAGGGGTTATTTTGAGAAGCTTTCGAGCGGGGGCATGATTACCATGCCGCTCGAGAAAGCTCCATGGGGAGATACGTTTGGCATGCTGACAGATCAATTTGGGATTAGCTGGATGGTGAACGTCACTGGTCAATAAAGCTAAACACCAGTAAACAGTGAGACCGGAGAAACCAGGTTTCTGACCTAATACAGAGGGGTGTCCAAAAAGAGGGGCGAAGCGTGTTTCGACTGCCACAGATGGTACTCACTGCACTGCTTCGCCCCTATCGAGAGCGATAAACGCTATTTAATTTATGCTTTTGGACACCCCTGGCTGTTGCAGCGATTGGTCAGGGTAATTGCCTACGGCAAGGGAAACATAGCCTGCAAGTCTTCGCTGAAGTCGGCAGCCGGCAGCCAGGGCGCCAGGAAAGCCCGGTATACTTTTCCATCATGCTCGAAGAAGGCGTCGCCGGTGTTGCGGCCTACCCTAGCAATGTAATCACTCAGCGGCTGCCCGGCGAGCTCGATCGCCCACAGGTTGAAATCGGTCGGCGGGAAAGCCAGCAGGGATGGATCGAGTGGCCAGTCGAGGGTTGTTTCAGGGTCTGCACCCGGATCCTGCGACAAGAAAAGGGCGGCTTGCTGTGGGATGTAGACCTGCGCCTGCGGGTGGGCGTACCCCATCAGCAGGTCGCGGATGCCCTCAAAAGCGGGCAGGTCATTAGCGAAGTCGGCGTAGATCTTGACTTCGTCCAGCCCATCCGCGGCGGTGCGCATGCGCAGGATGGTATAGGCGGCGTCAGCAACACAGTTCTGTTCGCCGCTGGGGGACGTGAAGCAGAAGTCCGTATAGCTTTCCAGGCGATCGAAACCCAGGTCAAGCACTTTCTGCAGTAGTTCAACAGTCTCCTGAGACGTAAGTTGAGCCAGCATGACCTGCTCCTGCTCATAAGTTTCGCCCTCCAAGGTATAGATCACCCGGCCATCGGCGAGTAAGGCAAAAACCGGCGGGCGGCCGAATTCGTAAGATGCCTCGGGGCGGAAGAAAGTAGGCTCGAAGACCAGCTCGAGCAGGACTGCATCGGGCGTCAGCCGGCCCAGTTCATCCAAAGAGAAGGTTGGCGAACCACCAGCG
>Ga0209706_10002577_pt1 | contig 10008 bp, 11 predicted proteins | sample PPLLaktember2015_6_FD_187263 | JGI IMG/M metagenome (GOLD analysis project Ga0209706, IMG submission 187263) | Freshwater sediment microbial communities from Prairie Pothole Lake near Jamestown, North Dakota, USA - PPLs Lake P8 Core (1) Depth... | ecosystem: Environmental > Aquatic > Freshwater...
TACCCAGCGCGCGCGCGGCGGCTTCAGAACCGGCGCTGCACGCCGATGCGGATGTCCTGCAGGCGGAAGAGCCCGGTGGCGTCGCGCCCGAGGGTCTCGGCGCTCAGCGCCCACTCGGGCGAAAGCGAGTAGCTGCCGAACAGGGAGTACTGCCGCTGGTCCTCGAGCTCGCCGCCATAGCCGCGCGACATGCCGAGGCTGCCGCGCTCGCTCAACGCGTAGGACCAGTGCATGCGGGACGGGACGCCGAGGCCGGGCTCCCGCCAGCGCCAGTCCGCGAAGCCGAAGCGGTCGTAATCGGGCGCCAGCCAGCCGCGTGCGAGGGTGGGGTCGAGGCCCTGCTCGCCGCGCTCGGGCACCCGCAGACCCGATTGCCCGTATGCCGGCGGCGCGCCAAGGCAGGCGCAAAGAGCGGCAAGTGCGAGGGTCCTGGAGAACACCATGAATCCCTTAGCGGATGATTGAAGAATCTACTCACGACCCCCCCGTTTGTCGAGGAGGTTCTGCGGACTGTTGCTTCGGCGCCAATGCCTCGCGGACGAGGGGCAGGGTGAGCGGCCGCTGACGGATAAGGGAATACCGATCAAGCACTTCCAGAGCGGCTTGCAGGCTCGCCAGGTCGCGGGGCAACCGGGCAAGAAGGAAGGCGACGATCTCGTCGGTCAGCCTGAGCCCCCGGCGCCGGGCCTCGGCGCGCAGGCGCAGGGCTTTTTCGCCGTCGTTCAGGGGGCGCAGGTGGTAGACGAGCCCCCAGGCGAGGCGGGTGCGCAGGTCCTCCCGCAGCGGCAGCGCCGCGGGCGGCGCGCCGCCGGCGACGAGCACGGCACCCTCGCCCTCGCGGGCCGCGTTGATGGCGTTGAAGAGCGCCTGCTGGCTCGCGGCGTCGAGAGCCTCGACGTCGTCGGCGACGATCAGGGAGGGATTGGCGCGCGCCGCGGCACGCAGCAGATGCGAGCGGCCGCTGCCCGGCTCGCCCCACAGGTAGACGATGCGCTCGGCCAGCGCGCCCGAGGCGAGCTCGCGCACGCGCGCGATCGCTTCGCCATTCGCGCCGGTGATGAAGTCGGCGAAGTCCGGCTCCGCGGGCCGCGAGATCTCGAGGGGAAGCTGCTGCATGGCGGTCGAGTAGAATGGCCACTCTAGCATGTCGAACGAAGCGATCTCCTACCGCGACGCGGGCGTCGACATCGACGCCGGCGACGCGCTGGTGGAAGCGATCAAGCCCTTCGCGAAGCGCACGATGCGGCCCGAGGTGATGGCGGGGATCGGCGGGTTCGGCGCGCTGTGCCGCCTGCCGCAGAAGTACCGCCGGCCGGTGCTCGTCTCGGGCACCGACGGCGTCGGCACCAAGCTCAAGCTCGCCTTCGGCGCCGGGCGGCACGACACCATCGGCATCGACCTCGTGGCGATGAGCGCGAACGACGTGCTCGTGCAGGGCGCCGAGCCGCTCTTCTTCCTCGACTACTTCGCCTGCGGCAAGCTCGACGGCGGCGTCGCCGCGCAGGTCATCAAGGGCATCGCGCGCGGCTGCGAGCTCGCGGGCTGCGCCCTCATCGGGGGCGAAACCGCGGAGATGCCGGGCATGTATCCCGAGGGCGAGTACGATCTCGCCGGCTTCTGCGTGGGCGTGGTCGAGGAAGACCGCGTGCTCGACGGCCGTGCCATCCGTCCCGGCGACGCGATCCTCGGGCTCGCCTCGAGCGGCGCGCATTCCAACGGCTACTCGCTCATCCGGCGCATCGTCGGGCGCGCCTCGCCGCCCTTCGATCTCCTCGAGCCCACGCGGATCTACGTGAAGCCCGTTCTCCAGCTCCTCGAGTCGGTCCCGGTCAAGGGGCTCGCGCACATCACGGGCGGCGGCATCACGGGCAACGTGCCGCGCATCCTCCCGCGGGGCGTGCACGCCCGCATCCGCAGGGATGCCTGGCCGAGGCCGGCCCTTTTCCAGTGGCTGCAGCGCGAGGGCAACGTGGCCGAGGACGAGATGCTGCGCGTGTTCAACTGCGGCATCGGGATGATCGCCGTCGTCGATGCCGCCCACGCGGCGCAGGCGGCGCGCGCGCTGCGCGAAGCCGGCGAGACGGTCTACCAGATCGGCGCGATCGAGGCCGGGCAGGGCGAGCCCGAGGCGCTCGTCGTCTAGGGCGACCCGCGGCGGGCGAGGTAGATTCCCGCGAGCACGATGCATCCGCCGAGCACCTGCAGCGGCGCGAGCGGCTCGGCGAGGATCATCCAGGCGAACAGCGCCGCCATCACCGGCTGGAAGAGCAGGCTGACCGAGGAGAAAGCCGCGGGCAGGTGCGCGAGCGCGAACGCGATCAGTCCCTGGCCCGCGGCATGGGACACGATGGCGAGGCCGGCGAGCACCGCCCAGCCCGAGGCGGAGCGGGGCAGCATCGCTTCTCCCGAAGCCAGGGCGACCGGGAGCAGGATCGCCGCGGTGATCGTGCTCGTCACCGCCATGACTTCCAGCGTGGACTGCTTGCGGTCGCGCAGGGCTTTGACCGCCAGCAGGTACGCCGCGTAGAACATCGCCGTCAGCACCCCGAGCGCGTCGCCCGCGAGCGCCGTGGGCGAGAGCTCGACGCTCGCGCGCACGAGCGTGAATACGCCGGCGAGCGCCGTGACGAGCCCGGCGAGGAACAGGCCGCTCGGCCGCTGCCGCAGGAACAGCCACGCGGCGAGCGTGACGAAGATCGAGGCGAGATTGGCGAGCAGCGTGGAGTTCGCCACGGACGTGAGCTGGATCGACGCGTGCCAGAAGCCCAGGTCGCCGGCGAAGGCGACGCCGGCGGCCGCGAGCAGCGCCCAGGGAGCGCCCCGGCCCGGCGTCGCCGCGGACCGCGGCGCGGCGAGAAGCACGGCCCAGAGCACCGGCACCGCGAGCGCGACGCGCCAGAAGGCGGTGGCCGTCGGCCCCGCCTCGGAAAGGCGCACGAAGATTGGCGAGAGCGCGATACAGGTCGCGCCCACGAGCAGCGCGGGGAGCGCGGGCCGCATGGCCCGCGCATGTTACTTGAGGTCGTTCCAGCGCCGGACGGCGGCTTCGTGGCGGCGGCGCGCTGCCTCGACTTCCTGCTCGAGGATCGCCTGGCGGGCGAAATAGCTTTCGGTCGGCCGGCTGCCGCCGGCGGCGGTTCCGATGCGCTCGCCGGGCTGCGACTCGACGCCCGCGTCGCGGCGCGCCTCCGCGGCCTTGAGCGCTTCCTGCGCCGCGCGCGCTTCCTCGTACGCCTTGTCGAGCTGCACGCTGCGGTCCTGCGCCGCGGCGCCGCCGGCCGCCAGGAGGAAGATGAAGAGCAACCAGCGTTTCATGGGGACCCTTTCCGGTAGAATTTTTTGACATGGGAGTGCCGCGGTTCGTTCACCTGAGGATGCACAGCGAGTACTCGGTGAGCGACGGCATCGTGCGCCTCGAGGAGGCGGTGGAGCGCGCGGCGGCCGACGGCATGCCCGCGCTTGCCCTCACGGACAGCGCCAACCTGTTCGGCATGGTGAAGTTCTACCGCGCGGCCCGGGCCGCGGGCGTCAAGCCCATCCTCGGCGCCGACTGCTGGATCCAGAACGACACCGATCGCGAGAAGCCTTTCCGCACGCTGCTGCTCTGCGCCTCGCGCGAGGGCTATCTGAGGCTCTCCGGCCTGCTTTCGCGGGCATGGCTTTCCAACCAGCATCGGGGCCGCGCGGAGATCGCGCGCGCGTGGCTCGAGGAGGAAGGAACCGGGGGGCTCATCGCGCTGTCCGGGGCCGCGGCGGGCGATGTGGGCCAGGCGCTCGCCACGGGGCACGCGGAGACGGCGGAGCGCCTTGCCGCGGCATGGGCGGCCCTCTTTCCCGGCCGCTACTACGTCGAGCTGCAGCGCGCCGGGACGCCGAACGGCGAGGCGGTGCTCTCGCGCAGCGTCGCCCTCGCGGCGCGCCTGCGTATCCCGGTCGTCGCCACCCATCCGGTGCAGTTCGTCGCGCCTGGCGACTTCAAGGCCCACGAGGCGCGCGTGTGCATCTCCCAGGGTTACGTGCTTGGCGACCAGCGCCGGCCGAGGAGCTTCACGCCCGAGCAGTACTTCAAGACCCAGGAGGAGATGGCGCGCCTCTTCGCCGACATTCCGCAGGCGCTGCAGAACGCGCTCGAGATCGCGCGCCGGTGCAATCTGGCGATCGAGCTCGGCAAGAGCCGCCTGCCCGACTTCCCCACGCCGCAGGGCACCTCGATCGACGAGTACCTGCGCGCGCAAGCGCACGCCGGGCTGCGGCAGAGGGGTCTCGAGGGCGAGGCGCGCTACCGGGAGCGGCTGGAGTTCGAGCTGAAGACCATCATCCAGATGGGCTTCGCCGGCTACTTCCTCATCGTGGCCGACTTCATTAGCTGGGCGCGCTCCAACGGCGTGCCGGTCGGGCCGGGACGCGGCTCCGGCGCCGGCTCGCTGGTCGCGTACTCGCTCGGCATTACCAATCTCGATCCGCTGCGCTACGACCTGCTGTTCGAGCGCTTCCTCAATCCCGAGCGCATCTCGATGCCGGATTTCGACATCGACTTCTGCCAGGACGGCCGCGACCGGGTCATCGACTACGTGCGCAGGAAGTACGGCGAGGACAGCGTTTCGCAGATCGCGACCTTCGGGACCATGGCGGCGCGCGCGGTGGTGCGCGACGTCGGGCGCGTGCTCGACCTCGGCTACAACTTCTGCGACCAGCTCGCCAAGCTCATCCCGGTGCAGCCGGGCAAGGCCATCACCCTCCAGATGGCCCGCGAGATGGAGCCGCTGCTCGCCGAGCGCGAGAAGGCGGAGGACGAGGTGAAGGAGTTGCTGGAGCTGGGGGACAAGCTCGAGGGGCTGGTGCGCAACGTCGGCATGCACGCCGGCGGCGTGCTGATCGCGCCGGGCCGGCTCACGGATTTCTGCCCGCTTTACGCCGCCGAAGGCACGACGAACGTCATCTCGCAGCTCGACAAGGACGACGTGGAGGCCGTGGGCCTGGTGAAGTTCGACTTCCTCGGCCTCACCACGCTCACCATCCTCGACTGGGCCGAGCGCTACGTGCGCGGCATGGGCGACGAGGCGTTCGCGCTGGACAAGGTCCCGCTCGACGACGGGCCGACTTACCAGCTGCTCTCCTCGGGGAACACCACCGCGGTGTTCCAGCTGGAATCGCGCGGCATGCGCGACCTGATCCGGCGCGCGCGCCCGGATCGGTTCGAGGACATCATCGCCCTGGTGGCGCTGTACCGGCCGGGGCCGATGGACCTGATCCCGGAATACATCGAGCGCAAGCACGGCAAGCGCGTGGAATACCTCGACCCGCGCCTGGAGCCAATCCTGGGTCCGACCTACGGGATCATGGTGTACCAGGAGCAGGTGATGCAGATCGCCCAGGTGGCGGGCGGCTATACGCTGGGCGGGGCGGACCTCCTGCGCCGCGCGATGGGCAAGAAGAAGGCCGAGGAGATGGCGCAGCAGCGCGACATCTTCGTCGCCGGCGCCGAGCAGGGCGGCCTCGCGCGCTCCAAGGCGACCCAGCTCTTCGACCTGATGGAGAAGTTCGCCGGCTACGGCTTCAACAAGTCCCATGCCGCGGCGTACGCGCTCCTCGCCTACCACACCGCGTACATGAAGGCGCACCATGCCGCGGCGTTCCTCGCCGCGAACCTGTCGGCCGTCATGGACGATACCGACAAGGTGCGCCAGTTCCACGAGGACGCGCTCGCCAACGGCCTGAAGATCCGGCCGCCCGACGTGAACGCCTCGCAGTACCGTTTCGTCCCGCTCGACGGCGGGACGATCCTCTACGGGCTGGGCGCCATTCGCGGCACCGGCGAGTCGGCGATCGAGGCGGTGCTCGAGGCGCGCAGCGCCGGCCCGTTCTCCGACCTGTTCGATTTCTGCCGCCGGGTCGACAAGCGCCTCGTCAACCGCCGCGCCGTCGAAGCCATGGTGCGCGCCGGCGCCTTCGATGCGCTCGACGCCAACCGCGCGCGGCTCCTCGCTTCCGTGGGGCGGGCGCTCGAGGCCGCGGAGCAGGCGGAGCGCCAGGCATCGCAGACGAGCCTCTTCGGCGAAATGGGCGCCGCCGACCTCGCGCTCGCGTACGTCGATGCCGCGCCGTGGGACCGGCGCCAGACCCTGCTCGAGGAGAAAGCCGCCCTCGGCTTCTATCTCTCCGGCCATCTGTTCTCGGTCTACGAGCGCGACGTCGCCGGCTTTCCGCGCACGGCGCTCGCGCGGCTCGCGCCCTCGGAGGGCCGCTCCTGGGTGGCGGGGATCGTGGCGTCGGCGCGCAGCCAGATGACGCGGCGCGGGCGCATGATGGTGGTGATGCTCGACGACGCCACCGCGCAGGTGGAGATCTCGGTGTTCAACGAGCTCTTCGAGAAGCATCGCGACAAGCTGAAGGAGGACGCGCTGCTTTTCGTTTCCGGTCGCGTGCAGCGCGACGAGTTTTCCGGCGGGCTGCGCGTCACGGCCGAAGAGCTGCTGGATCTCGACGCGCTGCGCGCGCGCTACGCGGCGCGCCTGCGCATCGCGCTCAACGGACAGGCCGACGCGAAGCGGCTGCAGCAGGTGCTCGCGCCCTATCGCTCGAGCGCGCAAGGCGCCTGCCAGGTCCTCGTGCTCTACGACAACGGCAAGGCCGCCTGCCAGGTGGCGCTCGGCGACGCCTGGCGCGTGCGTCCCGACGGCCGCCTGCTCGCCGAGCTCGGCGACTGGCTCGCGCCGGAGAACGTGCAGGTCGTGTACGGCTCGGTCTAGCCGGCGAGCAGGGCGCGCTGGCGCCGGTACCAGTCGTTGACCAGCCGCTCCTCGCGGTCGAAGCGCCGCTTCTCCGCGAGGAAGCGCGCGAGCTGCGGGTAGCAGGCCTCGGTCTGCGCGCGCGTGGCATCCGGCGTCGAGGAAATCTGGAACCCGCCGCCGGCGCCGATCGCCGCGTCGATCAGGTCCTGGCGCAGCTGCTTCAGCCGCAGCGACTGGCCGAGGTCGGCCGGGTCGGGCAGTCCGAGGGATACTTCGACGTAGTCGCGGCGCGCCCAGCGCAGGAACGTCTCGTCCTCGCGCCGGGTGAGCCGCGTCTGCACGCCCAGGGCTTCCATGCGCCACGCTGCGTACGCCGCATCGGCCGCCGCCGAGAACTTCTCCAGCCCTTCCGGGGGCACGAGCAGCCGCAGGCAGCGGCCCGGCAGCGCGGCCACGGGCGCCGCTTCAGGCGCGACGTCCGCGATGGCCCGGGCGAGCGATTCAATGCGCAGCGTAACGCTGTAGGGCACGCCGAACAGCCCCTGGCCCCCCACGGAGAGGGCGAAAAGGTCGGCGTTCAGCATGCGGCTGGCGCGCCGCAGCTCGCCGTCGGGCATGGCGAGCGCCAGCGACTCGACGTGGCTGACGGCAGGGCGCCCGTCGGGCCCGGCCGCGTTGTGCGCGATGCTCTCGCCGACGGTGGGGACGGTGGTGCGCGCGGCGTGCGCCCGCGGATCATCGGGCCGCAGCGTGGCGGCGAGGCTGCGCCACGTCGTCCCCGCCTGCACTTCGACCAGCCCGCGGTCCTCGTCCACCCTGAGCACGCGGTCGAGCCGCGAGGGGTCGAAGGACCGGGCGCGCCGCAGGGCATCGCAGAGCTCGGCCGCCGAGAGCGGTCGGGTGGCGTCGGGCATGGCGGGTCTCCTTGTCGTGGCGCGGATTCTTCGCCCGCCCGCCGACCAAATGCAATACCGTCTGAAGAAGTCTATGAATGTGATACCGTAGGTCCCATGGCCGCGCGCAGCCGGTTCGTCGGGGCGCTCAAGGCGAGCCTGCGGGCGCGCGGGCTCACGTATGCGGCGCTCGCCCGGGAGCTTCGTCTGTCCGAGGCCGCGGTGAAGCGCATGTTCTCCCGCGAGGCATTCAGCCTGCGGCGCATCGAGCAGATCCTCGGCGTCCTCGATCTCGACCTGGAGGAGGTCGCGCGCATGGGCCGCGGCGCGCGCGCCGGTCCGGCGGAGCTCTCGCTCGAGCAGGAGACCGCGCTCGCGAAGGACGAGCGCCTGCTGTCCGTGTTCTGGCTGCTGCTGAACGACTGGCGGTTCGAGGCGATGCTCGGATCTTTCGCGATTTCGCGCGCGGAGCTGACCGGAGCGTGCGCGCGCTTGGAGAAGCTCAAGCTGATCGAGTGGCGGCCGGGTGACCGCGTGCGCCTCAGGGTGCCGAAGGACTTTGCCTGGCGCGAGCGCGGCCCGGTGAAGAAGGCTTACGGCCGGCGCGTCATGAACGATTTCCTGCACGGGAGCTTCGATGCGCCGCTCGAGCTGCTGCGCTTCGAGTCGCGCGAGCTATCGCCGGAGTCCGCGGTGGTGGTGAAGCGGCGGCTCGAGCGCCTCGTGAAGGAGTTCGGCGATCTCGCCGAGACCGATTCGGCCGCACCCGGCGGGCGCCGCGTCGGCGTCGCGCTTCTCGCCGCGTGCCGGCCGTGGGAGTTCTCGGTCGTAAACGCGCTGAAGCACCGGCCTGCGCCGAAGTCCTAGGCGCTCGGCCTGAGCTCGAAGCCGGCCGGAGGCGCCTCGCCCGGATCCGCGGCGGCGTCGAGCAGCCCCGACACGCGCGCACCGGGGGGGCCGCGCCGCGCCCACGCGATCAGCGACGCAACGGCTTCCGGCGCGCCGTGGAGCAGCGCTTCCACGCTGCCGTCCGCCCGGTTGCGCACCCAGCCGGCGACGCCGGCCCTGCGCGCTTCATCCTGCAGCGATGCGCGGAACCCGACGCCCTGCACGCGTCCGCTGACACGAATTTGCCTCGTCACGGCGACGGACATCGTGGCGCCATGTTAAGCTGCCTCGCCGCGGGAAGTACTCAAAGAAGTACGTAAAAGGGGAGAAAAGAATGCGCATCGGCTTGCTCGTCGTCGCTGGTCTGGCCCTGATCGGCTTCCTCGTCGTGGCGGTGGTGATGCCGCAGATGGAAGGCGCGAACCTCAGGGAGGCGGCGCAGGCGCTCGTCGCCGGCACCGAGCCCGCAAAGCAGCAGGTCACCGCGGCGGCGGAGAAGGCCGGCAAGCTTGCCGGCACCGGCGATGGCGTCAAGGTCGCCCCGAGGTCCGATCCTTCGCTCGGCGACATGAAGTGGATCGTCGGCAACGACGGCGCGATCCGCGGCTGGAACGAGAAGAACGCGATCGAAGTCGCGCTGACGCCCTCGCTGCAGGGCGGCAAGATCTCCTGGACCTGCAAGGGCTACCCCGTCAGCGCGATGCCGCAGACTTGCCGCTGATCGCGGTCAGGATGCCCTGGATGATGGCGATCGGGCGCGGGGGGCAGCCCGGCACCGCCACGTCGACCGGCAGCACGCGCGACACCGCGCCGCGGCTCGCGTAGCTCTCGCCGAACACCCCGCCCGAGCATCCGCAGTCGCCGATGGCGACGACAAGCTTGGGCTCGGGCGTCGCCTCGTAGGTTCGCCGCAGGGCGGTCTCCATGTTCGCCGACACCGGCCCGGTCACCAGGAGCAGGTCGGCGTGCCTGGGGCTCGCCACGAAGCGCATTCCCAGGCGCTCGAGGTTGTAGTAGGGGCTGTTGCACGCGTGTATCTCGAGCTCGCAGCCGTTGCACGAGCCGGCGTCGACGTGCCGGATGGCGAGCGAGCGCCCGAAGCGCGCGAGGATCGCCGCCTCGAGCCGCTGCCCGACCTCGCGCAGCCGCTCGTCGGTGGCCGGCGCCGCCTCGGTCACGATGCCGGTCTTGGCGATCTGCTTGAGGATCCGGTACATGCTAGAGGTCGTGCCCGCTGTAGGAGAGGTTGAAGGACTTGTTGATGAGCGGGAAGTCCGGGACGATGTTGCCGAGCACGGCGCGCTCGAGCGCCGGCCAGTTCTGCCACGACGGGTCGCGCGGATGCACGCGGTGGAGGCTGCCGTCGTCGGCCGCCTCGAGCGCTACGAAGACGTCGCCCCGCCATCCTTCGACCCAGCCGCAGCCGCGCTGCCCGGCGCGCAAGGGACCGGCGACGACGCGCAGCCGGCCGCCGGGCAGCGCGGCAAGCAGGGCAC
>Ga0209706_10002579_pt1 | contig 10008 bp, 6 predicted proteins | sample PPLLaktember2015_6_FD_187263 | JGI IMG/M metagenome (GOLD analysis project Ga0209706, IMG submission 187263) | Freshwater sediment microbial communities from Prairie Pothole Lake near Jamestown, North Dakota, USA - PPLs Lake P8 Core (1) Depth... | ecosystem: Environmental > Aquatic > Freshwater...
CGTCCGGTTGCGAATCCGTGAAAGCGTTGTAGATGAGCGCGACACGGAGCTTCTTCATGGCCGTCCGGAAACCCTCCGCGCCTATTCTAGTTTATTCCGGAAGGTCCCTGCAACCCCGGTCCGAGAAAATCGACGCCGCAGAGCTCCTCCGAGAGCCGCCACAGACGGCGGGCGGCTTCGGGGTTCCGGGCATACGGACCGGGCTCGATCGGGCGCCCCAGGCGCCAATAGTCGCTCGTGATCGATGACAGCGGGTCGGCGGCCAGCCGGACGATAGCCGTGGCGGCGTCGGCCGCGCCGAGGCCTTTGTTCGCTTCGCCGTCCTCGGCGCCGACGGGCCCGAGCTCGACCCCGATGGCCCGGAGCGGGAAGCGGTAGGCGGCGCGCCTGTTGAGCTCCATGGTGAAGAGGACGAGGGCCAGCTTCGACTGCCTGTAGGCCCGAAGACCGCTGTATCTCCGGCGGAGCATCGGGTCGTCCCAGGCCATCTCGGTCCGCCGGTGCGCGCCCGAGGAGACGGTGATGACCCTGGCCTCCCCGGGCCGGATGAGCGCCGGGAACAGCTCGCGCGTCATTAGAAAAGCGGCCAGATAGTTGACGGCGAACTGGAGCTCGTAGCCGTCCTCGGTGCCGGCATAGCCTTTCGAGATCGTGGCCGCGGCATGGATGAGCCGTTCGAGCCGGCCGCCGGGGAGCCCGTCCCGGATGCCGGCCGCCGCCCGTCGCACGCATCCCATCGACGACAGGTCGGCGGCCGTGATCCGGACATCGGCCCCCGGACAGGACTTGCGGATCTCCTCTTCGGCCCGGCGGCATGTCTCGGGCGCGCGGCCGACGCCGACGACCTTCAGGCCCGCCGCGGCCAGCTGCCTGGCCGCCTCGAGACCTACCCCCGAGGAAGCCCCGGTGATGACGCAGGTCCCGCTCGTCGCACCCGGCATGTCAGCTCATCCTTCCGTCTCCGGCTTTCTCCGCGCCCCCACGGGCCGTTTTGGTCCCTCCCCCAGGAGCCATGATAGAGGTGCGGTGCGGTCGAGTTGTTAAGAAGATGTCAAAATTCGGTTAAAAGTCCCTTGTGATATAATCGGGGCGCTCATGACGGATCCGGGGTCGAAAAAGGGCTCCCTCTTACCGCCGCTTCTCGCCGGGGCGGCCGTCCTGGCCGTCACCCTGTTCGGCCTCGTCAACCTGGCCGCCCGGCCGGGGATCAGGAAGGAGCTTCTGGCCCGGCCCATCACCGGCTTCGATTCCTTCGAGGTCCGCGGCCCGACCGACATCCGGTTCGCGCTGAGCCGGAAGGCGATCGGCGACCCCGTCGAGCTCCGCTTCGGGCCGGACGGCGGCCCGGCCGTGGTCAGGGACACCATCGTCCCTTATTATTCCCAGCGGCCGTTCCCCCTGGCCCTCGCCCTGATGGGCGGCGTGAGCTTCCTGGCCGGGTTCGTCGTTCTCCTCTTCCGGCCGCGGGACCGGCGCGCCCGGATCTTCTATTGGCTCAGCCTGAGCTTCGGGGCGACCGTGGCGATCGGCGGGGCGACCTATGGCGTCCAAGGGCGGGCGTTGAATATCCTCCCCGGCATCCTCTTCAATATCGCCTACCCGATAACGCTCGCCTTTCTCCTGTGGTTCGCCATGAGCTACGCTCCGCCGCGGCCCCGGCTCCGGCCGGCCCTGTTCTGGGCCATCCCCGTCCTCTGGGCCGTCCTGCTGTCCGCGGCGTTCTTGGCCTCCCAGATCGGGCCGTCGATCGAGGCCTACCGCCTCCGGGAGTCTTTCAAGCACGTTTTCAGGTTCTATGTCGTCATCGTCGGCGTCGCCGCGCTCGTCGAGTTCGCCCGGGCCTTGCGCAGCACCGCCTCCGAGGAGGACAGGGCCCAGATCAAGTGGTACCTCATCGGGCTGGCCGCCGGGCTCGGGCCGTTCCTGGCCTTCAACCAGCTGCCTCTCGTCATCATGGACCGGCCCCTTCTGGCCGAAGACTTCGCCCTCTTCTTCTTCCTTCTCGTCCCGGTCTTCATGGTCATGGCCATCCTCCAGTTCCGGCTTCTCCGGGTCAACGTGGTCTTCCACCGCGGCCTCGTCTATTCGATCCTGACGGTCTTCACGCTCGGCGCGTTCCTCGTTTCGATCGAGGTCCTGCGCTGGGTGTTCCCCCGGGCGACGGCCACTGGCAACGTCGTCATCATGGTCGGCGCGGCCATCCTCATCGCCGTTCTCCTCAGCCCGGGACGGCGGGACCTCCAGGACGTCGTCGATAAGCTCTTCTTCCGGCAGGCCTATGATCACCGGAAGGCCGTTCAGGGATTCCAAGCGGGCGCGCCGGGCATTATCGAGACCGAGGCGCTCATCGACCTCTATGCCGGAACGCTGATGCGGGCCCTTCCGGTCGGCGGGGCCGGCGTCGTCCTGCGCGAGCCGCGGGAGCAGGGCGGGGGAGAGGTCCGGCTCTTCGGCGTGACCGGCGGCGCGGCGGCGAAGCTCGCGGCCCTCCCGTCCGACGGCGCCAGGACCTGGGCCAGGCCGGACAGGGTCCGCGACGTCGAGGACATCGACCGGTCCCGCGATGACGTCCTCGCCGCCGCGGGCGCCGAGGTCGTCATGGCCATGCCACGGGCGGCGGGAACGCCCCCGGGCCTCCTCGTCTTCGGCCCCAAGCTCACGGGCCATCGTTTCGCGAAAGAGGACATCGAGCTCATGGAGACGCTCGCCGGCGAGCTGGCCGTCAACTTGGGGCGGATCAGGATCCAGGAGCAGATGATCTACGAACGGGCTTCGCGGGAGAAGTCCGAGGAGCTCGTCCGGCTGAAGACGGAGTTCATCTCCTCGGTCGCCCACGAGCTGCGGACGCCGGTCACGTCCCTCAGCGGCCTCTCCGGTCTCCTCCGCTCGAGCAAGGTCGTCGACCCGATCAAGCGCGAGCGGCTGCTCGGGCTTTTAGCCGGCGAGTGCGGCCGCCTGACCCGGTTCCTGAGGAACGTCCTCGATTTTGGCAAGATCGAGGGCGACGCCATGAGCTATGATCTCAAGGAGATCGAGCTCGGCCCGCTCGTCCGGGAGGTCGCGGACCTCGTCCGGGAGAGCCTGGACGATGCCGGGGCGGTCATCCGGGTCGAGATCCCCGGGGCGCCGCTCGTCGTCCGGGCCGATCCCGACGCCGTCCGCCAGGCGGTCTTGAATCTTCTCGACAATGCCCTCAAGTACAGCCCGGAGCGGAAGGACGTGACCGTGAGCCTGACCGGCGGGCCGGGCGCCGCCGTCATCGCTGTTAGGGACAGGGGCATGGGCATCGGGCCGGAGGACCGGGGGAGGATCTTCGAGGCCTTCTTCCGGTCACCCGGGGCCGTCGCGCATGACCCGACCGGCGTCGGCCTCGGCTTGAGGATCGTCGGCCACATCATGGCCGCCCACGGCGGCCGGGTCGAGGTCGAGAGCGAGCCCGGGCAGGGGAGCGTCTTCCGCCTCGTCTTCCCCCGGCAAGAAGGGGTCAAACCTTAATTCTTATAATTTTTGACCGGTCAGCCATGCCCGTCGCTTCGAAAACCGGGAATCCATCTCGAGGCTGCGAGGGATATCGCTCCAAGGCCCCCGTGAGGGAAGGGGGAACGGCAGGGAGCGGAGTCTTCGGAGCGACCATCAGCCCCGCCCCGGAGCGACCCGGAGGGGCGGTGCTGGGAGAAATCAAAGAAAGAGTCCTATAGGATATTTCGCAGAAGTCCGGCTCCGTGTATCTCCGCCGTCCTTCTGCCGGTCCGCTCCCGAGAGTTCGCTTCCCGCTGGCGGGGGCAAGGAGCGATATCCGAAGCGAAGCCGAAGAGAGGGAACTCCCGGAATCGGGAGATGAACCCAAAAAAAAGGGGGCAGGCCGGACGGCCCGCCCCCCGTAAAGAAGCTTATCTGTCCGCGAAAGCGTAGATGGTCAGGAAGCCGTGCTGGCTGATCTTGGCGATGAGCTCGCCGCTGACCTTTTCGACGCTGTCGCTCGGCTGATGGTAGTCCTCCGTCATCGCGGCCATGTAATAGATGAAGGGGACCTTGACCGCGGCGAACGAGGCGTGGTCGGACCCGCCGCTGCCGACGCCGGGGGCGTTGAAGCGGAAGGCCAGGTCGAGCCCGACGTACTGGTTCATCTCACGGGCGATGTCGGCGAAGGCCGTGCCCTCGGTCAGGTTGACGCTGACGAACCAGGGGGCGCGGACCTTCTTGACGATCTCTTCGGCGCCGGGGACGTTATAGGCTCGCATCGTCCGGGCGAGCATCTCGGCGTCGTAGGGCCGGCTGATCATGTCGTAGTTGAGGTAGCCGACCGTTTTGTCGATCGGGTAGATGGGGTTGGAGGCGTAATAGCGCGACCCGAGGAGGCCTTCCTCCTCGCCCGTCCACAGCGCGAAGACGATGGAGCGCTTGGGCTTGACCGGGCTGGCGGCGATGGCCTTGGCGATGTTCAGGACGCCGACAGAGCCGGAGCCGTTGTCATCGGCGCCGTTCCAGACGTAGCCTTCCCAGGCCCCGTTGTGGTCGTAGTGGCCGCCGACGACGAAGTACTCGTCCTTGAGCTTGGGGTCGGAGCCCTCGATGATGCCGAGGATGTTCGTGCCGCGTACGAGCGCGGTCTTGGATGTCGCGGCGATCGTGAGCTTGGCGCCGGGAATGTCCATCGAGGCGGGTTTCATCGTCGAATCGATCTTCTTCTTGAGGTCGTCGATCGACTGGCCCGTCCCCTCGAGGAGGAAGTTGGCCATCTCGCGGGTGATCTGCGTCGCCGAGGCGCCGCCGCGCCCACCCATGCCGCCCGCGACGCCGGCCAGCGAAAGCCTGCGGCGGGGCCTGTTGATGATCGGGCGCTCGTCGCTGGGCGTCCGGACCATGGACAGGGCGTTGAAGATGGCGGCATCGCTGCCCGCGTTGGCGACCTGAATGATGGCCGCGGGCTCGAGCTTGGCGATCTCGGTGAGCTTATTGAACCGCTGCGGGCCGCCCCGCATCATTTGGGCCATCATGTCGCCCTGCGGCGCGGCCGGGAAGTACTTGTCCTTGAGCTCTTTTTTCATCTGGAGGGGCGACTTGGGATCGTCCCGGCCGGGCGCATCGCTGAGCAGGAGGACGATCTTGCCCTTGAGGTTCATCCCCTTGAGCTCGTCGAAACCGACGGACGGCTCGCTGATGCCGTAGCCGAGGAAGACGACGGGCGCGGTCACGGTGCCGTCGGCGCCGCCGCCCATGCCGCCCATCCCGCCTTGGAAGTCGAGGCCGCCCTGGAAGGTCCGGCTCTTGACCGTGCCGCCCTTGGCCACCTCGATGGTGATCGCCGTCTGGGAATCAGTCGTCTCCCGCATGGCGAAGTCCTGGAAGTAGGTCCTCTCGCGGGGGGCCTGGGGCGCCTGGGCCCGGCCGCCGCCCATGCGGAAGCCGCCCATCATCATGGGCATGTCGCCGGCGGGCTTGACGCCCCACAGCTTGAAGAGGGACGCGGCGTACTCGGCGGCCAGCGCGTAACCGCGGGTCGCGGTCTCGCGGCCTTCGAGAAGGTCGGAGGCGATGTAAGTCAGCATCGCCAGGGTGTCCTTGGCGGTGATGGCCTCCAGGCCTGCCTTGAACTTGTCCGGCGCGGGCTGGGTCTTGTCGACCAGGCTCAGCGCCTTCTGCACGTCCTCGAGCTTCATCTGCTGCTGCGGGGGACCTTGGGCCCTCAGGCCGATGATCACGGCGAAGACGAGGACGACGGCCAGAACGTTCTTTTTCATAGATACCTCCACCTGGAATTCAACGTCATATGATTAGACGGCGCCCGCCCCGGATTCTTCCGGATAGGGTCAAACCTATACGTTTTTATTTTTTCCCGGGGAAAAAGGGACTCGGGCTTGCCGGACTAACGGAAGAAATTAAAAACGTATAGGTTTGACCCCGTCTTAGCGGTTGGGCTATCATAAAGCCGCATTCGAATTCCCCCTGGGAGGTCCCGTCGCATGAACATCAAAAGCTCGCTTCTCCTCGCCCTCTGCATCGGCCTGGTCGGCCTGACCGCCGGCTGTAAAAAGAAGGCCCCGGAGGCCCCGCCGGCCGCGGCGGCCCCGGAATTCCAATGGCAGATCGACCAGTTCGCCGACCTGCGGATCCTGCGCTACCAGGTGCCCGGGTTCGAGGCCCTCGCCCCGGCCCAGAAGGAGCTGGTCTATTACCTCAGCGAAGCGGCCCTCTGCGGCCGGGACATCTTCTTCGACCAGAACTACAAGCACAACCTCAAGGTCCTCCGGACCCTCGACGCCATCGTCCAGGGTTACAAGGGCGACAAGAACGATCCCCGCTGGGCCGAGTTCATGACCTACGTCAAGCGGGTCTGGTTCTCCAGCGGCATCCACCACCACTACTCGACCGACAAGATCCTCCCGGGTTTCGACGCGGCCTACTTCGCGGACCTGGTCAAGGGCAGCGAGGGCGTCAGCTTCCCGCTGGCCGAGGGCCAGTCGGCCGACGACCTCGTCGCCTTCCTGCGGCCCATCCTCTTCGATCCCGCCGTGGCTCCGAAGAAGCTCTCCCAGGACTCGACGAAGGACCTGGTCACGAATTCGGCGGTCAACTTCTACGAGGGCGTTACCCAGGCCGAGGTCGAGGCCTATTATAAAGGTATCGTTGAGGCAAAGGATGAGACGCCGATCTCCTACGGCCTCAACACGCGCGTCGTCAAGAAGGACGGCCGCGTCGTCGAAGAGGTCGCCAAGATCGACGGCCTCTACGGGCCGGCCATCGCCAAGATCGTCGGCTGGCTCGAGAAGGCGGCCGGCGTCGCCGAGAACGAGCAGCAGAGGAAGGTCATCGAAACCCTCATCTCCCACTACCGGACGGGCGACCTCGAGAAGTTCGACGAGTACAACATCCTCTGGGTCGGGGACCTGGCCTCGCTCATCGACTTCGTCAACGGCTTCATCGAGGTCTACGACGATCCCCTGGGCATGAAAGCCAGCTGGGAGTCGGTCGTCAACTTCAAGGACCTGGCGGCGACGAAACGGGCCGACACGATCTCGGCCAACGCCCAGTGGTTCGAGGACAACTCGCCGGTCGATCCCCGGTTCAAAAAGACAGAGGTCAAGGGCGTCTCGGCCAAGGTCATCACCGCGGCCATGCTCGGCGGCGCCTGCTATCCCTCGACGCCGATCGGCATCAACCTGCCCAACGCCAACTGGATCCGCAAGAACTACGGATCGAAGTCGGTGACGATCGAGAACATCACTTACGCCTATGACCAGTCCTCGCTCAAGTCGCCCTTTGGTCCCGAATTCACCTTTTCCCCGGAGCTCCTCGAGCGGGCCAAGACCTACGGCCCCATGGCCGGGAACATCCACACGGACCTCCACGAGGTCCTCGGCCACGGCTCGGGCCAGCTCAATCCCGGGGTCGGGCCGGAATCGCTCAAGAACTACCACTCGCCGATCGAGGAGTCACGGGCCGACCTCTTCGCCCTCTACTACATCATGGACGACAAGATGGTCGAGCTGGGGCTCCTGCCCTCGATCGAAGCGGCCAAAGCCGAATACGACCTCCAGGTCCGCAACGGACTGATGACCCAGTTGACCCGCATCCAGCCCGGCAAGACGATCGAGCAGGCCCACATGCGCGGCCGGGCCATGGTCTCCCAGTGGGTCTATGCGAAGGGTAAGCCCGGGAACGTCATCGAACGGGTGATGAAGGACGGCAAGACCTATTTCGTGGTCAATGACTACGCCAAGCTGCGCGGGCTCTACGGCGAGCTCTTGGCCGAGGTTCAGCGGATCACGAGCGAGGGGGACTACGAGGCGGCCAAGGCGCTCATCGAGACCTACGGCGTCCAGGTGGACCAGGACCTCCACAAGGAGGTCCTCGATCGCTACGCCAAGCTCAATCTGGCCCCCTACAGCGGCTTCGTCAACCCCGTCTATACGCCGGTCGTCGAGAACGGCAAGATCGTCGACGTCAAGATCGACCTCACCGAAGGCTACGTCGAGCAGATGCTGAGGTACGGACGGGACTATTCGTTCCTGAAATAAAAAGGAGGGACGATGGCTGAAGAAGAGATCGGGCACATCACCCACTTTTTCCCCAAGATCGGCGTGGCCGTGATCGAGGTCACGGCCGCGTCCCTGAAGGTCGGGGAGACCATCCGGGTCAAGGGCCACACGAGCGACTTCACCCAGGCCGTGGATTCGCTCCAGCAGGAGCACCTGTCGGTCCCCGAGGTCAAGAAGGGCGGCTCCGCCGGCCTCAAGGTCAAGGAGCATGTCCGGGAAGGGGACAAGGTCTACAGGGTCGAAGCAGCCGCCTGATCCCTGGCGGCACTGGCCCCGTCGGGACGAATCGGCGGATCGCTCCCCGCGGTCCAGGGATGGAATAGGGAAGAAAAACGCCCTCCCGTCGTCTGATATAATGGTTCTTTAAGTCTAGCTTGGCGCGAGGTCCGTCTTGGCTAAAGTCAACTGGAACACCCTCTGGAACAGGCTCTGGGCAAAGAAGGCCCGCCCCTTCACAATCGTAGGCCTGCTCTTCCTCGTCTTCATGGGCTGGCAGATCGTTTCCCGGATCGGCGGCGGCGGCGGCCCCCAGGGCGGCCCGCGCGGGGCGGTCGCGGTCGAGATCGCGCCCGTCGAGAAGGGCAGCATCCGGGACATCGGCACGTTCTCGGGGACGCTGATCCCCAAATCCTATTTCACCATCGTGCCGAAGATATCCGGCCGGCTCAAAGAGCTCTACGTGGATATCGGGGACGAGCTTACCCGCGGCCAGCTCGTGGCCCTTCTCGAGGATGAGGAATACCAGCAGCAGGTCCTCCAGGCCGAGGCCGACCTGGGTGTCGCCAAGGCCAACCTGGAAGAGGCCTCATCCTCCCAGGAGTTGGCGCAAAAGGAACTCGAACGGGCCCGGACCCTTCACCAGAAAGGCATCCTCTCGGATGCCGAGCTCGAGGCGGCGGTGTCATCTTTCGGAACACGCAATGCGCGCCATAAGGTCACCCTCGCCCAACTGGCCAACCAGCAGGCGGCAGTGGAAACGGCCAGGGTCCGGCTGTCCTACACCCGGATCCGCGCCGCCTGGGAAACGGATGGCGGGGCCCGTTTTGTCGGGGAGCGCTTTGTCAACGCCGGCGCGATGCTCTCGTCGAACACGCCTATCCTGTCGGTCATCGAGCTCAAGCCGATCACGGCCGTCATCCACGTCACCGAGAAGGACTATTTCCGGCTGAGGAACGAGCAGCCGGTCGCCCTGACCAGCGGCGCCTTTCCGGGGAGGGCGTTTGAAGGCCGGGTGGCCCGGATCGCGCCCCTCCTCAAGGAAACGTCACGGGAAGCCCGGGTCGAGGTCGAGATCGAAAACACCGACGGCTCCCTCAAGCCGGGCATGTTCGTCAACGCCCGGATCGACTTCGTCAATAAGACGGACGCGACGGTCGTCCCTGCCAGCGCCCTCGTGAACCGGGGCGTCCTGCAGGGGCTGTTCCTGGCCGACATCGAGAACAAGAAGGCCGTGTTCCAGCCCGCGACGGTCGGCATCGTCGAAGGCGAGAGGGCCGAGATCGTCGAGCCGGCCCAACTTACGGGTTATGTCATAACCCTCGGCCACCACCTCCTCGAGAACGGCACGTCGATCATCCTTCCCGCGGACGCCCCCGGCGCCGCGCCGACAGCCTTGAAGAAGGTGCCTGGAGACAAGCGATGAAGCTCTCGGAATTCTCCATCCGCCGGCCCATCTTCACCTGGATGGTGACGCTCGTCATCATCATCATCGGGCTCGTCTCGCTCTCGCGCCTGCCCGTCGACCTCATGCCCGAGATCGTCTATCCCACCCTCAACGTCAATGCCTCCTATCCGAACACCGGGCCCGAGGAGATCGAGGAGATCATCACCCGGCCCATCGAGGAGGCCCTGAGCGCCGTGCCCGGGGTCGAGGAGGTCTTCTCCTCCTCGTCGGAAGGCTCGAGCTCTGTCCGGATCATGTTCGCCTGGGGGACCAACCTCGACGCCGCGGCCAACGACGTTCGCGAGC
>Ga0209706_10002580_pt1 | contig 10007 bp, 7 predicted proteins | sample PPLLaktember2015_6_FD_187263 | JGI IMG/M metagenome (GOLD analysis project Ga0209706, IMG submission 187263) | Freshwater sediment microbial communities from Prairie Pothole Lake near Jamestown, North Dakota, USA - PPLs Lake P8 Core (1) Depth... | ecosystem: Environmental > Aquatic > Freshwater...
CGTTCACGCCCGGGGGAGCAACGCGCAAAGACCCACAGAACCTGCGTGATGCCGGGGCGCGAAAGCCTCTCTCACGCCTGCGCGGGAACGCAGGCGCGCCGCGGGGTTCAGCTCGCTTTGCGCACTGCATCGGCGATGGCTTCGGCCCAGAGCCTCACTTTCGCCTCCACATCGCCTTCGACCATCACGCGTACCAGAGGCTCGGTGCCCGATGCGCGCAGCAGCACGCGCCCGCTGCCATCGAGATCGCGCTCGGCGTCGGCGAGCGCCTGCTGCACGCCGTCGTGGCGCGCGAAATCGAAGCGCGCCTTCATGGCGACATTGATGAGCACCTGCGGGTAGAGCGTCATGCCGCCGGCGGCCTCGCGCAGCGTCGTTCCCGCCTCTGCGAGCGCATCCAGCACGAGCAGCGCGGATACGATCCCGTCGCCCGTCGTGTGCTTGTCGAGGAAAACGATGTGACCCGAGTTCTCGCCGCCGAGCTGCCATCCGCGCTCGTTCAGCATCTCGAGCACATAGCGGTCCCCGACTTTGGCGCGCGCGAACGCCACATCCATTTTGCCCAGCGCATGCTCGAGTCCGAGGTTGGACATCTGCGTGCCGACGACGCCGCCGCGCAGGATGCCGCGGGTATGGCGGTGCCTCGCGATGACGTAGAGTAGCTGGTCGCCGTCGTAGAGGCGGCCCGCGGCGTCGGCCATGATGATGCGATCGCCGTCACCGTCCAGGGCGATGCCGAGATGGGCGCCGCAGCGCTGTACTTCGGCCTGCAGCGCCTGCGGGTGCGTCGCGCCCACGCCGTCGTTGATATTGAAGCCGTCGGGGTTCGCGCCGATGGAAACGACATCGGCGCCGAGCTCGTGGAATACGCAGGGCGCGATGTTGTAGGCGGCGCCGTTTGCGCTGTCGACGACGATGCGCATGCCCTTCAGATCGAGCCGGCTGGGGAAGGTGCCCTTGCAGAATTCGATATAGCGGCCGGAGGCGTCTTCCATGCGGCGCGCCTTGCCGAGCTTCGCCGACCCCGCGCACACGAGCGGGCGCTCGAGCTCCCGCTCGATCTCGCTTTCGGTGTCGTCGGGCAGCTTCGCGCCGTCGCCCGAGAAGAACTTGATGCCGTTATCGTCGAACGGGTTGTGCGAAGCGCTGATGACGATGCCCGCGGAAAGCCTGAGCGCGCGGGTGAGATACGCGACCCCCGGCGTGGGCATCGGTCCCACCAGCACGACGTCCACCCCGGCGGACGACAAGCCCGCCTGTAGCGCCGACTCGAGCATGTAGCCCGACACCCGCGTGTCCTTGCCGATCAGCACCGTCGGGTGTTCGGAGGCCGATTGCCGCGCCGCGAGCACCTTGCCTGCGGCGTAGCCGAGCTTCATGACGATCTCGGGCGTGATCGGCGACTCGCCTACCTTGCCCCTCACACCGTCGGTACCGAAAAATCTGCGCGTCATCGTCACCGTGCCTCTCGCGAAAAGACGCCGATTGTACCTTTCAGCGCGAGCCACACCGAAAGCGCATCGCGTGTCGCCGCGACATCGTGCACGCGCAGGATGCGCACGCCGCGCTCTACGGCGAAAAGCGCCGCCGCGACGCTCGCATGCACGCGCCCGGCCGGCTCGCGGCCGGTGATCCTCCCGAGCATGGCCTTGCGCGAGAGCCCGGCGAGGACCGGCACGCCCAGTCCGGTCAGCGAAGCGAGATCCCGCGCAAGGGCGAGGTTGTGCTCGTAGCTCTTGCCGAAGCCGAAACCGGGGTCGATCACGATCCGCTCGCGCGCGATGCCCGCGCGCTCGGCCGCGGCCAGGCGCTGGGCGAGATAATCATGCACTTCCCTCACCACGTCGCGGTAGTGCGGGGCCTGCTGCATCGTCTGCGGATCCCCCTGCTTGTGCATGAGGCAAACCGCCGCTTCGCTCTGCGCAACGATCTCGAGCGCGCGGGGGGACTCGAGCGCATCGATGTCGTTGACGAGGCTCGCGCCCGCGGCGATCGCTTCGCCCATCAATTCCGGTTTTCGCGTGTCGATCGAGAGCGGCACCCCGCAGCCGGCGAGCGCCTCGATGACCGGCAGCACGCGCCGGCGCTCCTCCGCGAGCCCGACCGGCTGCGCCCCCGGCCGCGTCGATTCTCCGCCGATGTCGAGTATGTCGGCGCCTTCTTCGATCAGCGCTCGCGCGTGCGCGACCGCGGCTTCACACGTCGCATGCAGACCCCCGTCCGAAAAGGAATCGGGGGTGACGTTGACGATGCCCATGATGAGCGGCGCTTCCAGCGGCAACCGACGGTCGCCGCACTGAAGGTACGGCGGGGGACGGGAGACCGGAGGCTCGGAATGCATAGGACCCGCAGCGCTGAATGAAATGAAAAGGGGTAAGGCTTTCGACCTTACCCCTTTCGGTTGCCGTCGCGTCGCGTCGCGGAAGATCAGGCCTCCGGCGCAGCTGCCGCCGTCGGTGTCGGTGTCGGCGTCGCGTCGCGCGGTGGATGCTGCGCGGGCGGTGGCGCCGGTTTGGGCGGGCGCGGCGGACGTCCTTCCATGATGTCGGCGATCTGGTCGGCGTCCAGGGTTTCCCATTCGAGCAGGGCTTTCGCCATCGTCTCGACCTTGTCGCGGTTCTCTTCGATCAGCTTGCGCGCGAGCGCGTATTGCTGGTCGATGATGCGGCGGATCTCCACGTCCACTTTCTGCAGCGTCGACTCCGACACGTTCTTGTGCGTGGTGACCGACCGGCCGAGGAAGACTTCGCCTTCGTTTTCGCCGTACACCATCGGTCCCAGCGAGTCGCTCATGCCCCAGCGCACGACCATGTTGCGCGCCATTTCGGTCGCGCGCTCGAAGTCGTTCGAAGCCCCGGTCGTCATCTGCCCCATGAAGATTTCCTCGGCGATGCGCCCGCCGAAGAGCACCGCGATGTTCTGCAGAATCATCTCCGCGTCCATGCTGTAGCGGTCTTCGGCCGGAAGCTGCATGGTCACGCCGAGCGCGCGCCCGCGCGGAATAATGGTCACCTTGTGCACCGGATCGGTCCGCGTCAGCAACCTTGCGACGACCGCGTGGCCGGCCTCGTGGTACGCGGTGTTCTTGCGCTCGTGCTCGGGCATCACGATCGAGCGGCGTTCCGCGCCCATGATGATCTTGTCCTTGGCGCGCTCGAAGTCGTCCATGTCGACCAGCCGCTTGCTGCCGCGGGCGGCGAAGAGCGCCGCTTCGTTGACGAGGTTGGCCAAGTCTGCGCCCGAGAAACCCGGCGTGCCGCGCGCGAGGATGTCGGCGCGCACGTCGGTCGCGATCGGCACTTTGCGCATGTGGACCTGCAGGATCTGCTCGCGGCCGCGGATGTCGGGCAGCGGAACCACGACCTGGCGGTCGAAACGGCCGGGACGCAGCAGCGCCGGGTCGAGGACGTCCGGGCGATTGGTCGCGGCGATCACGATCACGCCCGAATTCGCTTCGAAACCGTCCATTTCGACGAGGAGCTGGTTCAGCGTCTGCTCGCGCTCGTCGTTGCCGCCGCCGAGGCCCGCGCCGCGCTGGCGCCCGACCGCGTCGATCTCGTCTATGAACACGATGCACGGCGCGTGTTTCTTCGCCTGCTCGAACATGTCGCGCACACGGGCCGCGCCGACGCCGACGAACATCTCGACGAAATCCGAACCCGAGATGCTGAAGAACGGCACTTTGGCTTCACCCGCGATCGCGCGCGCGAGGAGCGTCTTGCCGGTTCCGGGATTGCCGACCATCAGCACGCCGCGCGGTATGCGCCCGCCGAGCTTCTGGAATTTCGAAGGATCACGGAGGAACTCGACGAGCTCGGCGACTTCCTCTTTGGCTTCCTCGCAGCCGGCCACGTCGGCGAACGTGACGGTGTTGCTGGACTCGTCCAGCATGCGAGCGCGGCTCTTGCCGAAAGAAAACGCGCCGCCGCGTCCACCGCCCTGCATCTGGCGCATGAAGAATATCCACACGCCGATCAGAAGCAGCATCGGGAACCACGACACGAAGATGTTCATGAGGAGCGAAGGCTCCTCTTCGGGCTTGGCCTCGACGATCACGCCGTTCTTCAGCAGATCGGAGACGAGCCAGGGATCGGACGGGGAATAGGTCGTGAAGCGCTCGCCGGTCGATTTGACGCCTTTCAGGACCCGGCCTTCGATCGTGACCTTGGCGATGCGCCCCTGCTTCACCTCTTCGATGAACTGGGAATACTCGACCGCTTTCTGCGTCGTCTGGCGCGTGCTGAACTGGTTGAAGACGGTCATGAGGACCAGCGCGATCACCAGCCATATCGCCACGTTCTTGATCAGATTGTTCAAGCAGTCTCCTTCAGGCCTAGAAAGGCCCTACTTCCTTCAATTCTAAACCATTCCCGGACGCCCGCCGTGCGATCCGGCCGCTTTCTGGCGAAGCACTTTACCGAGCAGATAAACCTCATTCGAGCGACTCCGGGAAGCGTCGGGTTTGCGGGTGTATAGCTGGACAAAGGAACGGCGCAGCGTTGCGACCAGCTCATCGTAACCTGCGCCCTGGAAGGTTTTGACCAGGAAACTGCCGCGCGGTTGCAGGTGCGCCGACGCGAATTCCAGGGCCAGCTCCGCGAGCGCCATCGCACGCGCCTGGTCGGCGCTCGCGATACCGCTCAGATTGGGCGCCATGTCCGAGAGCACAAGGTCCACGGCCCTTTCTTCAAGCGCTTCCTCCAGCGCCCGGAGCGTCGCCGGGTCGCTGAAATCACCGTGAATCACCGTCACACCAGGCACTTGGGCCATTTCGAGCAGGTCGACCGCGAAGACTTTTCCCGCGGCGCCCACGGCTTCCGCGGCGATCTGCGACCAACCGCCGGGCGCCGCGCCCAGATCGACGACGGTCATGCCGGGCTTCAACAGCCGGTCCTTCGCGGCGATCTGCTGCAGTTTGTAGGCCGCCCGCGACCGGTAGCCTTCGGCGTTCGCGCGCTTCACGTATGGGTCCGTGACGTGCTCGCGCATCCACGCCCTGCTCGATTTGGCCATGATCCGAGGTTATCTCCGCTACTCGCCCTTGCAGGCGCTGAATAGGGGCCGATTAGCACCGTTTTTGATGCTAAAGTCGCGCCCACCTCCCCTGCCGCACGCTGCCTTCCGATGGCGCCCGATAAAGTGAAAGAGCTCGCTTCCGCCGAGCGCCGCGCCTTGCGCGCCCGCGCTCACCACCTGCGACCCGTGGTGATGGTGGGCGAGTCCGGCCTCAAACCGGAGTTGCTGCGCGAGATCGAGGCCAATTTGACCAGCCACGAGCTGATCAAGATACGCGTGCACGGCGACGACCGCGAGACGCGAAAGAACCTCGTTTCGGAGATCTGCGAAGCGACCGGTGCGCAAGCGGTCCAGCACATCGGCAAGATCATCGTGATCTACCGTCCGGGGCCGCCGGAGAAGCAGAAAGCGGTGAAGCGGCGGTCGCGGCCGAAACCGCCGCGGAAAACCAAGCGCAGTTATCAGAAGACCTGACGCATCGCGTCTTCGCGGCGCGGCGGGTGCCGCGCTAAACGTACTTCACGTCCAGTATCTCGTACTCGCGCACGCCGCCCGGGGCCTGCACTTCGGCGATGTCGCCCGACGATTTGCCGATGAGCGCGCGTGCGATGGGCGAGCTGATCGAAATCTTGCCTTCCTTGATATCGGCTTCGTCGTCGCCCACGATCTGGTAGGTCACGGCTTCCCCGCTGTCCATGTCCTCGAGATCAACCGTGGCGCCGAAAACGCACCGGCCGTCGGCCTCGAGCGATGCGGGGTCGATGATCTGCGCGTTCGCAAGCTTTGATTCGAGCTCGGCGATGCGACCTTCGACGAAGCTCTGGCGTTCCTTGGCCGCGGCGTATTCGGCGTTCTCCGACAGATCGCCGTGCGAGCGCGCTTCGGAGATCGCGTTGATGATCGCCGGGCGCTGAACCCCTTTCAGCTCCTGCAGCTCGGCGCGCATTTTCTCTGCGCCCGTCACGGTCAATGGCACCTTAATCATGTAGCCGCCTCCGTTGTGGCCGTAAGACTTCCGTGCAACGCCTGTACGCTGTAAGCCTGCAGCTCCTGCGCCTGTTCGAGCCCTGTGCACCCGGCACGGGCGCCGGCGAGAGTCGTGAACAGAGAGACGCGCTGCTGCAGCGCCGCCCGGCGTATCGCGTAGGAGTCACGGATCGCGGCGCGCCGGTCTTCGACGGTGTTGACGATGAGGGCGATCTCGCGGTTCTTCACCATGTCGACGATGTGCGGGCGGCCTTCGGCGACCTTGTTCACGGGCGTCACGGGGAGGCCCGCCGCCGCTATCGCAGCCGCCGTACCCCGTGTCGCAACCAGCGTGAAGCCGAGCGTCTGCAGCGACCTCGCGATGTCGATCACCCGGGTCTTGTCGGAATCGCGGACGCTCAGGAATACCTTGCCCGACGACGGCAGCTTTTCCCCGCTCGCCATCTGCGACTTGAGGAAGGCTTCGGCGAACGTCTTGCCGACGCCCATCACTTCGCCCGTGGATTTCATCTCCGGGCCCAATATCGTATCGGCGCCGGGGAACTTGATGAAAGGAAAGACCGCTTCCTTCACCGAAAAGTACGGCGGCACGATTTCGGAGGTGATCCCCTGCGCCGCGAGGCTCGTTCCCGCCATGCAGCGCGCGGCGATCTTCGCGAGCGGCAGGCTCGTCGCCTTCGACACGAAAGGCACGGTGCGCGAGGCGCGCGGATTGACTTCGAGCACGAACACGACGCCGTCCTGGATCGCGAACTGCACGTTCATGAGCCCCACGACCTTCAGCGCACGCGCCATGGCGATCGTCTGACGTCGCAGCTCGTCCTGGATGGCGGCCGGCAGCGAGAACGGGGGGAGCGAGCACGCGGAGTCGCCGGAATGCACGCCGGCCTGCTCGATGTGCTCCATCACCCCGCCGATGATGACTTCGGTGCCGTCGGAAACGGCGTCGACGTCGACTTCGGTCGCATCGTTGAGGAACCGGTCGAGCAGCACCGGCGAATCGTTGGATACCTTGATCGCTTCGCGCATGTAGCGCTCGAGGTCGGCCTGCTCGTGCACGATCTCCATCGCGCGCCCGCCGAGCACGTAGGAGGGCCGCACCACCAGCGGATAGCCGATCTCCTGCGCGGCTGCCAGCGCCCTCGCCGCGCTGCGCGCGGTGCGGTTGGGCGGCTGTTTCAGCTTCAACCTGTTCAGGAGCTTCTGGAATCGCTCGCGGTCCTCGGCGACGTCGATCGAATCGGGCGTCGTTCCGATGATCGGCACCCCGTTCGCCTCGAGATCGCGCGCGAGCTTGAGCGGCGTCTGCCCGCCGAACTGCACGATCACGCCGAAAGGCTTTTCGACGTGGACGATCTCGAGCACGTCTTCCAGCGTGAGCGGCTCGAAATACAGCCGGTCCGACGTGTCGTAGTCGGTGGAAACGGTCTCCGGGTTGCAGTTGACCATGATGGTCTCGAAGCCGTCGTCACGCAGCGCGAGCGCGGCGTGCACGCAACAGTAGTCGAACTCGATGCCCTGGCCGATGCGGTTGGGCCCGCCTCCGAGCACGATGACCTTGCGGCGATCGGTGGGCTGCGCCTCGCACTCCTCCTCGTACGTGGAGTACATGTACGCGGTGCGCGTTGCGAACTCCGCTGCGCAGGTATCGACGCGCTTGTAGACCGGCCGCAGGCCGAGAGCGTGCCTGCGCTCGCGCACTTCGGTCTGCGTCGCGCCCGTGAGCTTTGCGATACGCCGGTCCGAGAATCCCGCGCGCTTCCAGTGCCGCAGCTCATCGGCCTCTACGGTGTGGAAAGCGAGCGACCCGATCTCCTTCTCCATGCGCACGAGGTCTTCGATCTGCGCGAGGAACCACGGGTCGATACGGGATATCTCGTGGATTTCCTCGAGCCGCAAGCCCGCGCGAAAAGCGTCGGCGACGTAAAAGATACGGTCGGGACCGGGGTCACCGATCTCCTCCTCGATCTTGTCGCGATCGGTCGTGCGCTCGTCCAGGCCGTCCACGCCGGTCTCCAGGCCGCGCAGCGCTTTCTGCAGCGATTCCTGGAACGTGCGGCCCATTGCCATCACTTCGCCGACCGATTTCATCTGCGTGGTGAGCCGGTCGTCGGCCTGCGGAAACTTCTCGAACGCGAAGCGCGGGATCTTGGTGACGACGTAATCGATCGTCGGCTCGAACGAAGCGGGCGTGGCGCCGCCGGTGATGTCGTTGCGCAATTCGTCGAGCGTGTAACCGACCGCGAGCTTGGCGGCCACCTTGGCGATCGGGAAACCGGTGGCTTTCGAGGCGAGCGCCGAGGAGCGCGAAACCCGCGGATTCATCTCGATGATGACCATGCGGCCGTCCTGCGGGTTGATGCCGAACTGGACGTTCGAGCCGCCGGTGTCGACACCGATTTCGCGCAGGCACGCGATCGAGGCGTCGCGCAGGATCTGGTATTCCTTGTCGGTCAGGGTCTGCGCGGGGGCTACCGTGATCGAATCCCCGGTGTGCACGCCCATGGGATCGAAGTTCTCGATCGAGCACACGATGATGCAGTTGTCCTTGCGGTCGCGAACGACCTCCATCTCGAACTCTTTCCAGCCGATGACCGATTCCTCGATCAACACTTCCTTGGTCGGGCTCGCGTCGAGCGCGCGCTCCACGATCGCCATGAACTCTTCGCGGTTGTACGCGATCCCGCCGCCGGTGCCGCCCAGCGTGAAAGACGGGCGGAGGATCGTCGGAAATCCGACCATTGCCTGCACCTGCAGCGCCTCTTCCATGCTGTGCGCGAGCGCCGAGCGCGGGCTCGCGAGCCCGATCTTCGCCATCGCCGCCTTGAATTTCTCCCGGTCCTCGGCTTTGTCGATCGCCTCGCGCGAGGCGCCGATCATCTCCACGCCGTATTTCTCGAGCACGCCGTGGCGCGCGAGATCGAGCGCGCAGTTGAGCGCGGTCTGTCCGCCCATGGTCGGAAGCAGCGCGTCGGGCTTTTCCGCCGCGATGATCTTCTCCACCATCTGCCAGGTGATCGGCTCGATGTAAGTCGCGTCGGCCATCTCCGGATCGGTCATGATGGTTGCCGGGTTCGAGTTCACCAGCACCACGCGATAGCCTTCCTGGCGCAGCGCCTTGCACGCCTGCACGCCGGAATAGTCGAACTCGCACGCCTGCCCGATGATGATGGGCCCGGCGCCGATGATCAGGATGCTCTCGATGTCGGTGCGCTTGGGCATCAGGCTTTCACGCTCGTCGAGCGCATGGACGCGATGAAGCGGTCGAAAAGATAATCGACGTCTCGCGGACCGGGGCTCGCTTCGGGATGCCCCTGAAAGCAGAACGCCGGCCGATCGGTGAGGCTGAAACCCTGAAGGCTGCCGTCGAAAAGCGAGACGTGCGTGACGCGAGCGTTCCCGGGAAGCGTCGCGGGATCCACCGCGAAGCCGTGGTTCTGGCTCGTGATCATCACGCGGCCGGTCTCGAGGTCCTGCACCGGATGGTTGGCGCCGTGGTGCCCGAATTTCATCTTGACCGTTCTCGCGCCCACCGCCAGCCCGAGAAGCTGGTGACCGAGGCAGATTCCGAAAAGCGGCACGCCCACGCCGAGGAAAGTGCGGATCGCGCGGATCGCGTAATCGCAAGGCGCCGGATCCCCGGGACCGTTCGCGAGCAGGATGCCGTCCGGCGCGAGGCCGAGCGCTTCTTCCGCCGGCATCTCCGCGGGAACGACGGTGACTTTACAAGCGCGCTGCGTGAGCTTGCGCAGGATATTGCGCTTCACGCCATAGTCGTAAGCGACGACGTGGAAGCGCGGGCCTTCGAGCCTGCCGTAGCCGCTCTCCAGGCTCCACGCGCCTTCGCTCCAGTCGTAGGCCTGCTTACAGCTCACGACTTTCGCGAGATCCATTCCGATGAGACCCGGGAACTCGCGCGCGGCCGCGAGCGCGGCCTCCACGTCGACTTCTCCGGCCATGATGCAGCCGTCCTGCGCACCGCGGTCGCGCAGTATGCGAGTGAG
>Ga0209706_10002584_pt1 | contig 10002 bp, 7 predicted proteins | sample PPLLaktember2015_6_FD_187263 | JGI IMG/M metagenome (GOLD analysis project Ga0209706, IMG submission 187263) | Freshwater sediment microbial communities from Prairie Pothole Lake near Jamestown, North Dakota, USA - PPLs Lake P8 Core (1) Depth... | ecosystem: Environmental > Aquatic > Freshwater...
GACCTACCGGCTGGGCAATGCTGCGCCGCTGACGTTCAGCGACGGCATCAAGCGCCACGTTTTCACCACCACCGTTCGACTGGTCAACCCATCAGGACGCAGGGAAACGCCATGAACAACCTTTCTTCGAGAAAAGCCCAGCGCGGCGCCACCCTGGTGGTCGGCCTAATCATGCTGGTCCTGCTTACCCTGGTGATGACTTCCGCCTATATGCTCAGCAGCGGCAATCTCAAAGCCGTCGGCAACATGCAGTTCCGCGACGAGGCAATCGCCGCCACCAACGCGGCCATCGAGCAGATCATCAGTTCTGACTTCACCACCCTGCCGGTCAGTTCGACCATCCTGGTCGACATCGATCAGGATGGTACTGACGACTATAGCGTCGCGGTGCAGACTCCGGTCTGCATCCAGGCTGTTCCGATTTCGGGAGGCGTAGCCAACCTCAGCGGCGTGACATCGGGCGTGCCGAGTTCGACCGACTACAACAGCGTTTGGGATATCGAAGCCCGGGTCAACAGCACCACCACCGGTGCGGCCGTGATTATCCGGCAGGGTGTGCGCAAGCGCCTCACGGAACCGCAGTTCAACGTTTCAGCATGCGCATGAGCACCGCGGGCATAAGGAGCAAGACAATGTTAGTGAATACACTTAAAAGAAGCCTGGCGGTAGCGCTGCTTGCGATCAGTGCGGCCGCGTCCGCCGAAGACATCGACCTGTTCATGGGCGTGCCGCCGCCGACCAGCGCAGAACTGCCCAACGTCCTGATCGTCATCGACAACACGGCGAACTGGTCTACCGCCTTCACCGCCGAGATGGCCGCCCTCGCGTCGACGGTGTCAGGGCTTGAGGCTAACAAGATCCGTCTCGGCTTCATGATGTATTCAGAAAGCGGCGGCGCCAACAAGAACCCGGACGGCGCCTATGTGCGCGCCGGGGTGCGCACCATGACGACGACGACCAAGCCGCTTTTCGAGGCGCTCGTCAACAGCTTCCACGTCACCGCCGACAAATCGAACAACGGCAAGCTGGGCTTGACCATGTCCGAGGTGGAGCGTTATTTCTCGGGCGGCACGGCCTATGCCGGCGCCAACAAGGTCAAGCGGGACTATGCTGCCAACAGCGTGAGTGGCTACCCGGCTTCCAATGCCGTGTATTCCCTGACGGGGAATGCGCTCGCATCTGCCGCCGCGACAACCTACCAGTCTCCCGCCTCATCGGTCTGCCAGAAGAACTTCGTGATTTTCCTCAGCAACGGCAAAGCGAACTCGAACAACAGCGACAACACCACGGCGACCAGTCATCTCACTGCTGCAGGGGGAAATGCTGCGACGATTTCCCTGACGCCCAATGGCATGCAGAGTGAAGTCGCCGACGAGTGGGCGCGCTACCTGGCCAATCGAACCACCAAACCGGTGGTGACTTATGTCATCGACGTGGTGCCGACTGTGTCTGGCCAGTACTCCAATGACTACAAGGCCCTGCTGCAAAGCATGGCCTTCCAGGGGAAAGGCAAGTATTTCAACGTCGGTTCGGCCGGCGCAAGCGATGTCGGTGACAAGATTCGCGAGGCGCTGGAACAGATCTTCACCGAAATTCAGGCGGTCAATAGCGTGTTCGCCTCGGCCAGCTTGCCGGTGAGCGTCAACACGCAGGGCACTTACCTCAACCAGGTTTTCATCGGCATGTTCCGGCCGGATGCGAACGCGGCACCACGCTGGAAAGGCAACCTCAAGCAGTACAAGTTCCTGGCCAGCGTGCAGGGCAGCGGATTCGGCCTCGACCTCGCCGACGCCGACGACAATCTCGCCATCAACAACAATACCGGCTTCATCACGCAGTGCGCGCGCAGTTTCTGGACGCCGACGACGTTGGACAACTATTGGGATTTCACCAATTCGGACGCCGAGGGCTCATGTACTTCGGTCAGCGGATCGAGGTGGTCGAATTCTCCGGATGGTGACGTGGTCGAGAAGGGCGCAGCAGGTTACATGCTGCGGTCGATGTCGGTGGCGGCACGGTTGGTAAAGACTTGCGGTACCTGTGCAGCGGGCTCGCTGACCGACTTCAATGATGGCAACTCCTCAATCACAGCGGGTGCACTTGGTGCCGGCAGCGCGACCGAGCGCACCAGCATGATCAACTGGGTGCGCGGCGCTGATGTGAAGGACGAGGACGCCGACGGGAATGTCAGCGAAATGCGGCCTTCCACGCTCGGTGACGTGGTCCATTCGCGTCCGGTGGCAGTCGATTACGGCGGTACGACAGGAGTCGTGGTGTTCTACGGTGCCAACGACGGCATGCTGCACGCGATCGACGGCAACCAGCCGGAAGTGATCAGCGGGGTCCAACAATGGCCCAACGCCGGTAACGAATTGTGGTCGTTCGTCGCGCCAGAGCAATACGGCAGGCTGAAGCGTATCTATGACAATAGCCAGCTCATCACCTTCCCGAGCGTTGGCGATGCCACAGCCAAGCCTTATTTCTTCGACGGACCGGTGACCGCGCACAAGGAAGGCAGCACGGTGCAGATATTCGCGACCCAACGCCGTGGCGGACGGATGGTCTATGCGTTCGACGTCAGTTCCCCGTCCACGCCCAGCCTGCTCTGGCGCCGCGGCTGCACCACTCCCCTGGGTGACGACAGCGGCTGCATGACTGACTTCAGCGGAATCGGCCAGACCTGGTCTTCACCCAAGGTGTTCAAGGCTGAAGGCTATGTGTCCGGCACGGACAAGGTGCCGATGGTGATCATGGGCGGGGGCTACGATACCTGTGAAGATAAAGAGCCCAATATCTGTACCGCGCCGAAGGGCAACAAGGTCTACGTCATGAACGCGACCAGCGGTAGCCTGCTGAAGACATTCGATACCGACCGCAGCGTGGCGTCCGATGTGACGGTGGTGCCGAACCAGGCGACCGGCCTTGCCGATTACGCCTATGTGACCGACACCGGCGGCAATATCTATCGCATCAAGATGGGTACCGATGCCCCGGCCGCCTGGACGATCACCAAGATCGCCGCCCTCGGATGCGCCACGCCTGTCTGTCCCGGTGGCATCGCCAACCGCAAGTTCCTGTTCGGGCCCGAGGTGGTGGTGATGACGCAGTATCCCTACCAGCATGCCGTGCTGGTCGGATCGGGCGACCGAGAGCACCCGCTGCTGAGCAATACCACTGCCACGAGTGTGCCCAATGCCTTCTTCATGGTGCTGGACCGGCCCAACGAATCAACCTGGCTGTCGGATGAAAGCAGCACCAACTGCGCTGGGGTCGGGGTGATCTGTCTCAATTCGTTGGCGGGCTTCAGCAATACAGGGGCGTCACCTTCCCAGGCGACCCTCGATGGCAAGAAGGGCTGGTACATGACGCTCAGCAGCACCGAGCAGGTCGTGACTTCTGCGGTCGTCCTGTTCGGTGAGACCACCTTCAGCACCCACATGCCTGCGGTGCCAGATTTGAATACCTGCGGGACCGATCTTGGTACTGCGAGGGTATACAACATCGGCTACCTCAGCGGTGTCGCAGTCGGTGTGTCGGGAAACCGCTTTGATGAGATTACCGGGGGCGGCCTACCGCCTTCCCCCGTGTCCGGCCTGGTCACGGTTGACAATCCGACGACCGGTCAGCCGATGACGGTGCCCTTCATCATCGGTGCCACCAAGGACTCCCCGGTCGAGGTGACCCTGAAGTCGGGAGGTAGCGGTGTCGCTGGCAACAAGGAACGCGTTTACTGGTACATCCAGCAATGATCAGACACCGGTTCTCGTCTCGAAAAGGTCATGCGCGACTCGCCAGTGGTGCGGGTCATCGGGTCAGCCAGCGGGGCTTCACGCTGACCGAACTCATGATCACCGTTGCCATCGCTGCCATACTCGCAACGATCGCAGTACCGGCATTCAACGATGCCATGCTGGGCAGCAAGCTCAACACGATGGCCAACAAGTTCGTGTCCAGCACCCAACTGGCCCGCAGCGAAGCAATCAAGCGCAACGCGATTGTGACGCTATGCGCCTCGACCAATGGAACCAGTTGCGGTGGCAACTGGAGCAACGGTTGGATCGTGCTGGCGGGTGGTGCAGCAATATTCAATCTGGGTCCATTACCCAACGGTTTCCTGCTCAGCGGGAATGTAACCAGCATCGATTTCCAGCCGAGTGGTGTGGGATCGACCGCTGCCAACCTGACCGTATGTCGCGCTACACCGAGCGTCGGAGACCAGCAGCGGGTTATCGCGATCAGCGCGACGGGCAGGCCCTCCGTGACCAAAGTGACGGGTGCCACTACCTGTTCCTGAAGCCTACCAAGCGCCACCCAATCGGCGCAATTGCCCGCTTTCCTCGTCTGGTTCTGCCGTATTCCAATGATGCGTCGGCGGCCCTGAACGCATCTACGACTTATGTGATATAGCTCGCCCCAACCCCGAGTGGCACCCTAGTCCCCAATATCGAACTGGGGCGCGCCATGAAACATTCGGGTACCACATTGACGGAACTGATGGTCGTTCTGGCCATTGCCGCAATCCTCCTGGCGTTAGGCATCCCCTCTTTCGCTTCCCTCTCTCATTCGAGTCGCTTGTCGAGCGCGACCAACGACCTGGTTGCCTCGTTGCACCTTGCGCGCAGCGAGGCCATCAAGCGCAATTCGCGTACTGTGATATGCAAATCTGAAGATGGTGCTGCGTGTATCTTGAGCGGCGGTTGGCAGCAGGGCTGGCTGATCTTCCACGACGTCAACAACAATGCCGTGCTGGACTTGGGCGAGATCGTGATTCAAGCAAGGGGTGAGCTACCGAATGGCATCCACCTGACCGGAAACTCGACGGTTTCGAAATACGTGTCCTATGCGCCCAGTGGCGGGACCAAGTCAGTGACGGGTGCGTTTCAGGCCGGGACGCTTACCGTTTGCAACGAGTCGGCGACATCTACCCCGGGACGCCGGGTCGTCATCAGCAGCACCGGCAGGCCGCGTGTCGCCAAGGTAGCTCTGACTTCCTGTCCGTGAATTTGCGGAGCGACTCCACTTGATGGTGTGGAAATTGTGTGGCGGGGCGAGGCTGCAGTGATGCACAACTTACGCTTATCGCGGCGAGCACGCTAGCCGGGCATAAAGGCGCCGCTCCCACAAACTGCGCGATCCCCTATGGTGAAGCGCCGGTGGTTAGGCGTCAGGCCAGGCCCTTGGGCAGGGCGAAGGCGACCTTCTCCTGGGTGCCGTCGAGATTGTCCACTTCGCCGATTCCCAGTTGCTTCAACCGTGCGATCACTTCGCGCACCAGGATTTCCGGTGCCGACGCGCCGGCGGTCAGTCCGACACGGTCCTTTCCCGTCACCCATTCGGCCCTGATCTCGCTGGCGTTGTCGACCATGTAGGCCGGCACGCCAAGGTTCTCGGCGACCTCGCGCAGGCGGTTGGAGTTGGAACTGGTGGGCGAGCCGACGACGATGACGACGTCGCACTGCGGCGCAAGCGCCTTGACGGCGTCCTGGCGGTTTTGCGTGGCGTAGCAGATGTCGTCCTTCTTCGGCCCGACGACGTTGGGGAAACGCTCGCGCAGGGCTTCCACCACGCGGGCGGCGTCATCGACCGACAGTGTGGTCTGGGTGACGTAGGCGAGTTTGTCCGGGTCGCTCACCTGCAGTGTGGCGACGTCCTCGGGGGTTTCGACCAGATACATGCCGCCATTCGACTGGCCTAGCGTCCCTTCGACTTCGGGGTGTCCCTTGTGGCCGATCATGACGATCTCGAACCCCTTGTCGCGCATCTTGCTGACTTCGACATGCACCTTGGTCACCAGCGGGCAGGTGGCGTCGAAAACGTTCAAGCCGCGTGCCTCGGCCTCGGCACGCACTGCCTGCGAGACGCCGTGGGCGCTGAAAATGACGGTGGCGCCGGCGGGCACTTCGGCGAGTTCCTCGACGAAGATTGCGCCCTTTGCCTTGAGATCATTGACGACGAAGGTGTTGTGGACGACTTCGTGGCGGACGTAGATCGGCGCGCCGAATTTCTCCAGCGCGCGCTCGACGATGGCGATGGCGCGGTCGACACCGGCGCAGAAACCGCGGGGATTGGCGAGAAGGATGGTGGATGTCATGGCTTGGTTGCGGCAGTGAGGATAGCCTGGACTTCGACCTCGAATTCGATCGGCAGATCCGCCAGAGGATGGTTGAAATCCACCTTCATTGAGTTTTCGCCGATTTCGAGAATATGCCCGGCGAGTGTCTGGCCATTGGGCATGGAAAACTCGACCAGGGTGCCGACCTCGAATGTCATATCCCTAGGCAGGTCGCTTTTCGGCAGGCTCTGAACCAGTTCCGGCTGGCTCGAGCCGAAGGCCTGCCAGGAATCCAGCAGGAACACGTGGCGTTCGCCGGGACGCAGCCCGACTAACCATTGCTCCAGCGTTGGGGCGAGGGTGCCGTCTCCCAGGGTCAGTTCGTCGGGTTCGGCTTCGTCGAAATTGGAAATGATCTCGGTGCCGTCGCGCAGGTGGATCGCATAGCGCAGGCTGAGGGTGTCGCCGGGTTCGACCCAACGCTCAGTCATGGGCTTTGGCCTCGGCCGGCTTGCCGCGCAGGCTGTCCCAGATCAGCAGTGCCGCGCCGACCGAAATGGCGGAATCGGCGACGTTGAAAGCAGGCCAGGCGAAGCTGCGGTAGTGGAAATAGAGGAAGTCGACGACATAGCCCAGCACCACCCGGTCGATGACGTTGCCGAGCGCGCCGCCGAGGACCAGTGCCAGCGCCAGTGCCATGCGCTTTTCGTATGCATGCTGCTTCAGCAGGCGCACGATGATGACGGTGGCGATGACACCGATGGCGATGAAGAACCAGCGCTGCCAGCCGCCGGCGTCAGCCAGGATGCTGAACGCCGCGCCCGTGTTGTGCACCCGCACCAGCGAAAAGAACGGCAGCACCGGGACGAACTGCTGGAATTCGAGCGAAGCCGACACCCACCATTTGGTGAGGTGGTCGAATACGATGACGGCGAAGGCCACGACCAGCCATTTGCGCATCATGGGATCAGCGAAATATTTCATTTGCTCGTCATTCCGTCACAGGGGAGTTCTACAGCCTGACCGACAAAAGCGTAGGAGCGGCGACCTCGCCGCGAAATTGGGCAGGGGTTTTGGTTAGGACGGCAATCGCGGCGAGGGCGCCGCTCCCACAGGGCTGAGCCGGCGCAGGCGGGCGCGCCAGGCCGGCTTCCATCGAACCTGTTGGCAACGCAGTCCTCACGCATGGCTGCGCACCTCGCCCTCGCCATACAGGTTGCTGACGCAGCGTTCGCACAGGCCGGGGTGCTCTGCGTGGGTATCGACGTCGTCGCGGTAGTGCCAGCAACGTTCGCATTTTTTTGCCGAACTCGGCATGACTTCGATGCAGTCAGCCTCGGACGGGATCAGACGGGCCTGCGAGGTGATCAGCACGAAGCGCAGGTCGTCTCCAAGCGGTGCCAGCAGCGACTGGGTGTCGGGGCCGGCAAACAGGGTGACCTCGGCCTGCAGCGAAGAACCGATGCCGCCGGCGACGCGCACGACTTCGAGTTCCTTCTGCACTTCGGCGCGGATAGCACGGATGCGGGTCCAGCGCTCGAGCAGGTCGGCTTGGTCGGTCTGCTCGGGAAGGGCATGCCAGGTCTGAAGAAAAACGGATGCGTCGTCGCTGCCTGCCAGTTGTTCCCACACTTCCTCGCCCGTGAACGACAGGATCGGCGCCATCCAGCGAACCAGCGCATGAGTGATGTGATGCAGCGCGTTCTGTGCTGCCCGCCGCGCGCGGCTGTCGGCGCCACTGGTGTAGAGCCGGTCCTTGAGGATGTCGAGATAGAAGCCGCCGAGGTCTTCGGAGCAGAAGGCCTGCAGCTTCTGCACGATGAAGTGGAATTCGTAGGCGTCGTAGTGCGCCTGCATTTCGTCCTGCAGTTTGCGCGTCAAAGCCAGGGCGTAACGGTCGATTTCCAGCCAGTCCCCGACCGGCAGCGCGTGTGCTTGCGGATCGAAGTCCGACAGGTTGGCGAGGAGGAATTTCAGCGTGTTGCGGATGCGCCGATAGCTTTCCACCACGCGCTTGAGGATCTCGTCGGAGATCGACAGCTCGCCAGAATAGTCGGTGGTCGCCACCCACAGCCGCAGGATGTCGGCGCCGTACTGGTCCATGACTTTCTGCGGCGCGATGACGTTGCCCTTCGACTTGCTCATCTTGTGGCCCTTGCCGTCGACGACGAAGCCGTGGGTGAGCAGGGCGCGGTAGGGCGCGCGGCCGTCGGTGGCGCAGCCGGTGAGCAGGGAAGACTGGAACCAGCCGCGGTGCTGGTCCGAGCCTTCGAGATAAAGGTCGGCGGGATGCGCGAGTTCGGGGCGGCGCTTGAGCACGCAGGCGTGGGTGACACCGGAGTCGAACCAGACGTCGAGGGTGTGGCCGGTCTTGTCGTAATGCGCGGCATCCTCGCCCAGCAGCTCGGCGGGGTCGAGCGCGAACCAGGCCTCGATGCCGGCCTGTTCGACGCGCTGCGCCACGATTTCCAGCAGCTCTGTCGTGCGCGGATGCAGTTCGCCGCTTTCCTTGTGGGTGAAGAAGGGCATCGGCACGCCCCAGTTGCGCTGGCGCGAGACGCACCAGTCGGGACGATTCCTGATCATCGCCTCCAGCCGTGCGCGACCCCAGGTCGGGAAAAACTGCGTCGCGTCGACCGCCGACATCGCCTGCTCGCGCAGCGTATGCCCCTCTCCCCCAACCCCTCCCCCGCTTGCGGGGGAGGGGGGCGTGATGTCCATGCCGATGAACCACTGCCGCGTGGCGCGGAAAATGATCGGCGTCTTGTGCCGCCAGCAGTGCGGGTAGCTGTGCGTTAGCTTCTCGTGCGCCAGGAGATTGCCGCTGCCCTCGAGCGTTTCAAGGATCAGCGGATTGGCCTGCCAGATGCTCATGCCGCCGACCAGCGGCACGCTGGCGTAGAAGCGGCCGTCGTCGCCTACCGGATTGTCGACCTTGAGGCCATAGCGGCTGCCGACCACGTAGTCCTCGAGGCCGTGGCCCGGCGCGGTGTGGACGCAGCCGGTGCCGGCGTCGGCGGTAACGTGGTCGCCGAGGATCACCGGCACCTGGCGCTCTTGGAACGGGTGCCAGAGCAGCACGCCTTCCAGGGCCTGGCCGGGCGCGCGGGCGAGAACTTCATAAGCTTCGCTGCCGTAGCGTTTCACTGCAGCTTCGGCCAGGCTGTCAGCGAGAATCAGCAGGCCCTTGTCGGAGCGCAGCAGGGCGTAGGTGAATTCGGGGTGCAGCGCCACCGCCTGGTTGGCCGGCAGCGTCCATGGCGTGGTGGTCCAGATGACCACTTTGACGGATTCGTCGATGGCCTTGAGACCGAAGCGATGCGCGAGGTCGGCGCGGTCCGCGACTTCGAAGCCGACGTCGATCGCCGGCGAGGTCTTGTCCTCGTACTCGACTTCGGCTTCGGCCAGTGCCGAGCCGCAGTCGACGCACCAGTGCACCGGCTTGGCGCCCTGCACCAGATAGCCGGCCTGCTGGATCTGTCCGAGCACGCGCAGGGTGTCGGCCTCGAACTGATAGTCCATCGTACGATAGGGATGATCCCAGTCGCCGAGCACGCCGAGGCGGATGAAGTCGGCCTTCTGCCGCTCGATCTGGGTGGCGGCGTATTCGCGGCACAGCTCGCGGAATTTCGCTGCGGGGATTTCCTTGCCGTGCTGCTTTTCCACCTGCAGTTCGATCGGCAGGCCGTGGCAGTCCCAACCCGGCACGTAGGGGGCGTCATAACCCGACAGGGTCTTGGCCTTGACGATGATGTCCTTGAGGATCTTGTTGACGGCGTGGCCGATGTGGATGTCGCCGTTGGCGTAGGGCGGGCCATCGTGCAGGATGAATTTCGGCCGCCCGGCCGCGGCCTTGCGGATCGACTCGTAGCGCTTTTTCTCCTGCCAGCTTTTGACCCAGCCGGGTTCGCGCTTGGCGAGATCGCCGCGCATCGGGAAGGGGCTGTCGG
>Ga0209706_10002588_pt1 | contig 9995 bp, 10 predicted proteins | sample PPLLaktember2015_6_FD_187263 | JGI IMG/M metagenome (GOLD analysis project Ga0209706, IMG submission 187263) | Freshwater sediment microbial communities from Prairie Pothole Lake near Jamestown, North Dakota, USA - PPLs Lake P8 Core (1) Depth... | ecosystem: Environmental > Aquatic > Freshwater...
GAACCCGACCTGGGTCTTCCAGTCCGTGATGTTGTCGGCGAAGTTGCCGTTGACGTTGGCGACGTTGGCCCCGGCCTTGATGCCGAATCTCACGTCGGCGGCCGCCGTTTGCGGCAGGATGAGCGCCGCCGCGAACGCGCCGATCGCCAGAATCATCCATAGCTTTTTCATAGGATCTCCTTGTTAACGGAATTTTCTCAGGCTCCCATCATCTGAGGGCTGCCCAAAAGCCTAACAATTCGTCGATCCATCCTGCCTCTCCCTTGATAATCTCCGGGCATGGGCTATTTGGGAATTGCGGTACATTCTGTTGAGGATTATTTTGAGATCCGAGAAATCGCTGTCCTCTTGGCTCAAGAATCGGGGCAACAGTTGATGGGCGAGCTCGATCGTGCTCTTTTTCCGATCCGGGATAACGAGGATGACATAGATCTCCGGCAATAGCTCTTTGAGGAGAAGATTCATCTGCCGAAGCTCGTCCTGGCTCGAAGCCGAAAGAACGGCGACAGAATCCGGTTCGACCGGCGTCTGGAGTCTCTCCCTGACGTCATCCAAGCTGTTGAAAAGCTCGATCCGGCCTTGCGGGATGACCTTATGAACGGCCCTGAGGAGTCTCTTATGATTCTCGTTTTCCCCCCTTGAATACATAAGAAGCTGCATGGCTAGTTCTCCCGATGCCACTTGGGTAGCATCAAGAAACGTGCCAAATTCGCTATATTGGGGGATTGGCCCGTGAGGGGGGGGGTAGCGAATTGGAGAAGGCGATTTCGCCGCGAATCTGCAGTCGCTGTTCTCTTAATCGGCACTCATTCCGCTAACTGGGCATCTATTCTCCGGGTTTTTGAGGGCATCGCCGGGGGCATGACGGCGCTCATCCCCAAGGCGCCTGAAATGGACGTCCTTCTCGCCGATCGACACCTACGACTTCTTCTTACGGTCCGCCAGGATCAATACGATGCCCCCCACGAGCGCGATTCCGCCCACGATCGGGGGCAGGGGAATGGTCTTCTGTTCTGAAGCCGTGACCTTGAGGGGTCCGAGATCGATCAGCTTCTCCCGGGTCGTATAGCGTATGCCCTGATAGGCCAGGGCCAAGGCTCCGAGAACAACGAGAATAATGCCTGCAAGCTTCATGGAATTGTGCCTCCCCAGAACTTTCGCAGAGGACACCCTCCCCCTGGGAGGATGCCGGCCGCGGATCCGTCGAGAAAATGACGTCCCGGCGGGCCTTCGGCAATGAAGGCGCCGCCGGGCACGTTCTCAGACTAGAGGACCAGCGCGACCACCAGGACCACAACACAGACGGTGATGATGATGATGAGATCTCTCGACGAGATCGCGCCTCCCCCGGCATCGGACGCCGTGATGACGTCTTGGCCGCCGATGACGAACTGGGCCGTTGTCCCCGCCTGCTGGGCCGCCGGTTTCTGAACGGCGGCGGCAGCGAAGGTGGAAAGCAGCACGATCATCATCAGGACGCTTCCGATTTTAACCCTCTTTCTCATTCGATTTCTCCTTTTTTTAATTGGATTCAAGCCAGGCTCTTTCGATACGGAGAGCCCAAACCTGAAGGTCATGCGTTCGGATGAACCTCTCCTTGATTTTTCCCTGGCTGAAGGATCGCGTTTCATTCCGGGAGTCGAGGACCATGGTCAAACAGGCCGGACCGCAATAATTCCTTTTCAGCCATTTCTCGAAGGGGACCGCCCGGATCAGATGCCCCTGCCCAGGCTTGGCTTTCCCATATTTTAAGACTTGAGCGGAAAAGAATCCGGAAATCATCAGTCCCAAGCCTGAGGGAATGGCATATATCCGTCGTGCGGTCCGGCCCTTCAACCAGATCATATGGGCGCCCTCCCGCTAAAGGATCTTCCGACCCTTCAGCAGTCGGACGATCAGAATGATCACCGCGATAACGATGAGCGCGTGGATCAGACCTCCGCCGACATGGAAGGCGAAGAATCCCAAGGCCCACAGTACGACCAGGATGACAATAAGTGCTTCTAACATATCGACCTCCTTTTTGTTACCTCTCACTGTCTCTGTGTGCCCTACCCTCAGGTGTGGACACGATGGACTCGGGAGAGGCTACCCTCCCTTATGCCGTTTTCGTGCCAAGATCTTCTCGCTTACTCAGACGGTCGGAAAATGGCATTCTTCTCGGAAAATTGGGCCGAATTACGGGTGTCGATCGGCATAAAATCTCTCTTTGGGCAAATCTCGCTGCCCGCCCGGCTGAGGAGTCAGTCCGGAAAAAGAGCACTCGTGCGGTTTACCGGGGAGATCCCTTCTGCGGAGCCGCCGTCAGTTCTGCGGTTGATAGGTGGCCACGCAGTTCCTGCCGGCGTCCTTGGCGGCATAAAGGGCGTCGTCGGCGGCCCGCATGAGGACCTCCGCCGTCGTGCCGTGTTCCGGGGCCGCCGCGACTCCCGCAGAAATGGTCGTCGTGGCCATGAGCTGCCCGCTGTAGCGGATCTCGAGCTTTTCGAACAGGATGCGGACCTGCTCGACACGTTGCCCCGCGTCCGCCAGTGAGGCATGGGGCAGGACGAGCATAAACTCCTCACCGCCGAGGCGGCAGGCGACGTCGCTCTTGCGCAGGTTTTCATTCAGCAGCCGGCCGGCCTCGCGCAGGACCAGGTCCCCGGCGTCGTGGCCGAACGTATCGTTGAACCGCTTGAAATGATCGAGGTCGAGCATCGCCAGGCAGAGCGGGGCGTCCCGTCGCAGGGCCCCATGCAGCTCACGGGGGAGAGTGTCTTCCAGATAGCGCCTGTTGAACAGCCCTGTCAGGGGATCACGCGTGGCCTGCTCGTGCAGGGTCTTCCGCAGCTTCAGGTTCGCCAAGGAGAGCTTGATCGTCTCCCCAACCGTGATCGCCAGCTGCCGCGTGTTGATGGGATGGTCGTCTCTGCCCGGGGGGGGAGCGTCGAGATGGAAAACACCCAGGGTCTCGCCTTGCACCGTCAAGGGTATGCAAAGATAGCCTCGCTCCGGCGGACGGACGAAATGATCGCAAAGAAGACTTGTCTTCGGATCGACGACTTCATGAGGCCGGCCGCGGCGGATCGCCCAGCAATCCTTCATGGGAAAGACGTTCTCGACCAGCGTCCCATTGCCCCAACGCGCGACGGTCTCGAGATATTGTCCGGACCCATGAAAGACGGCCAGGCAGCCGCTTTGCCCGCCGAACAGCTCGTTGGCCATCATGGGGATGACGCGATAGGCTTCGTCCTGAGTTTCGCAGGTCTGAAGCAGTTCGTTCATGCGATTGAGCAAGGTCATTTCGCCGTCGCGGCGCCGCAGAGCCGTCACCAGGGACGAGAGCTTCTCGTTCGCTCGTTGGACGTCGGCTTCCGCCGCCTTGCGTGCGGTGATATCCCGAACATTGCATTGGATGACCTTCGCGCGATCGACCTGATAGACGTTGCTGACAAATTCCACCTGCCGATGTTCTCCCCCCTTGGTTTCGAGCGGCAGGTCTTCATACCGGACATACTTCTTGTGTTGCAGCTCTTGGAAGGCCGCTTGGCTGGCGGCGATGTCCTTGAACGAACCTATCTCCCAGAGCCTCTTGCCCAGCAGCTCGGCGTGGGAGTATCCGAGCATCTTCTCCAGATAGGAGTTGCTGTCGACGATCCTTCCCGTCTCCCCGTTCAGGATGAGGATGCCGTCTTTCGCCGTCTCGAAAAGCCGGCGGTACCGGAGTTCCGAGGCCTTCAACGCCTCTTCGATCTGCTGGCGTTTCGTCGGATCGGCGTCAGCGGAGATGGCTTTCCTACGAGGCCGGTTGCATAATTGGACTTCCATTTCGAATTCTCCCTTATACTAAACTGCCTCCCGCTGCCCCGCCCCCGTACCGATGCGGGACCGATACAATGAATATAAAGAGACTATCGAAATACATGCATATTTCATGCCAGGATCCCTTTGGCTCCCGGAAGGGAATCGAGATTCCTGTCTCCGGTTGCCGCCTGCTGGGCCGAGGCGAGGCCCGGGACGAGCAGCCCCAAGAGGATTAGGACGATCGTTGCCGTCAGGAATTTCTTCATTTCTCACACTTTTTCGCCGCTGACCTTTCTCTGTCCCACGATATCCCTTATTGAATTGCGCCTGGTTCGAGAGAAGCCACCTGTTCTATTGCAGTTTTCGTGCCAGCTTTCCAGCGAACGTCTCGGCGCCCGGGCCAACATCCCGGCAGGGCCGAAAAGCGCGACGCCCGGCCTTGAACCCTCCCAACCCCGGTGCTATAGTCGGGCCGGAGGGAAGGCAATACGCACATGGCACAAGAGAACAGGCGCCGGATATCGACGAGGGCGGCGGCGGGGCTGACGGTCCTCCTGGCCGCGACGATCTGCGGATCGGCGTCGGCGGCGAGAACGGGCAATTTCAAAGGCGCGGGGATCCGCAGCTCGACCTATGGCCGCCCGAACGACCCGGGCCCGGGGTACTGGGCCCGTACCGGCGTCGAGATCGCGGCCAAGTTCCCGGGCGCCAAACCGGAAGCCATCTGGATCGTCAGCCGCCTGAAGGGCCGCGGCACCGAGATGTCGTTCCCCGTCCCCGTGGGGACCGATCCGCTCATCTCGGGGATGGCCGACGACATCAGCGAGCCGGTGCTCAAGCTCTTCGACGAGCTCGGCTACCGCGTCTGGCTCCAGGCCGAGCCAGGCTGGGCGCCGGTCGAAGAGGTCTTCCACGTGATGCTCGACCGCTACGGCCATCACCCGTGCGTCATCGGGGTCGGCGTCGATGTCGAATGGCACCGCTCCAACAACCCCGATCTCGGCGACCCGGTGACCGACGAGATGGCCCGGGCCTGGCTCGCGGCCGCCCGGTCCCACGATCCCGCCTACCGGATGTTCCTGAAGCATTTCCGCGAGGACGTGATGCCGCCCACCGTCCGCGAAGGCATCCTGTTCGTCGACGACAGCCAGATCTTCGAATCGGCGGAGGCGATGATCGAAGAGTTCGCCAAGTGGGGCCGGACCTTCGCGCCCGCGCCGGTCGGGTTCCAGTATGGCTACCCGACCGACAAGCCGTGGTGGAGCAAGATCGAGGACCCGGTCAAAGCGATCGGCGACCGCATCCTGGCCGCGACGCCGAACACCGAGATGCTGATCTGGGTGGACTTCTCGATCCAGGACGTCATCCCGCCCGACCCGTCCAAGGGGGACCGCGTTCCCCCGAAGAAATAGGAGGCCCTCATGGACATCAAGGCCATTCCCGTCGACAAGCCCGAAGACATGAACTTCATCCTCGGCCAGTCCCACTTCATCAAGACGGTCGAGGACCTCCACGAGGCCATCGTCACGACCGCGCCGCAGATGAAGTTCGGCATCGCCTTTTGCGAGTCCTCGGGACTGGCGCTCGTCCGCCGCACCGGGAACGACGAAGCGCTCGTGGGGATCGCCGTGAAGAACGCCCTGGCCGTCGGCGCCGGACACTCGTTCTGGATCTTCATGACCGGCGGCTTTCCGGTCAACATCCTCAACGCCGTCAAGGCCGTGCCCGAGGTCTGCGGCATCTACTGCGCCACGGCCAACCCGGTCGAGGTCATCGTGGCCGAGACGGAGAAGGGCCGGGCCGTCCTCGGGGTCGTCGACGGCGTCCGGACGAAGGACGTCGAGGGTCCGGAGGGCATCGAGTGGCGCAAGGGCTTCCTGCGCAAGATCGGCTACAAGCTCTGAGCCGCCGCGCGTGAAGACTCGTCGAAGCGTCATTCGATCGGGGCTCGTGCTCTGCGGCGCCCTCGCCGTCATCGCGCCGCTCGCCGGCCAGTTCCGCGACGATTTCGAGGGGCCGGTCCTTCGCCGGGACCCGGCCGGGGCGAAAGGCTGGGCCTTCGTCGCCGGCGAGGGACAGGCGGTCATCGATCTCCGGCCGGGGCCGGGCTTCGCCACGATCGCGGTCGACGCGACCAAAGACCGGCGCAACGTCTGGTGGGCCCTCATCAAAAGGCAGGTCTCGGGCTCCCTGGACCTGGTCCGGCTGGCGAAACCCGGATTCGAGCTCCGGGTCGAGGCCCGCATCCGGACCGACCACGCCCCCCGGCGCGTCAATCTCCATGCCAACACTCAGAAAACAAAAGATTTTCACAGCCACCTCATGGAATACGACCTGGCCGAGGCCGGGGCCTGGTACACGATCAGCATGACCACGCGCGGCTTCGAGGCCGGGCCCGGGGACACCGTCAACGCCCAGATGGCCTTGATGGACTGGGGCCTCGGCCGCTACATGGTCGACGTCGACTATTTCCGGGTGGACGTCGTCGACGCGGCGAAGGCCGGGCCGGACCTGGGCTCGCCCATCCCCTACCATCCGCCGGTCGCGGATCCGGCCTCGTTCGCCAACGTCCTTCCGGTCGCGGCCGACATGACCGTCGACTTCGCCGAGCCCGATGTCAACCTCAACGATTGGACGGCGACCGACGCGGGCGGCGAAACGAGGGTCGTCTCGGCCGGCGGGACGCGCGTCGCCCTGCTCCGCTGGGACCTCTCCAGGCTCGCCGGCAGGAAGGCCGCCGGCCCGGGCCTTCTCGAGCTGACCACCCGGGCCCTCGCGCGCGCCGCGAACGAGCGCCCCGACTTCGGCCTCCTCCGCGTCGTCGAGACGACCGGCGGCGAGGCCGGCTGGGACGATCGAACGGCGACCTGGACCGCGGTCTCGCGGGGCGCTCCGCGCGACCGCGTTCTCAATCCGCAGATGATCATCGATTGGCCCGTCACGGCCGGCGACGGCGGCAAGACCTATCTCACCATCCCCGCCCCCGTGCTCCAGCGGCTCATCGACGGCCGGGCCTTCGGCATCGCCCTGACGCCTCTCGGCTCGATCGAGGCCTCATTCTATGCCCGCGAGGCCCGCGGCGGCACCGGGGCCGCCCGGCTTTTGTTCAACCTCGAGGAGAAGTGACATCGGGGCGCCCGTCTACCGCGCCAGGCCGCCCGGCGGCAGGTGCTCGTTGAGGAACTTCGTGAACATCGTGTAGAGGTGGAGCGTCGTCCCCTTGCCTTCGGAGATCCCGTGGGACCGGTTCGGATAAGACATCATGGAAAAGGACTTGTTGGCGGCGACGAGCTCGTCGACGAGGAGCTCGAACCCCTGATAATGGACGTTGTCGTCCCCCGTGCCGTGAACGATAAGGAGCTTCCCCTTCAGATCCTTGGCGAAGGTGATCGGTGAGCCGTCCCTGTAGCCGTCGGCGTTATCGGCCGGCAGGCCCATGTAGCGTTCCTGATAGATCGTGTCGTAGAGACGCTGGTCGGGGACCGAGGCGACGGCTATCCCGGCCCTATAGAGGTCAGGATAGCGGAACATGGCGTTGAGGGTCATCGACCCGCCGCCGCTCCAGCCCCAGACTCCGATGCGCTCCGCGTCGACGAACGGCCAGGCGGCGATGGCCGCCCTGACCGCGGCGGCCTGGTCGGCCGAGGCCAGGACGCCGATCTGCCGGTAGATCGACTTCCGCCAGGCCCGGCCCCGCGGCGCGGGCGTGCCGCGGTTGTCGAAGCTGGCGACGATATATCCCTGCTGGGCCAGCATGAGGTGCCAGAGGTAGCCGCTGCCGCCCCAGCCGTCCTGGACGGTTTGGCCGGCCGGCTCGCCGTAGACATAGACCAGGAGAGGGTACTTTTTGGCCGGGTTGAAGTCGGGCGGAAGGATGCGCCAGCCGCCGACCCGGACGCCCTCTCCGATCTCGAGCTGGAAGAACTCGGCCCGTTTCCGGCTGAGCGCCCCGACCCGGGACCGGAGCCCGTCGTTGGCCGCCAGAGGCCGGACGACGTCGCCTTTCGGCAGCCGCACCAGCTCGGTCACAGGGGGCTCGTCGAGCGTCGAAAACGAGTGGAAGGCCCAGCGGGCGGACGGCGAAATGGCGAACCGGTGGACCCCGCCCTGCCCGGGCCGGCCGACGATCTCCGGCCTGCCCTGGCCGTCCATCCGGACTCGGTAGAGAAAGCGCTTGGTCGCGTCGCCGGGGGAGGCTGTGACGAAGAGCCAGCCGCCTCTGTCGTCGACGGCGTCGACGCTCAGAACGTCGTACTCGCCGGGCGTCAGGAGCTTGGCCCCGCTCCCGTCCCGGCCGACGGCGTAGGCGTGCCGCCAGCCGTCGCGCTCGCTCAGCCAAAGCAGGCTCCGGCCGCCGTTGAGCCAGACGAAGTCCTCCATGATCTCGACCCAGGCCTCGTCCGTATCCGTGAAGACCGTCCGGACCGAGCCCGTCGCGGCGTCGCCGATGAGGACGCTCAGCGTGTTCTGGAGACGGTTGAGATGCTGCAGGACGACCTCGCGGGAGCTGCCGGCCCATTCAAGCCGGGCGATGTAGGTGTCCGAGGGGTCGCCCGGGGTCTTCATCCAAACGGGCGGGCCGCCGGCGGCCGGGACGACTCCGACCCGGACGGCCGAGTTCGTCTGGCCCGGCTTGGGGTGTTTGAAGCTCGTCGTCACCGGATAGAGGGCCGCGGTGTTATTGATCATGGTGAAGACCGGCACGCGGCTCGTGTCGAACCGCCAAAAAGCGAGGGCGGCGCTGTCCGGGCTCCAACGGAACCCGTCCCGGATGCCGAACTCCTCCTCGTTGACCCAGTCGGCGGTGCCGTTGATGACGTCCGCGCCCCCGTCGAAGGTCAGCTGCGTGACCCGGCCGGAGGCGAGATCCTCCGCATAGATGTTGTTCTTGACGACGTAGGCGGCCGTCCGGCCATCGGGCGAGAGCTTGGCGAACATCAGCGTCGAAGCCTCGAACTCCCGGCCGAGCTTCCTGAGCCGGCCCGTGGCCAGCTCATAGGTCCAAAAATCGCCACGGGTGTTCTGGCGCCAGACGCGCTTGGAATTCGTGAAGACGATGAGGACCCGGCCGTCGGGCGACCAGGCATAATCCTCGATGGCCAGCGGCCCGGAGGCGCCGGCCGGGACGAGCTTGGCCGCGGAGACGAGGACCTCGCGCCGGCCGGTCTCGGCCCGGTAAAGGACGAGGTCGCGGCCGCCCTTGGCCTCGGCGCTCGGCTCGAGCGTCGTATAGGATCCGCCGTCGCTCATCCAGCGGGCCGGGCCGAAGCGCTCCGCGGCGAATTCACGGCCGGCGAAGATGCGCTCGACGGTCAGGAAGGGATCGAGGGGCTTGTCCGGAGCGGCTTGGCCCCGGGCCGGGGCGGCCGGAGCGGAAAACCCGACGAGAAGGAAGGCGAACAGGACGGGAGTCGCGAGGATCTTGCGGTATCGGATCATGGCGGCGGACCTCCTGGGATGTCTATTTATCGGGGCGCCAGGACGTAGGCGAGGCCCGGCTGGGTCTTGAATTCGACCACCCCGGAATCGGGCACGGACGAGGGCATGATCATCTGGCCCAAGTGCGTGATAGACATGGGGAACGGCAGGCGGACGCGGCATGTCCCGCCGGTCGTGGAGAGGATGCTCACCCGCCAGAGTCTGCCGTTCGACCATTTCATATCGATCTCGAACCCGCCCCGGGCCCGCAGACCGCGGATCTCTCCCTTCCGCCACGATGAGGGCAGGGCCGGGAGGAACTCGATCTCTCCGTTCTGAGACCGGAGGAGCATCTCGGCGATGGCCGCGCTGAAGCCGAGGGCCCCGTCCACCTGAAGGGCCTTGCTGCAGATCGAGAACAGGCTCGCGGTCGTGTAATTGTTCAGGGCGAAGCGAAGGTTCTCCAGCGCTTTGGCCCCGTCGCCGAGGCGGGCCCAGCAGGCCGCCTTCCAGGCGGACGCCCAGCCGTTGCCCGGAAGCCCGCGTTGCTCCAGGACGACCCGGGCCGCCTGGGCCGCCCCGCCCGTCTGTCGCCCCAGGATCTCATGGCCCGGGAAGAGGCCCCAGAGACCCGAGATGTGGCGATGGCTCTTTTCCGTCTCGTCCCAGTCCTCGAGCCATTCCTGGAGATTGCCGCGGCGGCCGATGCGCATCGGGGCCAGCTTGGCCCGGGCCTCGAGGACCTTCGATCGGAACTCCGCGTCGACGTCCAGGATCTTGGCCGCCTCGGC
>Ga0209706_10002589_pt1 | contig 9994 bp, 13 predicted proteins | sample PPLLaktember2015_6_FD_187263 | JGI IMG/M metagenome (GOLD analysis project Ga0209706, IMG submission 187263) | Freshwater sediment microbial communities from Prairie Pothole Lake near Jamestown, North Dakota, USA - PPLs Lake P8 Core (1) Depth... | ecosystem: Environmental > Aquatic > Freshwater...
TTATTCGTTGATCTTGACCTTGCCCTTGTCCTTGAGCGACTTCACCAGCGCATCCACGCGCTCCTGTTGCACGATCTGGCGGATGTTGCCTTTGGCCTGGTCGAAGGTCGGCAGCTTGCGCGGACGGCTGTCTTCAAACTTGATGACGTGCCAGCCGAAATCACTCTTAACCGGTTCCTGAGAAGTCTCGCCCTTCTTCATCGCGGTCACGGCGTTGAAGAATTCCGGCACGATCACGTCCTGGCTGAACCAGCCGAGGTCGCCACCTTGCTTGCCGGAGCGCACGTCGATGGATTTCTTCTGGGCGAGGGCGTTGAAGTTCGTGCCCTTCTTGAGCTGGGCGATGATTTCCTTCGCTTCTTCTTCGGTACGCACCAGGATGTGGCGCGCGCGGTATTCGTTCTTATCCGCCTTCTCCATCTCCTGCTCGAAGCGCTTCTGCACCTCTTCGTCCGAGATCGGATTGTCCTTGAGGTACTTGCGCAGCATGGCGCGGGCCAACACGTTTTCGCGCTGGCGCTTGATCTGGAAGTACACATCCAGCTCCTGGTCGACTTTCTGGTCTACGGCGCTGTGCACGAGCAGCACGCGGTTGACCATTTCGTCGAGCACCACCTTCTTTTCCTTCTCCTTGTCCGGAATCGGCGGCTGCTGCGCCTGGCGGGCGCGCAGGTAGTCCTCGTAGTCCTTCTCCGTGATGCTCTCGCCGTTCACGCTGGCGAGCACCTTGCTGTCATCCGGGCCTTTCTTGGTGCAGCCACCGAGCACCAGGCCGGCGCTGAGCAGCAGGATCACGACTCCATGGATGGAGGAGGTAGGGCCGCGTCGGGAACAGTGGCCGAGAAAAAGTGGGCGGCGGGTGGTCATGGAATCTCCTTCGGGTAGTTTATGAAGATTTTTTCGTGGAAGATTTTTTCTTTCAGCTGTCGTCGTTGTTCAGGTTTCGTCGGGGGTCAGTGCATGGATGCTGAGCGCGTGTATGTCCTTGCGCATCGCCTCGCCCAGCGCATCATAGACCAGGCGGTGGCGTTGCAGAAGGCCTTTGCCGGCAAACTGTGTCGCGACGATGGTAACGTCGAAGTGGCCGCCGCCTTCGCGCGCGCCCGCATGGCCGGCATGCTTGGCGCTCTCGTCCTTGATCTCGAGGCGCACTGGCTGCAGTGCCGCGCGTAGGCGTTGTTCGATCTGGGCAACGCGCTCACTCGCGTTCATGTTCATGGCAGCACCTTGCGGAACGGCTGCACCTCGACCGTGGCATACACCCCGGTTTCAACATACGGATCGGCCTGCGCCCAGGCGCGCGCCTCTTCGAGTGAATCGAACTCGGCCACGATCAGGCTGCCGGTGAATCCGGCCGGACCCGGGTCCTCGGCGTCGATGGCCGGGAACGGCCCGGAGAGCAGCAGACGGCCGGCGTCGCGCAGCTTTTCAAGTCGCGCAATGTGTGCCGGGCGCGCGGCCTTGCGTTTGTCGAGACTGTTCGGCACATCGGTGCCACGGATGGCATAGAACATCAGGGCTTTTCCTTGTGCGCGGGGACATCGGCTGCCGGCGCGTCATCCGTCTTCAGTTTAAGATGGCGCGCGAGATACAGTCCCTGGAGGAGGATGAAGACGATGGTGAGGCCAATGGTTCCGGGAACCTTGAAGTTGGCCCAGACATCCTCTTTGTGCTTGGCCGTTTCGCACAGGGCCAGGGCGTCACCGTTGAAGTCCGTCGCGCAATCCAGGTTCTCGATCTTGCTCTCTTCGACGTGCGGCGCGGCGGCGCGCAACGCGGTCTCGGCGGCGACATAGTCGCGCACGAAATAGATGTTCGCCGCACCCGCGGCAAAGAAGAAGGCCACCCACATGAGGCTGAGCCGCGACCAGACCCGATCCGGCAACTCGATCTGCGCGCCCAGCAGGCGGCGGATGAGCGGCTGCTTGCCGATGAAATGACTGCCCAGAAAGACGGCGGCGAATGCCCAATTCACAACGGTCGGTTTCCACATCACGAACGACTTGGCATGCAAGGCAATGGTCAGTCCGCCCAGCACTGTGACGAGCACCATGGTAATCACATGCATTTTTTCAAAACGCCCGTTGCGCAGCCGGAACCAGGTTACCTGGACCAGCGAAGCCACGATCACCACTGCGGTTGCGGTGAAAATGCCGTAGAACTTGAAAGCGGCAAAGAACAGCAGCAGGGGAAAGAAATCGAAGAGAAATTTCATGCCAGAAATCCGGGAATGGAGCGGTATTTTCGCACTAATGGAGAGGGCGGGCAAACAGCTGAACGGCGCGGTCGTTCAACATGGTATTCTTGGCACATGCCCGAAACCCGCATCTACGACCTGCATACCCACACGTTCTATTCCGACGGCGCATTGTCGCCTGCCGAGTTGGTGGCGCGCGCTGCGGCCAATGGGGTGCAGGTGTTGGCGCTCACCGATCACGATGTGACCGACGGTGTGCCCGAGGCACAGGCCGCCGCGCAGCTGGCCGGCATCACGCTCGTGCCGGGGGTCGAGATCTCGGTCACCTGGGGCGCACAGACCGTACACGTCGTGGGCCTTCAGATTGATATCACCCATCCCGGACTGCAAACCGGACTCGCACGTCTGCGCGAGTTCCGCGACTGGCGCGCCGAGGAGATTGGCCGGCGCCTGGCCAAAGCCGATATTCCGGGTGCCATCGAAGGCGCGCGTGCCCGCGCTCAGCGCGGCCTGGTGAGCCGCACGCACTTCGCGCAGTTTCTGGTCGCGGCCGGACACGCCGCCGATGTGCGCAGCGTGTTCAAGAAATTTCTGGTGCACGGCAAGCCCGGGCATGTGCCGGGACAGTGGGCAGGACTGGATGAAGCGATCGGCTGGATCCGTGCCGCCGGCGGTCAGGCGGTGCTGGCGCATCCGGCGCGTTACAAGATCACCGCCACGCGCCTCAGAAAATTGCTCGGCGAGTTCCGCGACGCCGGCGGCGCGGCGATCGAAGTGGTGTCCGGCAGCCACAGCCGCGACGACATGTTCCGCTTTGCGCAACTCGCCAGCAGCTATGGACTGCTTGCCTCCAGCGGCTCGGATTTCCACGGACCGCACAACTACTACATGGACTTGGGGCCGATGCCGCCGCTGCCGGACGGATGCATTCCGGTATGGCAGTCGTGGGGCGGCTTGTCCGCGCAGACGCCATCAGTGAATGAAGCCTCATTCACTGATGGCGGGAGTGCGTAAAACGCAGGAGCAACTTTTCCGCCGACCGCCAGGGATGGCGGAAGTGCGGAAAGTGCAGGAGCAACTTTTCCGCCGACCGCCAGGGATGGCGGAAGTGCGGAAAGTGCAGGAGCAACTTTTCCGCCTGTGGTAGGGTGAGCGCGCCGTTCCCTATAACAACACGCCACAAGGAGGGAGTATGGATCAGGTCAATCTGATCGTGGATTCCGTGCGCGCCTATCTGCTCGAGATCGGCCGGTTCCTGCCCAAACTCACTGGCGCACTCATTGTCCTGGTGCTCGGCTGGCTCATCGCCAAGGCGATGCAGTGGGCGATCGTGCGTGGCCTGAAGCTCGCACGTTTCAACGTGATCGCCGAGAAGGCCGGTGTGGATGGTTTCCTCAAGCGCGGCGGCAGCCGCAAAACCACCATCGACGTGCTCGGTATCCTCGGTTACTGGCTGGTGATCCTGATCACGCTGCTCACCGCCTTCAACACCCTGGGCCTGGGCGTGGTGTCGGAGCTGTTGCGGCGCGTGGTGCTGTTCGTGCCGCATGTCATCGCCGCGGTGCTGATCATCGCCATCGGCCTGTATTTCGCCAGGCTGCTGGCCGAGAGCGTCGTCACCTACGGCAAGAACGTGGGACTGGAGGACGCGGAGATCCTCGGGCGCATCACGCGCTACGCGATCATGACGTTTGTCGTGATCCTGGCACTCGCGCAGATGGACATCGGCGGCGAGATTCTCAAGAACGCCTTCTATATTGTATTCGGCGCCGCCTGTTTTGGTGCGGCCCTGGCCTTCGGCCTCGGCAGCCAGAAGTGGGCGGGTGAGCTGTTGGAGCGCTTTGTGCAGACGCGCGCGCGCAAGAAACAGTCGTGAGTCGAGAGTCAAAGACGCAGTATCCGAAATCGTGGTTATGTGCGTCCGACTCACGACCCGCGACTCACGACTAGTGAAATGGCCCAGTACTTTCAGGTTCATCCGATCAACCCGCAGCTGCGCCTCATCCGCCAGGCGGTGGAGATCATCCGGCGCGGGGGCGTCATCGCCTATCCGACCGACTCCAGCTACGCGCTCGGCTGCCATATCGGCGACAAGCAGGCGATGGAGCGCATCCTGCGCATCCGTCGTCTCGACGAGAAGCATAATTTCACCTTGGTGTGCAGCGACTTGGCGCAGGCGGCCGTGTACGCGCGCATCGGAAATGCCGATTTCCGCCTGCTCAAGGCGCACACCCCGGGGTCCTACACCTTCCTGCTGCCGGCGACGCGCGAGGTGCCGCGCCGCCTGCAGCATGCCAAGCGCAAGACCATCGGCGTGCGCGTGCCGGACCATCCGGTGGTGCACGCGCTGCTTGCTGAACTTGGCGAGCCCTTGATGAGCTCTACCCTGATCCTGCCGAATGAGGAGACGCCGCTGGCCGATGCGCAGGATATCCGCGCGCGCCTCGAACACGAGCTCGATCTTGTGATTGACGCCGGTCCTTGCGGGCTCGAGCCCACCACGGTGGTGGCGCTGGAAGACGGCGTGGCGCAAATGTTGCGCCTGGGCAAAGGCGACCCGGCGCCGTTTCTCGTATAAATAGAAGCGCTTAACCCGAGCGCACCGGTTCCGCCGGGGTTTGCGTTTATGCCGCTGGGGTTCCTGATATACTGCGCCAATGTTACAGCAAATTTTCGGCATCCTGAGCAGCCTGTCCACCCCGCAGCTCGTTTCTGTCCTCGTCGTTCCGGTGCTGTTCGCCATCGTGGTGCACGAAGTCGCACACGGCTGGGTGGCGAAGTATCTGGGCGACCCGACCGCGCAACGCCTCGGGCGGCTCACCCTGAATCCCCTGAAGCACATCGATCCGGTCGGCACGATTCTGGTGCCGGCCCTGTTGGTGCTGCTGCGTACCGGATTCGTCTTCGGCTGGGCCAAGCCGGTGCCAATCACCTGGGAGAACCTGCGCCACCCGAAGCGCGACATGGCGATCGTCGCCGCCGCCGGTCCGGCCGCGAACCTGCTCATGGCGCTGTTTTGGGCGGTGTTGGCCAAGATCGGGTTTCTGTTGCCCGATACGGCCGCCTGGATTGGCGAGCCGCTGCGTTACATGGGGCTGGGTGGGATCCTGGCGAATGTCCTGCTCATGGTCTTCAACCTGCTGCCGCTGCCGCCGCTGGATGGCGGGCGCGTGGCGGTCGGGCTGCTGCCCGGACCGCTGGCGTGGCGCTTGAGCCAGGTTGAGCCGTACGGTTTCTTTATCCTGATCGGCCTGATGATTACCGGCGTCCTGGGTTACCTCATCCTGCCGGTCGCCGAACTCGTGATCCGGCTGATTGTTGCCGTGGTCGGGTTGTAACGACGATGAGCAGCGTTCTTCCCGGGCAGGTGCAACGCGTGCTTTCCGGCATGCGCCCCACCGGCCGCCTGCATCTCGGCCATTATCACGGCGTGCTCAAGAACTGGCTGAAGCTCCAGAACGAGTACGAGTGTTTCTTCTTCGCGGCCGATTGGCATGCGCTCACCACCCACTACGAGGACCCGCGCGGCTTCGAGGAAAGTGTGTGGGACATGGTGATCGACTGGCTGGCGGTGGGCGTCGATCCGGACAGCGCCACGCTATTCATCCAGTCGCGCGTGCCGGAGCACGCCGAGCTGCACGTGTTGCTTTCGATGATCACGCCGCTCTCCTGGCTGGAACGCGTGCCGACCTACAAGGACCAGCAGATCAAGCTCAAGGACAAGGATCTCTCGACCTATGGATTCCTCGGTTACCCGTTGCTGCAGAGTGCCGACATTCTCATCTACCGCGCCGGCCTCGTGCCGGTGGGCGAGGATCAGGTGGCGCATGTCGAGATCACGCGCGAAGTCGCGCGGCGCTTCAATTATCTGTACGGCCGCGAGCCGGGCTACGAAGAGCTGTGCCGCGCCGCCATCAAGAAAATGGGCAAGAAGGCCGGCAAGCTGTACGACGAATCGCGCTCCGCCTGGCTGGAGCGCGGCGACGGCGAAGCGCTCGGCACGGCACGCGAACTAGTGGAGAAGCAGATGAACATCACGCTCGGCGACCGCGAGCGCCTGCTCGGCTTTCTCGAGGGCGGCGGGCGCCAGATCCTGCTCGAGCCGCAGGCGCTGCTCACCGAGGCGGCGAAAATGCCCGGCCTGGATGGCCAGAAGATGTCCAAGTCGTACAACAACACCATCGGCCTGCGCGAGTCGCCCGAGGAAATCACCAAAAAACTGCGCACCATGCCGACCGATCCGCAGCGCGTGCGCCGCACCGACCCGGGCGACCCGGACAAGTGCCCGGTGTGGCCGTTTCATCTGGTCTATTCCGGCGCGGATGTGAAACAATGGGTGCAACAGGGTTGCCGCACAGCCGGGATCGGTTGCCTCGAATGCAAGCAGCCAGTGATCGATGCGGTGCTGGCCGAACTGAAACCGATTCAGGAGCGGGCGGCCGCGCTGGCCATTGACCCGACGCTGGTGAAAAACGTGATTGCAAAAGGTTGCCGGCACGCACGCGACGTCGCCGAAGAGACGCTGCAGGATGTGCGCCGCAGCATGGGGCTGGGGTACAGCGGATGACCACACCCACGACCGAATCAGGCGCGCCCCTCTCGCCGCAGCAGGCCGAGATGCCGTTCGCCATTGTCCGCGGCGAGGCGGTCACCGCCATGCCGCTCGACCTGTACATCCCGCCGGATGCACTCGAAGTGATTCTCGAAACCTTCGAGGGTCCGCTCGATCTGCTGCTGTATCTTATCCGCAAACAGAATCTCGATATCCTCGATATTCCCATCGCCGAGATCACGCGTCAGTACATGGCGTATGTCGAGCTGATGCAGGCTGCACGCCTCGAACTGGCTGCCGAGTATCTGCTGATGGCCGCGATGCTCGCCGAGATCAAGTCGCGCATGCTGCTGCCGCGCCCGGCCGAGACCGAAGGCGAAGAGGAAGATCCGCGCGCCCAGCTGATCCGGCGCCTGCAGGAGTACGAGCGCTACCGCAAGGCCGCCGAGGATATCGACGACCGGCCGCGTGTCGGTCGTGAAATTTACCTGGCGGTGGTCGAATGCGATGACAAGCCGGTGAAGCGCGTCGAGCCGAACGTCACGCTGTTCGAGATGCTCGACGCGTTCCGCAGCGTGCTGCAGCGCGCCGAGATGTATCGCCACCACCGCGTGCTGATGGAGGCATTGTCGGTGCGCGAACGCATGACCCAGATTCTGGGCCGCCTCAGTGCCGAGCATTTCCTGAGTTTCGAGTCGCTGTTCGACGTGAAGGAGGGCCGCATGGGTGTGGTCGTGACCTTCATGGCGGTGCTCGAACTGCTCAAGGAGTCGCTGCTGGTGCTGGTCCAGAATGAACCGTTTGCCCCGATCCACGTGAAGGCCGTAGCCTGATGACCGATACCCATTCCGAACTCAAGAACATTATCGAAGCCGCGCTGCTGGTGGCCGGCCAGCCGCTGACCCTCGACAAGCTGCTGTCTCTGTTCCCCGAGGACTCGCGCCCCGGGCGCGACGAGGTGCGCGCCGCGCTCAAGCAGCTCGAAGCCGACTACGAACAGCGCGGCATCGAGCTGCGCCAGATCGATCAGGGCTTCCGCTTCCAGAGCCGCGAGAAATACGCCGAGTGGATCGCGCGCCTGTCGGAAGAGCGCCCGGTGCGTTACTCGCGCGCGCTGCTCGAAACCCTGGCCATCATCGCCTATCGCCAGCCGGTGACGCGCGGCGAGATCGAGGACATCCGCGGCGTGGCGGTGTCGAGCGAGATCATCAAGACCCTGGTCGGCCGCGACTGGGTACGCCAAGTCGGCACGCGCGACGTGCCCGGCCGCCCGGCGCTGTACGGCACGACGCGCGGCTTCCTCGAACACTTCAATCTCAAGGGACTGGATGCCTTGCCGCCGCTGGTGGAGCTGCGGGACATCGACCGGATCGCCGCCGAGCTCAATATGAGCCTGCCGATGGACAACACCACTCCGGCTGCCGAAGGCGAGAACCCGGAAATGGACGCCGCGCCGAGCGAGCGCACACCGGCGGAAGCCACGGCTGAGAGCGTGGTGGCGCTCCAGGCGGGTGCGAATGATGCCGGGAGCCCGGCCGCGAAGCTGTGACCAACACGGCGCCGGCACCGGAAGGCGAAAAGCTACAGAAGGTGCTGGCGCGCGCGGGCCTGGGCTCACGCCGCGAGCTCGAGCACTGGATCTCCGATGGGCGCATCACCGTCAATGGCGTGGTCGCCAAGCTTGGCGACCGGGTACTGCCCGGCCAGGACATCCGCGTGGACGGCCACTCGCTGTCGGCCGGCGCCCGCCACGGCACGCGCCGGCGCGTCATTATCTACAGCAAGCCCGAAGGTCAGGTCTGCACCATGGCCGATCCGGAAGGCCGCCCGACAGTCTTCGACCATCTGCCGGTCTTGCGCAATGCACGCTGGATTGTCATCGGGCGTCTCGACTTCAACACCCAAGGCCTGCTGCTGTTCACCACCGACGGCGAACTGGCCAACAAGCTCATGCACCCGTCCAGCGAGATCGAGCGTGAATACGCGGTGCGCGTGCTCGGCACGGTGGATGCCGACATGCTGGCGCGACTGCGCGTCGGCGTGCAGCTCGACGACGGGCCGGCGCATTTCGATGACATCCGCGATGCCGGTGGCGAGGGTGCCAACCACTGGTACCACGTCACGCTCAAGGAAGGCCGCAACCGCGAAGTGCGGCGCCTGTGGGAAGCGGTCGGCGTGAAAGTCAGTCGCCTCATCCGCGTGCGCTTCGGGCCGGTGACGCTGCCGCGTCTGCTGCGTCCGGGACGTTGGCAGGAGCTCGACAAGGAGACGATGACAGCGTTGCTGGATACCGTCGGCCTCCCGCCGGAAGAACCGCGTGAATACAAGAAACACAAACCGGATGCCAGCCAGCCTACCCCGCGCTCGCGGGTTGGCGTGAAAAAGAAAGTGGCTTCGCGTACCCGTCGAGCCCCCGTCCGCCGCCGTGACCGATGAAACGCCGATTGATGGCGGTCTACCGGCGGCTGCACACCGCCCACGGACCGCAACACTGGTGGCCGGGCGACTCCACTTTCGAGATCATGGTCGGCGCGGTGCTCACCCAGAACACCGCCTGGACGAACGTCGAGAAGGCGATCGCCAATCTCAAGGCGGCCAGGGCCTTGTCACCCGCGGCCATTGCCGCCGCGCCGCGCCGCCGCCTGGCGGCATGGCTCAAGCCCTCCGGTTACTTCAACATCAAGGCACAACGCCTGCGCGCATTTTGTGCGTGGCTGATTCGCAAAGGCGGCGCGAAACGCATCGCACGGCTGCCGACTGCAAACTTGCGTGCTGAGTTGCTTCAGGTACACGGTATCGGTCCGGAAACTGCCGACGATATTCTGCTCTACGCTTTCAATCGACCGGTGTTTGTAATCGACGCGTACACGCGTCGACTCTTTCAGCGACTCGGGCTGATTCAGGGTGACGAAGGTTACGAAACTCTACGCAGTCTGTTCGAGAAATCGCTTGCCACGGATACACAGCTGTTCAATGAGTACCATGCGCTGATCGTGGCACATGCCAAAGATTTCTGCCGCAAGCGTCCATTATGTGGCGCCTGTAATCTCGGTCCGCTCTGTCCATCGCGTGAGTTATTAAAGTAAGGTTATTGGCCACAGATGAACGCAGATAAACACAGATGATTATGTCTTATTCTTCCTGTCTTTAATCTGCGTTCATCTGCGTTCATCTGTGGCTGAAGACAATACAAGCAGCTCAACATCGCGTTCAGCGCGTGCCAGGTCTTCCGGCGTGTTGAGGTT
>Ga0209706_10002591_pt1 | contig 9987 bp, 12 predicted proteins | sample PPLLaktember2015_6_FD_187263 | JGI IMG/M metagenome (GOLD analysis project Ga0209706, IMG submission 187263) | Freshwater sediment microbial communities from Prairie Pothole Lake near Jamestown, North Dakota, USA - PPLs Lake P8 Core (1) Depth... | ecosystem: Environmental > Aquatic > Freshwater...
CTGGATAGAGTGCTCAAGCAGGACTGACTTCCATCCGCTCAGGCTCGGTGTGGTCCAGTCGCCATAAACACGCTTTACGCTTGCGACGCCGTACTTGGCGACCTCTGATAGCAGCCCCTCGGTGATCGAGGGCTGTGCATTGTCTGCGTCAATAAGCACAGCAAGCCGATTTTGAGACGTTTCACTCACAATCATATTCTGTTCCTTTCGCACTCCAAATGCTACGCATAGCGGGCAGCCAAGAGCGGAACGGAGCATGGCTTTTGGCTGTCCCAGTTGACGCGGGTGTTAGGCGTGGCTGTCAATCGACGATAAAGAGCTTGGCACCGACCGATGTGAATGAGCGATGGGGCTCAGCCTTGTCAGCGACTTGATAGCTCATGCCTGGTTTTAGAACGAGTTTGCGGCCATCTTCAAGCTCCGTGTGCAATTCACCCTCCAGACACAGCAGGATATGACCCTTGACACACCAGTGGTCTGCCAAGTACCCGGGTGTGTACTCGACCATGCGCACACGGATATCGCCAAAATGACGGGTCCGCCAGTAAGCTATTCCGGTCTCACCCTTGTGCTCCGTCGCTTCAACGGTTGCCCAATCGGTGATTCCGAAAGGTATATCGCTCATCTTCATCGAATATTCTCCAAATTGGCTTAGCCGGGTCGGACCCAATGCCGGTGCGAAGCGCAGCTAAACAACGCTCTGGCGCACTGACAGGTTGGCCATCCACTTATTTCTTTGGGAAATACTTTACACCATGTACATTCTTGAAATCTGAATCTTGAGTCCAGATGTTAGCGCCGAATTCTTTTGCTGTTGCGAGAATGATACTGTCAGCCATTGGAAGATTATGCGCCAGACTTAGTTTTGAGGCAGCAATCGCCAGTGAAGCCGTTAGATCCACAACTGTTCCTTTTCGCATAGCAACGGCCGCTTGTAACGCTTCATTCTCACTGGACTCGCGAAGAACAACCTTGAAGACCTCATAGATCGTTACCGTTGGAACAACAAGCGAAGAGGGATCCTTTAAGGGGGTTAAGAAATACTTAGCATTTGGTTCATCCGCAAAGTATGCAAGCCAACCTGAAGAGTCGACGATGTTCATACTCTGTCTTCCTCTCGCTCGAACTCCGTATTTATGCCTTTTAGAAACCCGCGGAGCTCTTTAATGTCCCGTTCCGGAACAAGTTCGATCCGTCCATCATATTCTATAACCTGCATTTTTTGACCGGGGCGAAGATGCAAGGCCTCCCTCACTGCTTTGGGTATAACGACTTGATATTTTGGAGATACGGTTACAGTTTGCATGCCAAAACCTCCATCGATCCTATCTCGTATTACGATAACGTGCTCGATAAGGTTTGTCAATTTTATTGATCGCAGCGCACCTTGCGTTGAGAGGCGGGCCGAAGCCACGTCCATGGTAACGCACTGTCTACGCCGGGTATGTCGAAAATCCGGTATCCGTCGGGGGGCGTCACCTTTCGGCGCTGAGCTTAGGCGGCGGAGGCGCCGGGGTCGCCCAAGTCATGTAGCTGATTATTAAGTTTTAATGTCCCACTAATAGGCGTTTTCAACGCCCCTGTCGATTTTTTCAGCCCTTTTGGATCCGTCCTTTTCATGCGCCTTACTCCGGAATTGCCGTTTCCTGGGCGTATTCCGGGAAAAGATTTCTGACCTGGCCACGGCCAAGCAATTCCGAAAAAATCCGGTAATTATTGCGTTTGAATCTTATCCGCCCGGCGATAGAGGCCGGATGGATCTTTAGCTTGGTGGCCAAAGAGAGAACATCGGCTTCTTTTGACACTTCTCCAGCATCCAATACCGGCCAATACCGTTTTGGGATTAGCGCCGCGCAAGCCATGTCATCCGCCTCACTTTCGCTTTGATCCTGGCCGTCTTTATCGGGACTGCGCAGATCCAAGTCATCGACAATCAGTCGGCACTTCTCTGACAAATGTCGCGCAAGGTGAGCTAATTCATGGAGTAAGGTGAACCAGAAATTATCGATACGATCATGGCGAAGGGTCAGGGCGATAATAGCTTCACCACCCGGTAGGAGCATTGCGCTGCCATCCAAATAGGTTTTGTTAAGATGAGGCACAGCGATTAAGTGAATTCCTTGTTTGGCCAGATATTCACGGGCCAGGAGAGGGCCGTCCGTGAAGTAACTCAACCTTGCGATATCCTTCAAGGCGGACAGGGTTAGTTTTTCCTTTCTGAAGCGCGTCTCCAATGGTTTTTTGAGGGCCAGGGCCGCAATACGCAGGCACCAAGCTGAAACGGCATATTTGTCCGCCTTGGCATTGAGCCGGCCTGCAATTCCGTGTCGAAAAAAAATTGCTGACACTGCGTCAAGACCGCCCGCAGCTTCTACAAAAGGGTTCATGACGTCTTCGGCCCTTTCACGCATCCCTTTAACGGGTGTCAACCATCCCCGTTTCTCCATTTCCCGCCGTGGAAAGCGAGACCATTCCACCTCCCGTGGATTTGCCGGAAATTGTCCTCCCGGCTCCTTCAGTAATACCTCCGCGGGTATACCCAGCCCTTTGTGGAGCCCTCGCATCATGGCCAGCGTAAGTGAGCGTTTCCCGTTCAAGACCTCAGATACCTTACTCTTGCTCCCGATAAAAGGAATGATGTCTTTCTGGTCCAACCCCATCTGCTCCATCCGGAACTTAATCGCGTCAATGGGATCGGGACGGCTGATAGGAAAGTGACGTTCTTCATAGAGTTCAACAAGCGAGGTCATCAATTCCAGCTCATCCATTTCGGCGGTGCCTGGTTTGGCATCCATGAGCTGTTCAATGCGGGATAGCGCTTTGTCGTGATCTTCTTCGTTTTTTATCAGGCGACTAATCATTTAGACTCCCTCCGCATCGATTTGGTCATACTCTTCGTGCGTTCCAATAAAGCGCACAAACACGGTTTTCGAGACATAGTTGATTCTCACTACAAGTCGATACTTGCGACCTGCGATATTGAAAACGACCCGATTGCCCTTGAGAATGCTGGCAGATCGATATTGACCTTTTACCTCTGCCGGTGATGCCCACTGTGCATGGTTTGCTTCGTCGTACCAGGCTTCCAAAGGCCCCTTGGCATCCTGACGCCCGGGCTGCCCATAAAATTCGATCAGGGTTTTTCGTTTGATGACATGCATAATTTAATCGGTTCCCAACAACTTATCAATAAAAAAGTTCCCATTTTGGGAACTTATTGTTTTTTCTTTCAGTCGCGCCTTCCCGACGCTTCCCGGGTCGGACGAAGCTAAGCTGCTGATATTCAGATATTATCCTTCCACGACTGCCCGTTTTGGAGTCTTAGGCGGCGGGGCGATCCCAACCCGGTTGGGCTAGAGCCTTTCCCACTCTTCCTTGGAAATTCGAGCCTGACGAAGTATTCTGCTCAAGAACTCCCTGCCGATGTCTTGCTGGTGGGGATTCGGAATTGTCAGACTAAGATCTCCTTTGACCATGAAAGGATGCGTCCCTCCGGAATAAGGGCCGTCGAAGCCGCATTTCCGAAGATACTTGACTAAGTCGGGCCTCTTGACCGGACCAAAGGTCGGCATCAGGCAACCGCCTGCTTTTTGATCTTGATTTCGATGTTGTCGATTGGAGGTATTTCCAGATTCTTGTACACACGAAATAGAATCCATTCCTCCAGAACTTCCTCCAACTCATTTCTGCACTTCTCCAGAGTCGGAGCGTTTGAATAGACACCGGGACATTCTTTAATCTCGCCGTAATAGGTCCCATCATCTTGGAGAATTTCGTACTTGGCGTGGCCCATCGCAGTTTGAATATACTTCCTGATCATATCCTTTCCTTCCTTCGTGTTGCGCAACAAGTTGTTGATAAGATTTCTGGATAAACCCGTCATTATCAAGGAACACACAAAATACTGATGGCCACATTCGATCAGTGTATCATTCGCTGACTGGAAATGCTTTGAAGACAGGTGAATAGTGGTGAGGATAGGTTTTTGGTTGGCTAGTGAATTTGGCTGATAAGTTGACTGGGTTACTTATCGAGCAGACGCTTTTGATCGGGGATATTAGGGAAAAACTGGGGGCAAATCAAGATAAAAGCCGGATCGGGCTTGAGATGCGATCGGTCCCGCCCTTGGCAGGGTGGCCCGCCATAAGGAGTTCGATGTAAGCGGACAAAAGCGGACAAAAGGGCTTGACACCGAGCGACAAACATGAAAAATACTTTGAGACGATTAAAGATCCACGAAGGATCTTGTTGCGTGATGCGTGGGCAAAGGCGAAAATGAGCTGATGCCCGTGGTATAGAAGATAAGATTATTAGCAGGCCACGAAGGTCTTTCTCTGATGAAAGCAGAGAGCTTCGTGGCTTTTTGTTTTGGGGAGAGCACCAAACTTGGGGGTTCTAGCTATGAAGAAAAGGTCATATGTCTTAGCTCTGCTTGTGATGGCTGCTTTGCTTGCACTTGAAGCACCGGCGGCAGCTCAAACCCAGATCCAGGAAATCAGGATCGCGGACAGCAAAGGCGACTGGGGCTATCCCAATCCCTATCGCCACTATCCCCGCGGACCTGGCTACATCCGCATGAGCTGGGTTTTCGACACCCTAGTCTGGAAAGACCGGGAAGGGTATGTGCCAGCCCTGGCCGATTCCTGGTCCTATGACCCAGCCAAAATGGCTTTTACCTTCAATCTCAACCCCAAAGCCAAATGGCACGACCTGAAGCCTGTCACAGCGGATGACGTGGCCTTTACGATCGAATACTTCAAGAAACATCCCTACAGTTGGATCAGCGTGGAGGACATAGGCCGAGCCGAAGTCCAAGAACCCCATAAGTTGGTCATTTATCTTTCCAAGCCTTACTCTCCCTTTATCTCCGACATCGGCGGCACCATGCCGGTTCTGCCCAAGCACATTTGGCAATCGGTGGAAAACCCCGGAGCCTATGATGATCCCAAGGCTTTTGTCGGAAGCGGTCCCTACCGGTTTGTGGATTTCAACAAGGCCCAGGGAACTTACCTCTATCAGGCCTTCGGGGAGTATCACCAGGGGCAGCCCAAGGCGGATCGGCTCATCTACGTCCGATCAGGACAGCCCCTGATTTCCCTGACCGGCCGACAGGTCGACCTGGCCAACATCCAGCCCGACATGGCCGAACCCCTGAAACAGAAAGACCTCGTGGTGATCAGGGACGAGAGAGGATGGAACAAGAAACTGATGATCAACCACAAAAAGGCCCCTTTCAGCGACAAGAGTTTCCGCCACGCCCTGGCCTTTGCCGTCCAACAGCAGGAGATCATCGACAAGTCTCATCGCGGATTCGCCACGCCGGCATCCTACGGGCTTCTCTCCCCGGACCACGATATGTACAATCCCAACACCCCTTCTTACCCCTTCAGCCCTAAAAAAGCCCGAGCGCTTATAGAGTCCATGGGGTATCAGAAGGCGGCCGACGGATTCTATCAAAAGGACGGACAACCGCTCAAGCTCGAACTCCTCTCAAGCAACATCACCGTGGCCGGCCAGAGTGTGGCGGACCGGGACGGCGAGGTCATCAAGAAGCAGCTCGAACAGGTCGGCATCCGGGTGGACCTGGTGAACCTGGAGCAAGCGACCACGGACAGCAAAGTGAAGAGCTGGAGTTTTGATCTTGCCGTGTCAGGCCACGGCGGGGTATCCGGCGATCCAAGGATACTGAACGAGATGATTTCCTCTAAGTACGGCGCAGGATCGGTCAACAGCGCACGCTACGATGAAGGCCAGGAACTTAACGCTCTCCTCGAAGAGCAAATGGTGGAGATGAACGAGGGAAAAAGAAAGACGATTGTTTATAAAATCCAGGAAGTTTATGCTCAGGCACTACCTGCCATTTCCCTCTATTACCCGGATTCCATGTCCGCGTACAGCCCGGAAAAAGGGATTGTTTGGTATTACACCCGAGGAGGGATCAGCAAGGGCATTCCGATTCCACAGAACAAAATGTCCCTGATTAAGAAAAGTGACAAGTGACCGGAGCGTTCATGAAGGGAAATCTGAAAAGCATGCGTCGGGGGCACTATACCGTTGCATATCTCCTTGCGGCTTTGGTTATGATTTATGTGAGCTACAGTGTGCCCAGATGGCTGCCCGGCGATTTCGTCACAGCCATGTATTCCAGCTCCCACGTGACCCTGAACGCCGAGCAGGAAGCAGGATTGAGAGCCTATTACACCCAGCGGCAGGGCTTTGGCCAATACCTGGTTGATTTTTTCACTCTCCGGTGGGGTTATTCCTACGCTTTCCTGACGCCCATATCCAAGCTCATAGGCGAAGCTTTGCCCTGGAGCCTCCTGCTCCTGGGCACCGCTCATCTTCTCTCCATGGTATTCGGATTCCTGGCCGGCGTGGAGGCGGCCTGGCGCCGTGGTGGAGTGATCGAGAAAGCGGGAGTCGGGTCCATGACCGTCATCGAAGGAATTCCGGAAATAGGCACCGCCGTGATCCTGCTCCTGCTTTTCGCCCTCCATTTGGGTTGGCTTCCGGCAGCAGGCGGTGAAACGGCCTATGTCACGCATTCTGCAGGCCAGCGGATCATGGACATAGGGCGTCATCTGGTCCTCCCCTTGGCCACCCTTTTCCTGGCCTACTTGCCCGGAAACTTCCTGCTCACTCGGGGGAGCATGGTCATGGTGCTCAAGGAGCAATTCATTGAGACCGCACGGGCAAAGGGTCTTCCGCCGCTGCGCATCCGTTATGCCCATGCAGCAAGAAACGCTCTTCTCCCTATGGTCACCCGGTTCGGCCTTCGGATCGCTTTCATGCTCACCGGGGCTCTGGTCGTGGAAACGATCTACGCCTACCCGGGATTGGGAACCCTCTTATTTAATGCTATTGCCATGCGTGATCTGCCCCTGATCCAGGGCATCGTGCTCTTTTCCTCGCTGCTGGTTTTATTCGTCAACCTGGCCTTGGATTTTCTCTACGGCTGGATCGACCCAAGGGTGAAGTATGCATCTTGACCTGCGAAGAGAGCTTGAGAAGGATCCCTGGTTTGTGACCAGTGCTGGGCTTGCTCTGATTCTCGCGGCCCTGGTGCTGGCCGGTCCGTGGCTCGCCACGCATGATCCTCATGACATGAGCTTCCGGCCCCTCACTCCGCCCTCCTCCGAACACTGGTTGGGAATCAACGACGGCGGTATGGACATTTTCTCCGAACTTCTCTATGGGATCAGAAACACCGTGTTGTTCGGTTTGCTGACCGGGGTGACGGCCCTGGTGATCGGCGTTGCCATCGGCCTGGTTTGCGCCTGGTTCAGCGGATGGATCGACCACTCCCTGATGCGGCTTGCCGATATTCTCCTGGCCATTCCGGCTGTCATGATTCTGATTTTGGTGGCCGCCTTTTTTCGGCCGCCACCCTTGACCCTTGGCTTGATCCTGGCCGCCCTGTCCTGGCCGACCACGGCAAAGGCCATCCGCGCCCAGGCCCTGGTGGTGAAGAAAGGCCTTCACGTCCAGGCCGCCCAACAAATGGGGGCTTCCGGCGCTTACATCATTTGGCGGCACCTTATGCCGGAGCTTTTTCCTCTGTACCTGATCGGCTTTACCACAAAGGCCAGGATGGCCATGTTTATGGAAGCGTCCCTGAGCTTTCTGGGTTTGTTTGATCCGACCCGCAAGTCTCTGGGCATGATGATCAGCTATGCCCTCAAGTACTATTACCTCGACATCTGGTGGAACTGGCTGATTCCACCTATCCTGTGCTTGACCCTTTTGATCATGACCGTTACCTTCCTGGCCATAAGCCTCGAAAAGGTCTTTGATCCGAGATTGAAGGAAGCGTGGTGAAGGTCGCAATTGACGGATTGAGTGTCGCCTACCGGACGAAGGACCATGCGCTGCTCGCCCTGGACCAGGTTTGTTTGAACTTGGTCCCCGGCCGCATCACAGCCCTGGTGGGGGAGTCCGGTTCCGGCAAGACCACTTTGGGGAAATCGCTGATGGGGCTTCTTCCGGATTATGCTGAAGTCAAGGGCAGCGTCAGGCTGGATGGGCAGGAGATCGTGGGGGCCAGCGAAAAGAGCTTGAATGAAATCCGGTGGACCCGCATTGCCATGCTCTTTCAGAACGGGGCGGCTAATCTGAACCCGGTCCATCGGATCATTGACCAGGTGGCCGAGCCTTTGATCCAGCACAGCGGCGCAAAAAAGGGGGAAGCGGAGTTAAAGGCTCGGGAAAACCTTGAACGAATGGGCATCCCTGCTTCTCAAGCCGTGCGTTTTCCCCACGAGTTGAGCGGGGGCGAGATCCAGCGGGTCCTGCTGGCCATGGCGCTTATTATGGATCCCGAGATCCTGATTCTGGACGAACCCACGGCCGGCCTTGATGCCATGACTAAGTCTTTTGTGAGCCGGATCATCTTGGGAGCCCGCGATCAGGGTAAGGCGGTGCTCCTCATCACTCATGATCTGGATTTGGCGAGGAACATGGCGGACGACCTGGCGATGCTCTATCTGGGCCAGGTGATGGAGACTCTGCCGGCCAGGGATCTCCTCATGAACCCCCTTCACCCTTACACTCTGGCTTTGGGCCGCTCCTACCCCAGCCTGGAGAGCCATCGTGATTTGGGAGGCATCCGAGGAGATGCCTTTTATCGTGTGGTGCACCGCCATGAAGAAAAGAACGGCGGCCTTCGCCCTCACTCTCACATCGTCGGTGCCGGCGCTTCTCATACAAACGGCCATTCGCCTCCTAAGGGGTGTCTTTTCCAGCCCCGGTGCACGCAGGCCGTGCCGGAGTGCACCGAGAAGGCTGTGGCGCTCATGGAGGCAGGGACTCACCGGGTTCGCTGTCTTCGCGGAGGCATTGCCACGCAACTCGAACTGAAGCGAGTGAGCAAGCGCTACGGCAACATTGCAGCTCTTGGCCCGACAAGCCTCTCTCTCCGCGCAGGGGAGATCTTCTGCCTCGTGGGTGAAACCGGCTCGGGCAAAACAACACTCGCCATGATCGCAGCCGGTGTTCTTCAACCGGATCAGGGACGACGCATGTTTGAGGGCCGGGACATGGACCAATGGATCAAGGAAGAATACCGGTCTCTGGCCAGGAAGATCGGTGTCGTCTACCAGAATCCTGCCGAAGCGGTGAGCCACCGTTTTTCGGTCTTTGACATCGTAGTGGAGCCCTTAAAAATCCAGGAGCAACTGCGCGACAAAGAGGAAATTCGAAAACGGGTTCTCCGGGTTCTTTCGGACGTCCATCTGTCCACGGAACTTGATTTTCTTGGACGCTACGCGCATGAACTCAACATGGGTGCCCTGCAGCGTCTCTGTATTGCCCGGGCTCTTGTGTCGCAGCCTTCCCTGGTGGTGGCCGATGAACCTACCAGCTCTCTGGATCCGAGCGTGCAGGCCAAGGTCCTTAAAATGATGCTGGATTTACAAATCGAAAAAGGTCTCACCATGCTCTTCATCACCCATGATCTGGGAGTGGCCCGAAAGATCAGCGACCGGATCGGAGTGATGCTGGCAGGACGTTTGGTGGAAGTGGGACCGACTGTTCAGATCATGGGCCGTGCTGCCCATCCTTATACCAAACTCTTGATCGCAAGCGCCGGGGGCGAGGTCTCAGCAGATTCTGCCGGACCGGGCGGGCCAAGTACCAAGGGCTGCCCCTTTGCTGTAAGATGCGATCGGGTACAGGAAGAGTGTAAGGAAGTCTTTCCGGAGCAGGTGAGACTGAAAGAGGGCAGGCACCTGGCTTGGTGCCATTTTCCGGTGACATGAAGCCATGCTGATGGCATCACAAAAAGTGCGAAAACGCTGTTTGCCGTCACTCCCGCGAAGGCGGGAGTCCAGAAAGGCTTGCAAAGACTGGATTCCCGCCTTCGCGGGAATGACGACCTGAAAGGCTTTTGGGAATTCATCAAGAGCGGAGACACTAACAGTTATAGGAGGAAGAGATCATGAGTACAGATCGTATAAACGAGCAGCAAATAAAAAACACCACCAGCTTTCA
>Ga0209706_10002592_pt1 | contig 9985 bp, 8 predicted proteins | sample PPLLaktember2015_6_FD_187263 | JGI IMG/M metagenome (GOLD analysis project Ga0209706, IMG submission 187263) | Freshwater sediment microbial communities from Prairie Pothole Lake near Jamestown, North Dakota, USA - PPLs Lake P8 Core (1) Depth... | ecosystem: Environmental > Aquatic > Freshwater >...
CAAGGGTCCGCGCGCGGCGTCCGCGGCTTTGTCGATTCTTTCGGCCGGGCTGCTCATCGGGAATCTCCAGCGCGCCGGGTCGACAGTTTAGCGTTGCAATCCCGGACCTGCGATGCTGTCATTCCGGACGTCGGGAGGGGCAACGGGGAAGCGACTTGGTCGAGACCGGACAGGAAGTGTGTTCGACGCGGGAAGCGGCCGACCGGCTCGGCGTCTCGCTGCGCACGGTCCAGCTCTGGGCCGAAGCGGGCCTCTTGCGCGCCTGGAAGACGCCGGGCGGCCACCGCCGCATCCTGCTGGCGTCGGTGGATGAACTGCTGAGGCGCCGCACCGGCGAAACTTCCCGCCGCGCGCCCAGTGGCAATTACCAGGTATTGATTGTCGAGGATGAGCCGGATTTCAGGCATCTCTTCGAATTGCATCTGCGCTCCTGGGGACTGCCGATCGACCTGCAATGCGTGCCGAGCGGGTTCGACGCCCTGCTGCAGATCGGCGCATCGCGGCCGGACCTCCTGATCACGGACCTGCGCATGCCGGGCATCGACGGCTTCGAAATGCTCAGGGCGCTGCGCGCCTCCGGCGAAATCAGTGACCTCGAAATCATCGTCGTGACGGCGCTCACCGAGCACACGATCAACGAGCGCGGCGGCCTGCCCCCGGGCGTCACCGTGCTCCACAAGCCCCTGCGCTTTGCGGACCTCCGGCTGCACCTCGGCCAGCTGCTCGAACACTGGCAGCGCCCCGCTGCCGGTTGAGTCCGCGCGACGGCCCGGGCGACAACCGCCCTTTTGCAGGGCAAAATAGACCCCACCCAGTCGTTCAGGACGAATGCCATGGCCAGCGATCCCGTCGTCATTCTCGCCGCCCGCCGCACGCCCATCGGAGCGATGCTCGGCGTGTTTGCGAGCGTTCCCGGCCACGCCCTCGGAGCTGCGTCGATCCGCGGGGCACTTCAGAGCGCCGGTGCCGACCCCGGCATTGCAAACGAAGTCATCATGGGCTGCGTCCTCCCCGCGGGCCAGGGCCAGGCGCCCGCGCGCCAGGCCGCGCTCGCGGCCGGCGTGCCGCAGGCTGTCCCCACCACGACCGTCAACAAGATGTGCGGATCCGGCATGCGCGCGGTGATGTACGGGGCCGACCAGATCACGGCCAGTAGCGCCGATTTCGTCATCGCCGGCGGACTCGAGTCGATGACGAACGCGCCCTACCTGCTGCTCAAGGCCCGCGCGGGCTATCGCATGGGTCATGGCGAGATCTTCGACCATATGTTCTACGACGGCTTGCAGAGTCCCTGGGACGGCAAGCTGATGGGCTGCTTCGCCGATGCGACGGCGGCGAAATACGGCTTCACGCGCGCGGATCAGGATGCCTTTGCCGCGGAATCGGTACGACGCGCCCTGGCCGCCGTCGAGTCGGGCGCATTCGAGGCGGAGATCGCGCCGGTCACGATCAGCGACCGCAAGGGTGAGCGAGTGGTCGCGCGCGACGAAACGCCGTTCACCGTCTCCCTCGACAAGATCCCGAACTTGAAGCCTGCCTTCGGCAAGGACGGCACGGTGACCGCCGCGAGTTCCTCGTCGATTGCAGACGGCGCCTCGGCCCTGTTGCTCGCCCGCGCGAGTGCCGCGGCCAAGGCCGGACTCAAGCCCCTCGCGACGATCATCGCCCATGCGAGCCACGCGCATGCGCCGGAATGGTTTACGACCGCCCCGGGCGGAGCGATCAAGACAGTCCTGAAACGCGCCGGCTGGCAGGCTGCGGACGTCGACCTCTACGAGATCAATGAAGCATTCGCCGTGGTCACGATGGCGGCGATGAAGGACATCGGCATCACGCATGATCGCGTGAACGTTTATGGCGGTGCCTGCGCGCTTGGCCATCCCATCGGGGCGACGGGTGCCCGCATCATCACGACCCTCATTCATGCATTGCAGCGCCAAGGCAAGAAACGCGGGCTCGCCGCCCTTTGCATCGGCGGCGGCGAAGCCACGGCGATCGCGATCGAACTCAGCTGAGGCCGGGCGCGGCGGCATCGAGTTTCTCGCCGGCCTCGGTCGAGAGCGGAATTCCGGCGACCTCGTAGCCACGCCGGAAATCCCGGATATGGCGGGCCATCCATTCGGCCGCCGCCTTCGCGTCGCGCGCCCTGACCGCCGCCACAATCTGCTTCTGGGCCGACTCGATGCGCGAACGGGCCTGCGGCACGCGGTCGATGATCACCGCGAGGCTCGGCTTCAGGAGCAGGAGCAGCGGTTCGTTCAAGAGCATGAAGACGGGGTTGGCGCCGGCTTCACCGAGCGCATCGAAGAATCCGGCGACATCGAAGACCGCAAGCTCGCGATCTCCCTTCCGCGCCGCGTAGCGCACGGCGGCCGCTTCGAGCTGCGCGAGCGTCGCTGGCGAGCGCCGTTCCGCCGCAGCCGCTGCAATGCCTGGCTGTACCGCCTGCAAGGCTTCCCAGACATCCACGACACGCGCGCGATGCAGCGCAAACGCCTGCGAGAGTCCGCCTCCGACCGACTCGCGTGTCGGGCGGGTCACATAGAGCCGCTTGCCCCCACCGCGCCGGCCCAGCAATCCATTGCTCTCGAGTTTCCTGAGCGCCTCGCGCACCGTCGAGCGGTTGACCTCGAACTGGCGCGCGAGCTCGGTCTCGGTGGGGAGTGCCTGGCCCTCCAGGAGCTCCCTCCGCAGGATTCGGGCGCGAATGGCCTCCGAAACCCGGAAGTAGGCCGGTGCATAAGGGAGCGCCTCGAACATGGATCACCTTTCCGGGCAAAGATCTTGCTTGTCGGATTGTCCGACAATATGATTCCCATGGCAAGCCAGGCACGCCCACACGGAGGCATCGATGTTCCCGATCGATTTCGATTTCGAACTGGGTCCGCGGGTTGACGAGCTGCGGCAGGCAGTGCGTGATTTCGCGCTCCGCCGCATTGCGCCGCAGGCTGACGAGATCGACCGCAGCAACCGGTTTCCGCGTGAACTCTGGCCGGAGATGGGCGCCATGGGCCTCCTCGGCATGACGGTGCCGGAGGAATACGGCGGGCTCGGCTTCGGCTATCTCGAGCACGTCGTCGCCATGGAGGAAATCAGCCGTGCCTCCGGCTCGATCGGCCTCTCCTATGGCGCGCATTCGAACCTCTGCGTGAACCAGCTGCGGCGCTTTGGCACCGAGGCGCAGAAGCAGCGCTACCTGCCACGGCTCGTGAGCGGCGAGGACGTCGGTGCGCTCGCGATGAGCGAGGCGGGCTCCGGTTCGGACGTCGTTTCGATGCGGACGCGGGCCGAACGAAAGTCCGGCGGCTTCGCCCTGAATGGCAGCAAGATGTGGATCACGAACGGGCCGGAAGCGGACACGGCCGTGATCTACGCGACAACAGAACCCGGCAGCGGCTCCCGCGGCATCACCGCGTTCATCGTCGAGCGCGGCATGAAGGGCTTTCGCGCGGCCCAGAAACTCGACAAGCTCGGCATGCGCGGCTCCGACACCTGCGAGCTCGTGCTTGAGGATTGTTTCGTGCCGGACGCCAATCTGCTCGGACAAGTCGGCGGAGGCGCCGAGATCCTGATGTCGGGCCTCGACTACGAACGCCTCGTGCTGACGGGCGGCCCGCTCGGCCTGATGCGCGCCGCCCTCGACCTGATCGTTCCCTACCTGCACGATCGCGAGCAGTTCGGCCGCCCGATCGGCAGTTTCCAGCTGATGCAGGCAAAGCTTGCGGACCTCTATGCCGCCTGCAACGCCTCCCGCGCCTACGCCTACTCGGTTGCGCGCGCCTGCGACGCGGGACGCACGACGCGCTATGACGCCGCCGCCTGCCTGCTCTCCGCTTCGGAGCATGCGACGCGCGCGGGTCTCGAGGCGATCCAGGTTCTCGGCGGCAACGGCTATATCAATGAATATCCCGCCGGCCGCATCCTGCGCGACGCCAAGCTCTACGAGATCGGCGCCGGAACCAACGAGATCCGCCGCATGCTGATCGGCCGCGAGCTGCTCCGGGCGACCGCCCCATGACGCGCATCGCATCGCGGATCGATGACGGCAGCGACGATTTCCGCGACAACGCCGCGCATATGGAATCGCTGGTCGCCGAATTGCGCCGCCGGCAGGCCGAAGCTACCGCAGGCGGCGGCGACGAGGCGCGCGCGAAGCACCTGGCGCGCGGCAAGCTCCTGCCGCGCGACCGCATCGAGGCGCTGCTCGACCCGGGCAGCCCCTTCCTCGAGATCGCCCCACTCGCCGCGGGCGGCATGTACGGGGACGATGCGCCGGCCGCGGGACTCGTCGCCGGGATCGGCCGAATTCACGGCAACGAGCACCTGGTCGTCGCGAATGACGCGACCGTGAAGGGCGGCACGTACTATCCGGTTACGGTCAAGAAGCACCTGCGCGCGCAGGAGATCGCCCTAGAGAATCGCCTCCCCTGCATCTATCTCGTCGATTCAGGCGGCGCGTTCCTTCCGCTGCAGGACGACGTGTTTCCCGACCGCGAGCATTTCGGCCGCATTTTCTTCAACCAGGCGCGACTCTCCGCCGCGGGCATCCCGCAGGTTGCGGTCGTGATGGGCTCCTGTACCGCGGGCGGCGCCTATGTTCCCGCGATGTGCGACGAATCGATCATCGTGCGCAACCAGGGGACGATCTTCCTCGGCGGGCCGCCGCTCGTGAAAGCCGCGACGGGCGAGATCGTCGATGCGGAAACCCTCGGCGGCGGCGATGTCCACGCGCGCACCTCGGGCGTCGTCGACCACCTCGCCGACAACGACGCGCATGCGCTCGCAATGGCGCGCGAGATTGTCGCGAGCCTCAATCACCGGCCCGTTTCGTGGCTCGGGCGCCGCGAGGCGATCGATCCCGCCTGGCCCGCCGATCAGCTCTACGGAATCGTGCCGCGCGACCTGCGCCAGCCGTATGACGTCCGGGAGGTGATCGCGCGCCTGGTGGACGGGTCGGAATTCCACGAGTTCAAGGCACTCTACGGCAAGACACTCGTCTGCGGCTTCGCCCATCTCTGGGGCTATCCGGTTGCCATCCTCGCCAACAACGGCATCCTGTTCTCCGAATCGGCGCTGAAGGGCGCGCATTTCGTCCAGCTCGCCAACCGCAGGCAGGTACCGCTCCTGTTCCTGCAGAACATCACCGGGTTCATGGTGGGCAAGCGCTACGAGAGCGGCGGAATCGCCCGCGATGGCGCAAAGATGGTCACGGCCGTCGCCTGCTCCACCGTGCCGAAGCTGACGGTCGTGATCGGCGGATCCTTTGGCGCGGGCAACTATGCAATGTGCGGCCGGGCCTATGGCGGCCGTTTCCTGTGGACCTGGCCGAATGCGCGGATCTCGGTCATGGGGGGCGAGCAGGCTGCAAGCGTGCTTGCGACCGTGCGCCGCGACAGCGTCGAGGCCCGGGGTGGAACCTGGCCTGAAGCCGAACAGAAGGAATTCATGAACGGAATCCGCGACCAGTACGAGCGCCAGGGCAACCCCTACTACGCAACGGCGCGGCTGTGGGATGACGGCGTCATCGATCCGCTGGACACGCGGCGCGTGCTCGGCCTCGCGCTGGAGGTCGTCGCACGCGGACCGGCGCCGCTGCCTGAGTCCTACGGCGTGTTCCGGATGTGATGCCGATGCTCCGCATCGAACGGGACAACCGCGGCGTCGCGACGCTGACGCTCGACCGCGAGGAGGCGCGAAACGCGCTCTCCGCGGAGCTGGTCCTGCGCCTCACCGAGGCACTCGCCGCGCTCGCCGGCGATAAAACCGTCCGGATCGTGAAGCTGACCGGCGCCGGAAAAGTATTCTGCGCCGGCGCCGACATCGGCGAGATGCGCGCGGCAGGCGCCGCGCCGATCGAACAGAACGAGGCCGATTCCCGCCGATTCGCACTGATGCTCGAAAGCCTGGAGAAACTGCCGCAACCGACCGTCGCCGTCGTCAACGGCGCGGCCTATGGCGGCGCCGTCGGCCTCATCGCCGCATGCGATATCGCGATCGCGGGCGCGAGCGCGCGATTCGCGCTCTCCGAGGTCCGTCTCGGGCTGGTCCCGGCGATGATTTCACCGTACGTGATTCGCGCGATCGGGTCGCGTCAGTCGCATCGCTGGTTCCTGACCGGCGAGGCGATGGACGCGGCGACGGCGCTGCGGATCGGTCTCGTGCATGAGGCCGTGGACGATTCGTCGCTTGGCGATGCGACGCATTCGATCGTGAAGGCCCTGCTCGCTGGCGGCCCGCAAGCGCAGGCCGAGATCAAACTGCTGCTGCAGCGCGTGACGGGCCGCAAGTCCGCCGTCGACGAATCCATGATGATCGACACCACGCGCTGGATCGCGCGGGTCCGTGCGGGCGAAGAAGCACGCGAGGGCCTGACGGCATTCCTCGAGCGGCGCAAGCCCGGCTGGATTCGCGACGAATGAAGATCAGGCGGCTCTTGATCGCAAACCGCGGCGAGATCGCCTGCCGCGTGATCCGGACCTGCCGGCGACTCGGCGTCCATGCGATCGCCGTTTATTCGGATGCGGATCGCGGCGCGCTTCACGTGCGACTTGCGGATGAGGCGCATCGCATCGGTCCCGCTCCCGCGCGCGATTCGTACCTGAATGTTCCGGCAGTCCTGGAAGCCGCCCGTCAATCACGCGCGGACGCGATCCACCCAGGCTACGGGTTCCTGTCAGAGAACGCGTCCTTCGCCGAGGCCTGTGACAAGGCGGGCTTCACCTTCGTCGGGCCGCCTGCCGCGGCGATCCGCGCGATGGGACTCAAACACGAGGCGAAGGCAATTGTGTCGGCGGCGGGGGTGCCGATCGTGCCGGGCTACATGGGCGAGGACCAGAGCGCGGCGCGGCTCGCAAAAGAGGCGGCCCGGATCGGCTTTCCCCTGCTCGTCAAGGCAGTCGCGGGCGGCGGCGGCAAGGGCATGCGAGTCGTGCCGGACGCGGCGGCCCTCGAGGAGGCGATCCGCGGCGCGCGCGGCGAGGCGGAAAACGCCTTCGGCGACGGCCGCCTGATGCTCGAGCGTTTTCTCCAGCGGCCGCGGCATGTCGAAGTGCAGGTCTTCGGCGACGCCCACGGCGACTGTCTGCATCTCTTCGAGCGCGAATGCTCGGTGCAGCGCCGCTACCAGAAGATCATCGAGGAATCGCCTTCGCCCTTCATCGATGAGAAAACGCGCGAAGCGATGTCGGCCGCGGCGGTGCGAGCCGCAAAGGCTGTCGGCTACGTCAACGCGGGCACGGTCGAGTTCATCGTCGACGCCGACAGCAGCTATTACTTCATGGAGATGAATACACGGCTCCAGGTGGAGCACCCCGTCACCGAGTCCGTGACGGGCCTCGACCTCGTCGAATGGCAACTGCGCGTTGCGTCCGGCGAGCGCCTGCCGCTTTCTCAATCTGCGATCTCGCGGCACGGCCACGCGATCGAGGCACGGCTTTACAGCGAGGATCCGCGGCGCGGATTCCTGCCTTCGATCGGGCGCATTGAACGCTTCGTGCGTCCGGCCGAGAACCGCGAATGGCGCGTGGACAGCGGTATCGCGGATGGGGATTCGATCACCGTCCATTACGACCCGATGATCGCGAAAGTCATCGCGAGCGGCCGCGACCGCGCGCACGCCCTCGCAAACCTAAGGCACGGGCTCGATCGCACCGCGGTCTTCGGCGTCGCAAACAACCTGCCGCTTCTTCGCACGATTGCCGCGCATCCCGACTTTGCGGCAGGCAGCGTGGACACGGGCTTTGTCGATCGCGAGCATGCGGCATTGACCGAGGTGCCGCCACCGTCGCGGGAGGCGCTCGTCCTCGCCGCCGCCCTCGTGCTCGGTGAGCGTGCCGAGGCCGGCGGACACGGCGGATCGCCGTGGGCGCAGGGCGATGGCTGGCGCGCGGGTGGCCTGCCCACCCAGACTCTCGGCCTGCGAACACCCGGCTTCCTGCGCCTTCGCGCGCGCCGGCAGGAATCGAGCATTGAGCTCGACGACGGCAAGTCGAAGTTCCAGGGGACCGTGACCGCTCTCGCAGCGGATCGATTTTCCGTTGACGCGGGCGATGGATCGCGCGAACTCACATTGATCCGTGAGGGCGAGCGCCTGCAGGTCATCGGCGATCGCGCGATCGAGCTCGCAATCTCCCCCGCCTGGCCGTATGAACGTACCGTCGAAGATGCGGACGCACATCCCGCGTCGCCGCTGCCCGGTCGCGTCGTGGAATTGCGCGTCAAGAGCGGCGATTCGGTCGCCCGCGGCGATGTGCTCGCGGTCGTCGAAGGCATGAAGATGCAGCATGCAATTCGCGCCGGGCGCGCGGGCCGCGTGATCGAGGTGCTTGCGCGCGCAGGCGAATTGGTGGACGCGGAGGCCGTCCTGTTTGACATAGCGCCTGCCTGACGGTTGTGTTGCGTCGCAATAATCGCTAAGGTCCTGACCCAATGAAGTTTTCTGCACTTATAATCGCAGTGCAGTAAAGGGACCGATGCAGCTATCAAAGAAGGTCGTGGCCATTACCGGCGCGGGCCGGGGTATCGGGCGTGCCATCGCCCTCGCCTTCGCCGAACGCGGCACGGATGTCGCGGCGCTCGATCTCGACTCCGCGGCAACCGACGAAACCTGCGCCTTGTGCGAGGCGAAGGGCGTGCGCGCCCGGGCTTACGTGACCGATGTGGTGGATGAAGACAAGGTCGCGCGGAGTCTCGATGCGGTCGTGGCGGACCTGGGCCGTCTGGACGTTCTGGTCAACAACGCTGGCATCACGCGGGATGCTCTGCTCGTCAAGGCGCAGGATGGGGCGATCCTATCCAAGATGTCGCTGGCCCAGTGGAAGTCGGTCCTCGACGTCAACCTGACGGGCGTGTTCCTTTGCGGGCGCGAAGGCGCGGAACGTATGATCCGGCTCGGCAACGGCGGCGTGATCATCAACATCTCGTCGATCTCGCGCGAGGGCAATCCCGGGCAGACCAACTATTCGGCCGCAAAGGCGGGCGTCGCCGCGATGACTGTCGTGTGGGCCAAGGAACTCGCGCGTTATGGGATTCGCAGCGCCGCGATCGCGCCAGGATTTTGCGCGACCGAGATACTGGCTGCGATGAAGCCGGAGATACTGGCGCGGGTCAAGGCGGCAGTTCCGCTCCACCGGCTGGGCGAACCGTCTGAAATTGCCGCAACGGCGGTGTTCATTGCCGAGAACGACTTTGTCACCGGACGGGTGATCGAGGTGGATGGGGGCCTGAGGCTGTAGACTGACGCCCGGAGGAACCCATGAATCTCGATCGGGTGCGGGCGGTCATCAGCGGCGGCGCATCGGGGCTCGGCCATGCGACGGCAGCGCGTCTCGTCGCGGGCGGCGGCCAGGTCGCACTGCTCGACGTACAGGATGAGGCGGGCCGCAAGGCGGCGGCTGCCCTCGGCGCCGCAGCGAGCTTCCACCGCTGCGACGTCACCAGCGAAGCCGACGTCGACGCGGCAGTCCAGGCGGCCGCTGCCCGGATGGGCGGCCTCAATGTCGCGGTTTCCTGCGCCGGCGTCGCGACGCCGGGCAAGCTGCTCGGCCGCGATGGCCCGCTGCCGGTAGCGGCATTCCAGCGCGTACTGAACATCAACCTGCTCGGGACTTTCCTGCTGGATCGCGCGGCCGCGGCGATCATGCAGAACAACACGCCCGATGCAGACGGCGAGCGCGGCCTGCTCGTGCACACCGCATCGGTCGCTGCATTCGAAGGACAGATCGGCCAGGTCGCGTATGCCACGTCGAAGGCGGCGGTCGCCGGCATGGTCCTTCCGCTTGCGCGCGAACTCGCGCGCTTCGGCATTCGCGTCATGGGCATCGCGCCGGGAATATTCGGCACGCCGATGATGGCGGGCCTCCCCCAGGAGGCGCAGGACTCGCTCGGCAAGCAGGTTCCCTTCCCGCCGCGGCTCGGCCGGCCGGAGGAGTATGCGGAACTCGTCGCCGCGATCTGCATCAACCACATGCTCAACGGCGAAACAATA
>Ga0209706_10002594_pt1 | contig 9982 bp, 8 predicted proteins | sample PPLLaktember2015_6_FD_187263 | JGI IMG/M metagenome (GOLD analysis project Ga0209706, IMG submission 187263) | Freshwater sediment microbial communities from Prairie Pothole Lake near Jamestown, North Dakota, USA - PPLs Lake P8 Core (1) Depth... | ecosystem: Environmental > Aquatic > Freshwater >...
CGTGCAGGACGCGGGCGGCAGGAATGAGTGGCGCCTCGACCAGTCCCCCGGGCGCGGGAGCGCCGAGTGGGCGCGCGGCCTGCCAAGCGTGGGACTGGTGCTCGGCGATGCACCCCGGCATGAGACGCCGCCGGTGCACGAAACGCAAAGCGAGGCACCGTGCCCTTCCGCCGATTCGCCTTTGCGGCGGCGGCTGCGCGAGGACGTGGTGGCGGCGCTGACGCAAGTACGCGCCGACGATTTCGACCGCTTGTGGCCGCTGGCCGCGGAGTTGCGCTGCGCCCTCGCCGGCGCCAGCGGCACCGAAGCGCAGGCGATGTGGGACGGCTTCGAGGACTTGGCAGCAACGCCCTATGCCGGGCTCATCGCCAGCGCGCTGCGCGCGCGGCCCGCGCCGCCGGCGCAGATGCGCCGCCTCGTTGCGCAACTTTCAGCCCATCCGTCCTGCGGCGTGCGCACCGCGGCGCTCGGGCTGGATGGCTCGATCGCCGCCGCACAAGCGGCGTTGCGTTCGAGCTGCTGGCAATTGCAGGCGCGCGCGCTGAAGATTCTGCAGGCGCGCGGGGCCACGCCGGAAGACGCGAGTGCGGTGCCCGGATTCCTGCTTCAGGACTTCTAGTCAGGATCTGGCCAAGGCGCGCGCATAGACGACCGCCACCGCGCCCCCCAGCGCCGCCCCGGCGATCGCATCGAGCGCCACGTGCTGGCGCGTCGCCACGGTGGAGCCCACGATGCCCAGGCTCCACAGGACATTGCCCACGATCAGCCACCGGGGCGCGTCGAGGCTCCTGAGCTGCGCGTGCAGCAGCACCGCGGCGAACACGCAGAATGCCGCGTGCAGCGACGGGCAAGCGTTGCCCGACACGTCCACGCTTTTCATGAATTCCAGCGACGGGTACAGCGACCAGTCGATACCGAAGTCGGGCACCTTCGTGGGCAGGAGCATGAAAATCGCCAGCCCTACAGCGCTGATCGCCAGGGAGGCGGCGCCGAATGCGGCCAGGTCCCGGAAATCCCGCGCCAGGGCCGCGGCGAGGCCTATATACAGCCACAGGGTCACGTACAGCGGAAAGCTCAGCGGCTGAAAGCCGATCCAATGGTCGATCCAGATCATGGGCATCACGCTCACTTCGGACAGCGGGTACCGCATGGCCCAGAAGTACGCAACGAAGAACAGCGCGATGCCGCCCGCAGTCGACAGCGTCTTCAGCCAGAACAGATGGCCGACACGCGCTGCCAGCCGGGAAACAAAAGCGGCGCCCGCGGGCGCCGCTTCCTGACTCATCGCCAAACGGCTACTCGGTGATGTAGTCCGTGATCGGCGTCCACTTGCCGTTCACGATCTGCGACAGGCGCGCGCGGTTGGAGCCGAGGTGCTTGGTCTTGGTGAAGGTCATGGCGTCGGCACCGAACATGTCGCGCGGCGAGGTGAAGTTGTCCAGCGTGTCGATGAACGTGTCCACCGTGAGCTTCGGCCCCGCCTTGTCGGCGATCTGGATGAACAGATCGATCACCGTGTAGCCGTAGGCCGAGAACACCGCCGGGTCCTCGTTGAACTTCGCCTTGTAGCGGCTGGCCCACTCGCGTACGTTGCGCGAGGCGTCGTCCGGATACGGATTGTTCACGGTGTTGGCGGCGTAAAAGCCGTTCATCGCCGGGCCGCCCAGCTTGTGGATCAGGTCGGTGTAGGCGGCGGACGAGCCCATGAACTCCACGCCCCAGCCGAGCTTGCGCGCCGTGCCGATGGCGCCGAGCGTCTCGCGGATGATGGTGCCGAGCACGACGAAGTCGCAGCCCGCGTTTTTCATGCGGGCGATCTGCGAGGAGAAATCGGTGGCGCCGCGCTTGTAGGTGGTCTTCTCGACGAGCCCCATCGTCAGTTCCTTGAGGCCGGCTTCCGCGCCCTGCATCACCTCCACGCCGAAGTCGTCGTCCTGGTACAGCGTGCAGACATTCTTGTAGCCGCGGTTCTTGACCATGTACTTCACCGCCGCGCGCATCTGGTCGAAGTACGGGGCGGCAAAGGAGTACTTCAGCCGGTGCAGCGGCTCGTACATCTGGCGCGCCGCGGTGAGCGGAAACAGGTGCGGCACGTTCTTGTCGAACAGGATCGGCATCGAGGCGAGCGCGGTGGGCGTGCCGATGGTGCCGAGCATGGCGAAAATCTTGTCGCGCTGCACCAGCTTCTGCGCGCCAAGCACCGCCTTCTTCGGGTCGTAGCCGTGGTCTTCCACGATGAGCTTGAGTTTGCGGCCGTGGATGCCGCCCTGCGCGTTGATCTCCTCGACGCGCATCTCCATGCCGTTCTTCAGCTGCTTGGAGAAGGCGACGATGGGACCGGACAGGTCCTGCATCGAGCCGATCACGATCTCGTTCTTCGACACGCCCTGGGTCTGGGCGAGGGCCGCGCCCGCGAACAGGGCGGCGGCAATGCCGATGATGCGTTTCATGGGGTCTTCCTCCTGTGGTCCGGATTTATATCACGCCGCCGCCCGGTCGGCGTACATGCCCTCGATCAGGTCCCGGTACTTCTCGCTGACGAGCCTTCTCTTCAGCTTCATGGTGGGGGTGAGCTCCTCGTCCTCCGCGCCGAGCTTGGCTTCCAGCAGCCTGAATTTCTTCACCTGCTCCACCCGGGCGAAGCCCTTGTTCACCCGGTCGAGCTCGCCCTGGATCAGCGCCACGATCTCCGGCCGCCGGCACAGGCTCGCGTAGTTGGTGAAGGGGATGGCCTGCTCCTGGGCGTAGCTCTCCACGTTCTCGTGGTCCACCATCACCAGGGCCGTGAGGTAGGGCCGCTTGTCGCCGATCACCACCGCGTCCGTGATGTAAGGCGAGAACTTGAGCTGGTTCTCGAATTCCGACGGCGTGATGTTCTTGCCGCCGGCGGTGATGATGATGTCCTTCATGCGGTCGGTGATGTAGAAAAAGCCCTCCTCGTCCACCTTGCCGACGTCGCCCGTGTGCAGCCACCCGTCTTTCAGCGTCTCGGCGGTCTTCTCGGGCTGGTTGAGGTAACCCATGAACACCGAGTCGCCGCGCGCGAGCAGCTCGCCCTCCGGCGAGACCTTCACTTCCGCGTGGCCCATGCGCGGCCCGATGGAACCCGGCTTGATGCGTCCCTGCGGATTGGCGGTGATGGCGCCGCAGGATTCCGTCTGCCCCCATACCTCGTACATGTCCACGCCGAGCGCCATGTACCAGCGCACCAGATCGGGCGAGATCGGCGCCGCGCCCGTGATGCAGGCCTTCGCGCGATGCACGCCGATCACCTTCCTCACGTTGTCGAGCACCAGGAGGCGCGCGAGCCGGAAGGCAAGCGCGAGGCCGGCCGGCACAGGCTTGCGTGCCTCCTTCAGCGCCGCCACCTGGTAGCCGATGCCGATGGCGATGCCGTAGGCCCACTGCTGCAGGCGGCCCGCGTCCTTCATGCGGAGGAGCACGCCCGAGTAGAACTTCTCCCACACCCGCGGCACCGCCGTGAACACGGTCGGCGCGATCTCGCGCACGTTCTCGGGCACCGTCTCGGGATTCTCGACGAAGTTGATCACCGAGCCCGAGTAGAGCGCGTGGTACTCGCCGCCGAGGCGCTCGGCGATGTGGCATAGCGGCAGGAACGCCATGCGCTCGTCCTCGGGCCCCTGCGGAAACGCGTCCTGGTAGCCGTCCACCGTCGCCAGGATGTTGTGGTGGGAAATCATCGCGCCCTTGGGCTTGCCGGTGGTGCCCGAGGTGTAGACCAGGATGGCGAGGTCCCCGGGCTGGCGCGAGGCGAGGCGCTTCTCCCACACGCCCTCGTGCTTGTCGTCGTAGTCCGCGCCCAGGGCGCGCAGCGCTTCCAGCGACATCACCTGCGCGTCGTCGAAATCGCGCAGTCCCTCCATGTCGAAAACGATGATCTTGCGCAGCCTGGGCAGGCGCTCGCGCACCTCGAGCACCTTGTCGAGCTGCTCTTCGTCCTCGACGAACACGTAGGCCGAGCCCGAGTCGGCGAGCAGGTACGCGACCTGCGTCGCGGCGTCGGTGGGATAGATGCCGTTGGCGACGCCGCCCGCGCCCAGAATGCCGAGGTCGGCGAACAGCCACTCGCGGTTGGTGTTGGACTGGATCGAAGCGACTTCGCCGGGCTCGAAGCCGAGCGCGGCGAGGCCCATGCCGACCTCGCGCGCCGCGCGCCCGAGCTCCGTCCAGGTGATCGCGCGCCAGATGCCCAGCGACTTCTGGCGCAGGATCACCTGGGGCCCGCGCGTGCGCACGCCGTGCCAGAACAGGCGCGCCACGCTGCCGTGCCCGATCGCCCTCATCGCCGCGCCGCTACCGCCATTGCTTTTTTCGCTTCCACCGACGCTGCCCCCTCACCCCGGCCGCCTGCACGCCGAGATAGAACTCCTGGATGTCTTCCTTCTGCGCGAGGTTGGCGCAGGTGTCCTCCATGACGATGCGCCCCACCTCGAGCACGTAGCCGAAGTCGGCCACCGCCAGCGCCATGTGCGCGTTCTGTTCGACCAGCAGGATGGTGGTGCCGCGCTCGCGGTTGATGCGCGTGATGATGCGGAAGATCTCCTGCGTGAGCAAGGGCGACAGCCCGAGGCTGGGCTCGTCCATCAGCATCACCGCCGGGCGCGACAGCAACCCCCGCGCGATCGCCAGCATCTGCTGCTGGCCGCCGGAGAGCTGCCCCGCCTCCTGTCCGGCGCGCTCGCGCAGGATCGGGAAGTAGCCGAATACCGCCTCGAGGTCCCGTGCCACGCCGTCCTTGTCGGCGCGCGTGTACGCGCCCATGCGCAGGTTGTCCTCCACCGAGAGCAGCGGGAACACTTCGCGCCCCTCGGGTACGTGCACCACGCCCGCACGCACGATGCGATCGGGCGACCAGCCCTGGATCTCCCGGCCGCGCAGCTTCACCTGGCCCTTGGACGGATCGATGATGCCGGAGATCGTTTTCAGGATGGTGCTCTTGCCGGCGCCGTTCGCGCCGAGCACCGTGACGATCTTGCCCTCCGGCACCGACAGGGTGACGCCGCGCAGCGCCTGCACCGGTCCGTAGCTCGACTCGACGTTGAGGAGCTCGAGGATCGGGTCGCTCATGCGTCCCTCCCCATTCGAGGGGGAGGGCCAGGGAGGGGGTCGGTTGCCGCCTTCGATCCCAGATAGGCCTCGATCACGGCCGGGTGCGACTGCACCTCGGCGGGCGTGCCTTGCGCGATCGCACGGCCCTCGTTCAGCGCCAGCACCCGGTCCGATACCCGCTGTACCAGGCTCATGTCGTGCTCGACCATCAACACGGTAATGCCGAGGCCCTTCTGGATGTCCTCGATCCAGTAGGCCATGTCGTTGGTCTCCTCGGGATTGAGCCCAGAGGACGGCTCGTCCAGCAACAGGAGCTTGGGCTCGGTGGCCAGGGCGCGCCCCAGCTCGATGACCTTCCTCACGCCGTAGGGCAGGCCCGCCACCATGCTGTCGCGGTAGTGCGCGAGGTCGAGGAAGTCGATCACCTTCTCCACCGCCTCGCGCTGCGCGCGCTCGGCGCGCTTCACCGCGCCGCTGAACGCGAGCTCCTGCCACAGCGCCGTGCGGCGATGGCGGTGCCGCCCGATGAGCAGGTTCTGCAGCACCGTGGCGTGCTCGAACAGCTCGATGTTCTGGAAGGTGCGCGCGATGCCCATTTCGGCCACGCGGTGCGGCGCGAGGCCGTTCAGGTCGCGGTCCTGGAACACGATGCGCCCCGTGCTCGCCGGGTAGAGCAGGCCGACGAGGTTGAAGATGGTGGTCTTGCCGGCGCCGTTCGGCCCGATGATGGTGTACACCTCGCCGCGCTGCACGTCGAAGCTGACGTTGTCCACCGCCACCACGCCGCCGAAGCGCACGCCCAGATTCTCAACGCCGAAGAACCTCATCGCAGGCGCTCCGACTTCATGTAGGTCTTCTGCCGCCGGAACATGCCCTTGCGATAGAAGGGAAACAGCTCGAACCAGGTGCGGATCTTCAACCATCGGCCATACAGCCCCATCGGCTCGAAGATGATGAAGCCGATCAGCACCAGGCCGAAGACGGTCGATTGCAGGCCCGCCGCGCCCGCCACGGCCGCGGGCAGGTAGTCCTTGACGATGGCAATGAGCTGCGGCAGCACGATGATGAAGGCCGCGCCGAACACCGCGCCGTGCAGCGAGCCCACCCCGCCCAGGATGACGAGGGTGACCAGTTCGATGGACACCAGCAGCGTGAACTGCTCGGGCGAGATGAAGCTCACCTTGTGCGCGTACAGTGCGCCGCCGACGCCGGTGAGCGCCGCCGAGAGCGCGAACGACAGCGTCTTGTACCGGGCGAGGTTCACGCCCATGCACGCGGCGGAGATCTCGGAGTCGCGGATGGCGACGAACGCGCGGCCGGTGGACGAGCGCAGGAGATTTGCCAGCGCGATGCAGCACACCGCCGTCAGCGCGAGCACCAGGTAGTAGAAATCGGCGTCGCCGTCGAGCTTTGCGCCGAACAGCTCGATCGGCTTCACGTGCAGGCCCGAATTGCCGCCCGTGAGGCTCTCCCAGCGCGCGGCGATCTCCTCGGCGATCACGCCGAAGGCGAGCGTGGCGATGGCGAGGTAGATGCCCTTCAGCCGCAGCGCCGGCAAGCCGACGACGATGCCCACCGCCGCGGAGAGCAGCGCCGCGCAAGGCAGCGACAGCCAGAACGGCCAGCCGGCGGCCGCGAGCAGCGCTTCCGTGTAGGCACCGACGGCGAGGAACGCTGCGTGCCCGAGCGAGATCTGGCCGGTGAAGCCCACCAGCAGCATCAGCCCCAGGCCCACGATCGAGTAGATGCCGATGAAGTGCAGCTGCGTCATCATGTACTCGCTCGCCCACCACGGCGCGGCGAGCAGCACGACGAACAGCAACCCGTACCAGAACACCTGCCCGCGGTGCTTGAAAAGGCGCAGGTCCTGGTCGTAGTCGGTCTTGAAGAGGAATCGCATCAGAGCGTCCGGGTCACACCTTCTTCGCCACGGTTTCGCCGAAGATGCCGGAGGGTTTCACCAGCAGCACCACCAGCACCACCACGTACGCGGCGACGTCCTTGAAACCCTCGGGCAGGTAAAAGCCGGCCAGCGCCTCGACCACGCCGATGATGAGGCCGCCGACGATGGCGCCCGGCACGCTGCCGAAGCCGCCCACCACCGCCGCGGGGAAGGCCTTCAGGCCGATGAAGCCCATGTTCGAGTGCACGAAGGTCATGGGCGCGAGCAGGATGCCGCCGATGGTGGCGATGCCCGCCGACAGGCCCCAGATCAGCATGTTGACGCGCCGCACCGGGATGCCCATGTAGTAGGCGGCGAGCTGGTTCTGCGAAGTCGCCTGCATGGCGATGCCCACGCGCGTAAAGCGAAAGAAGAGATACAAGGCGAGGCATAGCACCGCGGTATGCAGGATGACCGCGAGCTGCTGCTCGGCCACCACCACGCCGCCCACCCGCATCACGTGGTCGGCGAAGGGCGTGGCGAGGGCGTAGGTCTCGGTGCCCCAGCCCGGGATCATGGTCACCACGCCGCGCAGGACGAAACCCACGCCGATGGTCACCATCACCACCGTGAAGGCCGGGTAGCCGAGCACCGGGCGCAGCACCGCGCGCTCGAGCAGCATGCCCACCACGAGCATCACCGCCACGGCGAACACGATCGTCAGCCAGTAAGGCAGCCCGAGCACCGTGGCGCCGGTGAGCGCGAAGAACGCGCCGAGCATCATCAGGTCGCCTTGCGCGAAATTGACCGTCTCCGTGGCCTTGTAGATCAGCACGAAGCCGAGCGCGACCAGCGCGTACACGCAACCTTGCGCCACACCGGCGAGCAGCAGTTGCAGGAACTGGATGATCGCGAGCCTCCTCCCGAGCCGCGGATTCTACCGTCAGCGCGCACCAAGCAATTGCTTTTCAAGGGGTGCGCGTCTAGACTCGATCGCGCATGGCCGCCACGCACGAAGTGCTCAACCAGAGCGCGCCGCTCGAGGAGTACAACCTGATGCAGGCGAACGCCGCGCTCGGCGCGGCGCTCGCGTTCAACCTGCCGCCCGCGCGCCTCGCGGCCGCGCGCGCGCGCCTCGCGGCGCTCGGCGCCGAGCTCGGCCGGCGCGACACCCTCGCCCTCGCCGACGCCGCCAACCGCTACCCGCCCGAACTGAAAACCCACGACCCGCAGGGACGGCGTCGCGACGAAGTGGAGTTCCATCCCGCCTGGCACGCACTGATGGCGCTCGCGCTCCGGCACGGCCTGCACAGCGCGCCCTGGTCCGCGCCCGGCGCGGGCGCGCACGTCGAGCGCGCGGCCGGGTACCTCCTGTATTCCGAGGTCGAGAACGGCACGCAGTGCCCGGTCACCATGACCTACGGCGCGGTGCCCGCGATCAAGGCCGACCCCAGGATCGCCGCGCAATGGTTGCCGCGCGTGTATTCGCGCGACAAGGACGCGGCGCTGATCGGCATGGGCCTCACCGAGAAGCAGGGCGGCTCGGACGTGCGCACGAACACGACGCGTGCCGTGCCGCGCGGCGATGGCACCTATACGATCACCGGACACAAGTGGTTCCTCTCGGCGCCGATGTGCGACGCCTTCCTCGTGCTCGCGCAGGCGCCGGGCGGCCTTTCCTGCTTCTTCCTGCCGCGCCTGCGCGCCGACGGCAGCGTCAACGGCCTCCTGATCCAACGCCTGAAGGACAAGCTCGGCAACCGCTCGAACGCCTCGTCGGAAGTCGAATTCGAGGACGCGCAGGCGACGCTGCTCGGCGACGAAGGCCGCGGCGTGCCGATGATCCTCGAGATGGGCGTGTACACGCGCCTGGACTGCGCCATCGGCACCGCGGGCCTCATGCGCCAGGCGCTCTCGCAGGCGCTGTGGAACGCCGCGCAGCGCCAGGCCTTCGGGCGGCTGCTGAAGGACCAGCCGCTCATGAAGAACGTCCTCGCCGACCTGGCGCTCGAGTGCGAAGCCGCCACCGCACTCGTTCTGCGGCTGTCCAGAGCGTACGACTCGGACGACGAAAAGCTCCTGCGCCGCGTGCTCACGCCCGCCGCCAAGTTCTGGGTGTGCAAGCGCGGCGCGCACTTCGCCCAGGAGGCGATGGAGGCGATCGGCGGCAATGGCTACGTGGAAGAACAGGTACTGGCGCGCATCTACCGCGAGATGCCGCTCAACTCCATTTGGGAAGGCGCGGGCAACGTCATGTGCCTCGACGTGCTGCGCGCGCTGAGGAAAGCTCCCGAGGTCATCGAAGCGGTGGCCGCCGAGCTCGACGCCGCAGCTGGAAAGCACCGCGCCTACGACGCCTTCTGCGCCACGCTCAAGGACCGCCTTGCCGACGCCGCCGAGCACGAGGGCGCCGCGCGGCGCCTCACCCAGGATCTCGCGCTGGCGCTGCAGGCGAGCCTGCTTGCGCGCCACGCGCCGCCGGAGGTATTCGAGAGCTTCGTGCGCTCGCGCCTGGGCGCGGACTGGAGCGGCGCCTTCGGCACGCTCGCGCCGAACCTGCCATTCGACGCGCTGATCGAGCGCGCCATGCCCGTGGCGCGATGAAGTCGGTCCGCATCGGCGCGGGCCTGGGGTTCTACGGCGATTCCTGGCGGGCGGTGCGCGCGTCGATCGAGCGCGGCGGCGTGCGCTACATCGCCTCCGACCATTTATCCGAGCTCACGCTTGCCATCCTGCAGAAGGACCGGCAGAAGGATGGGTCGGCCGGTTATGCACGCGACGGCCTGCCGATGCTCGTGGACCTGTGGCCGCTCGCGGCGAAGCACGGCGTGAAGTTCATCCTCAACGCCGGCGGCCTCAACCCGAGCGGCGCGCGCGAGGCCATCGCGCGCGCCTTTCGCGACAAAGGCTGGAAGGCGCGCATCGCCACCGTCACGGGCGACGCGGTGCTGCCGCGTTTCGATGAGCTCGTCGCGGCGGGCGAATCACTTGCGCACATGGATAGCGGCGCCGCACTGGCGAGCGTGCGCA
>Ga0209706_10002595_pt1 | contig 9981 bp, 7 predicted proteins | sample PPLLaktember2015_6_FD_187263 | JGI IMG/M metagenome (GOLD analysis project Ga0209706, IMG submission 187263) | Freshwater sediment microbial communities from Prairie Pothole Lake near Jamestown, North Dakota, USA - PPLs Lake P8 Core (1) Depth... | ecosystem: Environmental > Aquatic > Freshwater >...
CGGATGAGCCCGGGCGAGACCATGTTGACCGTGATGCCGTTCCCGACCTCGGCGGCGGCCGCCGTCCGGGTCAGCGTGAGAAGGCCCGTCTTGGCCACGGCGTAGGGGGCGATCGTCGGAAAGGCGCCGAGATGCTCGGCCCGGCTGTAGCCCAGGTTGACGATCCTCCCCCACTTCCGTTTGCGCATGCCGGGGAGGGCGGCTTTCATGCAGAAGTAGGAGCCGAGGAGATTGCCCCGCAGGACGCGCTCCCAGTCGGCGACTTCGAGCTGGTCCCAGGCCTTGACCAGGAACGGCCCGACGTTGTTGACGAGGACGTCGACGCGGGCGAACCGCTCCTCGACCTTCTTGATTAGGCCGGCCGCTTGGGCCTTCTTGGTCAGGTCGGCCCGGAAGACGGCCGAGAGCTTGCCTTTTTCGCGGATGGCGGCGGCCAGCTCCTGGGCCTCCTCGCGGCGGCTGAAATAGTGGACTGCGACGCCGGAGACGTCGTCGGCGAGCCGGAGGGCGATGGCCCGGCCAATGCCGCGGCTGGCCCCGGTGACAAGGGCGATCCGCAGGCTCATGGCGTCACGCCAGGGACCCGACGGCGCGCTCGACGGCCTCGAGGATCTCGCCGGATTCGACGACCTCCTTGAGCTTGTTGATATCGTCGTAGAGGGGCCTGTCCTCGTCGAGGTGGGCGACATACTTGCGGATGACGTCGTAAGCCGCCTGGGTCCCCTTGCCGGGGCAGTGGGGCTTGCGGAAATCGACGGCCTGGGCCCCGGCCATGAGCTCGATGGCCAGGACGGCCTGGGCGTTGTCGACGATCTGGCGCGTCTTGAGGGCCGTGGTCATGCCCATGCTGACGAAGTCCTCCTGGTCGGCCGCCGCCGGTATGGACCCGGTGGCCGCAGGGTGGGACAGGATGCGGTTCTCACAGATGAGGGCCCCGGCCGTGTACTGCGTCAGCATCAGGCCCGAGAACATCCCCGCGCCCTTGGTCAGGAAGGCCGGCAAGCCGGCGCTGAGGTGCGGGTTCATGAGACGGTTGTGACGTCGCTCGGAGAGGACAGCGATCGTCGTCACGGCCGTGCCCAGCAGCTCGAGCGGGAAGGCCATGGGCACGCCCTGGAAGTTCGCGCCGGTCAGGACGAGGTCCTCCTCGGGGAAGAAGACGGGGTTGTCGGCCGCCCCGTTGAGCTCGATCTCGAACATGTAGCGGGCCCAGCGCAGGGCGTCGCGGGCGGCCCCGACGACCTGGGGGGTGCTGCGGAGGCTGTAAGCGTCCTGGACCTTCTTGCCGGGCAGGTCCAGGAGCGCGCTGCCCTCGGTGATGCGGCGGACGTTGGCCGCCGACTCGAGGGCCCCGGGGTAGCCTCGGGTCTTGTGGATGCGCTCGTCGTAGGCCTTCATGTTGGCATTGAGGACCTCGAGGGTCATGGCCGCGGCGATCTCGGACATCTTCAGCCAGCGGTGGACGTCGTGGGCGATGAGGGCGGACATGCCGGCGATGACGTTCGAGCCGTTGATCATGGCCAGGCCGTCGCGGGCATGGAGGACGAGCGGCGTGATGCCGGCCCGCTTGAGGGCCTCGGCGCCTGGCAGGCGCTCGCCCTTGTAGAAGGCCTCGCCCTCGCCCATCGGGACAAGGGCCATCTGGGCCATCGGGGACAGGTCGCCGCAGGCGCCGACCGAGCCCTTCTCGCACATGACGGGGGTGACGCCCTTGTTGAGGAGCTCGGCCAGGGTTTCCGTGACGACTGGACGGAGCCCCGAGTGGCCGTGGCAGTGGCAATTGATGCGACTGAGGATGGCCGCCCGGACGATCTCTTCGGGCATGGGCTTGCCGTAGCCCGCGGCGTGACTATAGATGAGATAGCGCTGGTATTTCTCGAGCTGGTCCGGGGTCAGGACGACATGGGCCAGCTCGCCGATACCCGTATTGACGCCGTACATGATCTCTTTCTTCTGGATCTTGTCTTCGAGCAGGGCCCGGCATTTCTCGATGCGCTTCTTCGCGGCCGGGTCGATGGCGACGGACAGGCGCTCGCGGGCCACTTGGACGACCTTCTCGACGGTCAGACCGGTGCCGTTCAGGATAATGGACATGGGGAATCCTCCTCGGGGTGATGGTCAGGATCACGATTCATAGCGAACCCTCCCACTTTAGCCGAAGTTCAAGATGGGGTCAAACCTATACTTTTTAACTTTTTGGAGTCAAAGCACCCGCCTTGCGTCCGGTTTATCGGGAAAAGTGAAAAGGTATAGGTTTGACCCCTTCTTCAGCTGGCCGGCCCTTTGTTGATTGACCCAGCCGGCTGTGCTATAAATACCCTTCATATTTTGGGCCATTCCGGAGCGGAGACGACCCTGATGACGCAAATGACGAAGCGAGTCCTCATGACGGGCGCAGCCGGGCAGATCGGGTCCGAGCTGGCCTGTGCCCTGCGCAAGAAGTACGGCGACGCGAACGTCGTCGTCACCGACCTCTTTCGCCCCGCCGGGGACCTGGCCGAGTCCGGGCCCTTCGAGCTTCTCGACATCACTGACGCCAAGGCCCTCGACGCGATCCTGACGAAATACGGCATCGACACGGTCTATCACCTGGCCGCCCTTCTCTCGGCCACCGGGGAGAAGAATCCCCAGAAAGCCTGGAAGGTCAACATGGGGGGCCTTTACAACGTCCTCGAGGCCGCCCGCGCCCGCGGCCTCTTCCGGGTGTTCTCGCCGAGCTCGATCGCCGTATTCGGGCCGTCCACTCCCCGCGAGATGACCCCCCAGGACACGGTCCTCGGCCCCACGACGATGTACGGCGTCACCAAGGTCGCCGGCGAGCTGCTCTGCGATTACTACGTCCTGAAGTACGGCCTCGACGTCCGCGGCTGCCGATACCCCGGGATCATCAGCCACCTGACCCTGCCCGGCGGCGGCACGACCGATTACGCCGTGGCCATCTTCTATGACGCCGTCAAGCGCGGCCGCTACACCTGTTTCCTCCGCGAGGACACCCGCCTGCCCATGATGTACATGCCGGATTGCCTCAAGTGCACGCTCGACCTCATGGATGCGGACTTCTCCCGCCTGAAGCATCACGCCGGCTTTAACGTGACGGCGATGAGCTTCAGCGCCGGCGACCTCGCGGCCGAGATCCGCAAGCACATCCCCTCGTTCGAGGTCCGCTATGAGCCGGATTTCCGGCAGGCGATCGCCGACTCCTGGCCCGCTACGATCGACGACAGCGCGGCCCGCACCGAGTGGGATTGGAAGCCGGAGTACGATCTGGCGGCGATGACGGCGGACATGCTGGCCGCGCTCAAGGCCCGCCACGCGGCGGGCACGCTGGGCGTCTGAGGCGCCAACTTCCCTTTCTTCAGCCTTTCCGCGAGGAAGTTTGGAGGAGCGGGGCGCCCCGGCTTGGGCGTTGTGACACCTCTTCCCTTTTCTCCGAGGACTCGGGTATACTTGGGGCGCTTGTTTATTTCCCGGCCGGGCCGGGGCTGGATACGATGGGCCCGAGGAGACGCCATGGGCGATGAAAAGCGACAAGGCTCCCGATCGTTCGCCATCACGGACGTGACCTTTGACCATAAGGGAATGCATTACCAGGGACGGATCAACGATGTTTCCCAAGGGGGGTTATACATAGACACCATTAATCCTCTGCCCGAGGATTCGTCCGTCAGCTTCCAGTTCAGGCTTCCGGGCGATGAATCGGGAGGCCCCATCTCGGGCGAGGGACGAGTCGTTTGGATGATCCACATGCAGGGCATGGGGATCTGTTTCACTCGGCTGTCGGATGAGGACTACGCCCGGCTGAAGGCTTATCTTTTGCGCAAATACTCCGCCAAGTGATACCAGCCACAAACCTCCGCCCTCGGACTTCACATCCGCGAGGCCGTCGAAGAGGCCGTCATCGACATGCGGAACAACAACGAACCCCCGCCCGCGCCCATATCGGGCCGGTCCTATAGCGGGAAATTCGTCGTCAGGGTCCCGCCGGAAGTCCACCGGGAGCTGGCCATGAAGGCCGCCGAGGAAGGCGTCAGCCTCAACCGCCTGGTCAGCGCCAGGCTGAGCGGTCTCTGAGTTCTCTCGATCCCGAAAACATCATTATGGGAGCAGAGAGACTCTCGTTGCCTTGACAACTACCAAGAATGCTTGACGCGAATCTGAGGCATGACAGGCGGGCGGATGATCGGGCGGATCGGCCACGGAAGAGGTCAAAGCGAGATTTCGGTTATCTGCCTTTGGCCAGCCTTGCGGCCAGGAAGTTCGGCAGGGCGAAGGCGGCCCGGTATACGTCCGGATTGAAATAGCGCAGGCCGTCCGGGACGTAGAGCGTCCGGACCTTGCCTGGGTCGATCTTGTCCGAGAGGAAATTGTAGCACCACATGCCGACCGGATAGGTCGGCACGGGACCGAGGTAGAGCGGCGAGTGGCGGAAGATCTTCTTCAGGAAGACGCTCTTCCGGGCGTGCGAATCGAGGTGCAGCATCAGCGATCCGGCCTGTGCGGCGATGATGCCGCCGGGATTGAGCTTCGATCTGAGCTTCCTGTAGAACGATTCCTGGTGGAGGACGGTCGACGGGCCCACCGGGTCCGAGGAATCGACGAGAATGACGTCGAATGTCTCCCGGACCTTGTCGATGAAGACGTTGCCGTCGGCGACGACGAGCTCGGCCCGCGGGTCCCGGAAGGTCGACCGCAGCCAGGGGAAATGGTCCCGACAAGCCTCGATGACCTGTCCGTCGATCTCGACGAGCCAGGCTTTCTTGACGGGGTGTTTGAGGACCTCGCGAAGCGCCCCGCCGTCCCCGCCGCCGATGATGAGGACCTTGGCCGGCCGCGCGTGCGAGGCCATGGCCGGGTGGACGAGCATCTCGTGGTAGTAGAACTCGTCGCGCTCGGTCGTCTGAACGAGCCCGTCGAGGAGAAGGACGCGGCCGTAGTCCTTGTTGCGGATGATCTCGATCCGTTGGAACCGCGACTTCTTCTCGTAGAGGACGTCCTTCACGGTGAAGAATATGCCGGAGTCCGGCGTCTGATATTCGCGGGCCTCGGTTTTCTTGGCGTTCAACGCTTTTGTCGTCTTCATATCCTACTCCCTTCTTTCTTTGGGCCCCTCCGATCTATGACGCGGCCTCTTCGAACAGCCAGCACATATTAGCATAGTCCTCCCCTAAAGTCCGTTAACCCGCTCATCTAGATAGCTCTCTTCGCTTCGGTCGGGACATCCAGTTCGCGGCCTCAAATAAAGGAAATCGAAGTCTCCGCTGGCGCGAGGGGCGTTGCCCCGACGATCCCCGTCCGTGGAGGGGGGACCCGCGGAGCGGGGGGAACCGGACGACTGGTTCCCGGGGGGCCGGGGAGCTAGGGGCAATGCCCCGAGCAGGCCAGAAAGGAGACTTCGGCCCTAATTGAGGGACATTGGAACAGGCCGGTCAGTAGATCTTATCGATCTTGACGCCCGTGTAGTACTTCTTCAGGATGTCCTTGTACTTGCCGCCGGCCACGGCCATGCCGTAGGCGCCGACCTGGCAGAGGCCGACGCCGTGCCCCCAGCCCCGTCCCGAGAACGTGAACTGGTCGACGCGCCCGTCCTCGTCATAGGTCCGGTCGACGACGAACAGCGTGTCGCGGAGCCCCAGGGCGGCCCGGATCTGGAAACCGCGGACGGTCGCGTTCCCGGCGGCCCCGGTCAGCGCCAGATCGGTCACCCGGCCCGAATCGCCGCGCGCCTTGACCTCGATGTCGACGAGGGGGCCGATCGCATAGGACCGGGTGATGAGCTTCTCGAGGTCCTGCCGCGACTTCCGGATCTGCCAGCGGTTGAACCGCGACGACCTGTCGAGGACGTTGGAGTTCGGCGGATAGAACACCTCGAGGTAGGCGACCTGGCCTTCCCGCTCGAGCCAGCGGATGTTCTCCCCGCCGAGCAGCATCAGCTTGGTGGCGAAGGTCGTCTCGCCTTCGATCGTCCGCAGCAGCCGGACGTGGTTGGACAGGGCCAGCGTCTTGCGGTCGAAATCCTGGCCGACCTCGATCGTGCCCTTGCCGGCCGCGCGGAACGTCCCCGTCTCGAAGATGTCCTTGTGGTCCTTGATGATGCGGGCCAAGGCCATGGCCAGCTCGGCCCGGCCGACCGCCCGCAGCGGGTCTCCGGTCCGCACCGAGGCGGGAAAGAGCCCCGACTGGAAACAGTAGGCCAGGGGGCCGCGGTCCTTGCCCTGGACCTGGGGCAGGTCCTGGAGGATGAAATCCACTTCGCCGGGCAGGAGAAGCTCCTGGATCCTATCGTTCCAGCCGAAGGCCTCGACGAAGAGCCGGGCCAGGCTGACGAAATCGAGGGCCGCGGAATCCGGGACAAAGCCCGGGTCCTTGATCCCGACGAACCGGCGCGTATCCCTGACCCAGTCGACGGCCTCATCGAACGAGGCATCCTGGCGGAAGTCGAGGGGCGCGGCGCCCATGGGGACGATCCCCAGGCCGACGAGGAGGGCGACGTCGAGGCTGGCGTTGCGGCCGTCGACCGTGATCGGCGTGACGGGCGTCTTGGCCTCGACCGGCCACTCCTGCTGCTTTTCCGAAGCGCACTCGACGCCCTTAAGGTAGGGAACGGGCCGGCCCGAGAAGACCTTTTCGGCGTCCTCGGTCTTGCCGCCGCATGTGCTCGTGTAGAGGGCGTTGATCAGCTCGCCCCGGTAGCGCACGACCTCGCCCTTGGTCTCCTCGACGGCCTGCGTGCTCTTGGGATGTTCGGAGGACATGCCCAAGTAGAGCTGGGACTGGGGCGTATTGACGAGATCGTAACCGAACTTATCGTACTGCCCCATGTTCTTGAGAGCGTAGGTGCGGGCGGCGACGGCCTGGGCCTTTAGCGCTTCAATGGCGTTGAACTGGCCGGGCGAAAGCTCGCCCGGGACGACGCTTTTCAGGTAGTCCTCGAGATTGACGTAGTTGACGATGACGATGCCCCGCGAGGTCCCCTTCATCACCAGGAAGCCCCGGTAGCCCTTCCCGTTGAGGGTCAGGAAGCTCTGGGGGTTGGCCGGGATGAAATAGAGCTCAGAATCGCGCTCGAGGGACTTGAGCACGTTCCCGACGAGCATCCAGATCGGCCGGGACGGCTCCTCGAGGATCTCCTCACGGTCGATCCACACATCTTTGAGGCCCGCCGCGTTGATCTCGGCGACCTTGGCCAGGGCGTCGCCGCGGGTCAGGAAATCGCCGAGCTTGACCTCGAGGACGCCGGGCACGTCGCTGTCGTGATCGGCGGCCACGAAGATGTTGCCGCCGAACCGCGCCCGGTAGGTCGCGGCGAGCTGGTCCGCTTCCTCGCGCTCCTTGGCGTGGCCGAGCAGGATGACATACTTCTCGGTGAGCTTTTCGCCGGCGCCCTTGATCTCGGCCTCATCGGCATCGTCGTTGATGATCCGGTAGCCCGTGTTGACCTCATAGATCTTCATGCCCGAGGAGGAGCGGATGCGGATGTCCTGGAGGTTGGTGCCCAGGCCGACCCGGATGACCGGCTTGGGGATCATGAAACCGTGAAAGAAGGCCCCCTCGGTCCCGAATTCGACAGGGGTCCCCCCGAAGAAAAAGAAGCCGACGAATAGAATAGAAAGGTACTTAAATCTATTGGACATCGTAAGGAACCCGCTGACAGCTTGGACCCTTCCATGCTAGCGGATGAAAAAGGCTTTGTCAAGAGAAGAATCAAGCCCTGCTACAGGTCCGCGCAACCTCCACTACATGTGGTAGTTAGGAGGGCTCTTTGCCGTCGAACCTGGCTAACCATTCGACCGTGCCGCTGGACTCCGGCCGCCATCGGACCTTGACCATGGCCCCGTTCCTCTCGATCTCGGCGGCGGCCCCGCCGGGGGCCTCGAAGCGTGCCAGCCGGTATCCTTCGGGCTCGGTCAGGAAGATCTCGTAGGGGTCGCCGGCGACGACGCGGCTCGTCCCGGAGAGCTTCCCGCCGGACCAGCGGACGTCGACGAGATCGACGCCACCGCTCGTGACGTGCCGGCCTGTGGCCAGGACCTGGGGATGGGACGTCTTTTCGCGGATGGCCAGGGCCTGGGACCGGAAATGCGGGTCGGGCGGCCCCGGCGCGAACGAGCCGGAGAAGCTGCCGAGGAGGCGCTTGGTCCAGAACTCGAAGACGAAATATTCCCTGGTGGCGTCAAGGCCGACGTCGGCGAACCGGATCTCGCGGACGGACTCCCCCGTCCGGCCGAGGACCGCCCAGCTCTCGAACGGCCGGACGATCTCGAGAAGGAAGAGGTCGCAGGTCGGCTGGAGCGACGCGTCGAAGACGCGCGACCCCGAGCCGCTGACCTCGGTGTCGACGCGGCCGAGCTCGCCGGAGCGCGACGGGTCGACGTCGAAGATCTGCCCCGGCACCGTTCCCAGCACGGGCGCGGCGCGGCGGGCGGGTTCGATGACATCGGTCCGATAGACCTCGGGCTTGTCGGTGAGGAGGAGGATGGACCCGGTGAGGGAGGTCACGAGAGTCGACTTGTAGCGGTCTGCGTCGAGCTCGATGTGGTCGGGGTCGTTGCGCCAGACGACGTTGTTCCAGGAGTTGAACTGGGCCATGCCGGCGTAGGAAAAACCGTCCGTGCCGATGCGGCAGCCGTCGATGAGCCCGATGAGCTCGGGCCTGATGCCCCAGCAGCCGAGGACGAAATGGTCGCGGCCGATCTCCTCGCGGATGGCCTCGACGTAGGCGCGGTAGGCCCCGACGAGGTCCTTCTTCGTTCTCCGGAAATACCCGGCATGGGCGTTATAGCCCTCGTAGCGGAGATGCCGCAGGGCGTCGACCTTGAAGTATTCCCAGCCCATGCCGCGGAGGCCGCGATAGACCGGCCGGACGACGGCGTCGACGGCCTCGGGCTTCGAGGCGTCAAGACTGAACTCGACCCAGCTGCCGCGGGCGGGCTCGCCCTTCTCGTCGGTCACGAACCAATCCTTGTGCTCCGCCGTGAAGTCGCCCTGTTTGAACGCGACGTTGGTCCAGATGCCCGGTTTGAGGCCCTTGCTCTTGATATAGGCGGGCAGGAAGGCGAGCCCGCGCGGGAACTTGGCGTTGGCCATGAGCCAGAGGTCGGGGCGCCCCTCCCCGCTCTGATAGCCGTCGTCGATCTGCAGGTGGTCGTAGCCGAAGGGCAGGAGCGTCTCGGAAAGCGTATCGGCCGTTTCGACGATGTCCTTCTCGGTGACGTCGTCGTAGAAAGCGAACCAGGAGATCCAGCCGGCCACGGGGTCGGGCCAGATCCTGTAGGTCCACGGCTCGAAGAACCCGAGACCGCGGTGGACCTGATAGAAACGCGGCCGGAAGCGCAGCACGATCTCCGCGCCTTCGGCGCTGAAGGCGTAGCGCCGCTCATCGCCCTTCCCTGAGGTCGGCATGACGGCGGCCCGCGGTCCCGCGTCGACCGAGAGGACCCAGTCGCGGCCGCGGTCGTAGACGGCGCGGTTGAGGAGGCTGCCGCTCAGCCCCGAGACATGGCGGACCATGACGAGGCCCCTGTCGCGTCGGTCGGATTCGCACGGGAAGGATCCGGGGCCGCCGGCCACCGTGCCCTCGACGCGGACCCGGCCGCCTTTGTCCCCCGGCGTCAGGAGCACCGTCTGGCAGACCGCCTTCCCCGTCCGGTTGACGTTGACCTTGGCCTCGAACCCCGCCCCGCCCGCGCTGATCTCTCCCTCGAAGATGTCCCCGCCGTCATAACGGAGGCTGATCTCGCTTTTCCCGATCTTGACCTTGGCCGCCTCGTTCCTCGGCGCCGCCGTCGACGGCCCACCCTGGCCGCACGAGGACACGGCGATCGCCAGTGCGACGATCGCGATCACGTTCGTCACCGCGGCTCTCTCGTGTTTCTTCATCGGTGGCTCCTCATGTCCGGCTCCGGTCCCGCTTATTCTATCCCCGGAATCCTCTTATCTCAATCCTCATATCATCCCCGGAATGATCGGTCCGGAGGCGGCCGC
>Ga0209706_10002599_pt1 | contig 9969 bp, 10 predicted proteins | sample PPLLaktember2015_6_FD_187263 | JGI IMG/M metagenome (GOLD analysis project Ga0209706, IMG submission 187263) | Freshwater sediment microbial communities from Prairie Pothole Lake near Jamestown, North Dakota, USA - PPLs Lake P8 Core (1) Depth... | ecosystem: Environmental > Aquatic > Freshwater...
GCTCTCCTCGCCCAGCCCGTCGATGTTCATGACCATGGCGCGCGTTTCCTCGGTAATGCGGGTGTCATAGCCGTTTCGCCAGTTCCACCGGCGGCACATGACCCTTCCTGAATCCGCCGCCGCATAGATGATCTCGCCGGCCACTGGATTTTCCGAGGTCTGGGGCGCATCCAGAGGGACAAAGGTCTCCTGGCCGGAAGCATAGCGCAGTTCAAGGCACAGGCCGGCGTGGTCCAGATCATCTCCTCCTACGGGGATCACGTCCGCAATGGAGTTGTAATTCATAATGGCAACCACCTTGTTTATAAAGGGGAGGCGGATTCCCGGTTTTTGAACTCGCTTGATCAAAGAAAAATGCGCGGGCGGGAATTTGTTAGGATTGGAGCCAAACCGCCTGTGCGCTTCGCTCCAGACCACGATTCTCGGATCCGCTTTGACATCGATGGGTTGGCGACCGGCAGATTCCACCGCCTCATGAAGAAGGCCCTCGAGTTCCTCGGAGACGCCCTGGTTCCGAATCCCGGACGCCACGACGATTCCTCTGCGAAAAAGAGGAAACTCCTGAAAAACCCTTTCCTGCACCCTAACGTCCAACGCTCTATCTCTCCGCATTTACGCCTTTGGCCTAAACCAGCTCACTGCTCATTGACCACTTCTCATGAATCGCTCACCCAACGGCAATCGATAACCCTTCAGCGAGCATTGTGAAACGATCAATTCTTTATTACCACAGCCCGATCCATGCCCAAACAAAAAAAGATGGCCCAATGGCAACCATCTTTTTTTCAAGCTCCTGAGTGCTTTCCGAATAACTTCTAGGATCAGCTCCCTATAGCTTGTCTCATTCTTGAATGGGTATCCGCTGCCGAGACACCGCAGCTTGCTGCTGGATTATTCATCGACCCTACGGCGTTGCTTTCCGTAGAGTAAAGAGTTTTCTATGGCCATCGCAGCAGGACTGCTCAAAGCCGTAAGGAGGACAAGATCATCCTTGCGAAACCCATTAGGCTTATTCACAGAATCCATATAAATAACCCCCATCACTTTGGACCTGCTGATGAGAGGCACACACATGATCGAGCGAATTCCGCTGACCCTTATGCTTTCCGACAAGTTGATTTCTTTCTCGTCGGAAGTGTTAAGTATGGATACAGGTTCCCGCTCTTTGATCACCCGCTCCACGATCGTTCGGCTGTAAGCGATCTTGCGATCATCTTTGTCTGATCGACTAATTGATATCACCTCGGACGGCTTCGCGGTCTCCTGGTCGATCAGAATGATCACCCCCCGATCAATTCGCTGGAGAAGATCAAGGATATGATGAAGAATCCTCTCCATAACCTCTTTCATACTGAGCGACTGCATGAGCACATTGGAGACCCTGTAAATCAGCTCCATGTTGTTCTTGGCGGTCATAGGTCTATCCTTGGCCCCACCTTTTCCCTCTTCATCGAGCTCTCTAAAAAGATCTATGGAGTCAAGGACTGCCAGCACATCATCGGGATAGGCTTTTCCTATAGACAAGAACGTCCTGCCGATCGCGATAGGCATGCCTTCCTTAACCTCATATTCCTTACCAGATGTGATGCGCATCCCGTCGATGAATGTTCCGTTCTTGCTACTCAAATCCGTCACGTAGTATTTCTCACCCCGTTTAACAACCTTCAAATGCTTCCTTGACGCAGATTTGTCCTCAATGCGGATCGCGTTATCAGGTGCCCGCCCAATAAAGATCTCTTCTCCATCCATCTCAAAGGATCGGCCTTTGTCAGGTCCGTTCATGATGTAGATTTTGGGCATCTGCCGCGCTCCTAGGTGGGAAAAGCCAACGGGGATTTTGGATAACAGATTAGAGCTGTCTTACAAAAAAACCGACCACAAAGCGAGTGTTCTCTCATGAGTACATTGCGGAATGCTGCAGCCCTCCTCCCATCTCACTCTTAGCGGAATGAAGAAGCGAGTTCTCGATGGCGATTGCTATGGAACTGCTCACAGCGCTCAACAGATGAAGGTCCTCACCCCGAAATCCATAAGGTTTCGTTACAGAATCCACATAAAGGACGCCAATCAGTTTGCCATGGTTTATTAGGGGAAGACACATGACAGACTTGATGTTGAGGAGCTTGAGCGTGTCGGGCACGTCCTCCTCTTCGGTGTCCGCATCTGAAATCATAAAGGCTTCCTTGAGCTGCATCACATGCTCCAGGACTTCTGTGCTGAAGCCTTGGTCTTCCACACCCTCTTTCGCGCGATGGATCACTTCTTTGATCGTTCCTTTTTCAGGCTCTAGAAGAATGATCGCTGCCCTGTCTATTCTGACGAGAAGGTCGAAAACGCAGTCCAAAATCTCTTTAAAGGTATCGTGCATATCGGTGGAACGGATCAGGAGCGCAGACACCTTGAGCATGAGCTCCATGTTCCTTTGAGCCGTCATCGGGCGATCTTCAGCCAGTCCATTTGTCTCGTCAGTCTTGAAACGTGAGACATCGATCAATCCAACGATATCCAGTAGTTCCCCAGCACACCCCTCTCCGAAACACAGCACGGTCATCCCTAACACCACAGGAACTCCTTCTGGAAGAATGACTTCTGCATCTGGACTGATCGGCTCCCCATTCACGAAAGTCCCATTGCGGCTGTTCAAGTCTTTGATAAAGAGCTTTTCACCCTTTCTCAAGACCTTTAGGTGCTTGCGGGAGACAAAACGGTCCTTAACTGGAAGATCGCAGTCCGAGGAACGACCCACCAGAAGGGAGTCTCCGCTGAATTCAAGAGTTTCTCTCTTGTCATGCCCGTCAATGATATAAAGAACCGTCATGCTTCTACATTCGCTTCAGAAAAGCTGTTGACTTTTCAGGGGGTTCTCTTTTCGAAAACGCTATCTCTTCTTTTCCCTGACCATGGGGAAATGGACAACGGAAGAAGAGCCCCCGTTAGCGTCACGCCCATTCTCGGTAAAACCGGATCCTCAGATACATCGTAGGAAAAAAGAAATTAAGTCAAATTGAGAAACAGTATACTCCTCTCTGTTTGAAATCGCAAGCCCAAGCTGTTTTTTCACAAGAATTTCTCATAACCGAAGCCAGTCCCAAGCGCGGGTTATGGGGCTATGCTTCCACCGGGGCCTGAGAGGGTATAGGTTTTGTTCCCCGCAGAATGGTAAGCAGTCATGAGATACGCCTCATTGGTCGCCGAGGAGACAGCCATATTTATGCCCTGACTGATATAAAAATTGTAAGGGTTTAAGGTGAGGTTGCCGATATCACTCGTGTATCGCCGGTTGTCTACGTAATAGGCTTCCTGAGCAATAGCAGCGTTCTTGAGGTCCGAAATCGCGGCGGTATTGTATGACTTCGTCCGATGGACACTCAGTTGGGGAATAGCAATCGCCGCCAGGATCGCCACAATGGCGACAACAATCATCAGCTCGATTAGGGTGAACCCTTCGTCTCTCCTGTTGGTTACGGTGTGGTTCAGGATTCCTCGCATCCTCCTTGCTCAGAGTATTTTCCTATCCAAAGGGCGCATCCAGCGCGCCCTCCATTGACCGTTGATTGATTTTCTGGCACAACAAATCATGTTAACTGATTGTAAAGAATATCAAAAAAGTTAACGCTTGTCAAACCCAAAACCACGATGGACGGGTTCCGCCGGATTCCACGCCGGATTCCGCGCCTTGACCTGGCCCTTTTTCTTTTCTATACTCCCACCGTTTTCTGCAACCCGCACACAAGAACTCCTCGCAAGGATGAAAGGGCCGCCATGGAAAGCCTAAAACAGAAGCAAGGGAGGGCTAATCTCATTTTCGAAATCCTCGACCCTCTGTACACGTTTGAGAAGACTGCACTCAGCTATCGTAGTGCTTTTGAGCTCCTGATCGCAACCATTCTCTCAGCTCAGTGCACGGATAAGCAAGTGAATGAGGTCACGAAAACCTTGTTCAAAAAGTACAAGAAGCCGATGGATTTTATTAAGGTACCCATCACAGAGCTCGAACAGGATATCCGGCCCACGGGCTTTTACAGGAACAAGGCCAAGTCCCTTAAAGGTTGCAGCCAGGGCCTGGTCGATCTTTACAAGGGGAAAGTGCCTTCCACCATGGACGAACTTCTGAAACTTCCAGGTGTTGGGAGGAAGACCGCTAACTGCGTGCTTGGCGCCGTATTTGATGTTCCCGGTGTGGTGGTGGACACTCATGTCAAGAGGCTTTCCCTGCGGCTCGGTCTGACGAATCAGGTGGATCCAGACAAGATCGAAAAGGACGTTGAGAGCGCCCTCCCTAAGGAGAGATGGCGCCGTTTCTCCGACATTCTCATCTATCATGGAAGGGAAGTGTGTAAGGCCAGGAAACCGCAGCATGAGGGCTGTGCAGTCTTTAATCTGTGTCCGTCCAACGCGATCTGAAGATTGGAGTGATGGAGTAATGGAGAATTGGAGTACTGGAGAAGAAGACTGAGAGCCCATGCTGCCGGATTCTCCTGGCTGTTTTTACCGATACTCCATCACTCCTGTACTCCAATACTCCAGCTTTGTTATATTTCAAACTCCGCCACGAGAAAGGTGTGGTCGGACGGCTTTTCCGCTGTCCTTGCCTCCAGATCGATCCAAACCCTTTTGGACTCTTGGGCGAGAGGCGGAGTGGCAAAGATGTAGTCAATGCGCCAGCCCATCTTTCTCTTCAAGGCATTGGGAATCCGATAGTCCCAGAATGTGTAAAGGCCCGCTTCCGGCCGATGCTTGCGGAGCACATCCACGAGCCCCCAGGACAGATAGTCCCGTAGGATCGACTGCTCGTCAGGGTGAAACCCTACCTCCCCTCGCAAGGTTTCAGGATCATACACATCCCGGGGTTCCAGCGCGACATTGAAATCCCCGGTCACGAGCAACGGGGCCTTAGGGCTGTAGTGCTGGCCGAGGTGGGACAGAAGATCTTTTAGCCAGCGAAGCTTGTATGCGAACTTCTCTGTTCCCGGGGCGACCCCCTGAGGGACATACACGTTGACCACAGGAATCTGACGAATTGTCGCACTGATGAAACGGGCTTCTTCCTCCAGCCCTTCGTAAAGGCCGGTGCGGATTCCATCAGCCGGGTGTCTTGTGATCATGGCGACGCCGTTGTAGGATTTCTGGCCCCGGTAAAGTGCCGTGTACCCCAGAGGTTCAAAAGCCGCAAAGGGGAAATCCTTGTATTGCACTTTGCATTCCTGGAGGCACAGGACATCCGGTTCCTGCTTCTTTGTCCACTCCAGGACCGCCGACAACCTGGCCCGGATGGAGTTCGCGTTAAACGTGGCCAGCATGAATTTTCCCATGGCCGCACCTCCTTCGACCAAAATAGAGCACATTCTCTTCCATGATTCAAGCACTACTCCTTGGATCGAGTAATCCCTTGACAAAACAACGGCAAGCGCTTAATTATCTTTGTAATTCAAGACGATGGTCCGTTTAGATCCGGTGGAATTGATATAGCAGAAAACCCTGGTAGTGGGAGTGCCCGACGTGGTGGGTGTGGCTATCAGGGTTTTTGATTTAAGGCAAGCAGTTGAAAACAGACATTCTCATCATTGGCGGCGGCATTGTGGGCGCATCCCTCGCCTACGAGCTTGCCAAATATCAGCTGGATATCGTCCTTCTCGAAAAAGAGGCTGAGTTGAGCTTTGGGGTTTCCAAGGCCAATAGCGGTATTGTTCACACGGGTTTTCAGAGTGATCCCGGTGCTCTTAAAACGTGCCTCGCCGTGAGGGGAAACTCCCTCTACAAGCGACTCGCAAAGATCCTCGACTTCCCTCTCGTTCCCGTTGGTGAACTGGTCGTTGCCTTTCCCGGCGAAGTCGAAGGACTGAAACGGATGAAAGAAACAGGAGAGCAGCTCGGAATTCCAGGGCTCGAGATTGTGAACAGAAAATGGCTTGACGAGAATGAGCCCAGTTTGTCCAAAGAGATCCAGTTCGCCCTCCTCGGCCCCACTGCCGATGTCATCAACCCTTATGAGACCGTCTATGCCTTGGCAGAACAGGCCGCAGCCAACGGCGCCCGGATTTATTGCGAGCACGAAGTTACCGGCATACAGTCTAGCGATGGACTCTGGCAGGTGCAGTCCCAAAAGGGATTCTTCACTTCCCGCTACGTGATCAATGCTGCAGGCCTTTACTCAGACAAGATCGCCATGATGGCGGGCATGGAAGTCCCTCGCATTCTTCCATGGAAGGGAGAGGAATACCTCCTTGACCGCCATGCGAAGTGGCTCACCAAAAGAGTGATCTTTCCCTTGCCTCGAAAAGAGACCAAGGGCGTTCTGGTGATCCCTACCGTGGACGGCAATACCATGATCGGACCCACAGCAGAAGCGGTAACGGATTGCGAAGAGCACTCCACCAGCCGGTCCGGCAAATTGGCTGTCCTGGCGAACGTGAGGAATCTCATTCCGGCTTTCAAGGAGGAGCAGATCATCGCCTCCTTTGCCGGAGTGAGACCCACCACAAAACAAGGCGACTTTCACATCCGGGAGGATCAGGAAGGGTTCATCAACCTCGTGGGGATCCAGTCTCCGGGCCTCACAGCAGCGCCTGCTATTGCTGAAGAGGTGGGCAAAATGCTGGGCCAACGCACGGACCTCAACCCCAGGAAGGGCTATATCGCCAAGAGAACGGCGATTCCGCGCTTCCGTCTCTTGAGCGACAAAGAACGAAATGACCTCATCAAGAAAGATCCGGAATTCGGAGAAATCGTCTGCCGCTGCGAGCTCGTGACCAAAGCCGAGGTCAAGGAAGCCATTCGCCGCGGAGCCCGGACTCTGGACGGGATCAAGTTCCGGACCAGGACCCAGATGGGACGGTGCCACGGTTCCTTCTGCACCATGAAAATCATGACCATCATGGCCGAGGAACTTCAACTCCCCTATGAAGCCATCACCAAGAGAGGCAAAGGAACGGAGCTGATCAAAAGACAACAAAATGGAGTATTGGAGTAGTGGAGTGATGGAGTGTTGCTTCGATAAGACAATGGACATTTGGGATTTTAGCATCTTAGGATGTTCGGGGTTGATTTTCCCAATACTCCATCACTCCAACACTCCATTTCTCCCTTACTCCAGCTGGGTTTCTTATGTTGAACCATGACCATTACGATGTCATCATCGTTGGTGGCGGACCCGCAGGAATGGCTGTTGCCGTCGGTGCTTCCAGCGCCTGCCTGAAGAGGATCCTGCTCCTTGAACGGCACCCGAGGCTCGGAGGCATTCTCAACCAGTGCATTCATGTGGGATTCGGGCTGAGGTATTTCAAGGAGGAGTTGACGGGAACGGAGTACGCTTCCCGTTACAACAAGCTCTTTCAGCAGGCTGGGGTGGAGGTGAAAACCAGCAGCTTTGTCCACAAGATCTCCGGTCATAAAGAAGTAACGTTTGTTTGCCCCGAAGGGGAGTTCCTGGTTTCTGCGGACCACATCGTCCTCGCCACGGGATGCCGGGAAAGAACCCGTGAGATGCTCACCATTCCCGGGACCCGGCCTGCCGGCATCTTCACGGCCGGCCTCGCCCAGGAAATGGTCAACATCCATGGGCTCCTGCCAGGGAAGAACGTGGTAGTCATCGGGTCAGGTGACATTGGCCTGATCATGGCAAGACGGATGACCCTGGAGGGCTCAAAGGTCCTGGCAGTCCTTGAAATCCTGGACCATCTCTCCGGCCTCGTTAGAAACAAGATCCAGTGTCTTGATGACTTCGGCATTCCCCTTTACCTTGGACACGAAACCCTGGAAATCATGGGCGAGAAAAGAGTGGAAGGGATCCGATACCGGGACAACGCGACAGGCAAAGAAAGAGAGATGGCCTGTGACACTCTGCTGTTCTCTGTAGGTCTCATCCCAGAGAGAGATCTCCTCATCGATGCGGGGGTTGAGCCGGGGGATACCATCCACGTTGCAGGCAACGCCGACTACGTGCATGACCTGGTGGACTGGGTGACCAAAGACGGAGAAAAGCTGGGACGATTGCTGAGAGACGGTGGCGCGTAATGGAAAAGCCCGCGGAGAAGAAAAGCAAGCGCAGAAGAGAGGAAAAGCCTCTGAATAGAGACAGTGCGAAGCGATACACCTGCATCGTCTGCCCGGCGTGCTGCGATCTGGAGACCGACGGGGTGGAGGTTAATGGCGCACGATGCCCTAAAGGGGAGGCCTTTGCTCGACAGGAGATGATCGCTCCTCTGCGGGTCATCACCACTACTGTCCGATGTGAGACTCCCAAGGGTGTCAGAATGGTTCCAGTCAAAACAGCCTGCCAAGTCCCTCTTGCCCACATTCCCGAGGTCATGAAACAGGTGAAGGCGCTCCGACTTTCCGACATCCCGGACATCGGTACCCGCTTCACCACAGGTTCCCCATCGGGATCGGTGGAGTGGGTGGTGACAGGAGAAGTGGCCTAGCGGAGCCGGTATGATGACGCCGATACAGAATTTTCCTGCAGATGTCGCGAAGACCCTTCTGGGCGTCTTCTTCGACATTGACGACACCTTCACCGCTCACGGGAAAATTGGTCCGAAGCCTTTTCAGGCCATCTGGTCTCTCAAAGAAGCGGGATTGAAGGTGGTCCCTATCACAGGGCGGCCTGCGGGATGGTGTGATCACATCGCACGCATGTGGCCGGTGGACGGGGTTGTGGGTGAGAATGGTGCTTTCTATTTCTGGTACGACCAGAAAGAGAAAAAGCTCAAGAAGCGATTCATGGACTCTGATCCGGTGCGAGAGGAGAACCGCCGTCGACTGAGCATGGTGAAAGAAGAGATCCTGCGTTCCGTTCCAGGCACAGCCCTCGCCAGCGACCAGCAATACAGGGAAGCGGATCTAGCCATTGATTACTGTGAAGACCTGACACCATTGCCGTGGCAAGAGGTGGTAAGAATCTGCGGGATTTTCAAGAAACATGGCGCCACCTGCAAGGTGTCTTCGGTTCATGTCAATGGCTGGTTCGGGGACTACAATAAGCTCGGGATGACAAAGCTTCTTGCATTGGAACAGTGGGGCTTAATGCTGAACGATCAAAAAAATCGTTTCATCTTCTGCGGAGATTCTCCCAATGACGAACCCATGTTCGAGTATTTCCCGCATGCCGCGGGTGTGAGGAACATCCTTAACTTCGCCGAGCGCATGAAGCATTTCCCCACCTTTGTCGCAAGCCAGGAAGGAGGCGAAGGTTTCGCCGAAATCGTCAACGCGATCCTGGGGATGCGAACCGGCGAGTAGCCCGTCAACCAGGTTTCCGCCTTAAGGCCGCTGCTGATTTTGAACGTTTGCTTTGGATAACAATGGCACGAACATTTTCGAATCTTGTGTTGATTGGAATGCCGGGCTCAGGCAAGAGTACCGTTGGCGTGATTCTCGCGAAGAAGATCTCACGCGACTTTGTGGATACCGACCTTCTTATTCAGAAATCACAAGAACGCAAACTGCAGGACATCGTTGATAATGACGGATACGCTGCCCTCCGACATATCGAGGAAAGTGTCCTACTCGACCTTTGTGTCCGCAATCATGTCATCGCCACAGGGGGCAGCGCGGTCTACAGTGATCAGGCAATGGCTCATCTCAAGTCAGATGGTTTGATCATCTTTCTCGATGTGGATTTGGAGATGCTGGAATCAAGGATTCCCGATTTCAGCACGCGAGGTATCGCAAGGCGACCGGAGCAAAGTTTTTCCGAGCTGTTCGAGGAGCGCATTGATCTTTATGCTAAATACGCAGACATTACGATCAAATGTGGTGGACTGACTCAAGAAGATGTATGTGCGAGGATCGTTAAAGAAGCAGGGAGCTAACATCGCTACTGAGGGGGACGGCAAAAAAAGCGTTCCGCCCCTGAACCGTCCCTTAGAGTCTTAAACTGAAACTTCTTTGCATGATGCGTAGATGTTTTGAGCCCGGACCGGGGGGTGTGGTCTCTGGCGAGCTCGCAACCGGAAATGGACCCCTCCCGTT
>Ga0209706_10002606_pt1 | contig 9950 bp, 10 predicted proteins | sample PPLLaktember2015_6_FD_187263 | JGI IMG/M metagenome (GOLD analysis project Ga0209706, IMG submission 187263) | Freshwater sediment microbial communities from Prairie Pothole Lake near Jamestown, North Dakota, USA - PPLs Lake P8 Core (1) Depth... | ecosystem: Environmental > Aquatic > Freshwater...
CGGCGAAGGGATCATCGGGCAGTTCAAAGGCCGTCAGGTCGTGGCCGTCGATCTGAGCAAGCGCGAGCTCCAGGATGCACCCGGCGAGCCGCTGCTCAAGATCGTCATGGACGCCCGGGACCTCAAGTTCCTCGACGGGGCGTTCGCCACGACGACCGTCTTTTTCACCTTCATGTATATCGACCCCGTCGACCACGCCAAGGTCTTCCAGGAGATCCACCGCGTCCTCAAGCCGGGCGGCCGGCTCCTCATCTGGGATGCCGTCTTCCCCGTCAGGACCGATCCGCGCCAGATCTACGTTCTCTATCCCCTCCACGTCAAGCTGCCCGCGGCCGATATCAACACGGGCTACGGCGTCAAGATCGTCGAGAAGCAGGGACCGGAGCACTTTGTCGAGCTGGCCAAGGCGAGCGGATTCGAGGTCGTCACCCGGAAGGACGAAAAGGGCTGGTTCTTTGTCGAGCTGAAAAAGGCCGCCTGACGGCCGCCGGGATCTAGGCCGGCTCGACCGGGTGGCGGATGATCGTCTTGAGCTTCTCGGGAGCCGCCCGCCGCGGGTCCCCCAGATAGATCTCGTGATGCTTTCCGCGCAGGCGGAAACCCTGTTCCGCGATGAACTTGTGCAGGCGCTCGACGGTCGGCCCTTCAGCCGCGTAGGGGCCGACGTGCATGATCTGCGCGGCCTTCCCCTCGGCGAACTTCTCGAACCGGACCTCGGGGAACCGGGGGAACTTCGCCTTCTTTTTGACCGTCGCGATCGCCCCGGCGACGTCCTTTTTGGTCACGACGTCCGGCAGGACGATGAACAGCGTCCACTTCCATTCGTCGCGCTTGCCGCTCAGGAATACGGCGGGATCGTCGGCCCCCCAAAGGCCTTCGAGGGCCATCACCGGATAGTCGACGGCCTTGTCCTTCCTGAAGGCGAACTTGAGCGTGTAGGCGACGCTGTAGAGCGAGCCGACGGCCTCCTGGAAGGCCGGGCTGTTCGGGTCGCCCATGCCGTCGACCATGAGCGCGTTCATCGCGGGGACCTCGACGATCGCCGGCTTCGTCGCCGAGGCCGTATACAGCGGCTTGAGGATCTTTTTGAGGTCGATCGTTTTCATGTCTCCCCTCCTGGCCGTCAGAGCGGCTTGACCGGAACGTAGAGATCGAAGACGAAATGGGGCCTTTTCTCCGTGCCCGAGGGCTCTCCGATGTAGGATTCGAAGGCCGGGGAGTCGTCGGGCTGCCAGCCGCTCCCCGGCAGCCATTCGCCGTACATCTCCGCGTAGGCTTTCTTGAAGATGCCGGCCCCGCCTGAAAAACGGCCTACGGCGTACTTTCCCGGCCGGATGGTCATGATGCCGACGCGCCCGTCGGGCTCGGCCCTGTCGTTGACCACCACGCCGGCGTAATAGCGGCACTTATCCTTGGGGGTGATGTCGGGATTGTCGAGGGCCAGGCCCAGGACCCGCATGTCCGGCCCCATGACGCCGCGGGGCCCGGCCCAGCAGAAGAGGGTTTGGAAGGCGTCGCCGATGCCGGCGCTGTCCTCATATCCCTTCATGTGCTTGACGTAGGCCACGCGCCAGGGCGGGACGTCCTCGATCCTGACATCCAGCTTCTTCGTCATGACGGTCCTCCTTTCCCAGGTCCTCGCCCTTTCGGACCAACGATACCAGCGATCGCGAGGGCCGTCTTTTCCGACCTTGCGGACTTCTTGTCCGTTCTTGCGCTTTTCGTACCCACCGGCCCGCCAGGCCGTCGGCGTCATGCCGAACCGGGCCTTGAACAGCCGGGAGAACAAGGCGGAGGTCGAGAAACCGCAGGAGAGGGCGATCGTGGTGACCGGAGTCGAGGCTTCGTTCACGAGCAGGATGGCCGCCTTTTCGAGCCGCAGCCTCCGGACGTATTCCGCCGGCGGCTCGCCGACGAAGGCCGAGAAGATGCGGTGGAAATGGTAGGGCGAGAAGCAAGCCACCGCGGCGAGCTTGTCCAGCGAGATATCGTCGGCGATGTTCCTGTCGATATAGTCGAGCGCGGCGTTGATCCGCCGGGCGTATTCCTTCTGCGTCCGTAGAGAGACCGACCGGTGCGACTCGCCCATTTTTCGCCGCGGGGATTATACCACCGGGTCGCGGCTCCTGAAAGTTGACCCTATTTTGACACAAAACTGACAACTCCGGGTCTCCGAGCCCCCATATTCTGATCGTCACAACTGCTTTCCGCGATCGGAAGGAGACGGGGATGGGCAGGATCACAATGGCCTTAGGGACAATGGGACTGGTTGTAGGATTGGCCTTGAATGTCGAGGCAGGCGAGGAGAGAAAGGTTCAGATCGCCTTGACCGGGACGTTCATGATGGGGGAGCGATTCGACGGCGAATTCGGCGGCTTCATCGGCCCGGGCGTACGACTCGATCTCAACCTGGACAGATTGTTCATGATCAGCCCGGAGGCCATGTGGCTTCTTTATTGGTCGTCCGTAGCTCCGGCCTGCACTTTGAACCTCCGCTTCGGGCCCGGCTTCGCCGGACTGGGGCCCATGGCCACCTGGGCGACGTACGACGGGCACGGTATCGGATTGCTCAAAGCCCACCTCGGGATCAAAGACGGTCACGCCCTGTTCGAAGTCTTTTTCGTCAAGGGTGCGGCCTCTTTGCATACCGGGGGGGCGTCACCGGCTCTCATCGGCCTGACGTTCGGCGTCGTCTTCTGAACGGGTCGGATCTCGGCCGTCCTTGACTGCCGTCCGGGTCTGTACTAATAGGGGAATGATCAGGAGAGTGCCCGATGTCCCCTCGACGCAGCCATTCCCTTCTCGTTATCGGCGTGATCGGCCTCGCGGCCGTGGCCTGCGGACGCGGTCCGTCGTCGACGGGTCCTGCGAGCGGCGGCACGCCTGACGCCCTTGCGGCCGGGTTCGCCAACCCGCCCGATCAAGCCCGACCCTGGGTCTACTGGATGTGGATGGACGGGAACCTGAGCCGGGACGGGATCACGGCCGACCTCGAAGCTCTGCGCGCCGCGGGCCTGGGCGGCGTCGTCATCTGCGAGGTCAACGTCGGCGTGCCCCGCGGGCCGGTCGAGTTCATGAGCCCCGCGTGGCGCGGGCTGTTCAAACATGTCGTCAGAGAGGCGGAGCGGCTCGGCCTCGAGGTCACGCTCAATGCCGGGCCGGGCTGGACGGGCTCCGGAGGTCCGTGGGTCAAGCCCGAACAGTCCATGCAGCACATCGTCGTGGCCTCGGTCGACATCGCCGGTCCGTCGCGATTCGATGCCGAGCTTCCCCGGCCCGCGCGCCGGCCCGCCTTCTTCGGCGAGGGCGGGCTGCCGCGGGAGATCAAGGATACAATGGACGGCTTCTATCGGGATGTGGCTGTCCTGGCCTTCCCGACGCCCGTCTCCGGCCATCCGATCGCCGATATCGACGAGAAGGCGCTCTATGTCCGGGCGCCCTATTCATCCCAGCCGGGCGTCCGGCCGTTCCTGCCCTCCCCGGCCGAATACCCCGGCCTTCCGGCCGGCGCGGCGATCGACCCCGCGCGCATCCTCGACCTCACGGATAAGCTCACGGCTGACGGCCGTTTGGCGTGGGACATCCCGCCCGGCCGCTGGACCATCCTCCGCTTCGGCCGGACGACGACGGGCGCCAATACGCGCCCCGCCCCGGTCCCCGGCCTCGGCCTCGAGTGCGACAAGCTCGACGCGGTCGCCTTCGACGCCCACTACGACGCTTTCGTCGGGGCGCTCCTCCGGGAGATCGGCCCGCGCCGGACCGACGGCCAGGCCGGCTGGACGACCCTCCACATCGACAGCTGGGAGATGGGTGCCCAGAACTGGACCGGCGCCTTCCGCGAGGAGTTCCTGAAGCGGCGCGGCTACGACCTTCTTCCCTTCCTCCCCGCGGTCACCGGACGCCCTGTCGCGGATCTCGAGACCTCCGAGCGCTTCCTCTGGGACCTGAGGCAGACGGCCAACGAGCTCGTCCTCGAGAACCACGCCCTGCGCCTCAAGGAGCTCGGCCGTCGGGACGGCTTCCGCCTGTCCATCGAGCCCTATGATATGACGCCGTGCGCCGATATGACCCTCGGGTCGGCCGCCGACGTTCCGATGGGCGAGTTCTGGCTGTCGGGTTTCAACACCGCCCACAGCGTCGTCGAAGCGGCCGGGATCGCGCATACGAACGGCCGGACCGTCGTCGCCGCCGAATCCTTCACCTCGGACGACAGGGAAGCCTGGCAGGCGCACCCTGCTTCGATGAAGGCCCTGGGCGATTGGGCTTTCGCGGCCGGCGTCAACCGGATCGCTTTCCACCGCTCCCAGCACCAGGCCGCGCTCCAAGTCCGCCCCGGCATGACCATGGGACCATACGGCGTGCATTGGGAGCGGACGCAGACCTGGTGGGACTTTGTCCCCGCCTATCATGCCTATCTCTCCCGCTGTCAGTTCATGCTTCGTCAGGGACTCCCGGTCGCCGATGTCTGCTTCCTCGTCGCCGAGGGCGCGCCGCATGTTTTCCGTCCGCCCGCCTCGGCGCTTCGGGGCGACCCGCCCGGGCCGGCCGGCGCCGCGTTCGACGGCTGTCCGCCGGAAACGCTCATCGCGTCGGCGGCCGTCAAGGACGGCCGGATCGTCTTCCCGGACGGCATGAGCTACCGCGTGCTCGTGCTCCCGGAGCGGGAGACGATGACCCCCACGCTCCTTAATAAGGTCCGCGACCTCGTTTCCGCCGGCGCCACCGTCATCGGGCCGCGGCCGCGGAAATCACCCTCATTGACGGGCTATCCCGAATGTGATGCCGAGGTCGAGCGGCTGGCCGCCGAGGTCTGGGGTGATTGCGACGGAGTGAAAGTCACCGAGCATGCTTTCGGACTCGGCCGCGTCGTCTGGATCCGCGCCGGGGAGCGGGCCGCTCCGGCGGGCCGAGACGCCTCGTCCCTGTCTGGGGCGTCGCCGGCCGGCCGGGCCGATCCCGCGCTCCCGGATCGTGCGACCTGGAGCGTGGGGGCGCCGCCTCTCGACGAACCAGGGCAATACGGCGATTTCGCCGTCGTCACGAGTCTGCTCGACAAGATGTCCGTCATCCCCGATTTCGCCTCGGCCGTGCCCCTGCGCTGGATCCATCGCCGGGACGGCGCGACCGAGATCTATTTCGTGGCTAATCCCGAGCCGAGGGCCGTCGAAGCGACTCCGGTCTTCCGTGTGAGCGGCTTGCGCCCCGAACTCTGGGACCCTATCGAAGGGACGAACCGCGGCCTGGCTCAGTACACCGCCTCGGGAGGGCGCACCGCCGTTCCCCTGAGGCTCGAACCGCAGCAGTCCTTCTTCATCGTTTTCCGCGAAGCCTCGTTGCCATCGGCTGATACCGTCGCGGTCCCCGGCGCCGGCGCGAATATCCCGGTGCCCGTGGAGATCGCATCGCTCGAAGGTCCCTGGGACGTCGCCTTCGACCCGAAATGGGGCGGGCCGGAAAAGATCCCCTTCGAGGCGCTTGTCGATTGGAGCCGCAGGCCCGAGGCCGGCATCAAATACTATTCGGGGACGGCCGCCTACACCAAGTCCTTTGACCTCCCGCGGGCCGTCACGGACACCGTTAAGGACGGCCGCGTCTGGCTCGACCTGGGCACGGTCACGAATATCGCCGGAGTCCGCCTCAACGGCCGCGACCTCGGCGTCGTCTGGTGCGATCCCTGGCGGGTCGAGGTCACGGAGGCCATTAAGCCCACGGGCAACCGTCTGGAGATCCGGGTCGCGAATCTCTGGCCCAACCGGCTCATCGGCGACGAGCAGGAGCCACCTGACGCCGAATACGCCCCGGGAGGCAACCTCGCGCGTTGGCCGGAATGGCTGCTCAAGGGCGAGCCTCGCCCGTCCGCCGGCCGTCTGACCTTCTCGACCTGGAAGCATTACGGCAAGGACTCGCCCCTTCTGCCCTCTGGCCTTCTCGGCCCCGTGATAGTCCTTCATGTGCCTTTGAGATAATATTGACATCGTCTTGACAACTTTTCCCATGAGCCGCGCTAGATTCGGATCGTCGAATCGATCGATCTCCGGTCAGGGGAGCGAGCCATGAAAAAAGTTGCCCTGAGCCTCTTCTTCGCCAGCTTGTTCTTATGCGCCGGCCTGTTCGCGGCCGTTCCTGGGGAGAAGAACACCCAGATCAGCCTCGGCATGAACGTCCTGATGCTGTCCGAGACCCATGGGAGCGACTCCAAAGCCGCTTTTGGCCCGGGGCTGCGGGTCGATTTCAACCTGGGAAGATCGTTCATCATCGCCCCCGAGGTCTCCGCCGGCATCGGCGGCTGGTCCGCCGGCGGCACCGTTAATTTCCGATCCAAGGGGTTCTTCGCCGGCGCGGGCTACCTGGCTGCCGGTCTTGGAGGAAGCTGGGACGAATGGGGCGTCAATTCACTGTTCAAGGTCCAGGCGGGGGCCAAAGGACTGCATTGGCTGTTCGCCGCCTCGTACGTTGCCAATAGATGGCTCAAGGGTTTCGGCGTGACGGCCGGGTATATCTTCTAACCCATCATGCCAGGTCCTTCGATGACGCATGGTCTCAAACGGCGAGCTTTCAACACGCTTTTCGCGGGCCTCGTGGTTGTCGCCATGGCTCACGGGTCCGTCCTGCGTGCCGATTCGGCCTCTTTGAGGAGGATCCAGTTCGCCGTGACCGTCGCCGGCTTGGCCGGCTCGGGCGAGACGTATGGGGGATTCTCCAACATCGGTCCCGGAGGCCGGGTCGATTTCAACCTGGGCAAACGGCTCATGATCAGCCCCGAGATCGCCTGGTTCTTCGGGGAGGACGGCGGCTTGAGCTTGGGCGGCACTGTGAACTATCGGTTTGGGAAGGGCTATGCCGGGCTTGGGGTCGTGTCCCTTAACAAATCGAACGCGATCTTTTTTTATGATTATCGCCATGATGCCGCCGCCTTTTGGAAGGCCCATGCCGGCATCAAAGGCCGTCATTGGCTGATCGATGTGTCCTATGTCACTATCAACATCGCCCATCTCTGGCTGTATGGCTTCGGAATGACGGCCGGGTACATCTTCTGATCTCTTCCGATGCCTTGACAGGCGCTCCCCGCGGGGGGTAGACTCGGCTTATCAGGGGAGAAAAGCGAGGGGTGCAGGGGCCGGCGGCTTGTTCGGCAAGACGCGCTAGAACTTCGGGCGGCGCGTCCGCCCGTTCGATCTGAGATCCTTCAAGGAGGGAACAATATGGGTCTATTCGGCAAGTCTTTCGACGAAAAGGTCAACGACGCGGTTGCGGTCATCAACAAGTCGGATCTCGGCGTCACCGGCCTGAAGGCCACGGTCCAAGGCAAGGTCGTGACGCTCGAGGGCCAGGCCGCCAACATCGAAGCCAAGGGCCGGGCCATGCTCGAGTTCAACAAGATGGTCTCGACCGAGAACACCATCAACAAGATCCAGGTCCTCGGCGGCGCAGCTCCGTCGACGCTCCCGGGCCCGGGCGGTCCGGCGGCCGGAGTCCTCCAGGTCTACGAGGTCAAACCGGGCGACACGCTCGGCGCGATCGCCCAGAGGATCTACGGGAAGGCCAGCCTCTATCCCAAGATCTTCGAGGCTAACCGGGACATCCTGACCAATCCCGACCTCATCAAGGCCGGCCAGAAGCTGAAGATCCCGAAGCTCTGATGCTGGGGGTTCTCGCGGCCTTCGGGTTGGCCGCGGCGACGGGCCTCAACGCCTATCTGCCGCTGCTCATCGTGGGGCTTCTGGCCCGCTACACGGACCTCATCGCCCTCAAGGCGCCGTGGAGCGCGCTCGCGAACCCCGTGGTGCTCATCGTCATCGGCGTCCTGCTGCTCATCGAGTTCACGGTCGACAAGATCCCGGCTGTCGACACGGTCAACGACGTCATTCAAACCGTCTTCCGGCCGGCGGCCGGAGCGATCCTCTTCGCGGCGAGCGGCAACGCCATCAGCAACGTCAGCCCCGTCCTGGCCATGGTCTGCGGCCTGCTCATCGCCGGAGGCGTCCACACGGCCAAGGCGGCGGCCCGGCCGGTCGTGACCGCGGGGACCGCGGGAGTGGGGAACCCGGTCGTCAGCCTGGCGGAAGATGCTGTATCAGGCGTGACGACGATCGTGGCTATCGTGGCGCCCGTTCTTCTGGTGCTCCTGCTCCTGCTGGCCGTCTGGCTATTTATTCGCTGGCACGAACGCAAGAGGTCACAACCCTGAGGGCCGCGGCCCTTGGGACAGACCTTTCCCTTTGATAGGGAGTGGTCCGTCGTCTGAAGGGCGATAGAAAAGCTCAGGCCTTCGGGGTTCGTTTCTTGATAAGATCGTAGACGAAGAGCAGGATCAGCGCGCCGACGATGGCCCCGATGAATCCCGCGGCTTCGCCGGGTTGGTAGATCCCGATCATCTTGCCGAGATAGGTGGCGACGAACGACCCGGCGATGCCCAGGACGATCGTCCAGATCCAACCCATGTTCTCTTTGCCAGGATAGATGAGCGATCAGACTTCCTTGGCCGTCAGACGGCGGAGGCGGAGAAGGAGGAGGAAGGCGACGGCGTCGAGGCCGGCCGCGGCCAAAGCGACGGCCGGGAATCCCAACCCGTAGAGCCGGGGCGAGAGGAGCGAACCGACGGCCCGGCCGATCGAGAACGAAGCGGCGTAGAAGGCCAGGAGGGTGGCCCGGGCTTGAGGCAGGATCTCGCTCATGACCGGGAGCATGCTGACGACGGTGTACTCGAAGGTCAGATAGAACAGGGCCAGCCCGATGAGCGCGGTCGCCGTCGTGCGGCCGGCCAGGGGCAGGAGGAGGGCTGCGACGATGTTCCCCGCCAGGCCGATCATCAAGGCATTCATCTTGCCCAGGCGGTCGACCGTGGCCACGACGAGCCCCTCGCCGCCGAACTCGGCGATGCCGATGGCCGCGGCCGTCGCGCCCAGGGCCGCGAGCTTGAGCCCGAACGAATCCTCGAGCCAGACGCCGAAGACGAGGTTGACGAGCTCGTTGGACATGCTCACGGCCAGGATGACCGCGATCCCGGCCAGGGCCGCAGGGGAGCGGAGGACGGCCTTATAGCTCTCGCGGTGTCCGGCCCCACCCGTGGGGGACGCCGCGTTGGCCGCTCCTGTCGCCTGGGCCGCCACTCCCCTCCGCCCGGTCATGATGGCTCGAACAGAGACCAAACTGGCCAGCCCCAGGCAGGCCAGGGCGAGGAACGGCGACCGCCAGCCGAAACGGGCGATGAGGAACCCCGCCGCCGGGACGCCCAGGATGAAGGCCAGGGACCAGCTGAGCTCGGTCAGTGCCAGGGCCCGCCCGCGCCGCGCATAGGGGACGATATCGCTGAGGTGGGCCAGGACCGCCGGGTCGATGACATATTTGCCGACGGTCATCAGGACGAGGGCGGCGGCGAAGCCCGTGAACCCGGGACCGGCGTAAGCCAGGAACGCCCCGACTGCGAACAGCCCGAGCCCGAGGGTCAATCCGAAACGGCGCCCGCGACGGTCGGTGAGCGGGGCGAGAAGCGGCCCCAGCGCCCCCGATGCCGACCGGGCGGACAGGGCCAGTGACATCGTCGCGAGATCGACGCCGAAGGCCCGGGCGAAAACGGGCAGAAAGGGATAGACCATCCGGTAGGCGGTATTGGAGATGGACCGGGCCCACACAAAGAAGGCGAGGTTCGAAGGGCGCCGTTTCATCGCGGGGGATCCTGTCCGATCCCCCGCACTATAAGCGGCCCGGCCCGGGAATTCAAGGGGCCGGGGCCTCCCGGTCAGACGGTGGCCGTTTTCTTCTTGCCGAAGCGCAGCTTCATGGTCAGGATCTTGTCGGTCGAGAAGATGCGCGCGGCGGCAATGACCAGAATGATGAACACGATCAGCATATAGACGAGCCCGGCGGCGATCATACCGTAGTTACCCAGGTAGAGGTTTTGCGACACCAGGAACGGATGCGAGAAGGGGATGGCCAGGATGAAGATCTTG
>Ga0209706_10002610_pt1 | contig 9931 bp, 7 predicted proteins | sample PPLLaktember2015_6_FD_187263 | JGI IMG/M metagenome (GOLD analysis project Ga0209706, IMG submission 187263) | Freshwater sediment microbial communities from Prairie Pothole Lake near Jamestown, North Dakota, USA - PPLs Lake P8 Core (1) Depth... | ecosystem: Environmental > Aquatic > Freshwater >...
ATTCAATATGAACATCCCTGACCAGTACCGGATGGATCAGTTCGAAAAAGAGTTTACCGGTAAGTGGATAACGGGGAAAGAAAAACTTCCTTCGCTTATCACAATGCAGGTTCCCAATGATCATGGCGCCGGTATCAGGCCTCGGGATGGTTATCTTTACCCTCAGTCTTTCATGGCTGATAATGACCTTGCACTCGGGCGGATATTGCACTTCCTGTCACGTACAGAATACTGGAAGAACATGCTGGTCATTATTACCGAAGATGATCCGCAGGGAGGAGTGGATCATGTTGATGCTCACCGGTCAATACTGATGATGGCCGGGCCCTATGTTAAGAGAGGTTATGTTTCACATGTCCATGCAAATTTCGGGTCGATCCTGAAAACAATTTACAATATCCTCAATGTACCCTATGTCAATCAATTTGACGTAACGGCTTCTCTGTTGCAGGATTTCTTTACTGACGTGCCAGACTATACGCCTTACACCCTGGAGTTGCACGACTCAAGGGTATTTGATGCAGAGCTGGCCATGAAGAAATACAACCGCACAATCGACTGGCGAAAAATAGAACAGGGTCCGCCGCTTGATAATGAAGAAATTGAAAGAGAAAGACATTATAACAGGAACTTATGATAAAAAAAATTCTTAAGGCAATTGGCTTAATTCTTCTGGTGATCATAATCGGATTATTGATCTGGATCCATTCAAACCTGAAGGACAGTAATCCTGGTTATAAGGCTGACATGAATATCAAAGGCGGTAACTCTCCGCAGCTGAATGCGGGGTTTGCGGCTTTTCCGATCACACCCGAAGTCCCTGACAGATGGACCGACAAAAACGGGGATGCTGAATACAGGCCAAAAGACGGCGACACATTTACTGACGGGAACGGGAATGGTGTATTTGATCCGGTCTGGATAGCAGGATTCAGCAACAGCAGGGCAGCAAACGGAATTCATGACGAACTGTGGGCCAGGACAATGGTGATTGACGATGGTAAAACACGTCTGGCAATTGTCGCACTCGATGCAATCGGGATCATGAACGATGATATAATTGATGTCAGGAAAAAGATCCCTTCTGAAGCCGGTATTACATATACCATTATTGCTTCGACACACGATCATGAAGCTCCAGACCTCCTTGGACTATGGGGCAAAACTCCCTTTATAAGCGGCATAAACAGAGAATATTTAGAATATGTGAAGAGCCAGGTTGTAAAATCGATAACCGAAGCAGCAAAAAACATTAAGCCGGCTCAGCTGGCTGTTTCTGAGGATCTTACCGGTGCCATTCCCTTTGTCAAGGATACAAGGAAACCCGAAATCTTCGATTCAGGATTGAGGATAATCAGGGCTGTTGATAAAGAGACCGGAGAGACTCTCGGTTCACTGATCGCATGGACTGATCATGCCGAAACTCTCTGGAGCAAGAACCTCCTGATCACATCTGATTTTCCAAATTATCTGCGTGAAGGGGTTGAAAAGGGAATATTCCGCGGCGACAGCCTGGTTAAGCCCGGAACCGGGGGAACAACAGTCTTTATCAATGGCGCTGTCGGAGGATTGATGACCACGCATCCGAGCCTGACAATTAAGGATCCATTCACAGGTCAGGAATTCGGTGAACCTTCATTTGAAAAGGCAGAAGCTCTCGGAAAACAGCTGGCATTGCTTGTCCTGAATTCAATGGATAATCCCTCTGACAGGGTTGACAGTGCCGGGATATCCCTGATTGTCCGGACAATAAAATTACCCATTCACAATAACATGTTCAGGCTTGGGATGATGCTGGGAGTTCTGGACCGGGGAACTTCAGGCTGGATGAAGATGCGTTCCGAACTTTCAGCATTTAGAATTGGTCCGCTTTCTTTTGTCACGGTTCCCGGGGAGGCTTATCCTGAAGTCATAAATGGCGGGATTGAAGCTCCCGAAGGACGCGATTTTATGATCGATCCTGTAGAAGTACCTTCAGTCAGGGAGATGATGACCGGCAAATACAGATTCGTATTCTGCCTGGCAAACGATGAGATCGGTTACATTATCCCTAAGAGCCAGTGGGACGTCAATGATCCGTTTGCGTACGGCAGGGATGATTCCCCGTATGGCGAAGAGAATTCCCTGGGACCCGAGACAGCACCTCTCCTTCATAAAAACCTGAAGGAAATGCTTGGGGAATTGAACCGGCCTGAATAATTTTATTGTATTCTGACAATGACTTCAAATCCAAATGAATATAAAAACCTTATTTAAAATTCTTAAACGCTTTCTTGTAGTTTTATTTATTTTCTTCATCGTGTTCTGTCTTCTGATGGCCACGCCGAGACTGATTTCCTTCATCAATCCTGAAAATCCTCCGATAGGGTATCACTTTGAAGCTCTTGATCTTTTGGCTGTCGGACTGGGGCTGGAATCGGTTGTCAACCGTACGCCTGAGGTACCCTCAAGTATCGAAGTGATAAAGGACATCGGGTACAAGAATGTAAACGGCAAATCTCTTCAGCTCGATATTTACATTCCGCGTGACATCGTTAAGCCGGCACCACTGCTGGTATTCATTCACGGAGGCGGATGGAAGGGTGGCAAACGTCAGGATTACCTGGTATATCTTGTTGACTTTGCCAGGAAAGGCTATATAACCGCAACCGTATCTTATCGGTTTGGGAGGGACAGCCTTTATCCTGCATGTGTCGGGGATATTACTGACGCTGTACAATGGTTTAACAAACATGCGCATGTCTATGGCTATGATTCTGACAGGATAGCCCTGATCGGGGGATCAGCCGGAGGTCACCTCTCTATGCTGGCTGCTTACGGGTGGAAGAATCCACATCCTGAGACTGATAGTGCAAAGCACAGGATAAAAGCTGTCGTTGATATCTACGGTCCGGTCGACTTTACAACTGAATATGCCAGAACTAATCCTCTTGTTACCAATTTTATTGGTCATTCATTTAAAGAGGCACCGCAGCTTTACAAGGAAGCATCCCCACTGCAGTATCTGGATAAAGATGATCCGCCTACATTGATCCTTCACGGAACATCAGATATGCTTCTGCCTATAAGTCAGTCTGATACCTTAAAAGCGCATCTTGAAGAACTTGGCGTCCCTGTCGTCTATTACCGCCTGCCCCTGTGGCCTCATGCCATGGACATCGATAAGCGGGTAAACGATTTCTGCCAGCTTAAGATGAATGAATTTTTTGATCGGTATCTGAAATGATAATGCCTGCCCATACATGTCGGATCGCCTCAGCAATTTTCGTTTTTGCCGCTATCATACTGCAGTTATGGTTGTTGCATCCGATAAAAGCTAATAAGACAGATGAGTAGCATCAATTACCGGGAGCAGGGCATTCATCGATGAACTTAATTGCCTCCTCCTCGTAAATAGTCCCTGTCATTTCACCAAGTGATGTACGGCTGACATAATTGTATCTTTCAAAGCTCCCGAAATCCTCCTTTGTCAGCATGTACCCGAATGCATCATTTGTCAGGCCAAAAAGAAACGGCTGATCACTTTTCATTTTTCTTTTTACATAGAAACCAATATTTGGTAAAGGTTCTCCCGGAGCAGTAATAACCTGAGCCTTGCCAATGTTCAGAAGATTCAGTCTTGTGGAAATTGTGCTGAAATCGTTATTGTTTGACACCCCGGCAAAGACCGGAGAATTTTTAAGCACAAAGCGCATGACATCTGAATCAATTGGAAACCGGATTACTTTTGAAGCGCAATACAGATCAGGATTCTCCTGGACTTGTGCCGGTTCAATGATCCTTAAAGCCTCATCAGCCAGAAGGTTACCTATACGGATGCATTCATTCCAGTCATTGGTCTCCCCTCCGTTTTCGAGCCTGTTGTCGGCAGTAACCATACCACCTTCCGCGCTGTTCATGAAAATCGCCATTCCACCGGTTTCTGATTCAATCCTCTCATACAGCGGGCCGCACAGATCGGGACTCATTAATTTACGGTCGGGACCAAGAATCTCGGGATGGATTGCATAATTAATCAGTGTGGCAATTGTTTTCCCTTTATTATTCCCTGAAGCTGAAATTACCTGGATAACACCGCAACGGGGATCATATAACCTGTCAGCATAATAATTGTAGGCTATCTTGCCTTTTGCTGCACCTACTGCGGTTTTAAGAGAGGCAGATTCAAGCAGTGTCACTGCCTCATTTACTGCTTCAGCCACCTTGGCAACACACCAGTCGAGATATTTCAGGTCAGCCTTTGTATTCCCGTTTTCATCGGGGAATGCATATGCATCTGGTGCGCTGTGGGCATGGGTGACTCCGATAAGAACATTCTCAGGAGCAATCCCTTTGATAAGCTTGCGCGAACGGTCGCCCAGCGGGGCCGGCCAACCAAGGTTATCAATACTCACAATGGCAACTCTTGTAGTGCCTTTCTCAAGAACCAGAGCACGGACAGTCAGATCGCCTTTCTTTCCTGTCGGCATCTCCGGATCGCCCATACCTCCGGAAATCGGTATCAGATAGTCAGGTGTGATAATACGTAATGCGGCACCAGCTTTAAATATTTGTGCCTGAATGTTAAAAGACACGCCCAGAATTAATAGTCCGGTTGCTAATAGCTTGAATTTCATAATATTGAGTATAAGAAATTAATAAACATAGATTGGATTGGAATAGAGCCATGGGACATACTCTCCCCTGAGTTTAATATGCATCTCTATTCTGTAGGCTCCTTTTTCGAGCATGTCAGACCAGGTATACTGATAATCATCAGCAGGTGTCACATTAACCGTTTTGCCGTTATGTAACAGCCTGAATTGTCCTGGAAGCGGAGAAACTGCGTTAAGTGATTTCAACTGCTCGAAATTCACGGAATCTCCCATAATGCCGGTTATACTCTCACTCTGATTCACTGCGTAATACATGAATCCTTTTGCATCGCCAAGGCTTTTGAATGCCGTATACAGATGACCCTTTTTCAGATGGTCTGCCAGTGAAGTAACCGTGAGTGTATCAGCCAGGAGATAATTTGTAATATAATTGAATCCCTCTTTATAAGTGTCAATCATACACTTAAAAATCCAGCCATTTTTGTCGGGTTCATTCAGAAGCCATTTATTCCAGAATCTGACTTCTGTGGTATCAATAACATTGGCATCGGGTCCGACCCATTCAATCCGGCCGTCTTTCAGATATCTTGCCCGGATACTCTGGTTCTCATGTGTATCGACAGCCGAAAATCCGACAATCTTCCTTTTTGTATTCAAGGAATCCCAAAGGGCCAGAATTGAATTCTGTTCGTCGAACATCAGCCGGTATGCCCATTTACGGAATTTTTTACCGTTGATCATGAAATCAATGATGTGCGGCGGCAGCGATTCATCCTTTGTATCCGCGTGAAAATTATAGATCTCCATTCCCTGGTAATAAGGATTGGCCCAGTTATGAGGCTCTTCGGGATGCGCATAAAAGATCAGTCCGCCTCCGGAAACTATGTTTTTGGCAATAGTGTCTTTATCTTCTTTCCAGTCAATGATCACAGAGTCCAGCGGCCATGTATTAAAGCCCTGTTTCTCGCTGCCGGGTTCAATCAGAACTCCGTCATAGTAACCCTTATATCCCTGAGGCAGGGTATCTATATCGCTGCGGGGATGATCTGACAGAAATATAAAATCGATGCCGTCGGCCTTTGCAGCCGGGATAATATCATACAGGGTTCCCTCACAGTCATGTGACAGGTAACTGTGTACATGCATAACTCCAGGGTAAGTGTTCAGATTTGAGATCACGGCAGTCTCTTTGCGGAGCTTCTGAAATGCGGCTGTCTCCCTGTCAAGCTTTGGATATACAACCCAGTGATGCCACAATGAGGGAATGATAAGCACAAGAATTACTGTCAGTATCAACACAGGCAGTGACAGAAGAAGGTATTTCAATACTTTTTTAATCACCTGAAACATAGTTAGTTATTGACTTGTTTTGAGACAATATCTGTCATACGATGTATTATTTCCATTGTATAGTCACCCATGTTGGGGCCGAACCAGCCCATAAGCTTTGATTCATATTCATCAATGTAATAGTACTTTCCGGGGATTATGTAACCGATATAATCGCCGTTAAAGCTCGTGACATTCGCTTTGAATCCCTGTGCTGCGAGTGAATTCTTTATCAGGAGAGCATATTCACCGCTGAAGTCACCCGGAGTTGTGATCCAAAGCATATTATCCAGCCTCAGAACCTGAAGATAAACATCTCCCGGAGGCGGCATAAGTATTCTGCTCAGGAACGACGAGAGGTTGATCTTTGTTGTAAGCCTGAAATGGTAATCCGGCAGGACAATTTTCAGGGTCATGGCTGAAAATGTGATTCTTTCATTCAAGGCCACTTGATCTAAGTTTTTTACCAGGCTGTCAGCCAGTGCCTCTCCGATGAATTTCGCTTTTTCAAAGCCGGTGCCCTGTCCTGACGGGCTCTGGCTTCCCATTGACCCGGCGCAGAAGAGTGCCATGTCTGCCGATGTCTCTTCGACTTTACGCTCCCAGTAACCCGGGTAATCAGCGCTGAATTCCATGTTATCGTCTCCAAGTGTTGTGGGATGAGCTGAAAATGAACCGATTATTGCTTTCTTCCCGCCTGTTTGTTCAGCCACAATAAAGGCGAAATCATTGTTTTTTGTTCCCAGGTCTCCGGAGAGCCGGTTCCTCGTATAGGGAGCTGCACTGAAGATGCCGGATCCGATGCGGGCAGGCGACAGATCATCAATGGCTGCAATTACAGCTTTCCCTATCTGGCTGACAAGCCATTTTTCGATGCTGCTGTTTTCTTTTCCGGCAAACTGTTCACCCACAAATCCCGGACCCCAGGCGCCCGGACCTGAATGAGTATGAGTAGCAGAAAAAAACAACTGATCGCGTCTGATACCTTTTTCAGCCAGCAGAAGGGTGAGAGTGTCAATAATATTCGGAGGCATGATCAGAATATCGGCCCCTGCAATTACGACAGTCCGGTTTCCTGCTTTAAGGGCAACTGCCTTCACAAAAAGAGAGTCATGAATCCCGGTTGCCGGCCTTCCTTCACGGTCGCCATAACCTGCAAGCGGCACCTGCATGAATTTACTTTCAGAAGGAATATCCTCAGTATTCCCGGTCCCCGGGGTGATGCTGACCTTTGCAAAGCCGGCCTGCACTGAGTCATTGACTATAAGGATTCCCGGTCCGATACTGTCAATTAATGCAGATGTGTTCCTGTAATATTCCTCATTGAAGTATGAAGCTCTTTTTACCAGTGAAGTGTTTAAAACAATGATCAGGATAATGCATAGAAAAAAAATACCCAGACCAATTCCGAATCGTCTCATAAATTAATTGTTAAGTGTGTAAAGGTAATTTACATGCATGACTTTAGTTGCACTTAATTTACTTAAATTTAATGGAATTTTAACATGGTTAATCCTTAGTGACCGGTCATGAAAACCAGAACAATCAACAAAAAAATAACAGGAAGCTTTTTGATCATTGCATGTATTCTTCTGCTGATCTGGTATTTCGGATTTGCCTTTCCGTTCAGGGGAGTCCCATTCAATGCAAAACGGCATGGAAATCCTCCGCTTACACCCCCATGGGCGCTTGAATGCTGGCTTTGGGAAGATGACCGCAATACTGCAGGACGTATCGATACTCTTCTCGAAGGATATGCAGGAAATGACATCCCTGTGCGTACAATTCTAATTGATAGTCCATGGAGCACACGCTATAATGATTTTAAGGTTGATACTATACTATACCCGAAACCCTGGGAGTGGTTCGGCAAACTCCGGAATGAAGGTTACCGGGTTGTCTTATGGATGACTTCAATGGTTGACAGTTACAGCAAGGACACCAGGCTGCAGGAATCTGAAGACTGGTTCAATGAGGCAAGTAAAAATGGATATCTGGCAGGCAAGGGCAGCCAGATCAGGTGGTGGAAAGGCCGCGGAGGCTTCATTGACTATTCAGATCCTGATGCCATGAAATGGTGGCACGGATTGCAGCAAACAGTTTTCGATTATGGCATCGACGGCTGGAAACTTGACGGGACCGGAACACTTTTCCATTCAAAGCTTGGACCCGTACCGCTTTGCTATAAGACAACAAACGAGGGTCTGATGACAACACGGACTTATATGGACTATTATTATCGTTCTGAATATAAGAATGGATTGACCCAAAATCCTGAATTTGTTACGCTGGTCAGAGCTATTGACCGATGGTATCATCCTGAAGGTTTTGCCCCGAAAGATGCTGCACCGGTTGCCTGGGTCGGAGATCAGAAACATACATGGGAATCGGAAGGGCAGGTTTCGCAGGCAGATAAACAGAACAGTGATATTGCTATGGACGGTATAGACGGGATTGAACTGGCAATCAGCAATATACTTTCCAGTGCCAGGCTTGGTTACAGCATTATTGGTTCAGATATAGCCGGTTTCTCCGGAGGTGTGATCCCCCCCAGGTTATATATCAGATGGGCTCAGTTTTCTGCATTTTGCGGTCTGTTCCTTAATGGCGGTCATGGAGAGAGAGCCTTGTGGAAACGATCTCAGGAGGAGCTGGAAATTATCAGGAAGTTTTCATGGCTGCATACCGAGCTTATACCTTATATATATACTTATGTTGTTAATGCTCATAACGGAGGAACAGTTCTTCAGCGTCCCCTGAAAAACAATTACCAGTACCTTTTCGGTGATGATTTCCTGGTAACTCCAATTTACATGGATCAGCTGGCCAGAAAGGTGATTTTTCCGGAAGGAAAATGGAGATATTTTTTTGATGACAGGGAAATTATAAAGGGACCGGCAGCTATTAAACGTGATTTTCCTCTCGATGAATTTCCTGTGTATATCCGTGAGGGAGCAATCATTCCGATGGACATTAAGCGTGATTATACCGGAATAGGTAACAGCAGCTCCGCGGGTTATCTCACATTACTTATTTACCCGTACCAAAAAAGTAAATTTACCGTTCATCACACAGATCATAGCGGAAGCACAACAGTGAATGTTGAGGATTTACCTGATAAGACAACTGTCTCGCTGAACGGCGTGATTAAGCCTCACATTCTGAGAATCAACCTTCCTGCCAGACCAGAGAAAGTATTGCTTGATAACGCTGTTGTTTCAGACTCGGCCGACTGGTGGTATGATGAAAAGCAAAATAAGCTAATCATCAAGACTGATCATTGCCAAACCGGGGATTATATAATTTATAAAAATTAATGGGTATGAGAAATCAAGCACATGATTCTAAATTCATTCATTTAGTTGTATCACAGGGGATTCCTCATTCCGAGCATCAGCGAGGAATCTCCTGCTCAAATAGAATCAATTACTCCTTAATAACAATTTAGTACTGTCAGCAACAAACATCCGCGTACTCTGGGTGTAAGTACCGCGAAATGGGGCTTTATACAGCAGATCAACATAAAATGCAATATAACCTGAATCCGGGATTTCAATTTCAGCATTTATCTCAGACTTAACTGCCGGATTGAGTTTGATATCTGACCATGTCTCATCCCTGAAATCCAGGTCGCGTGAATCGGCACTCCACAAAGATGCGCCCTCAAGGAGATCAGGAGTCGGCTTCACTTTCAATATTATCTTTCCGTTTTCTTCCGAGATGGAATAGTCGCAATCAGCGTAATCTCCGTTTGTTATTGTTGTTCCGAAAAAGGCGCTGAGCGTCGTAAATGCTTTCACTTTGTCACCAAGATTGTGTGCAGCATTTGGAGTATAACAGATATGGTTGTCTCCCGGAATACTGTCGATATAATTTTTTACTGCATCAACTGGCCAATATGGATCATTGGTCCCCATGAATATCATTTTCGGCATCGTCAAAGTGTTCCTGTAGGAGTAGGGATCAATCATTGTTACCAGCTCTCTGCCGCTGACAGAGCCAAGGTC
>Ga0209706_10002616_pt1 | contig 9918 bp, 10 predicted proteins | sample PPLLaktember2015_6_FD_187263 | JGI IMG/M metagenome (GOLD analysis project Ga0209706, IMG submission 187263) | Freshwater sediment microbial communities from Prairie Pothole Lake near Jamestown, North Dakota, USA - PPLs Lake P8 Core (1) Depth... | ecosystem: Environmental > Aquatic > Freshwater...
AGGCGGCGGCGGCGAGGCCCATCGGCGCGCCGGGATGCCCGCTCTTGGCGCGCTCGACGGCGTCGATCGCCAGGAAGCGGATGGTGTTCTCGATGCGCGCGCGCAGCGCGGGGGCGGGCCTGGTCGTCATCACGGCTCCGGAGGAAAGGCCGGGGGGGAGGAAGGCCGTCACGATACCGCTTGGCCCGATGCGGGGGCAACGCTGCCCGCGGGGCTCTAGACTGCGCCGGCCGCGACGCGGCGCCGCTGGAGTGCGCGATGAAACGATGGTTGCGAGGACGATCCATGTCGCTGGGGCTGGCCCTCGCGCTGCTCGCCGGCCCGGGCGCGCTCGGCTGCGCGTCGCTCGGCGTCGGCGCCGAGCCGATCGAGGTGAACCTGGTCGGCATCACGCCGCTGCCGAGCACGGCCTTCGAGCACCGGCTGCGGGTGGACCTGCGCCTGCGCAATCCCAACCCGCGCGAGTACCGCATCGACGGCGTGCGCTTCCGGCTGCTGGTGAACGGCCAGCGGCTGGCGTCGGGCCAGGCCGAGGTGGAGGCGGTGCTGCCGCGCCTCGGCGACGTGGTGGTGCCGGTCACCGCCACCACCACCCTGCTCGACCTCGTCAACCAGATCGTCGTGCTCGGCGCGCGCAGCGAGGCGCAGCAGAAGGAGCTCGACTACGAGATCATGGGCCGGATCTTCCTCGCCGGCTCGTGGGGCGGGATCGACTTCGAGCGGCGCGGGAGCACGATCGACCTGCGACGGGAGGCCCCCGCTCCGCGCTGAGGGCTCACGCGCGGCGACGGTCAGCGATGCGGGGGAGGCCTGGTCGGGGTGGTGGGATTCGAACCCACGACGCGGAACCCCCAAAGTTCCGGCTCTAGCCGCTGAGCTACACCCCGATGCGCCCCAGACTAGCGGAAGTCGTCAGGCGAGCTGGATCAGCCCGAACACCTTCTGCTCGATCCACTCGACGAGCGTGCGCAGCGCGTCGGGCGAGATCTCGTGGCCCATCCCGAGCTCGCGGTAGGTCAGCGACACGCCGTAGGAGAGCAGCGCGTCGCGCGACTCCTGCGCGCGCTCGACGGGGATCATCGGGTCCTCGCTGCCGTGCATGACCAGGACCGGCAGGTTCTTGTGCGCCTCGCTGGGGGACGCCTGGGCGGCGAGCTCCGTCGGCAGCCACGAGGAGAGCGCCGCCAGCCCGGCGAAGCGCTCCGGCTGGCGCAGGAACAGGTCGTAGGCCATCACGCCGCCCTGGCTGAAGCCGATCAGCAGCACCTTGCGGCGGTCCACCGGGTAGCGCTCGAACGCCTGGTCCACGAAGGCCTCGAGCTCGCGCGTGGCGCGGCCGAGCTCGCTCGCCTCGGGCGGGCGGCCGCTGGCGAGCGGGAACCACGCCCAGCCCACTACCACCCCCGGCCGGTCCGGCAGCCCGACGCCGACGGAGCCCTGCGGGCAGACCATCAGCGCCTCCCCGCCGCGCAGGTAGGGCGCGAGGCCGAGCAGGTCGTGGGCGCTGGCGCCGAAGCCGTGGATCGCGAGGATCGTCGGGAAGGGACCGTCTCCCTCGGGGACGTAGGCGGTGTGGACGAGGTTCATGGCCCGGCACCGTAGCCGCCGGATCCGGCCCCCGCTTCACGACCCGTGGCCTCGAGTGCTATCCCCCCAAGCCATGGCCCGAAGCCTCCTCGACAAGGTCTGGGACGCCCACAGCGTCCGCGAGCTGCCCGGCGGGCAGACGCAGCTGTTCATCGGCCTCCACCTGATCCACGAGGTCACGAGCCCGCAGGCCTTCGCCGCCCTCCGGGAAGCCAAGCTCGGCGTGCGCTTCCCGCAGCGCACCTTCGCGACCGTCGATCACATCATCCCGACCGATTCGCAGAAGCGTCCGCTCGCCGACCCGCTCGCCGAGGAGATGCTCCAGCACCTCGAGCGCAACTGCGCCGAGCACGGCATCGCGTTCTTCGGGCCGGGCAGCGGCAAGCAGGGCATCGTGCACGTGATCGGCCCCGAGCTCGGGCTCACCCAGCCCGGCATGACGATCGCGTGCGGCGACTCCCACACCTCGACGCACGGCGCCTTCGGCGCGGTGGCGTTCGGGATCGGCACCAGCCAGGTGCGCGACGTGCTCGCCACCCAGTGCCTCGCGCTCGCGCGGCCCAAGGTCCGGCGCATCGAGGTGACCGGCAAGCTCACGCCCGGCGTCTACGCCAAGGACGTGATCCTCACCATCATCCGCCGGCTCGGCGTGAAGGGCGGGATCGGATACGCCTACGAGTACGCGGGCCCCGTGCTCGACGCGATGACGCTCGAAGAGCGCATGACCGTGTGCAACATGTCGATCGAGGGCGGCGCGCGCTGCGGCTACGTGAACCCCGACGAGACGACCTTCGCCTACCTGCGCGGGCGCGAGTACGCGCCGCAGGGCGCCGCCTTCGAGCGCGCCGTCGCGTGGTGGCGCTCGATGGCGAGCGACGCGGGCGCGTCCTACGCGGACCGCATCGAGATCGACGGCGCGGCGCTGGCGCCGACGGTGACCTTCGGCATCACGCCCGGCCAGTCGGTCGGCGTCGACGAGCGCATCCCCTTCCCCGCCGACGTGCCCGACGAGGACCGCGCCGGCGTCGAGGAGGCGCTCGCGTTCATGGAGCTCAAGCCCGGCGAGCCGATCGTCGGCACGAAGATCGACGTCGCGTTCATCGGCTCGTGCACGAACGGGCGCATCTCGGACCTGCGCGAGGCGGCGCGCGTGGCGCGGCTCGGCAAGGTGGCGCCGGGCGTGCGCACCTTCGTCGTGCCCGGCTCGCAGGAGGTGCAGCGCCAGGCCGAGGCGGAAGGCCTGCCCGAGGTGTTCCGCGCCGCCGGCTTCGACTGGCGCGAGCCGGGCTGCTCGATGTGCCTCGCGATGAACCCCGACAAGCTGCGCGGCCGCGAGCTGTGCGCGTCCACCAGCAACCGCAACTTCAAGGGCCGCCAGGGCTCGCCGACGGGGCGCACCTTGCTGATGTCGCCGGCGATGGTCGCGGCGGCCGCGATCCAGGGCCACGTCGTCGACGTGCGCGAGGTGCTGTGATGAGCAGTGATGCCAAGGTGACTCGCGTCGAGGGCCGCGGCTGCGTGCTGCGCGGCGACGACATCGACACCGACCGGATCATCCCCGCGCGCTTCCTGCGCTGCGTGACCTTCGACGGCATCGGCGAGCACGCCTTCGAGGACGACCGCCTCCAGGCGAAGGGCAACCACCCGCTCGACGACGAACGCTTCGCCGGCGCGCGTCTCCTGATCGTCGGCCGCAACTTCGGCTGCGGCTCCTCACGCGAGCACGCGCCGCAGGCGCTGTGGCGCTGGGGCTTCCAGGGCTTCGTCGGCGAGTCGTTCGCGGAGATCTTCTTCGGCAACTGCGTCGCGCTGGGGCTCCCCTGCGTCACGCTCCCGCACGACGAGCTCGCGAAGCTGATGGAGTCGGTGGACCTCGACCCGACGCAGGCGCTGGTGCTCGACCTCGCGAAGGGCACGCTCACCTCGAAGCTCGGCGCGCAGACGGTCGCGATGCCCGACGGCGCGCGCCGCCAGCTCGTGGAGGGCGCCTGGGACGCGACCGCGGTGCTCGCCGCCGCCGGCGACGCGATCGACGCCACCGCGGCGCGGCTGCCCTACGTCGGGGGCTACGCGGCGTAGCGTCGCCGATGTCAGCCGATCCAGCGCGACACGGCTGCGACGAACGCGTCGAGCTCGCCGACTCGATCGAGCTGCGCGACGACGCGGTCGTCGTCGGCGTCCACGTACCCGTGCACGAGCACGTTGCGGAACCCGACCGCGCGGGCGAGCGAGTCCGCGAGCGCCGCATCGAGCACTCCATGCCGTCCCAGGATCCGCAGGGCCTCGGCGTTCGTCGCCGGCGGACCCCAGCCCTCGGACGCGCACAGGTGCTGCGCCACGTTCAAGCAGCCTTCGATCGCGGTGACGAAGCGGTACTTCAGCGCGGCGAGCCGGTCCGCGTCCGCACGGATCGCGGTGCGGTCCTCCAGCGAACGGGCGCGCAGGTAGGCGAGGTCCTCGCTCACCCGCTGCAGGAGTCGTCGGACGCGCCGCTCATCGACCAACCGTGCGCCCCTCGAAGAAGATCCGGTCGAGCGCCCGCTGGCGGTCCTCCTCGTCGAGGTAGACGAGGCGGGTCTGCGCCTGCCAGGCGACGCGCGCGGGCGGGTCGTCTTCGAAGAGCAGCTCGCCGTGGAGCGCGACCCGACCCGCCAGCTCGAGCGGCGCCCCGTTCAGGACCAGAAGGTCGACGCCGTCCGGGACGGGGACGTCCCACGACGCGGGCGGATCCGAAGGCCACCAGGCGGCGACGTCGAGGTCGGAGCCCGCGCGCGCCGTGCCCGCGGCCTGCGAACCGTGCACGAAGGCGAAGCGAGCGCCGGACCGACGCAGAACGGTGATGATGGCATCGCGGAACGGATCGGCCACGAGGCGCAGGTTAGCGCGATCGCCTCGGACGCGGGCCGCCAGCCGAGGTCGGCCTCCGCGCAGCCGCGGCGAGCGTCGCCGCGGCGATCCACGCCCCGACCGCGCCCGGCGCGGGCACCGGCAGGATCGCGATCCCGCGCGGATCCACGAAGGCGCCGGCGTGCGTGAGCGGCCGGCGCAGGCCGCGCACCGGATCGACGCGGAAGAGCTGCCCGGCGACGCGGTCGAGGACGAGCAGGTCGCCGTTGCGGCCGCCGGCGTCCACGAGCCCGTCCTGCTCCACGCCGGCATCGTCGCCGTCGAGCCCGATGCCGAGGATCCGCCCGGCCTGCCCCGGCGAGCCGTCCATCCAGTACAGGCGGCCGCCGATCGCGTCGATCACGAGATGGCCGACGCCGCCCTCCGAGGGGTCGTGGAACAGCTCCGCGTCGCTGCCGTCGAGGTTGGCGCGCCGGATCGTGTCGGAGCCGGACCAGTAGACCTTGCCCGCGGCGCGGTCGACGGCGACACCGAGAACCGTCGCGAAGCCGGTCGCGAGCGTCTCGATCCCGCTGAGATCGAGGTTCGCGCGCAGCAGCTGGCCGTCGGGGAACGAGACGCCGTCGTCGACGATCTGCGTCCAGTAGACCTTGCCCGCGGGCAGGTCGAGCGCGATGCCGCGCGGCGCCGAGAAGCTCCCGAACACGACCGGCGGCTCCCAGCCGGATCCGAACGGCCCCTGGCCCTCGACGAGCAGCCGCGACGAGAGCGAGCCGACCCGCTCGCCGCTCGGGCCGCGCGTCGCCGGGCCGCCCACGAAGAGCTCGCGGCGGAACGGGTCGAGCGCGAGCGGCGCCGGCTCTCCGGGAAGTCGGGCGGGTCGTCGGGCAGGGAGACGACGCAGCGCGGGTCGTCGCCGAGCAGGCCGGTCGACGACACCAGACAGCCGACGCCGTAGGAGACGAAGTAGAGGCGCGGCGCCGCAGCGGCGGGAGTCGCGTCACCTTCCCCGGAACTTCGCTTCCCGCTTCTCGAGGAAGGCGTCCATCCCCTCCCCCCGGTCCTCGCTCGCGAAGACCAGCCCGAAGGCCTGCTGCTCGAGCGCATGGGCGACGCGCCCGTCGGCGTCCTGCCCTTCCTGGATCACGCGCTTGGCGAGCGACACCGCGACGGGTCCCTTCGCCGCGATCTTCTCGCCGGCGGCGACGGCGGCGTCGACCAGCGCGTCGGGCTCGAAGACGCGGTTCGCGAGCCCGATGCGCAGCGCGGTGTCGGCGTCGATCGGCTCGCCGCCGAGCACCAGCTCCTTCGCCCACGCCGGCCCGACGCGCCGCACCAGCCGGCTGGTCCCGCCGAAGCCAGGCAGCAGGCCCAGGTTCACCTCGGGCTGCCCGAAGCGGGCCTTGGCGGACGCGTAGATCCAGTCGCAGGCCAGCGCCAGCTCGCAGCCGCCGCCCAGCGCGAAGCCGTTCACCGCGGCGATCGTCGGCACCGGCAGCGCCTCGAGCACCGCCAGCGCGGCGTGCCCGAGCCGGCTGAAGGCCTCCGCCTCCACGGGCCCGAGCCGGCGCATCTCCGCGATGTCGGCGCCCGCGGCGAACGCGCGCCCGGCGCCGGTCACCACCACGGCGCGCACGGCGCCGTCGGCCGCGATCTCCGCCACGCGCGCGCGCAGCCGCTCGAGGGTGGCGCGGTCGAGGGCGTTCAGCGCCTGCGGGCGGTCGAGGGTGAGCAGCGCCACCGCGCCGCACCGCTCCGATCGTACGAGCTCGTCCGTCACCGGTGTCGCCTCCCTCGGGTGGAAACGCCGCAGGGTAACAGCGCCGCACCGCGAAGCCCTCCGGTCATCGGGCGCGCCGCGCCGTGGTATGGTGCGCGGCGTCGGCACGGAGGAACCCGCGTGTCCAACGAGCAGCGCCCCTCGACCCTCGCCGTGCTGGCCGCCGCGCTCGCCGGGACCGGCGGCGTGCTCGCCGTCGCGGGCCCGCTGCTCGCGAACCTCGCGCTGGTGCGCCCGCTCGCGGGCTTCGCGACGTTCGCGCTGGGCGGACTGCTCGCCCTGCTCGGGCTCGTGCTCGGCGGCTTCGGCCTGCGCGCCACGCGCGGAGGCCGGCCCGGCCGCCGGCGCGCCTGGTTCGCGGTGGCCGCCGGCGCCGCGGTCGTGGCCGCCCTGGTCTCGGGGGCGCTCGCGGGACGCGGCCTGCCCCGCATCAACGACATCACCACCAACCCCGAGGATCCGCCGGTCTTCGAGGTCGCGGCCGGCGCTGCGGCGAATCGCGATCGCGACATGGCGTACCCCGCCGAGTTCGCCCCGCTGCAGCGCGAGGCCTATCCCGACGTCGCGCCGATCCACCTCGCGCTGCCGCCGGCGGAGGCCTTCGAGCGCGCCCACCAGGCCGCCCGCGCGCTCCGCTGGGAGGTCCTGCTGGCCGATCCCGCGCGCGGCCTGATCGAGGCGCAATCGGTGTCGCGGCTGTTCCGCTTCGTCGACGATGTGGCGATCCGGGTCCGGCCCGCCGACGGCGGCAGCGTCGTGGACGTGCGCTCGAAGTCGCGCGACGGCAAGGGCGACCTCGGGGCGAACGCGGCCCGCATCCGCGCCTTCGCAGCCGAGCTGGCCGGGAGCGCCGCCGGCCGCTAGCCCTGCAGCATGCGCCTGCTGACCGCCTGCTCGCTCCTCCTCGTGCTCGCCTGCGCCCGCGCGGGCCCGCCGCCGCAGACCGTCGAACGCGTCGACCTCGCCCGCTACGCGGGCACCTGGTACGAGATCGCGAGCTTCCCGAGCTGGTTCCAGCGCGGCTGCACCGCCACCACCGCCACCTACGGCCTGCGCGACGACGGCCGCGTGTCGGTCCTCAACCGCTGCACGCGCGACGGCGAGCAGAGCGGAATCGAGGGCGTGGCGTGGCCGGTGGACGCCACGAACGCGCGCCTGAAGGTCCGCTTCTTCTGGCCGTTCGCGGGCGACTACTGGGTGCTCGCGCTGGACCCCGACTACCGCTGGTCGCTGGTGGGGCATCCCGACCGCGACTACCTCTGGATCCTGTCGCGCACGCCGCGCCTCGACGACGCGCTCTACGCCGAGCTGGTCGCGAAGGCGCAGGCGCAGGGCTTCGAGACCTCGCGCCTCGTCCGTACGCCGCAGCCGGACCCCGGCTAGCGAAGCTCGGAGCCGGGCCTCCCGTGCGCTCGGCGCGTGAGCCACGCGAGCGCCGCGCAGGCAAGGGCGGCCGCGGCGCCGGCGTCCGGCTCGGGCGTGAGGTGGACCTGCAGATCGCCCGTTCCGCCGGGTGTCCCGCGCTGCACCTCGACGAGCAGCGGCACGCCCGCCTGCACGGGCACGGAAGCTCCGCCCTGGCCGCAGGCCACCTCCGTCGTCAGGCCGGCGCAGCCCTGCGCTTGCGGCCACACGGAGACCACCGTCGAGTAGCCCGACCCGCCCGTCGAGATCGCCGCCGTGCCGGTCCGCGCGGGCACGAACGAGAACCACACCGAGCGGTCGCCCGCGCCGCAGGCGGAGACGGGATCGGCCGGCGCGCCGGTGGCGAGCGAGACGTCCTGGATGCTCGGGCCCGCCAGCAGCGCAGCGCCGGCGCAGCCGTCGTTCGGGGGCAGCTGCGCGGGATCCAGCAGCTGGACCGCCGCGTGCGCGGCGTTGCCTTCCGCGTCCCGCACGTGGACGACGAGGTCGTTGCCGAGGGCGAGCGCGGCAGTGGCGTCGAGGTTCGGGTCGCTCGTCCAGGCCGTCGCGGGCTCGCTCTCGCCGATGCGTCCCATCGCCCACTCGAGCGTCGTCGACACCGCGTCCCGAGCGGGCACGACGAGGTGCGTGGCGAAGCTCTTCTGAGCGACGAACAGGGTCGGCGGCGCCCAGTCGATGGAGACGGTGGTCGAGCCGATGGGCGAGGTCGTGCCGTCGTCGCCGACCACCCGCGAGCGGAGCTCGACGGTGCGCTCGCCCTGCCACGCGAAGCTGCGATCGCGGATCACCAGGTCGCCCGTCGCCACGTAGGGCCGCCAGGCGCCGCCTGCCGTGCGCCACGCGTGCTCGAGGGGGCGGGCGCCGTCCGCGGTTGGAAGCTCGAGGTGCAGCGTCGGAAGAGCAGCGTTGTCGCCAGCGAGGAGCGCGGTGCGAAGCTCGCCCGGCGTCGGCAACACCAGGGCCGTCGACAGCGGCTGCGGCTCCGGCGCAGGCGGTTCGAGGATCGGCGGAGCTGTCCCGAGCGACCCGCTGACCGCGAGGAAGTCGTCGCTCGCCGTGCTGACGCGCGACACGCTGACGCCGTCGACGTCGAAACCGCCGACGCTGGAGAGCAGGACGGTTCCCGCGTCGGCGCCGAGCGTGCTGAAGACGACGTCGGCAAGGGTCGCCGCGAGCCCATCGAGATCCTCGGCGTCCACGGCGGCGTAGCGGGGGTCGAGCACCGCGACGGTCGGGTTGGAGACCGCGAGCGTCGAGCGCGTGGTCTCGAGACGCGCCGGCAGCCCGGGGTCGTGGCGCGTGCCGAGCTGCAACCCCACTTCGACGTCCGCCGTGAGGCGCAGCGCAGGAGTCGGGTTGCCTCCCGACACGGCGTCCACTTCGATCTGGAGGCCCGGCAGCCGGGCCGTCAGGTGGGGCGACAGGGCGCTGCCCGTCCCGATGTCGAAGCGGACGGGCTGCTGCGGGCGAACGACGAAGCGCAGCTCCTCGTCCGCGGCGGCGAGCGGGAGCCCGAGCAGGTCGTCGAGCGCGTCGCGGCGCGCGAACCCGAGCTGGTCGGCGCCGATGGTGAGACACAGCCCTCCCGAGGCGACGATGTGGTGTCCCGCGAGGTCGAGAGCGGAGCGGGAGACGCCCACCAGCAGGTCGGCGGCCGGATCCGCCGGAGTCCCCAGGAACGCGCCGGCGGGCGGCACGACGAAGGTTCCGCGCGACGAGGTCGAGAATGCGAATGGCGGCAGCGAGAGGTCCGGCGCGCTGAGCCCCGCCACGCACGGGTGGGGCTCGGACGCCTGCCCGGCCGAGCGGCTCTGGGGATCGGCGTCGGAGTTGAAGCCGGTGACGACGCCCAGCGACAGGCCGCCATTGGTCAGGTTCGCGTAGCCGCCCGGCACGATGCGCGTCTCGACGGCGCGGCCGGTGCTCGCGGCCGGGCCGACGAGCGCCGCGGCCGGCAGGTCGACGAGCGCGGCGAGCTCGAGCTGCGCGGGCACGAACTGGTCGAGGGCGGCCTCCAACGCGGGCATGACGGCATCGGTGAGCCACGTCGACACGAACGAGTCCACGACCAGGCCGACCATCCCCGACACGTCGACTCCGGGGCAGCCGGAATAGCTGACCTCGCTGGCGTCGAAGCCATTGATCCCGGCGAGCGTCGCCGAGAGCGCTCCCGTCCCGGGATCGACGCCCAGCGAGATGTCCGCGTCGAGGTCCAGCTGGCCGACGGTGACGGACGCGGTGCACGGGGAAATCGGAACGAAGACGACGTCCGCGGGGTC
>Ga0209706_10002618_pt1 | contig 9916 bp, 8 predicted proteins | sample PPLLaktember2015_6_FD_187263 | JGI IMG/M metagenome (GOLD analysis project Ga0209706, IMG submission 187263) | Freshwater sediment microbial communities from Prairie Pothole Lake near Jamestown, North Dakota, USA - PPLs Lake P8 Core (1) Depth... | ecosystem: Environmental > Aquatic > Freshwater >...
AACTTGGCGGCGACGAAGGTTTCGGTGATGGAATTCGGCTCGACGTTTTCTTCCTGCTGGTAGCCCACCACGGGTTTGCCGTCGATCTTGCCGCGGGTGTATTGCGCACGCAGCGCATGCGCGTGCACCGCGCGCTTGGCGATCGGACGGATCGAGCGCAGCACTTTCACCTTTTCGTCCTGCAGCGCGTCGGCTTCGAGCGCGGCTGGGGGCTCCATCGCTACGACCGTGAGCAACTGCATCAGGTGGTTCTGCAGCATGTCGCGCAGTGCGCCGGCGCGATCGTAGTAATCGGCACGGTTCTCGATGCCGATCGACTCGGCCACGGTGATCTGCACATGGTCGATGAAGTTGCGGTTCCACAGGGGCTCGATCAGCGTGTTGGCAAAACGGAAGACGAGCAGGTTCTGCACCGTTTCCTTGCCGAGGAAGTGATCGATGCGATAGACCTGTTCCTCGTCGAAATGCTGGTGCAGCAGGCGATTGAGCATCTGCGCCGATTCGAGGTCTTCGCCAAAAGGCTTCTCGATCACCACGCGGCTCAGGCCGCGCGGCTTGTTGAGCCCCGCGGCTTCGAGGTTCTGGATCACTGCGCCGAATTCCGCCGGCTTGATGGCGAGATAGAACACCGCGCTCGAACAGGCCGACTCGGGCGGCATCTGCTCGGCCAGCGCGCGATAGGAGGCTGCGTCGTTGAGGTCGCCCTTGAAATAGCTGAAGCGCGCAATGAAGCGTTCGAAGATCGGCGTGTCAAGTGAGCCTTTGATCTTGTCCTTGAGCGTCTCGCGCATGTGCTCACGCCAGCTTTCCGTCGTCCAGTCACGCCGTGAAAAGGCGATGATGGTGAGCGACTCCGCCAGCCGCGTCGCGGCCTCCAGGTGATACAGCGCAGGCAGGAGCTTGTTGGACGCGAGGTTGCCGGTCGCCCCGAAAATCACAAACGAACACGGCAGATTGCCGGCTGCAGCATGCTTGCCCAGATTCATCTCAGCCCTCCTTCACGGCGTGGCCGCCGAAGCCCTGACGCATTTTTGCCAGCATTTTCGCCGCGTAATCGTTCCTGCCCTGGCTGGCGAAACGCATCATCAGTGCGAGCGTCATCACCGGCGTCGGCACGCCCTGCTCGACCGATGCGAGCGCGGTCCAGCGGCCCTCGCCGGAATCCGACACGAACGGTTCGATGGCGTCGAGCGTCTGATCGGTCGCCAGAAAGTCCGTCGTCAAATCCAGCAGCCACGAGCGCACCACGCTGCCGTGCCGCCACAGCTCCGCAATCGCTGCCAGGTCGAGGTCGAAACCGGGCTTGGACTGCATCAGTGCGAAACCTTCGGCGAAGGCCTGCATCATTCCGTACTCGATGCCGTTGTGAACCATCTTGACGTAATGCCCCGAGCCCACCGGGCCGGTGTGCAGCCAGCCGCTGGTCGGCGTCGGCGCCAGCGCTTCCATGTACGGCTTGAGGCGCGCAGCCGACGCATCGCTGCCGCCGAACATGATGCAGTAGCCGTTGTCGAGCCCCCAGACGCCGCCCGAGACGCCGGCGTCGGCAAACTCGACCCCGTATTCGGCGCAACGCGCCGCTCGCGGCGCATCATCCTTGAAGTGTGCATTCGCGCCGTCGACGACCAGATCGCCCGGCGACAGCAAGGGCAACAGCGCATCGAGCGCGGCCTCGGTCGCCTCGCCTGCCGGCAGCATCAGCCAGACAATGCGCGGCGCCTGCAGCGCAACCACCATGTCCTGCAGCGTGGCGCTTGCGAGGTGACCGGTTTCCGCCGCGATGGCCTCGCTCACCTCATGGCTGCGGTTGTGGACGGCGATCTTGATGCCTTTCCGCGCCAGCCGCCGTGCCATGTTGCCGCCCATGCGGCCCAGTCCGACGAGTCCGAATTCCATGCTTGACTCCTTTGAGGGGGTTGCCTGCATGGCGCATCAATCGTGCCAGCAGTTAACCCATGATAGATCGTGGGGATGACGGCCAAGTTGTGCAGGGCATGCGCCCTATCGGTGCGCGATGCACCCGATCAGGCCATCAGACCCGGGAACAGCTTGACCAGACCGCTCGCGATCATCTCGATTGAAATCGCCGCGATGATCAAACCCATCAAGCGCGTGACGACGTGAATCCCGGTTTTCCCAAGCCGCCGTGCAATCATCGGCGCGGCGCGAAACGCCAGCCACACCGACAAGGCCACCAGCATCACCGGAATCAGCAACAGGCCTTGATGCAGCACATCGCCCTGCGCCGCGCCCGATGCCACGATCACATGGGTGATTGCGCCCGGTCCGGCCAGCAGCGGCACGCCCAGCGGCACCACCCCGACCGAATCCTTCTCCTCCGCCTCCTGCGCCTCGTCCTCGGTCTGCCGCTGCGGGCTGACGTGCGCCTCCACCATCGACAGCGCCAGCAACAGCAGCAGCAGGCCGCCCGCCACCGAGAAGGCCGCGAGGCGGATGCCGAAAAAAGCCAGCAGGGGCTCGCCGGCAAACGTGAACAGCGTCAGCACCCCGAGCACCGTCAACGCCGCGATCCGGGCCGCGGCATGACTCTGCGCCAGGCTGTAGCCGCGGGTGGCGAGCAGGAAAATCGGGATGACGCCGACCGGGTCGACGATGGCAAACAGCGCGAATGCGGATTTGACGAGGGCGAAAATGTCCATGCCTGCATCATAGCCGCATGGGTTTTAAATTCGGCGGAACACCAGATCCCACACGCCGTGCCCCAGACGGATGCCGCGCTGCTCGAACTTGGTGAGCGGGCGGGTGTCGGGGCGCGGGGCGTAGCCCGCCGCGGTATTGGCCAGCAGCGGCTCGGCGGTGAGCACGGCCAGCATCTGCTCGGCGTAATCCTGCCAGTCGGTGGCCAGATGGATGTAGCCGCCGGACGCAAGGCGGCTGGCCAGCAGGCTCACCAGCGGCGGCTGGATCAGGCGGCGCTTGTGGTGACGCTTCTTGTGCCAGGGATCGGGGAAGAAGATGTGGATGCCGGCAAGGCTCTCCGGTTTGAGCATTTGCGTCAGCACCTCGAAGGCGTCGTGCTGGATGACGCGCACATTCGTGAGCCCGCGCTCGCCGACCTGCTTCAGCAGCGCGCCCACGCCCGGCGTGTGGACCTCGACGCCGAGGTAATCGTTTCCGGGATGGGCCGCGGCAATCTCGGCCAGCCCCTCGCCCATGCCGAAGCCGATCTCCAGGATGCGCGGAGCAGTACGGCCGAAGACGGCGTCGAGATCGAGCACGGCAGGCTGGTACGGCAGCATGAACTGCGGCCCGATCTCGGCCAGCGCGCGCGCCTGGCCGGAGCCGACGCGGCCGGCGCGCAGCACATAGGAACGGATGCGCGGATGCGCGCCGGTGTCTGTCGTCATGTTTTACTTGCTGCCGGTAATGAGGCCGCTGGTCGGCGAACTGGGGCTGGCCTGGTAGACCTTCTTCGGCATGCGCCCGGCGAGGAAGGCCTCGCGGCCGGCTTCCACCGCCTTTTTCATCGCCGAGGCCATCAGCACCGGGTTGCCGGCGCCGGCGATCGCGGTATTCATCAGCACCGCGTCGCAGCCGAGTTCCATCGCGATGGTGGCATCGCTGGCGGTGCCGACGCCGGCATCGACGATCACCGGCACGCTCAAGCGGTCGATGATGATCTGCAGGTTCCACGGATTGAGGATGCCCATGCCGGAACCGATCAGGCTTGCCAGCGGCATCACCGCGACGCAGCCGATGTCCTCCAGCTGCCTGGCGGCGATCGGGTCATCGGACGTGTAGACCATGACCTGGAAGCCGTCCTTCACCAGCACCCCGGCAGCCTTGATGGTTTCGGCGACATTGGGATACAGCGATTCGGCATCGCCCAGCACTTCGAGCTTGACCAGGGAATGGCCGTCCAGCAGTTCGCGCGCCAGGCGCAGGGTGCGGATCGCGTCGTCCGCCGTGTAGCAGCCGGCGGTGTTGGGCAGGTAGGTGTACTTCGACGGCGGCAGCGCGTCGAGCAGGCTGGGCTGGCTGGCATCCTGGCCGATATTGGTGCGGCGGATGGCGACGGTAACGATTTCCGCCCCCGAGGCCTCGACCGCGAGGCGGGTCTGTTCAAAATCCCTGTATTTTCCGGTGCCGACTAGCAGGCGGGATGCATAGGATTTTCCGGCGATGACAAGAGGTTCCATAAAGTTCGGGTAAGGCTAAGCGGTAAAAGGTGAGAAATAGAGGTTGGACCGAAGGACCAAGGCAGGGGCATCGCACTTCACCCCGACGCCTCTCCCCTGTCAGCCGCCGCCGACCGCGACGACGATTTCCAGCCGGTCGCCGCTGGCAAGCGGAGTGGTGGCGTGCTGGCTGCGCGGGACGATTTCGCCATTTTTTTCGATGGCGATGCGTTTCCCCGCCAGATCCAGCGACTCGATCAACTGGGCAAGGGAGAGGGGTGCTGGGAAGTGACGGGGTTCGCCGTTGATGACCAGTTCAATCACAACTTCTATCCGGACATGAGTTTCAGTATGATGCCGGATTCTACCCTGAAGCACCCTGCAGGGCATGAAGGCACATGCCTTCCCGGAAAGTCATCACGCCACGCGGGCGTCGTATAGTGGCATTACCTGAGCTTCCCAAGCTCATGAGGAGGGTTCGATTCCCTTCGCCCGCTCCAGATACCCCATCCAAGCCCGGAATTCCGGCTGAACCGGTAAGACGCGGGCCGCGCCGCAGCCTGCCTCGTTGATTTCCGCAAGCGATTGCCTGCTGAAAAGCCTTTTAAAAACAACAAGAAGACAGGAACCGCCCCCGGATATCAATAATTTCTTCCCCCGGATACTTAAAGTTTTTTAAGCCGCTGCCGATAGTTCAGCCATGCGGCAAAGTGTCAATATTTTGACGCTTGTGTCGACCACCGAACAGGGCAAACCCGCCGCGAGACGGGGACGCAAAGTTTCCGGTCTCGATGACCCCATCAGGACATCGAGATAGCGGGACTGCCGGTCATCTCCGGTCATACACTCCCCTCACGTTCTCTGGTCGTCCAGCTGTCGATACCGAGAGGTGATTCCAATGGAGCGCGAAATGCCAGACCCATCCGTCGTAGTCAACCTGAACCAGTTCGAGCGTTCGCGCCGCGCACAGGTTTCAGCCGAGACCTTGAGCATTCTGAATGGCAGCCGCGATCTGCTGATCGAGGGCGCGGCCCGCGCACTGACACGGCAAACCGAGGCCATAGAAAACGCCCTGCTGGCGATGGCCGAACGCGCGCCTTTGCTGGAAACGCGCAATAGCTATTACGAAGCCCAGGGAATCCTCAACAGACGGGCCAACGAGCTGCTGAGCGCTTGCAAGGAAGCGTATTGCAACACCTTCAACAGCTTTGTTCGGGGTCAGGACAAATCAAACTCGCTTGATCTATCCGAACTGTCGCTGATGGGCGACGATGATTTCGAGATCACGCTTGCGGTCGACAAGGCCACTGCACGCATGCACTTCAATTGCGCGGAGGAACTGGTTGCCCTGGATGCCCGCCTGGCCAAAATGCTGGGCAAATCCGAACTGTCTGAAAAAGACAATCCCCTTGCCCCCCGCATGTTGTGCGAAGCGCTGCTGGATGGCATGTCCAGCCTGAAGCTGGATCAGAATGTCCGGGTCGTGTTGCTGAACCAGTTCGATCTGGTCTTGACCACCGAACTTGCGCAGATATATCAAGGAATCAACCGTCATCTGGTCGACCGGGGCATTCTGCCCGATCTCAAGGCCGGGATGAAAAGCCATAAACGCAATCCCGCCTCCGCATCCGACAGCGCGCCCGACGCCCAATCGGCCGGCAACGACATGTTCAAGCTGTTCGAGAAGCTTGCGGGGGGCAGCGCAGGGCCGGGCGGCCTGACTGCGTCAGGCATAGCCGGATTCAGCCTGCTCGAATCTCTCGGCCAGTTGCAAGCCGGCTCCGCCATGATGCTGCCGGGCGGGACGCGATTCGAACTGCCCCTGCTGGAAGCCAGCGCCATCCACAACGTGCTGCGCAATCTGCAGCAAAGTCCGGCCATGCAGGCGGCCAGCCCGCTTGATGCCGTGCTGGTGGATGCAGTGGCCATGCTGTTCGACGTGGTTTTCGACGAAACCGGCATCCCCGACCGGCTCAAGGCACAGATCGCGCGCCTGCAGATTCCCGTCCTGAAGGCGGCGATGCTGGACCGCAACTTCTTCTCGCAGTCGAAGCATCCGGTCCGGCGCATGCTGGATGCGACCGCCAAGCTTGCCGTTCACCTGCCCGACAACAAGGCTGGCAATGCCAGGCTGGAAGCCGTTTCGAAAGTGGTGAGCCGGGTGCTCGACAGTTTCGAGAAAGACATCGCCGTATTCGATGCCGCAGCCCAGGAACTGGAGGCCATGGGTGACCAGCTGGAAGACCAGCTGGAAGAGACCACGGGCGCCAGCCTGCAGAAGGACATCGCCCAGATCAGGCAGGTCGAGCGGGCAGAACTTGCACCCGTGGTCGTGCACGATTTCGTCAATCGGGCGCTTGCAGACCAGCCGGTGGAAGAAATCCTGCGTGAATTTTTGCGCCGCGACTGGGCTCGGCTGCTGACCCTGGATTACATCAGGGAGGGTGAAGAAGGCGCACACTTCAACAGCCACGTCGAAACCATGCGCGAACTGGTGTGGAGCGTTCAGCCCAAGGCCGACATGGACGCACGGCTGATGCTGGTGCGCATTCTGCCCGGACTGTTGAAACGGCTGCGCGAAGGCGCAGCAGAAATCGAACTGCCGCAAAAGCTCGCCGACCGCGTCTTTGCCACGCTGGTCATTCTGCACGCCAACGCAGTTCGCCCCACTACCAAGCCGGTTCCCCTTCCCGACATCACCCCGGAGGAAATCGAGGAAATTGCGGCACAGCCCGATGCGGCTGCAACCGCTGCCATGTTTGTCCCAGAAGCCCCGGCCGAACCCGCCGTCCCCGAATACGAGGACGAATTCACCCTGCGCGCCCGCGGACTGGAAAAGGGCGACTGGGTGGAATTCCACTATAACGACGGCACGTTCCGCTGGGCTCGTCTGGGATGGGTCAGCGGTATCAGAAACACCTATCTGTTCTCTGATCAGGATGGCATGAACAGTTTCTCCATCAATCTGCATCGTCTGGCCGACAAGCTGCGCCGCGGCGAAGCGGTGCTGGTGGAGCGCAAGTCCATCACCGAATCGGCATTCGGCAAGCTGATGAACCTGTTCCGCCAGAAGCTCGGCGTCGGCTGATCAGGCCGTGCGGGCAATACGGCCGCTCCATTGATTCACCCCTTCACCCCGGTTACCCTGCCGGGGTGAATTCATTTGCATCCCGCATCGTCCGCTGGCAGCAGCGCCACGGCCGCCATGCCCTGCCCTGGCAGAGCGTGGTTGTTGACGCTTCAGCGTCTTTACAACCACGGCCTACCCCTCGCGGGTGGAGCGTGGTTGTTGACGCTTCAGCGTCTTTACCTTGCGGGCAGGGCACGCGCGACCCCTACCGCATCTGGCTGTCGGAAATCATGCTGCAGCAGACCCAGGTCGCCACCGTCATTCCCTACTTCGAGCGCTTTGTCGCGCGCTTTCCCGACCTGCCGAGCCTGGCTGCCGCGCACGAGGACGAGGTGCTCGCGTTGTGGAGCGGGCTCGGCTACTACAGCCGCGCGCGCAACCTGCACGCCGCTGCGCGGCTTATCCTCGAACGGCATGACGGTACATTCCCCGCCGGCCCCGAACAGATCGCGCAGCTGCCCGGAATCGGGCGTTCAACCGCCGCCGCCATTGCCGCGCTGGCGTTCGGCCAGCGCGCCGCCATCCTCGATGGCAACGTCAAACGCGTGCTGGCGCGCCACGGCGGGATAGCAGGCTGGGCGGGCGACAAGAAAATCGAAACCGCGCTGTGGCAACTGGCGGAATCGCGTCTGCCGCACGCTGCCATCGAGGCCTACACCCAGGGCATGATGGACCTCGGCGCACTCGTCTGCACCCGCAGCCGACCAAACTGTTCCGCCTGCCCGGTCAACACCGACTGCGTGGCCAACACGCAGCAGCGAACCGCCGAACTGCCCACGCCACGCCCCAGAAAAACCCTGCCAGAAAGACAGGTACAGATGCTGCTGCTGCTCGACCGTGGCGAACTGATGCTGGAAAAACGCCCTTCGCGCGGGGTGTGGGGCGGCATGTGGAGCCTGCCCGAACTCCCCCTCGGCGCCGATCCCGCCAGCCACTGTCTCGACCGCTTCGGCCTCACCGCGCAGACGCAACGGGCCTGGCCCCAGCTGAGCCACAGCTTCACCCACTTCAGGCTGCATATCCAGCCCGTCCAAGTTCAGCTCGCGCCACGCCGCACCACGTCGCCAGGCCAGGTCTGGCTCCCCCCGGCCGACGCGCTCGATGCCGCGCTGCCCACGCCGGTGCGCAAGCTGGTGGCGCTGCTCGAAAACGCCTGAAAAGGAGGCAAACCCAGGCTCTGGCCGATTCCGGAAGGAGTGCTATCTTTATAAGTGAGCCAAACCTTCACAGGAGCTTGCCATGGAAACGTCCCCCAACATGCCCGGCACCGCCATTTTCGACCCCGACGGCTTTCTGCTCGACCCGGACGTGTGGAGCGAAAGTCTGGCCGACCGCATCGCCCAGACTGACGGCTTGGGCCAGCTCAACGAATTGCAACTTGGCCTGCTGCGCACCCTGCGGCACGAGTTTGCCAAGCACGGCACCGTGACCGCGCTCAGGCATGTCTGCCACCTCACCGGGCAGAGTGCCGACTGCGCTCAGCAGCTGTTCCCCAGTCCGCGCGAGGCGTGGCGGGTCGCCGGGCTGCCCAATCCTGGCGAGGAAGCCAAGACCTATCTGTAAGCCCTCCGGCAGTGCGACAATGGATGATGATCGCCCTGCCTGCCCCCCCCATCAAAACGTCTGCCTGCTTCACGAGCCCATCGTCGGCGTCTTCGGCCTGCCTGCCGATACCCCTTTCGTCAGCATCGAGGGCGACCCCAGCCTGCGCGAAACCGTTCCCTTGCGCCCACGCCAGCAGTCGCGGCCAACCACATTGCCGCTGAGATGCTGCAAGCCTGCGCCGCGCTTTCGCAGTCCGAGGGCATCGTGAGCGCCTCCTGACACTGCGACGGGACCTACATCGTGCGGGCGGATCACCCCGAATTCGTGCGCATCAACACGCCTGATCGCGGACTTGCCCGCCAGGCCGCCTAATCCAGCGGCGTATCGATGTAGGCCCTGCCCTGCGGACACCCGGAGTTGTAATACCTGGCGCCTGCGCGGGTGTAGGCAAGCGCTTGACCTGGCGCCCCGGTTGCCGGATCGCGCTCGAAATAAATCCGCACCTCGTGAAGCATGGGCCGGCGCTTGGCGGGATCGGGCGTGCGCGGCGTACGGCAATCGAAGGTCACCGCATTCCCCAGCGCCGGGTCGGCCCTGGACAGCGCCTCGCGAAGCAAGGCGAGGCTGACCTCGCGGCCCATGTGGCGCGCGATCTCGCCGCCAATCGCGCGATTGACGCGCTCGGTGAGCGCGACCGAAGCGGCAAAATACCCGGCCTCGGAAAGCCCCGAGCAGCTGCCGTGCTTGGCCCACTGGTAGCGGTCCAGGCAATCCGCCGACCCTGGCATGGCCTGCCCCAGCCGAGCGCGCGTCTCCGCCGGCAGGCGCAGCGGCGGCAGACTGCAGAACGCGCCGCCGGCTTCAGCCGCGCAGTACGCCGGATGTCTGCGGTCGGCGCGATTCGGCCACAGCCCGTGCAGCGTCAGCGGCATCGCCGTGAAACCGGCCCCGGACAAGGCCTGGCATTGCACAAACGTCCGTTTGCGCTGCGGCTCGTCCTCGCAGAACGCCGGCGCCACGCTCAGGGCCAGCAGGTAGTAGTCGAAACGCGGCGGCTCGGCGCAACTTGCAAGCGGCGCCAGCAGCAGCGCGAACAGCATTC
>Ga0209706_10002620_pt1 | contig 9915 bp, 8 predicted proteins | sample PPLLaktember2015_6_FD_187263 | JGI IMG/M metagenome (GOLD analysis project Ga0209706, IMG submission 187263) | Freshwater sediment microbial communities from Prairie Pothole Lake near Jamestown, North Dakota, USA - PPLs Lake P8 Core (1) Depth... | ecosystem: Environmental > Aquatic > Freshwater >...
TCCAGGTTGTACGAGCCGTGCCCGGCGGTGAGCGACTTCAGCCGCGCCGGGAAGTGCTCGAGCTCCGAGAGGGGCGCCTGCGCGGTGATCTGCACGAGGCCCGGCCGCGGGGTGTCGGAGCCCTTGATCTGGCCGCGGTGCCCCGAGAGCTCGCCCGCGATGTCGCCCATCTTGCTGTCGGGCGCGGTGATCTCGACGTTGACGATCGGCTCGAGCACGATCGGGCGCGCCTTGCCGAGCGCGTCGAGGAACGCCTTGCGCCCGGCGGACATGAAGGCGACGTCCTTCGAGTCGACCGGGTGGCTCTTGCCGTCGTAGACGATGACGCGCACGTCCTGCAGCGGATAGCCCGCGACGAAGCCCGACTCGAGCACGCTGCGCACGCCCTTCTCCACCGAGGGGATGAACTGGTTGGGGATCGCGCCGCCTTTCACGCTGTCGACGAACTCGAAGCCCTTGCCGCGCGGCAGCGGCTCGACCTTGAGGTACACCTCGCCGAACTGGCCCGCGCCGCCGGTCTGCTTCTTGTGCCGGTTGTGGCCCTCGGCCTTGGCGACGATCGTCTCGCGGTAGGGAATCGACGGCGGGCGCGTGTCGAGCTCGAGCTTGTACTGGGTCGACATCTTCTCCAGCACCGTCCTCAGGTGCATCTCCCCCAGGCCGCGCATCACCATCTCGTTCGCCTGGGCGTTGTGCTCGAGGCGGAAGCAGGGGTCCTCGGCCATGATCTTGTGCAGCACGTCGGAGACCTTCTGCTCGTCGCCGCGCTTCTTCGACTGCACCGCCAGCCCGAACACCGAGGTCGGCATCTCGAGCGGCCTCGCGTGCACGTGGGCATCGGCCGCCGAGTCGTGCAGGATCTGGTCGAACTGGATCTCGTCGACCTTGGCGATGGCGCAGATGTCGCCGGGGATCGCCTCGCTCACCTCGATCTGCGTCTTTCCGCGCAGCTGGTAGAGGTGGCCGGGCTTGATCGGCTTCCTGCCTTCGCCGGCGTAGAGCTGCATGCCGGGCGTGAGCCGCCCCTGGTGCATGCGGAACACGGCGAGCCGTCCGATGTAGGGGTCGATCTCGATCTTGAAGACGTGGGCGAGCACGTGCTTCCCCGGGTCGGGGATCGGCACCAGCTCCTCCGGCTCGCCGCCGCCCGAAGGCGTGGCGGTGTAGGCCGGCGGATTCGCCTCCGTGGGATTGGGCAGGAGCTCCACGATCACGTCGAGCAGCTCGCCGATGCCGGCGCCGGTCTTCGCCGAGGTGAACACCACGGGGATGAGGTGCCCCTCGCGCAGCGCGCGCTCGAGCGGCTCGTGCAGCTCTTCGGGGGTCACCTCGCCCTTCTCCAGATAGCGCTCCATCAGCTTCTCGTCGATCTCCACGACCTGGTCGACGAGCCTGCGGTGCGCGTCCGCCACCGAGGAGAAGTCCGCTTCGCCCGAAGGCGCGAAGAAGCAGTCCGACACCCTGCTGCGGTTCGCCGCGGGCAGGTTGAGCGGCAGGCACTCGCGCCCGAACGCCTGCTGGATGCGCTCGAGAAGCCTCTCGAGGTCCACGTTGTCGGCGTCGATCCTGTTGACGATCACCAGGCGGTCGAGGCCGCGCTTCGCCGCCCACTGCATGAAGCGGCCGGTCATCATCTCGAGGCCGTTCTGCGCGTTGATGACGATGGCGGCGGTCTCGACCGCGGCCGTCGCGGGCAGCGCATGGCCGAGGAAATCCGGGTAGCCCGGGGTATCGAGCAGGTGGATCTTGGTGTCCTTGTGCTCGAAGCTCGCGACCGCGAGCTTCAGGGAGTGCTGCAGCTGCTTCTCGAGCGGGGTGTAGTCGCACACGGTGCTGCCGCGCTCTACGCTGCCCGCCGCGGGAATCGCCCCCGCTCGTGCGAGCAGCGCTTCGGCCAAGCTGGTCTTGCCCGCGCCCGCCTGGCCGAAGAGCGCAACCGTCCTGATGCGTTTGATGGAATGCGGCACGGACCTTCCTCCTCCGAGGGGTTCCCGAGGCAGTTATAGCAGCAAGCTTCCGCTCCTTGGAAGACCCCCTACCGGGGGATATGGCGCGGTGCGGAAACGGCGACGAAGATCTCCCGCAGGAAAAGGAGCAGGCAGGCGATGAGCGCCAGCATCGCGAAAATGAACATCGCGCCAATGGTGTACGAGAGGTCCGCCCGCACGAAGGCGCCGAGGAAGGCGCCCACGATGAGCAGGCAGATGAAGAGCGCCGAGACCACCGCGAAGAGGATCGAAAGGTAGACGAAGCGGATGCGGCGTGCGATGGTGGCGAGCTCCTGCTCCGCCGAGGACCGCTCCGCGGCCGGCATGCGCGTCAGCCGCTCCTCCAGCACGCGGCGCCGGTCTACCGCCCGGCCGAGCCGGCTGCCAAGCGCGGCAAGGATCGCTCCTACCGCCGTCAGCATGAACACCGGCGCCACCGCGAGCTGGATGACGCCGGCGATCTCCGGGACGTGGGACTCCACGCCGGCAGTCTATGCGATTCCGGTCAGCACACCTTCTGGCAGCTCTCCTGCTGCTCCCTGCGCTGCTCTTCCTGCGCGCGCTGGTGCTGCTCCTCGCGGTCCTTGCCCCGGCTGTGCACGGCCGCGGCGGCGGCCACGGCGACCCCGCCCGCGACCAGCCACTTCACCTCCAGGCCGCCGAGCGGGACGCGCACGTAGAACAAGGTGGTGTTCGGCCCGCCGATCTCCTGAGCGGCGGCCGGCGCGCAGGCGAGGAGCAGTGCGGCGAGCGCGACGGCCTTCGCGGAACCCATGGAGGCAAAATACCGCCGCGCCATGACGCGCTCCATCGCGCCCGCCCGAGCAATCCTGCGCCGCCCGGGCGGGACGGCTATTTCTTCGTGTCTTGTTTCTTCTCGAGGAGCTCGGCGCGCTTCTTCAGCGTGTCCTCGAGCTTGGACTTCGGGACGAGCAGGATGTACTGCGACTGCAGGATCTCGAGGGGCTTCTCCTCGGCTCCGGAGGACTTGAACGAGAGGTAGTAGTTGTCGCCTTCGAGCTTGCCGATCTTCATGTCGTAGGCGCGGCCCGCGAGCGTGGTGGCGTTGACGACGGTCGGGTTGGCGAGGCCGGTGTCCCTGACCTCCTTGGGCGCGACATCCGCGAGCTCGAGGAGGCTGAGCGAATAGGAGGCGGCGTTGGCGCGGAACACATCGACCTTCTCGCCGGGGCGCGCGCCCTCCAGCTGCCAGTCGGTGTTGTCGCCGCTGCGGGAGATGCGGTAGCCGCTGCCGTCCGGGTAGCGGACCTCGAGGCTCTTCACCTTCTCCACCTTGAAGGCGGTGCGGTCGATCCAGTCGGCGCTCGCCGCGCTCGCCTGGGCGAGCGGGTCGGAGACGAGAAACACCTGCTTGTCCTCGCCGGGGGAGGCGACGAAGCGGCCGTCGGCCGGCGCTTTCCCGGGATTCTCCACCTCGCCCTTGTAGTATTTCTTGCCGAGCGTCAGCGCGGCGAGCGTCTTGCCGTCCGCGCTGGCGAGCTCGACCCGGGTGCCCGAGGCGTCGAGGTTCAGGCGCGCGCGGTCCTTTTCGCCGATCGGCTCGCTCTGCCCGACCTTGAGCGAGGCGAGCATGAGGACGAACTCGCGGACCTTTCCGAGATCGGCAGGAAAGCCGCCGCGCTCCTCGATGACCCAGCGCTCGGCCTGCCGGTCGAGCGTCAGGGTGGCCTTCGGCTCGATGATCCTGACCTGGGCCACGTCGGCGATGCGCAGGTCGGGAAGCAGGGTGCGCCCCAGGGTCTGGACGTTCGCCGGACGCCGGGCGCTTTCCTGCTGGTAGTAGAGCAGCGCCCCGCCGCCCAGCACCACGAGCAGCACCACCAGGATCGCGGCGATCCGCGCGTTCATGCCGCAGTCCTGCGTTTTCTCAGGAGTGCCAGCCCCAGGCCGAACAGCGTGACGAGCAGCGGCATGAAGGCGATGTTGGCCACCTTGGTCCAGAACACCAGGCTCTCGGCATCCTGGCGCAGGTTCTTGCGGACCTCCTTGAGCGCGAGGCGCGTCTCGGCGACGGTCTTGCGGAAGCGCTCGAGCTCCGCCTGCTGCTCGGGCGTGAGGATCTGCGCCGACTGGCCGCCGGGCCCCTGGGCCTTCTGCAGCTCCTGGAGCTTCTGGGTGGTCTTCTGCAGCTCCTCCTCGAGGCCCTGGATCCTGCCGAAGTACTGCTTCTGCGCCTCGGCCTCGAGCTCGCGCACCACGGTGAGCGGCCGGAAGGCGGCAGCGCGGCTGCGCAGCGAGATGAGCTCGTCGCCCGCGGCGAGCTGCTCCACCAGGCCCACCGCGAAGGCGAGATTGCCGTTCGAGGGCACGATGACCTTGCGGCCGAACACGTCCTGCACGTCGACCGCCGCGCCGTCGGCGAGCATGTCGATGTCGGCGACGAGGATGACGGCGTTCTCCGCGGTCGACTCGCGCAGCACCGGCGTGCCGGGGACCGGCTTGTCCTTTTCGGTCAGCCCCTCGGGAAAGGCAGTCTTGAACTTGCCGGAGAGCCGCAGCGCGAGGGGCATCGTGCTGCCCGAGGGCTGGAAGCCCTTCATCGCCTCGTCGCCGCGCAGCGTGGCGCGCGAGCTGTCGAGGAGCATCGCGTTGGGCGAGCTTTCGACCAGCGTCGTCGCACGCAGGCCCTCGGCGGGCTTGACCTTGAACGCGCCGCCGAACGCGTAGAGCAGCGTCTCGATCGAGCTCGTGACGATGTCCTCGCGGTTGAACGCGGTGCGGTTGAGCGAAAGGACCGTCGGGGTGTAGTTGGCGCCGCCGCCCGAGGCGAACACCACGTCGGCGATCACCTTGCCCGGGTCGAACTCCACGCCCCAGGCCTTGAAGAGCCGGGGGAGCGCGGAGCTCGAGGCCTGCTGCGGCATGCCGGGCATCTGCGGCATGCTCTGGTCGAAGTAGGCGTACGGATCGACGAAAGCGATGAGCTTGCCGCCGCGCAGCACGAACTGGTCGAGCGCGTACTCGAGCTGCGGCTGCGGGTCGCGCGGATGGATGAGCAGCAGCACGCCGATGCTCTTGTCGATCTCCTTCGCGTTCATCGGCACTTCCTTCACCTCGAACTCGCGGCGCAGCTCGTTGGCGAGCACCCAGGGCTCGGAGCTCTGGCGCGTGAACGGGTTGAAGCGCTCGCCCATCACGGGCAGGCCCGCCATCAGGCCGATCGTCGGGCGCTCGGGCTTGCCCACGCGCGCGATGGCGCGGATGAGGTCGTACTCGAGCAGCCGCTCGCGCTGCGGCGTGATCGCCGGGATGGCCTGCTTGCGGTCGAGCTGGCTCACCGCGAGGCCGAGGTAGAACTGCTCGCCGGAGAAGAGCTGCTGCGGCTCCATGCCGTCGAGCTGCGCCGCGTCCTCCTCCTCGGAATCGGGCCGCGGGTTGTAGCGCTCGACGCGCAGGTTGCCCCCCGAGGCGGCCTGGAACTCGCGCACCAGGTCCTCGACGCGCTGCGCGAAGCTCCTCAGCTGCACCGGCACCGCCTCGCCCTGCGAGAGATAGAGCTTCAGGCGCACCGGCGACTCGAGCTCCCGAAGGATCCGCTTCGTGCCGTCGGAGAGCGTGTAGAGGTTGCCTTCGGTGAGGTCGGCAAGGCGGGTCGGCGCCTTGGTGAGGAGGTAGTTCGCCGCCACCAGCAGCAGGAACAGCGCCACCAGGCCGATGGCGGAATAGATCAGGTGCTCGTATTTCTTCATGGGTCAGCCGGCCCGATGGCCGCGGATGATGACGCCGGTCGCGAACAGCGCGAAGCCGATCACCGAGAGGAAGAAGGCGAGGTCGCGCGTATCGATCACGCCGCGCTGGAAGCCGTCGAAGTGCGTGATGACCGAGAACGCGGCCACCGTGTCGACCACCGCGGGGCTCGCCCAGCGCACCAGCAGGTCGGTGACGGGGTTGAAGCCGGCGAGGATGAGGAACAGGCACAGCACCACCGAGAGGATGAACGCCACGACCTGGTTGCGCGTCATGGCGGAGGTCATGCAGCTGATGGCGAGGTAGGCGCCGGCGAGGAGGAAGCTGCCGAGGTAGCCCGCCGCCACCATGCCGTTATCGGGCTCGCCCAGCACGTTGACGGTGATGACGGTGGGGAAGGTGAGCGCGAGCGCCACCGCGAGGAACAGCCAGCTCGCGAGGAACTTGGCGACGATCGCCTGCCAGGGCGCGACCGGCATGGTGAGAAGGAGCTCGAGCGTGCCCGAGCGCCGCTCCTCCGCCCACAGGCGCATGCCGACCGCGGGCACCAGCACCAGGTAGACCCACGGATGCCAGCCGAAGAAGGCCGACAGGCTCGCCTCGCCGCGCTCGAAGAAGTTTCCGGCGGTGAAGGTGAAGAACCCGGTCATGAGCAGGAAGATCACCAGGAACACGTACGCGACCGGCGAGGTGAAGTAGGCCGCGAGCTCGCGCTTCGCGATGGTCCGGATCACTCTCATTTCTTCACCGTGTCGGGCAGCGTGATGCGGCGGAACACTTCGTCGAGCTGGCCGGTCTCGTTGTACATGCCCTCGACCTTCCAGCCCTCGCGGCGCACGAGGTCGACGACCGCGACCGCGAGATCCGCCGCCTTCGCCTTGTCGTTCGGATAGATGCGGAACGCGCCGTTCAGCTTCTCCACGCGGCCCAGCCGCGCGAGCTTCTCCTCGGTGGCGCCCTCGGCGGCGAGCGTCACCGCGCCGTGCAGCTCCGACATCGCGCGCAGCTCTTCGGGCGTGCCGTTCGCGACGATCCTGCCGCGGTCGATGATGATGGCGCGCGTGCACGCCGCGTCGACCTCCTCGAGGATGTGCGTGGAGAAGACGATCGCCTTGTTCCTGCCCAGGTCGCGGATCAGGTTGCGCACCTCGTGCTTCTGGTTGGGATCGAGGCCGTCGGTGGGCTCGTCCATGATGAGCACGTCGGGGTCGTGGATCAGCGCCTGCGCGAGGCAGGTGCGGTGGCGGTAGCCCTTGGAGAGCGTGTCGATCGACTGGTGCAGCACCGACTGGAGGAAGCAGAGCTCCGTGACGCGGCCCACGGCGCGCTTGTGCGCGTCGCCGGAAAGCCCGCGCAGCTCGGCGGCGAAGCGCAGGAAGCCGTGCACCGTCATGTCCGGATAGGACGCCGCGTTCTCCGGCAGGTAGCCCATCAGGCGCTTGGCTTCGATCGGGGACTCGGCGACGTCGAAGCCGCCGACGGTCACCCGGCCCTCGGTGGGCGGCATGAACCCGGTGATCATGCGCATGGTGGTCGACTTGCCGGCGCCGTTGGGGCCGAGGAAGCCGAGCACCTCCCCGCGCTCGACGGCGAAGCTGACGCCGTCGACAGCCCGCTTGGCGCCGAAAGCCTTCACCAGGTTCTCTATCTTGATCATCGTCGCGCGATTTGGGGCTGTGTGCCGGGGTTTCAAGGCACAGGACTAGAATCGGAAGGTCGGCATTCTCGCACAACCACGTCGGGTAATCGTCATCGGGGCCGGCGCCGCGGGCCTCGCCGCGGCCGCCGAGCTCGTGCGCGCCGGGCGCCCGGCGCTCATTCTGGAGGCGCGCTCCCGTGTCGGCGGCCGTTGCCACACGCTGCGTCATCCGCTGCTCGACGCGCCGATCGAGCTCGGCGCCGAGTTCATCCACGGCCGCCCGCAATCGACCATCGCCCTGCTGCGGAAGTTCCGCGCCCGCGCCGTCGAATCGACCCGCACCCAGCGCCTCCTGTGGAACGGCCGGCTGCGGCCGGTCAACGCTTTCCGGGCCGCGCAGCAGGCGATGCGGGATTTCGACGTGGACGAGGATCTCTCTTTCGAATCTTTCTTGAAAACCCGGAAGCTTCCTGACCTCGAGCGCACGCTCGCCACCCTGATGGTGCAAGGCTTCGATGCGGCGGACCCCGCGCTCGTCAGCGCGCGCAGCATCGCCGAGGAGTGGGCGGGCGGCGAGATGGGAAGCTCGCAGGCGCGGCCGGTCGGCGGCTACGGCCCGCTGCTCGAGAAGCTGGCGCGATCGGGCGCGCGGCTCCAGCTGCAGGCCGTGGTTCGCGAAGTGCGCTGGCGGCGCGGGCATGTCGAGGTCAGGGGCCATCATCTCGGCAGGCCGTTCGCGGCGCAGGCGGAGCGGGCCATCGTCACGCTGCCTTTGGGGGTATTGCAGTCCGGGCTGGTCCGGTTTTCACCAGGGCTGAACAGGACATCCGCGATGAACAGCCTCGCGTCCGGCCCGGTCATCCGCGTCGCGATGGTGTTCGCGAAGCGCTTCTGGGATCCGCGCGTCGCGTTCTTCCATTCACCGCACGCGGCATTTCCGACCTTCTGGACGCCGCTGCCGATGCGGGTGCCGCTTCTCACCGCCTGGGCCGGCGGGCCGAAGGCGGCGAGGCTGACGGGGAAGACGCCGACAGCGTTGATAAGGCTGGCGTTCGGAACCGTGGAGACGGTCCTGCGGCGCAAGGGGGATCTCTCGGCGGCCTGGGTGCATGACTGGCAGGCCGATCCCTTCGCACGCGGCGGTTACAGCTATGTCAAGGTGGACGGCGCGGGTGCGCGCGAGGCGCTCGCCGAGCCGATCGCGCGCGCGCTTTTCTTCGCCGGCGAGGCTACGAGCGTCGATGAATCCGGGACGGTGGGCGGCGCGCTGGCAAGCGGCCGCCGGGCCGCGCGCGAGGCGCTCGGCTAGAGCCGGCGCACTTCCGCGAGGTGCTTCTTCCAGTACCTGGAATCGAGCGTATCGGTGCGCACGCGCTTGCCGGAGGAGGGCGCGTGCACGAAGCGCCCGTCGCCGAGGTAGATGCCGACGTGGGATTTCTTCTTGCCTTCCTGGTCGAAGAAGAGCAGGTCGCCCCGCCGCAGGTTGGACCCCCGCACCGCGGAAGAGGCGCGCAGGAGATCGTCGGTGCTGCGCGGGACCTTGATGCCGGCCTGGCGGTAGCTGAAGTGCACGAGGCCGCTGCAGTCGAAGCCGGTGGAGGGGCTCGCCCCACCGTAGCGGTAGGGCTTGCCGACCATCTTCGCGGCGTGGCTCGCGGCGCGGCTCGCCCCATCATGGCCGGAGGACACCGGCGCCGGCGGCGCGCTGGCGCACCCGGCCAGGGCGAGAACCATCGCTCCAAGGAATGCTTTCACTACGGGACAGAATATCCCGTCCCGGCTGTTTCTGCCGTGACGGGTTACGCGGCGGCGCGCTCGGCGCGCTTGCGCTCGCTCTCCTTGAGGAAGCGCTTGCGCAGGCGGATCGAGCGCGGCGTGATCTCGGCGAGCTCGTCGTCGCCGATGAACTCGACCGCGTACTCGAGCGTGAGGCCGATCGGCGGGGTGAGATCGATCGCCTCGTCCTTGCCCGAGGCGCGGATGTTGGTGAGCTGCTTGGTGCGGATCGGGTTCACCACGAGGTCGTTGTCGCGGCTGTGGATGCCGACGATCATGCCCTCGTACACCGGGTCGCCGGGGCTGACGAACATGCGGCCGCGCTCCTGGAGCTTCCAGAGCGCGTAGGCGACCGCCGCGCCGTCGTCCTGCGAGACCAGCACGCCGTTGCGGCGCTCCCCGACCTCGCCGCCCTTCGCGGGCGCGTAGTCGTCGAACACGTGGCTCATGATGCCGGTGCCGCGCGTCAGGGTCATGAACTCGCCCTGGAAGCCGATCAGGCCGCGCGCCGGGATGCGGTAGTCGAGGCGCACGCGCCCCTTGCCGTCGGGCTGCATGTCGAGCAGCTCGCCGCGGCGGTGGCCGAGCTCCTCCATGACGCCGCCCTGGTTGGCGTCCTCGACGTCCACCGTGAGGACCTCGTAAGGCTCGCACCTGACCCCGTTGATTTCCTTGTAGACCACGCGCGGACGCGACACCGCCATCTCGTAGCCCTCGCGCCGCATGTTCTCCAGCAGGATGGTGAGGTGCAGCTCGCCGCGCCCGGAAACGATGAAGGTATCCGTGTCGGAGGGGTATTCCACG